>BFBZ01000021.1_pt29 | contig 12626 bp, 13 predicted proteins | sample 1888401 | NCBI WGS metagenome assembly BFBZ01 (sample SAMD00112614, study PRJDB3348) | symbiont metagenome | host: Chara braunii | reverse complement strand
TGCTAGGAGATCCGCAGCATGACTATACGCGCGAGCTGCTGACCGCGATTCCGCATCCGCCGCTGCCGGTGCATTGAGGGGAGAGGTGCATGGCCGAGCCATGGGATGACTACATCGACGCGGTCGGGCGCGCCTTGGGGCTGCCGATCGAAGAGGCTTGGCGTCCGGCGATCCGCGCCAATCTCGACGTGTCGCTGAAAATGGCGAAGCTGGTCGACGAATTCCCCCTGCCTGATGAAGCCGAGCCTGCCAGTGTCTTCACCGCTTGATCCTGCCGACATGACCGCGAGCGCCATCGCCGCCGCGGTGGCCACCCGCAAGCTCTCCGCCAAGGAGGCGACTGAGGCCGCGCTGTCGCGGATCGCTGCGCGCGATGGCGTGCTGAACGCCTTCACCGATGTCACGGCCGAGCGCGCACGCGCCAAGGCGGCTGAGATCGACGCGGCGATCGCGGCCGGCAAATCTGTCGGCCCGCTCGCTGGCGTGCCGTTCGCCGTGAAGAACCTGTTCGATGTCGAGGGGCTGCCGACCCGTGCAGGCTCCAAGATCAACCGCGACCGTGCGCCGGCCGCACGCGACGCCACGCTGATCGCGCGCATGGAGGCCGCAGGCGCGGTCCTGGTCGGCGCGCTCAACATGGGCGAATACGCCTACGACTTCACCGGCGAGAACGTGCATGATGGCCCGTCGCGCAATCCGCATGATCCGACACGGATGAGCGGCGGCTCGTCGGGCGGATCGGGCAGCGCCGTGGGCGGCGGCCTGGTGCCGATCGCGCTCGGCTCGGACACCAATGGCTCGATCCGCGTGCCCTCGTCGTTCTGCGGCATCTTCGGTCTCAAGCCGACCTATGGCCGGCTGTCGCGCGCGCGCTCGTTTCCGTTTGTGATGAGCCTGGATCATCTCGGCCCGTTCGCGCGCTCGGTCGAGGATCTCGCGCTCGCTTATGACGCGATGCAGGGGCCCGATCCGGACGACGCCGCGTGCACGACGCGCCCTGCGGAGCCTGTGTCCGGATTGCTGTCGCAAGAACTCGACGGTTTGCGCATCGGCCTTGCTGGCGGTCACTTCCAGACGAACCTGTTTCCCGAAGCCGCCGAAGCGGTCGCTCGTGTTGCGGCGGCGTTGAAGGTGACCGAGGTGATCGAGGTGCCGGAAGCCGCGCGCGCCCGCGCTGCGGCCTATGTCATCAGCACCACCGAAGGGGCCTCGCTGCACCTCGACCGGCTGCGCACGCGCCCTCATGATTTCGATCCGGCGGTGCGCGACCGTCTCATCGCYGGCGCGATGATTCCGGCGCCGCTGGTCGACCGCGCGCAGAAGTTCCGTCGCTGGTATCGCGCCAAGGTGCTGGAGCTGTTCACATCGGTCGACGTGYTGATCGCGCCGGCAACGCCCTGCATCGCGCCGAAGCTCGGGCAGGCGACCTTCATGCTCGAYGGCGTCGAGCTGCCCGTGCGCGCAAATATCGGCATCCACACGCAGCCGATCTCGTTCATCGGGCTCCCGGTCGTCGCCGTGCCGATTCCGCTCGAGCCGATGCCCATCGGCGTGCAGATTATCGCTGCGCCCTGGTGCGAACATGTCGCATTGCGCGTGGCCCACGCCTTGCAACAGCGTGGCGTCGCCGCTGCGCCGGCCCCGAGAGGAGTCCTGGAGAATGGAAGTCGATCTGCCTGACGTCGTTGCCGAAGTCACGGCGCAGTTCCAGCGCTATGAACAGGCGCTCGTCAGCAACGACGTCGCCGTGCTCGACGAGCTGTTCCGGAAGGACGCCCGCACCTTGCGCTACGGCATCGGTGAGAACTTGTACGGCTATGGCGAGATCGCGGCCTTTCGCGCCGCGCGCTCGCCGGCGGGCCTGATGCGGCGCACCGCGCGCACCATCATCACCGCCTATGGCCGCGACACTGCGGTGGCCTCGACCCTGTTCTATCGCGACAGCGCGCCCGGCAAGGTCGGGCGCCAGATGCAGACCTGGGTTCGGTTCCCGGAGGGCTGGAGAATCGTCGCTGCCCATGTCAGCATCATCGATGAAGCAAAAGGCGGCTGAGGCATGAGCCTGGACGATCTTCCGCCGCGGACGCAGCAGCGGCCCGCCCGCGATCCTGATGGGCCGCGCGCCGATCGCGCGCCGCCAGCGGTCGCAAAGATCACTCGCGCGGAGGAGCTGCGCCTGCAGCTCGCCGACGATATCGTGCGCGGTGCGCTGGCGCCCGGTGCGCCGCTCGACGAAACCGAGATCGCCAAGCGCTTCAACGTCTCGCGCACCCCGGTGCGCGAAGCGCTGCGCCAGCTCGCGGCATCCGGCCTGATCGAGGCGCGCGCGCATCGCGGCGCAGTGGTGGCGCGGCCCTCCGTCGATCGGCTGACTGGGATGTTCGAGGCGATGGCCGAGCTCGAAGGCCTGTGCGCCGGCCTCGCAGCGCAACGYATGACGCCGGTCGAGCGGCAGCGGCTCGAAGCCATTCACGAGGAATTGCGCAATCTCAGCCATGCCGGCAATCCCGAGCGCTTCCACGAGGTGAACGAGCGCTTCCACAACGCGATCTATGCCGGCGCGCACAATGCCTATATCGCCGAGATCACCTTGGCGACGCGGGTGCGCGTGCAGCCGTTCCGCCGGGCCCAGTTCCGCAATCTCGGCCGCCTCGCCAAGTCGCATGCCGAACACGATCGCGTCGTCGTGGCCATCCTGCGTGGCGACAAGGCTGGCGCGGCCAGCGCCATGAAAGCCCATATCGAGCTGGTGCGCGGCGAGTACGAGATTTACGCGGTGTCGGTGTAGACGAGCTCCACCGCAATAACGGTGCTAAACTAACGTCGATCAGCTCTTCTGCGCCATATACGCGCGCCAGCCGCCGAACTCCGAGATGTCGCGTGCGCCATCAAGCGCTGCAGGCTCGACCAGGAAGCCCTTGGCACTGCGGCCGTCGGCGAGCCGGATCGTGCCGATCGACAGCGGCGGCGGGATGAGGTCCACAAACTTGCCGAAGCCGGCGGCTGACAGCGCCCAGAGCTCGACCTCCATCGCCGCCCCCTTGCCGGCCTCGATGCGCAGCATGCCGGGCTTGGGCGGCGTGGTCGGCAGCGCRTAGAGCTTGTAGTCCGGTGCGGTCCTGGCTGCTTCCAGCAGACGGCCACCGAGACGGGTCAGCTCGTGATTGAGCGCCATGCCGGAGAGATGCGCGCCGACCACCACGATCGCGATCTCGTCGCCATATAGCGATGGCGATACGGCGGCGAGCGGTGGCTGCGGTGTCGCTTTGGCGCCCACCGGCAGCGCGGTGTCGGCATGGAAGGCGCGCCCGAGGCTCGCGAGCGCGGCGTCGTGTCCGGCCGGCGCCAGCAGCGTGATGCCGAACGGAATGCCATCGCTGCGCATCGCAGCCGGCACCGCCAGTCCGCACAGATCGAGCAGATTGACGAAATTGGTGTAGGTGCCGAGCCGGCTGTTGAGCAGGATCGGATCGGCCAGCACCTCCGCAGTGGTGTAGGCGGTGGGCGCGGTCGGCAGCACCAGCGCATCGACAGCGGCGAAGGTGCGCTCGGCCACTTTGCGCAGCGCCTGCAGCCGATACAGCGCGGCGAAGGTGTCGGCCGCGCTGCCGCGTGCGCCGCCGATGGTGATCTCGCGCGTCACCGGATGGATCGCGTCGGGATCGGACGCCAGGAGATCGCGGATCACGAGATAGCGTTCGGCGACCCAGGGGCCTTCATAGAGCAGCCGTGCCGTCTCGTAGAACGGCTCGAGGTCGAATGCGACGAGTTCGGCGCCGAGCTTGACGAAGCGCGCCACGGCGGCGCCGTAAGCGGCCTCGGCGGCTTTGTCGCCGAAGAAGATCAGTTGTCCCGGGCGGGGAATGCCGAGCTTCACGCCGCGCGGAAATGCCGTCAYCGCGCCGRGCGGCCGGTCGCGCGAGAACGGATCGAGCGGATCCGGCGCGGCCATGACGTCGAGCGCTGCGACCGCATCATCGACCGTTAAAGAGAACACCGAGATGCAGTCGAGGGTGCGGCAGGCCGGYACCAGGCCGGCGGTCGAAATCATGCCGAGGCTCGGCTTCAGCCCGACGATGTTGTTGAGCATGGCCGGAACGCGGCCGGAGCCCGCCGTATCCGTTCCGAGCGACAGCGGCACGAGCCCTGCCGAGACCGCGACCGCCGATCCGGAGCTCGATCCGCCCGGCACCAGATCGCCGCGTACCGGATTGGTCGGGATGCCATAGGGCGAGCGCACGCCGACGAGGCCCGTGGCGAACTGGTCGAGATTGGTCTTGCCGATGATGATGGCGCCGGCGGCGCGTAGCCGCGCCACTGMGGTGGAATCGCGGGTCGGCGTGTAGGCRAARGCCGGGCATGCGGCTGTCGTCGGCAGTCCCGCGACGTCGATATTGTCCTTGACCGCAACSGGCACGCCGAACAGCGGCAGTGCCGCGGCGTCCTGGCCGGCAAGCCGCTGCGCCTCGGCGATCGCATCCGCTTCGTCGCGCAGGCTGATGAAGATGGCAGGGTCATCATGCGCGCGAAKCCGCGCGTAGCAGCGTGCGATCGTATCCTTGGGGGTCRTCAGGCCGGCCCGATGGGCGGCGACGATCTCGGCGACGGTTTCGGTCACGAAGCGCTCCGCCGTCGAGAGCCCGATGTCTGGCTTGCCATGTCCTTGCGCTCCGCTTCGCCGATCCTGCTGCGAACGTAGCAAGCCACGTGCCATTGTGTACATTGGCCGGAACTGGCAGCTCGYTGAAAATTGTTCGTTTTCAGTGATTTGCAGCAACCGCTCGGCACGAGCTTGGCAGAATTGTCCTGCGAAGCAGGCGATTTGCCTAAAWAATARTCGGCTTCAATCCATCACCTTGCTGCTGCCCTGGGTGATCAGGCGGGCCGCGCGCTGGTCGCGGGCGTGAATCCATAGCCAGCTCAGGGCGACACTGAGCCGATTGCGCAGGCCGATCAGAAAATAGATGTGGGCGAGCCCCCAGATCCACCATGCCAGGGCCCCGCGCAGCTTGATCCAGCCGAAATCGATCACCGCGAGCCGCTTGCCGATCTGGGCGAGACTGCCGGCGTGATGGTAGCGGAACGGCCGCAGCGTGCGGCCGGCAAGCCGCGCCTTGATCGCCTCCGCGACGTAGCGGCCTTGCTGCTTCGCGGCCGGCGCGATGCCGGGCACCGGCTGGCCGTTCCAGGCGGCGATCGTCACTGTGTCGCCGATGGCGAAGATCTCGGGGTGGCCCGGCACGGTGAGGTCCGGCGCGACCTGCAGACGGCCGGCGCGATCCGCCGGCGCGCCGAGCCATTCCGCCGCGCGCGAGGCGCGCACGCCGGCCGCCCAAATAAGGGTGCGCGTATCCAGCCGCTTGCCGCCATAGACGACGCTGTCCGCCGTGCATTCGGTCACCGCCTGGCCCAGCACGACCTCGACGCCGATGCGCTCGAGCGACGTCAGCGTGTAGGCCGAGAGGTCTTCCGGAAAGCCGCCGAGCACCCGCGGTCCCGCCTCGATCAGCACCACGCGGGCTTCGTGGGTATCGATGCTGCGGAAATCCGGCGGCAGCGTCGAGCGCGCCAACTCGGCGATGGTGCCGGCGAGTTCGACGCCGGTGGGCCCTGCGCCGATGATCACGAAGGTCATCCAGGCCGCGCGCCGGGCCGGATCGCGCTCGCGCTCGGCGCGCTCGAATGCGACGAGGATGCGCCGCCGCAAGGTCGTCGCGTCCTCGAGCGTCTTCAGGCCCGGTGCGAACGGCTCCCATTCGTCATGACCGAAATAGGCGTGGCGGGCGCCCGTCGCGAGCACCAGCGTGTCATAGGCGACGTCAGTGTCGTCTTCCAACAGCACGCGGCGGCCGGCCGCGTCGATGCCCTTGACGCTCGCGAACAGGGTGGTCACCTCCGGCCGGTTCCGCACCAGCGACCGGATCGGCCAGGCGATCTCGGAGGTCGCCAGCGAGGCCGTCGCCACCTGGTAGRGCAGCGGCTGGAACAGATGGTGGTTGCGGCGGTCGATCAGCGTGATGCGGACGGGCGCGCCGGCCAGCCGGTACGTCGTTTCGAGGCCGCCAAAACCGGCGCCGACGATGACCACGTGATGCGGATTCTGGGCCTGACCCGTCATGAAGCTGGTTCTCGCTGCTGCGCCCCGGCTTCAATTCAACACGYCAARCCTGGGTTGCTTCAAGCCCGTCTTGGCTATGGTGCGATAGCGCCCGACTATCGGGCCGGCGTGATCAGTAGAGGCCGCGGCCGGCGTCGCCGCCGGTGATGCGCGCGAGCCGCGCCTCGGTGGCCGGGACCCGGCTACCGCGGCCCSACGTCGGKGGCGTGCGGGTCATGGAGGGGCCGCCGGACGATGCGTCGTCGGCGCCGCTCGGGAAGAACAGCAGCGCAATGCTGAGGCCGAGATTGATCAGCGCGCCGACCCATGTGCCGTGGTGTGATCCCGGCAACGCATAGTCTGGAAACCGGCCGGCGACGACATAATCCAGCACCATGGCGGCGATCCAGCCCGGAATCACGCAGACCGGGTCCCAGCCGATGTCGCGGAAGCGCATCGCCTGCAGCATCACGTTCGCCCACAGGAACAGGGCGATCAGCACCACGATCGTCCCGCCCAGGACCAGGCCGGGCATTTTGGGAATTGCGGCCAGCGCAACGACCACCAYGGTCGCAACGATCGCCGAGCCGACCCCGAGGCCGAGAGAGGCCAGGAAGTACTGCAACCGTCCGAGACGCGCATTGAAACCGAAGAAGAAGCCCAACATCCGCTGCTCCCGCATTCCGCGCCGCAACGGGCGGACCTGATCGACAGTCGTAGCAACGCGACATTTCCGGCCGCCTTCGCGGATGGCTAAAAGTTGAGACATCGCGCCGCAGCGGTCCCTCCGCTGCAAAGTTTATAGTTGCCAAAGCAACCAATATGTGGAACGTTCGAACCGTGAAGAAAAGAAGGCGCAGGAGGGCTTGCGCCTTGCACAGGGAATGGAAACGTCATGCGCTGCCTGCTCGCGGCAGGCGCGATCSCTTGCGTGCGCGCCGACAGGCGGCCAAGCTGCGGTGATCCGCTCCGGGACCGATCGATCCGAGACGGCTCAGCTCGCGCCGGTGACGGCGTCGAGATTGTCGTGAATGCGGCGGAGCAGCGCGATCAGCATCTCCTGCTCATTCTTGTCGAGACATGCCAGCAGTCGCCGCTCGCGCTCCAGTGCGGCGACAATGACCTTGTCATGGGTGGCGCGGCCCTTGGCCGTCAGCGATATCGAATGGCTGCGGCCGTCCTGCGGATCGTTGCGGATCGCGATCAGGCCGCGGTCCTTCATCAGCGCAAGGGTGCGGCTGACCGGACCCTTGTCGAAACCGATGACGCTGCAGATGCGCGACGCCGGAATGCCGGGTTCGATCGCCAGCAGCGACATGATCCGCCATTCGGTGACGTTGACACCGAAATTACGCTGATAGAACGCGGTCGCGCTGTTCGACAGTTTGTTGGCGATGAAGGTGATGAAGGCCGGCACATAGCGGTCGAGGTCGAGCGTGAGGCCGTGTTCCTCAGGCTCGCGCGGCGGCGCTTTGCGCGGCGTTCTGATTTTCTCGCTCATGACCCCCAACGTCCATGCATCGCCAGTCATAGGGATAGGAAAAGCCGCATGACAAGGCCAAACTTCGGGAGCAACGCATGAACCCACCAGGTCTTTCCGCAGGCGCGGCCGGCACGTCGCCGCCCGCGATTCCGCATCTCGGCATCGATCCGTTTGCGATCTCGTTCTTCGATGATCCCTATCCTGCGCACCAGCAGATGCGCGAGGCGGCCCCCGTGGTCTACCTCGATCGATGGAATGTCTATGGCGTCGCGCGCTATGCCGAGGTCTATGCGGTCCTGAACGATCCCTTGACCTTCTGCTCCAGCCGCGGCGTGGGCCTCAGCGACTTCGCCAAGGAGACGCCGTGGCGTCCGCCGAGCCTGATCCTGGAGGCGGATCCGCCGGCGCATACGCGCACGCGCGCGGTGCTGAGCAAGGTGTTGTCGCCGGCGGTCATGAAGCGGCTGCGCGACGGCTTCATGGCCGCGGCCGAGGCCAAGGTTGACGAACTCGTGGCCCGCGGCTCGTTCGACGCCATTCCCGATCTCGCCGAAGCCTATCCGCTGTCGGTGTTCCCCGATGCGCTCGGCCTCCAGCCGGAGGGCCGCGAGCATCTCATTCCCTATGCCAGCCTGGTGTTCAACGCGTTCGGGCCGCCGAACGAGTTGCGCCAGCAGGCGATCGAGCGCTCGGCGCCGCATCAGGCCTATGTCACCGCGCAGTGCCAGCGCGACAATCTCACGCCGGGCGGCTTCGGCGCCTGCATCCACGCCTTCAGCGACAGCGGCGAGATCACGCCGGCCGAGGCGCCGCTGCTGGTGCGTTCGCTGCTCTCAGCCGGCCTCGACACGACCGTCTACGGCATCGGCGCCGCGGTCTATTGCCTCGCCCGTTTTCCCGATCAATGGGCGCGATTACGTGCCGACCCGGCGCTGGCCCGCAACGCGTTCGAGGAGGCGGTGCGCTTCGAAAGTCCGGTGCAGACCTTCTTCCGCACCACGACGCGCGATGTCGAACTCGGCGGTGTCGTGATCCCCGAAGGGGAGAAGGTGCTGATGTTCCTGGGCGCGGCCAACCGCGACCCGCGCCGCTGGGAGCRGCCGGACAGCTATGACATCACCCGAAAGGTCTCCGGCCATGTCGGCTTCGGCTCCGGCATCCACATGTGCGTCGGCCARCTCGTCGCGCGCCTCGAAGGCGAGGCGGTGCTGACCGCGCTCGCCCGCAAAGTYGGCGCGATCACGATGAGCGACGAGCCGAAGCGCCGCTACAACAACACGCTGCGCGGGCTGGAGAGCCTGCCGGTCACCTTCACTCCAGCCTGAGCTGTCCCATGACCACGATCACCTTCATTCATCCCGACAACCGCAGCGAGACGGTCGAAGCCGAGGACGGCGCCACCSTCATGCTGGCYGCGCTCACCCATGGCGTCGACGGCATCGTCGCCGAATGCGGCGGCAACGCCGTCTGCGCCACCTGCCACGTCTATGTCGACGACGCCTGGACCTCGAAACTCGAGCCGGTCTCCGACGACGAGGATGCGCTGCTCGACGGCACCGCGGCCGAGCGCCGGCCGAACAGCCGGCTGTCCTGCCAGATCAAGGTGCAGCCGGCGCTCGCCGGGCTCGTTGTCMGCATTCCGGACCGGCAGAGCTGATTTCTTTCGGCACCGACARCAATGAAAACAAGCAAGAGGGGAAGGAACATCATGACGCAATTCAAGACGTGTGCGCTCGCGCTGGTCGCATCGTTCGGCGTGGCGGCRGCATCCGCCGGCGAGATCTCGGACAATGTCGTGCGCGTCGGTGTGCTCAACGACATCTCCGGCATCTTCCAGGACACGAACGGCATGGGCTCGGTCGAGGCCGCGCGCATGGCGGCCGAGGATTTCAACGGTGGCGGCAAGGGTATCAAGGTYGAGATCGTCTATGCCGATCACCAGAACAAGGCCGATGTCGGCTCGGCGATCGTCCGCAAATGGCTCGATGTCGACAAGGTCGATGCTGTCGTCGACGTGCCCAACTCAGCCGTGGGGCTCACCGTCAAYGAGCTCYTGCGCAACAGCCGCATGACCTTCCTGGCTTCKTCSACCGCGAGCTCCGAYCTCACCGGCAAGGCCTGCTCGCCGAATACGATCCAGTGGGTCAACGATGCCTGGGCGACCGGCAACACCACGGCGGCCGCGATGATGGGGCGCGGTGGCAAGGACTGGTATTTCATCACGGTCAACTACGCGCTCGGCCAGGGCATCGAGGCGGAAGCCACCAGCTACATCGAGAAGCATGGCGGCAARGTGCTGGGCTCGGCCAAGCATCCGCTCGGCACCACAGACTTCGCCTCGTTCCTGCTGCAGGCGCAGGGCTCGAAGGCCAAGGTGATCGGGCTCGCCAATGCCGGCGGCGACACCATCAACGCGGTCAAGCAGGCGTCCGAGTTCGGCATCCAGCAGGGCGGCCAGTCGCTGGTCGCCTTCCTGCTGTTCATCAACGACATCCATGGCATGGGCCTGAAGGCGGCGCAGGGCCTGCAGCTGCTCGAAGCCTTCTACTGGGACATGGATGACGACACCCGCGCCTTCGCCAAGCGCTTCGCGGCGCGTCCCGGCATGAACGGCAAGATGCCGAGCGGCAACCAGGCCGGCGTCTACGCCTCCACGCTCGCTTATCTCAACGCCGTCGCGGCGACCGGCAGCGATGATGCCAAGGACGTCGTACCTCAGATGAAGACGGTGAAGGGCAAGGACAGATTGTTCGGTGACGTGACCATCCGCGCCGACGGCCGCGTCGTGCATCCGATGTACCTGTTCGAGGTCAAAAAGCCCGAGGAGTCGAAATATCCCTACGACTACTATCGGCTGGTCTCGACGATCCCGGCCGACCAGGCGTTTCGGCCGATCGCGGACGGTGGGTGCGCGCTGGTGAAGTAGAGCGGTTCGTCTTCACCCCGTCGGAAGAGCACATGACATCTGAAACTGCTGATCAGTTGCTCCGTCATGCCCGGGCGTGTCCCGGGCATCCACGTCGTGCGGCGGTCCTCGAAAGACGTGGATGGCCCGGACACGCYCGGCCATGACGGCTCCTGGGCGTGATCTCGCCCCTCCTGGGCTTTTGCCTCYGCGGCCGACTGTACTGTGCTGCAGTATCCTTAACAGGCACTATAGTTCTTGCCTTTGCCCGTTTCCGGGAATTATGGTGCATGGATCGAGGGTGCGCGAAACGACGATCGTGCTATGAAGCGCTGCGACGAAACGTCGCCGCTTGYCGCTCTGCCGCGTGCCAGTGACGTAACAACGATAAGAACGACGTGATGAGGGGAGGGAAGATCATGAAGACGAGCTTCTGGCTGGCAGGTGCCGCGGCGCTGCTGTTTTCGAGCACGGCCTTTGCCGGCGACACCATCAAGATCGGCTTCGTCTCGACGTTCAGCGGTCCCACGGCGGTGATCGGCAACGACATGCGCAATTCGTTCGAGCTCGCGCTCGACCATCTCGGCCGCAAGATGAACGGCAAGCCGGTCGAGGTGATCTACGAGGACGACCAGCAGAAGCCCGACGTMGGCAAGCAGAAGACCGAGAAACTGGTGCAGTCCGACAAGGTCGACTTCATCGTCGGCTACATCTGGTCGAACGTGCTGCTGGCCTCGCTCAAGACGGCCGTGGATTCCCAGACCTTCCTGATCTCGGCCAATGCTGGGCCGTCGCAGCTCGCCGGCGAATTGTGCTCGCCTTACGTGTTCTCGACCTCCTGGCAGAACGACCAGACGCCCGCCGCGATGGGCCTCTATATGAACCAGAAGGGCGTCAAGTCGGTGTTTTTGATCGGCCCGAAYTATGCGGCTGGCAAGGACATGCTGGCCGGCCTGAAGAGCACCTTCAAGGGCCAGATCGTCGGTGAGGAATATACGGTGTGGCCGAGCCAGCTCGACTTCTCGGCCGAGCTGTCGAAGGCGCGTGCYTCGGGCGCAGAATCCATCTTCGTATTCTATCCTGGCGCGGCCGGCGTGCAGTTCCTCAATCAATACGTGCAGGCTGGCCTGAAGGAAAAGATGCCGCTCTATACGGCGTTCACCGTCGACGAATTGTCGCTGCCGCTGCAGAAGGACAATGCGATCGGCGTGCCCGGCGCCCAGGAATGGGTCAACGACCTGCCGAACGAGCAGAACAAGACCTTCGTCGCCGACTATCGCAAGAAGTACACCGGCCTGCGCCCGACCTATTACGGCGCCCAGGCCTATGATGCCGCGCAATTGATCAACAGCGCGGTGGTTGCGGTCAAGGGCGAYACGTCCAAGAAGGACGCTATGAAGGCCGAGATGGAGAAGGCCAACTTCAAGTCGCTGCGCGGSGCGTTCAAGTTCGGCAACAACCACATCCCGATCCAGAGCTTCTACCTGCAGGACGTKGTSAAGGACGCCGATSGCCAGCTGTCCCTGAAGACGGTCGCCACCATCGTCGAGAACGACCAGGACCGYTTCCACGACAAGTGCCCGATGAAATARGCAGAAGAACTCCCGGCCGGAGCGTGAACCGGCCTGGAATTTGCTTGAAGCTTAAAACATCTCCGTTCTAAGATCCGGRCGGGCATGGCGGCAGCTCCTGACACGGTTCTGCCGCCGTCTTTTTGAGCGTGAAGTGAGGGGCATGCTTCTCGTCGTCGAACAATTCCTGAACGGGCTGCAGTTCGGACTGCTGCTGTTTCTGCTGGCTGCCGGCCTGACGCTGGTGTTCGGCATCATGGATCTTGTCAACCTCGCCCATGGCTCGCTCTACATGATGGGCGCCTATTTCGCGGCGACCTTCGTGGCCTGGACCGGCAGTTTCGTGCTTGGCGCCGTGATGGCGCTCGGTGCCACGCTTCTGCTCGGCATCGTGCTCGAATTCACGGCACTCCGGCATCTTTATGGGCGCGACCATCTCGACCACGTGTTGGCGACCTTCGGCCTGATCCTGTTCTTCAACGAGGCGGTTCGGCTGATCTGGGGGCCTGCGGGACTGGCGCTGCCGCTGCCGTCGTGGCTTGCCTTCCCGGTCACGATCATGCCCGGCAT
>BFBZ01001908.1_pt1 | contig 12628 bp, 11 predicted proteins | sample 1888401 | NCBI WGS metagenome assembly BFBZ01 (sample SAMD00112614, study PRJDB3348) | symbiont metagenome | host: Chara braunii | reverse complement strand
GTTGATGTCGAGGATGAGGTCGAACAACTCGCGCACCAGCTTCGGCGCCAGCCCCAGTGACGGTTCGTCCAGGATCAACAGTTTGGGGCGACTCATCAGCGCGCGGGCGATCGCCAGCATCTGCTGCTCGCCGCCGCTCATCAGGCCGGCCAGCTGCCTGCGGCGCTCGGCGAGCCGCGGAAAGATCGCGAACATCTCGTCCAGCGCCTCGTTCAGCCGCGCGCGGTTCTTCTGGACGTAGCCGCCCATCAGCAGGTTCTCGTAGACGCTCATCTGCGGCATGATCAGCCGCCCCTCGGGGCAGAGCGCGACGCCGAGCGGCACCATGTCGTGACATTCGGTGCGGGTGACGTCCTGGCCGGCGAAGCCGATGCGGCCATGCTGCGGCCGCAGGGCGCCGGCGATCATCCGGACCGTCGTGCTCTTGCCGGCGCCATTGGCGCCGAGCAGGGCGACGATCTCGCCCTCGGCCACGGTCAGGCTGACATCGCGGACGGCGACCGCTCCGGCATAGGCATAGCTGATCTCCTGGACTTCAAGCATGGCGGGTCAATCCACGTGCCAGGGCGGCGGGCAGACACCCTCGCGCGCCAGTTCGTCCCAGACATTGCAGGCATCGACCAGAACCGGCCCGCCGCAGGGCAGGATCACGTAGGAGACGCCCTCGGCGATCTTGGCGGCGCTGGCGCCCATGGCGAAGGCGCGCTTGAGGTGGAAGCGCATGCCGTCGCGCGACTTGCGGGCGGCATGGCCGACGATCAGCGCGATTTCGGCGATCAGCTCCGGCAGGTCGCCGCGCGCGGCCTCGACGACGCGCGCATAGCGCGCTTCGATCTCCGCGGTATCGACCCAGCGCGACCAGCTGGTCGAGAAGGCCATGACCGGGAAGGCCTCGACCGCCCCGGCGATCGCCATGCAGTCGTGGATCTGCGCCCGGGTCAGGCCGGATTCCTCGGCGCGCGGCATGTGGATGTCGCCATAGGCCTCGCGGGCGGAGGCGAGCAGCACCAGCCAGACCACTTCGCGCTCGAAATAGCTGAAGCTGCGCTCGACCAGCGTCAGCTCGCGGTAATAGGCGTCATAGGCCTCCATCAGATCGGGGTCGTGAGCGCAGAGCATGCGGTGATAGGGCAGGAGGTAGCCCCGGGTCGCCTCGGCCTTGGCCAGCGCCTCGGCGCCGCGTGCCTTGCGGGCTTCCGCGGTCATCTCTTGTTTCTTGATGAAGGTCATTCGTCGGTTCCCAGATAGGCGGCGATGACACGGGGATCCCGCGTCACTGCTTCAGGTGTCCCTTGGGCGATCAGCACGCCGGTCTCGAGCACCATGACGGTGTCCGAGACGCGCATGACCGCGCTCATGTCGTGTTCGACCAGCAGGACGGTCGCGCCGGCGTCGCGGATGCGGCGCAGGATATCGACCATCTCGGCGGTTTCGGTGTGGTTGAGGCCGGCGCAAGGCTCGTCGGCGAGTAAGAGCGAGGGGCGGGCGGCGAGCGCGCGCGCCACTTCCAGGCGGCGCAACTGGCCGACGGTGAGCTCGCGCGCCTCGCGGCCGGCGAGATCGCTCAAGCCCGCGAGGTCGACGGCGTCGCGGGTCACCGCCTGCACGTCGCGCGCGCCGGAGCGGCCGAACAGCGCGCCGATGCGGACGTTTTCGAGGACCGACATGGCCGGAAACGGCTTGGCGATCTGAAACGCCCGGGCGACGCCCTGCTGGGCGATCCGCTCCGGCGATATGCCGGTGATGTCGCGCCCCTCGAAGACGATCTTGCCCTGGTCCGGCGGAAAATAGCCGGTCAGCAGGTTGAAGAAGGTCGACTTGCCGGCGCCGTTCGGCCCGATCAGGCTGCAGATCGCGCCCTTCGGCACCGACAGCGACACGTCCTGGATGGCCTTCAGGCCACGGAACGACTTGCTGAGGTGGGAGACGGTGAGAATGGCGGTGTCCATCGTCACTGCTCCCGCCGCTGCTTCGCCCGCAGGCGATAGCCGTCATAGAGGCCGATCAGCCCGTTCGGCGCGGCGAGCACCAGCACGGCGATGAGCAGGCCGGTCATGAACATGTGGATGTCGAGGAGTTCGCCGAGCAGGACCTGGGTGACCAGCGTCATCAGTCCGGCGCCGAGGATCGGCCCGACAATGGTGCCCATGCCGCCGAGCAGCGAATAGACGATGACGTTGAGGTTGAACTCGTTGCGGAACACCGAATTGCCGGTGATGTAGCCGAGGTTCTGCGCGTAGACGACGCCCATCAGCGCGGTGAGCATGGCCGAGACGACGAAGGCCTGGATCTTGTAGCGGGTCGTCGGCACGCCGAGCATGCGGGCGGTGTCCTCGTCCTCGCGGATCGCCAGCAGGCCGTAGCCGATGCGCGCATGGCGCAGGCAGATGGCGGCGACGACGATCAGCAAGGTCGAGCCGAGCAGCGCCCAGTAGTAGAAATTTTCAGGGGCGACGCCGCGCGGCACGATGTCGACGAGGTTGAGCCCGATCGCGCCGCGCAACGCGTCGACATTGCTGATCAGCTCGTAACAGACTTGGCTGACGCCGAGCATGGCGATGGCGAAATAGATGCCGCGCAGACGCAGGATCGGCCAGGCGATGATCAGGGCGAGCAGGCCGTTGGCGACCAGCGCCGCCAGCAGCCCGGCGGCGAAGGCGGCCCAGGGGGCTGCCCCAGGCATCGCCGCCTGGGTCAGCGCGGCGACGAAGGCGCCCGTGCTGACGAAAGCGGAATTGCCGAAGCTCCAATAGCCCGAGAAGCCGCCGAGAATGGTCCAGGCGACCGCCAGGCCGGCGGCCAGGATGAACAACTGGCCGACGCGCACGCTATAGGGGGCGAGCACCAGCGGCAGCAGCGCCAGGACGAGCGCGCCGGCGACCGCGACGACGATGCCGGTCCAGGCGGCGCGTGGCGAGACGAAGCCGTTCATCGCGACCCCCGGAAGCTGTGGCCGAGCAGTCCGGCGGGGCGGGCGATGAGCATCAGCACCAGCAGCAGGAACATCATGGCGTTCGGAAAGGCGGCGCCGATGAGCTCAGCCGTGGTGGTGTTGACGATGCCGAGGATCAGCCCGCCGATCAGCGCGCCGGCCGGGCTGCCGATGCCGCCGAGCGTCACCACCACGAAGGCGTTGACGGTCCACAGCGTTTCGTCGGGCGGCGAAAACGGCATGACCAGGCCGATCGCGACGCCGGCGGCGCCGGCGAAGGCCGCGGAGAGGCCGCAGGTCATGGCGAAGACGTGGCGGACGTTGACGCCGCAGAGCGCGGCGGCCTGCTCCTGCTGGGCGGTTGCGCGGATGACCCGGCCGAGGCTGCTGAACCGCAAGGTCGCGGCCAGAAGGCAAAGCAGCACGACGCTCACCGCCAGCGCCGCGACCCGGGTGAGGCCGAGCGTGACCTCGCCGAAATTCAGCGCGTCGAAGGCATAGGACGGCGTGATGCTCTTGAAGTCGGGCGAATAGATCAGCACCAGCGCGTTGCGGATCATCAGCGCGCAGCCATAGGTCAGGAGCATCGAGGCGAGCAGGCTCGCGCGCTGCGTCGCCCATTGAATGACCGTGCGCTGGAACAGATAGCCGAGGCCGAACATGACGAGCATGATCGCCGGCAGGGCCAGGAGCGGGTCGATGCCGGTGAAATGCCAGATCGACCAGGCGGCGTAGCCGCCGATCAGCACGAAGGCGCCGTGGCTCAGATTGACCACGCCCAGCACCCCGAACAGCAGCGAGAAGCCGACCGCGGCGAGCGAGAACAGGCCGCCGAGCACCAGCCCGTCGGCAAGCGTTTGCAATGACAGCATGGGGATCGCCTTACCGGGCGCGCTTGGCGGCCCAGGTCGGCGCCGGATGCACCGCCGCCGCGGTTTTGGCCGCCTCCGGGAAGACGACCTCGGGTTTGCCCTTCAGCACCTGGCCGACGGTCGAGCCGAGCAGGATCGGATCGCCGTCGCCATCGGCGGTGAACTTGATCCGGCCATAGAGCGAATCCACGTCGAGGCCCGCCAGGGCGTCGCGGACCTTCTGCGGATCGAGCGAATTGGCCGCCTTCATGGCATGGACATAGGCGACGATGCAGGCGGCCCCCGAGGCCGTGTGATAGGCGATGTCGCGGGTGAAATGCTTGCGGTAATAGTCGGCGAATTGCTGCGCCGAGCCGAAGAAGGCGTCCTTGTAGGGCGCGCGTTCGTCCCAGAACTGCTGGAAGAACAGGGCTTCGCCGAAGGCGCCGAGGGCTTCGCGGAAGCTCTGCAGCTGCGGCCCGAGCGACAGGTAGAGCAGGGGCACGTCGACATTCGACGAGATCAGCTGGCGCGCGATCAGGAGCGAGTTCTGGTCGTGGGTGGTGCAGAGCAGGACGTCCGGCTTCTTGGCGCGCACCTGGTTCACCAGGTTGGAGGCGTCGGTGATGTTTTCCGGCAGCGTCAGGACGTCGTTGATCGGCAGTCCCTTGGACTTGCCATAGGCGATCATGCCCTCGGCCAGCGTCTTGGAAAACGCGTCATTGGCCATGGCCACCATGATCGATTTCGGCGCCGGGCTGAGCACCTTGAAATATTCGATGGTGTTGTAGAGCTGGCGCGAGGCACGCGGGAACATGCAGAAGATGTTCTTGTAATTCTGCGTGTAGATCTGGTCGGAGGCGCCGCCGGTCTGCATCATCGGCTTCCGGGCGCGCTCGACGATGGCCGCGGTCGGCAGGACGATGTTGCTGCCGAAGGAGCCGAGAAAGAAGTCGACGTTCTGGTCGAGATGGCGCTGGATCAGGGTCGAGGCGCGGGCAGGATCCGAGGCGTCGTCGAACAGCCTGACCTCGATCTTGTAGCGCTTGCCGGCGATCTCGATGCCGCCGAGTTCTTCGTTGAAGAATTTCTGCGCGGTGAGATAGCCGTTATTGACGTTGAGGCCGGTTTCCGCGGCGCGTCCCGACAGCGGCACCGAGCCGCCGATGACGATCGTATCGGTGGTCTGCGCCAAGGCGCGGCCGGTCACCAGGGGCGCCGCGACGACGGCGCTGCTCAGCTTCAGGATCGAACGGCGGTTCAGCATCATAATCCCCTCAAAAACCCCTCGAATGTCACGGCCGGGCGCTTTTCGCGCGCCGTGTGTGGAGGATCGGAAGGAGCCCGCCGGAGAATGGTGTTCGCCCCATATTCGGTCTGGCGGCGGATCTCTTCTGCCTCTGCACGGAACGGGAGGATGACGATGCCGTGACAGCCGATAAAGACTGGATGCGGCATTGGATTTATGTAAGCTCTGCATAAATGGACATGTTGCAGGCCTATCGCGCCTTTCTGCGCGTCGCCGAGACCACCAGCTTCAGCCGGGCCGCGGAGGATCTGCGCCTGCAGCAGTCGCATGTCAGCCGCCTGGTCGCCGGGCTCGAGGCTCAGCTCGGCGTTCAGCTGCTCCGGCGCACCACACGCTCCGTCACGGTCACCGAGGAAGGCGAGCGTTTCCGCCTCCGGCTCGCGACGATCCTGGGGGCGCTCGACGAGTGCGAGACCGAGATCCGGCATCGGAAGGCCGAGCCGGCCGGCCTGATCCGCGTCGCCTGTCCGACCACGCTCGGGCGGGTGGTCATCGCGCCGATCGTCCACGCTTTCCTGGAGCGCTACCCGAAGACGCGGGTGGAGCTTCTGATGAACAACAATCTCGTCAACCTCGCGGGCGATGGCGTCGATGTCGCGGTCCGGGTCGGCCGGATCTCCGACAGCGACCATCCGAGCCGCATGCTCGGCCATGTCGAGCAGCGGCTGGTCGCCAGCCGCGCCTATCTCGACCGCGCCGGGCCGATCGAAGAGCCGCTCGACCTCGCCGACAAGAACTGCCTGTGCTTCGCGTCGAGCGGCGGTGTCCAGGTCTGGCGTTTCGCCAAGGGCACGGTGATCCGTTCGGTCAGCGTGCAAGGCGACTTCATCGCCAATGACGCGGAGACGCTGATGGCGCGCTGCATCGCCGGCTTCGGGCTGACCTTGCTGCCGGGCTGGCTCCTGGCCAGCGACCCGGCGGCCAAGCGGCTGGTGCGCGCCATGCCGGATTGGGCCGGCCCGGCCATGCCGCTGCATGTGCTCTCAGCCCATCGCGACCATCGGCCACTGAAGATCCAGGCGTTTCTGGCGTTCCTGGAGGAGCATCTGAAGAAGCACCTCGTAGCCGCGGCGCCGGTTCAACTTGCCTCGAAGCAGGCAGCCGGCGGGCCCTGATCGTCGCCGATCGTCTGGGCCGAGATGATCCATTTGCCGGGATTGTCTGCGAGGAAGGCAAAGCGCTAGATTTGGGTTGGCCCGATCATGATGAGAAGGCATAGGGGCGGTCTGGCTTGCCTCAGTTGCTGACTGCTCCTGCCACCGCAGGAAGCGCGATCTCAGTGGCTGCGAGGGGCTGCCCTTCCGGATGTCGAAGTTGATGCGGCCGGGCCGGTTGCCGGTAGCCTTCCTGTGGTGGCGCGCAGAGTGTCGATTATGGGCCGCTGCGAGCTCCGATCACCGGCCCGGGCGGGGCCGCGCCAAATTCCGGGCAGGAACTGTCCTGCGTATATTGCCCGCGATAGGGACCTCCGAAGTCGCCTCCGAGATAGGTCGGGATGCATTCGGCTTGTTCGGCTGCGGCAATGAAGCGGGATACTTCTCGATTGCCACCGGCCTCGCGGGTCCTTCGTTCGTGATAGTGATCGAAGGCGCCGAGATAGACCCACCGATCGGATGGCAGCGCGATATCTTTTCCCTGAATTGTCCGGAGGGGGCGGAGCGCAATGAAGTGATAGTCTCGCGCGGCTCCCAGGATTGCGATCTGATTGTCGCCGACTGAATAGACGCTGGCTCTGAGGCTTGGCCCCCAAGGGGCGAGCATCCTCGCTTGGACCGTGCCTTCTTCCGTCGTGACCGACAAATAGCGTTCGTATGAAGCGAGGTAGCCGATTCCGTATATGGTGATCGTCGGTTTCATTTCCATCGATAAAACGGTAGTTTCCATTTTATCGTACGACGAAAGTAAGCTGGCGAATTTTCCTAGAATTATGAGTGGAATCCAAATTCCGAAGATAATAACGAAAAATCGCCGTTTTATAGTATTTCGAATATTATCTCGACTTGACATGTTGCTCTCATATTCAATGTTTGTGCCTGTCTATTGATAGGATTTCCATTTTTTAATTAATCAGCTCACCTCGAACCAGACCACCAGCGGTCCCTGATCGTCGCCGATCGCCTGGGCCGAGATGATCCATTTGCCGGGATTGTCGGCCTGGAAGGCAATGCGCGCGGTCTGGCCGCGCGCGACCATGACGGTGTCGAGAAAGAACGGCTTCCAGCCGTCGTCGAGGCCGTCGAGCAGGCGCGCCTGATGGCCGTGCAGGTGCACCGCCTGGAACACCCTGGTGTCGTTGCGCAGCCCGGCCATGACGACGGTGCCGCGGCGGACCTTGAAGGCCGGCTGGGGGCCGGGCGCGCGGTCAGCCCGGCCATTGAAGGCGGTGGCGCCTGATGGTCTCGGCTCGATGCCGAGATCGAGCCGGAAGGCCCGCTGGAATTCCATGGTCTGGGCGATCGGATTGGGGCTGAGCGGCTGCGGGGCCGCGAGCGGCTCCGGCCGGGCAGGGGCGCTGCCCGCGATCGCCAGGCTGCCCTTGAGCGTCGCTCCGGCGAAATTGGTCACTTCCAGCGGCACCTGCGTGCCCGGCGCGCCCGTCACGTCGAGCATGACCTCGGCGCGCTGGCCGGGACCGAGCACGACGCGCGCCTGTTCGAGCTGGAAGGTCTCGCAGGGCTGGCCGTCGAGCGCCATCAGGGTCAGCGGCTGGCCCGGAATGGTGAACTGCATGATGCGGGCATGGGCGGCATTGGCGATGCGCAGCCAGATCCGCTCGTTGGCCCGCGCCTCGATGGTCAGCGAGGGGGCGCCATTGACGGTGAGGTGGCGGCCGGCGACGCCGGGAACTGCCTGCGGCTCCAGCACGAAGCCCGGCTCGGCAATGGCCCCCGAGCCGTCCAGCGCCCAGTCGTCGAGCACCAGGGTCATCTCGCGATCGGCGGTCGGCAGGCTCTGGCCGTCGACGATCAGGAGGCCGGCGAGGCCGCGGCCCATCTGTCCGGCGCCGAATTCGGGGTGCCAGGGGCGATACAGAAAGGTGCCGGCATCCTGCGGGGTGAAGGCGATGTCGAAACTGGCGCCGGGCGCCACCGCCTGCTGGGTCAGGCCGGGAACGCCGTCCATGCGGTTGTCGATGCGCACGCCGTGCCAGTGCAGCGCGGTCGGCTCGTCCAGGCCGTTGACGAATCGCAGCCGGAACTCCTCGCCGCGGCGGGCGCGCAGCGTCGGCCCGGGATTGACCCCGTCGAAACCCCAGACCGGGGTGGCCGGCAGGTCCGGACCGCGCAGCCGGGCCTCGCCGCGCATGGCGGTCAGCAGGCGCGGGCTTGCCTGCGCGCGCGCCATCCGGGCCGGCGCCGTCGCGATCAGGGCCTGGCCGGCGGCTAATCCGAGGCCCTGGAGCGCCTTGCGGCGGCTGATGCACGTCGAAAAGGGCATGGAGCACTCTGCCAAGGCTTGAATCGGCATCCCTCTTACCATGGGCCGAACCCGCCGGTCGCCTCGGCCGGCGGGGCTCGCATTGCGTCGCTTCGGCGCAGCCGGTGGTAGCGCCGGCGAGCGTTGCGACCGGCTATCCCGCCCCAAGTCCGCGCGGCTGTCATTTTTTTGATGCATGCGGGAAAACCCGGTGCTAAGAGGCCGCGCCCGGTGGCGGTCTGCGCCTACCGGGACGAGAAGCTATTTTCGAGCGGCCCTCGGCGGGCGTGGTGGAATTGGTAGACACGCGGGATTTAGGTTCCCGTGGCGAAAGCCGTGGGGGTTCAAGTCCCTCCGCCCGCACCACCCGTGACCGATCGGGACCGGTCCACAGACCACGAACACGAAAGAAACTGAGCCATGCAGGTGACAGCCACCCTGTCCGAAGGTCTGAAGCGCGAATTCCGCGTCGTGGTTCCCGTGACCGATCTCGCGGCGCGCGCCGACGCGCGGCTCGACGACCTCAAGGGGCGCGTCAACATCAACGGCTTCCGCCCGGGCAAGGTGCCGGTGCAGCACCTGAAGAAGCTCTACGGCAAGTCGGTGCTGGCCGAGACCATCGAGGCGCTGGTCGGCGAGACCAACCAGAAGATCATCGCCGATAACGGCTTCAAGCTTGCCATGGAGCCGTCGGTGAAGCTGCCGGAGGCCCAGAACGAGGCCCAGGCGGTGTTCGACGGCAAGGCAGACCTCGACTATACCGTCGCCTTCGAGGTGCTGCCGACCATCACGCTGGCCGATTTCAAGGGCATCAAGGTCGAGAAGCCGGTGGTCGAGCCGGGTGAGGCCGACATCCAGGCCATGCTCGACACCATGGCCAAGCAGAACCGTCCGTTCGAACCGAAGACCAAGGGCAAGGCCGAGACCGGCGATCGCCTGACCGTCTCCTTCGTCGGCACGATCGACGGCGAGAAGTTCGACGGCGGCACCGCCGAGGACATCCAGGTCGAGATCGGCTCCAACTCGTTCATCCCGGGCTTCGAGGACCAGCTGGTCGGCGTCAAGGCCGGCGACGAGAAGGTGATCAAGGTCAAGTTCCCGTCGAACTACATGGCCCAGCAGCTGGCCGGCAAGGATGCCGAGTTCGTCACCACGGTGAAGAGCATCGAGAAGCCGGGCGAGCGCGAGATCAACGACGAGTTCGCCAAGATGGTCGGCTTCGAGGATCTCGACAAGCTGAAGACGGCGATCACCGACAAGCTGAAGGACGAATATGCCAGCGCCTCGCGCCGCAAGGTGAAGCGCGTGCTGCTCGACGCCCTCGACGAGAAACATGCCTTCGAACTGCCGCCGACCCTGGTCGAGCAGGAGTTCGAGAGCGTCTGGCGCCAGGTGAGCCAGGATCTGGAATCGCGCGGCAAGACCTTCGCCGACGAGGACACCACCGAGGAAAAGGCGCGCGAGGACTATCGCAAGATCGCCGAGCGGCGGGTTCGTCTCGGCCTCGTCCTTGCGGAGATCGGTGACAAGGCCCAAATCAAGATCAGCGACGAGGAAGTGACGCGCGCGGTCGTTGAGCGGGCCCGTCAGTTCCCTGGCCAGGAGCAGCAGGTCTGGGACTATTACCGCAAGACGCCCGAAGCACTCGCTTCGCTCCGCGCCCCGATCTTCGAGGAGAAGGTCGTGGACTACATCCTGGAACTCGCCGAAGTGACCGAGAAGGTCGTCTCCAAGGACGATCTCCTGAAGGACAACGAGGACGAGGAGGCCGCGTAAGCGGCCCCCGCGACCTCAGCTTTCGTCCTGGGTCGGTGAGGGGCCGCGCGCCACGCGGCCCCTTCGCACGTTCGGTGGGGACCGGGTTCACCTGGATTGCGCGATCCCGTTAGGATTGCGTCAAAGAGAATCGGCGCAGACACGCCGGAATGGGCTCCTTGAGGACTTAAGACGATGCGAGATCCGGTCGACATCCTGAACAACTACCTCGTCCCGATGGTGGTCGAGCAGACCAATCGCGGCGAGCGGTCCTACGATATCTATTCGCGCCTGCTGAAGGAGCGCATCATCTTCCTGTCGGGTCCGGTCGAAGACGGCATGGCGACGCTGATCGTCGCGCAGCTCCTGTTCCTCGAGGCCGAGAACCCGAAGAAGGAGATCAGCATGTATATCAACTCGCCGGGCGGCGTCGTCACGGCGGGCATGTCGATCTACGACACCATGCAGTTCATCAAGCCGCCGATCACCACGCTGTGCATGGGGCAGGCCGCCTCGATGGGCTCGCTGCTGCTGACCGCCGGCGCGCCCGGCCAGCGCCTGGCGCTGCCCAATTCGCGCATCATGGTGCATCAGCCCTCCGGCGGCTATCGCGGCCAGGTCACCGACATCCTGATCCATGCCGAAGAGGTCAAGGAGCTGAAGCGGCGGCTGAACGAAATTTATGTGAAACACACCGGACGCAGCCTCAAGGAGATCGAGGAAGCGCTCGAGCGCGACAATTTCATGTCGGCTGCCAAGGCCAAGGAGTTCGGCCTGATCGATCAGGTGATCGAGCAGCGTCCCGACGAGGCCGACGCGACGAAAGCTTGAGGCCGGCAGTGCATGGTCGCCGCGCTCGTGTCACTTTTGGGACACATGCTGCGGCCCAAGGATTGCATAGTCTCACGATGGCGTGTGACGGGCTTTACCCGCCCCTCGCATGTGACGAAATAGCGTTAATCATTTCTTGATCCGGGTCGGGCCACCATGGTTGGCTAATCGACCAGCGGGCGGACAGGCCCGGATCCGAGAGCTCAGGAGGCGATCCCGCAAGGGGGCTGCCTCGCATCAAAGAGCCCGCATGTTTCGCGGGTTCGCGTGGAGAGACAGATGAGCAAAGCCGGCAGCGACGCAAAGAATACGCTCTACTGCTCGTTCTGCGGCAAGAGCCAGCACGAGGTCCGCAAGCTGATCGCGGGCCCGACGGTGTTCATCTGCGACGAGTGCGTCGAGCTGTGCATGGACATCATCCGCGAGGAGTCGAAGTCCGCGCTGGTGAAGTCGAAGGACGGCATCCCGACGCCGAAGGAAATCTGCAAGGTCCTGGACGACTATGTGATCGGCCAGTTCCATGCCAAGCGCGTGCTGTCGGTGGCGGTGCACAACCACTACAAGCGGCTCAATCACGCGACCAAGCACAATGACGTCGAGCTGTCGAAGTCGAACATCCTGCTGATCGGACCGACCGGTTCGGGCAAGACGCTGCTCGCGCAGACGCTGGCCCGCATCCTCGACGTGCCGTTCACCATGGCGGATGCGACGACCCTGACGGAAGCCGGTTATGTCGGCGAGGATGTCGAAAACATCATCCTGAAGCTGCTCCAGGCCTCCGACTACAATGTCGAGCGGGCGCAGCGCGGCATCGTCTATATCGACGAGATCGACAAGATCAGCCGCAAGTCGGACAATCCCTCGATCACCCGCGACGTCTCGGGCGAAGGCGTCCAGCAGGCGCTCCTGAAGATCATGGAAGGCACGGTCGCCAGCGTTCCGCCGCAGGGCGGGCGCAAGCATCCGCAGCAGGAGTTCCTGCAGGTCGACACGTCGAACATCCTGTTCATCTGCGGCGGCGCCTTTGCCGGCCTCGAGAAGATCATCTCGACCAAGGGGCAGGGCACCTCGATCGGCTTCGGCGCCAAGGTGCGGGCACCCGAGGATCGCCGCACCGGCGAGATCTTCCGCGAGGTCGAGCCTGAGGATCTCTTGAAATACGGCCTCATCCCGGAATTCGTCGGCCGTCTGCCGGTGCTGGCGACGCTGGAGGATCTGGACGAGTCGGCGCTCAAGCGGATCCTGACCGAACCGAAGAACGCGCTGGTGAAGCAGTATCAGCGGCTGTTCGAGATGGAGAATGTCGACCTGTCGTTCCACGAGGACGCGCTCGGCGCGGTCGCCCGCAAGGCGATCGACCGCAAGACCGGCGCCCGCGGGCTTCGTTCGATCATGGAGAGCATCCTGCTCGACACGATGTACGACCTGCCGGGCCTGGAAGGCGTCGAGGAAGTGGTGATCTCGGATGAGGTGGTGCAGGGCAAGGCGCGCCCGCTCTACATCTATTCGGAAAAGGAAAAGGCCGCGAGCGCC
>BFBZ01001922.1_pt1 | contig 12631 bp, 13 predicted proteins | sample 1888401 | NCBI WGS metagenome assembly BFBZ01 (sample SAMD00112614, study PRJDB3348) | symbiont metagenome | host: Chara braunii | reverse complement strand
ACATCGCGATACGGCGTATTCTTCGGATCGACGGTCCAGATCGGATTGGCGTCGTAGCCGAGCAGGAAGTGCGACAGATATCCCTGCGCGGCCTCGATCCACGGATTGAACTGCGGCGGCTCCATCAGGAAGGCCGTGAATGCCTTGCAGGCCTGCGGATATTTCGTGAAGTTGAAAATCAGGATCGGGAACGCCAGATGCTGTTCCTTCACCTGCCCGCTGAGACCGACCGGCAGATGCGCGTGGTCCATGTCAGCGGCGATCGCGGGATTTTCCTTCTTCGCCGCGACATAGATCGAAATGCCGTTGGTCGTCAGATGCAACTGACCGGCGAGGAACGCCTTGTTGTTCGACGAGTCATTCCACGACACCACGCCCGGAATGAAATTCTCATAGAGCGATTTGACGTAATCCAGCGCCTTCGCGGTTTCCGGTGAATTGATGACGACCTTGTTGTCCTTGTCGACGGTGTAGGCATTGTGCGCCCACATCGCCCAGGCGAGCCAGCCGTTGGCATCTCCCGTGGCGTGGCCGAGCGCCATGCCGGCCGGTGTGCCATTCGCCTTCAGCCCCTTGATGAGTTCGCGAAAGCCGCCGAGGTCTTTGGGAAATTCCTTGAAGCCGCATTTCTGCATCGCGGCCACTCTGTAGTTGACGAGACCGCCGCTCGCCGCGACCGGAATGCCGAGCCATTTGTTGCCGCGCTTGCCGTAGGCGACGCCGGACGGCGCCCAGCCGCCGCAGACCTTGCCGAGGTGATCGGCGACATCCGTTACATCGATGCATTTTTCCGGAAACAAAAATGGCAGCGAGTAAAGCCCCCACACCATGTCGAGGCCCTGCCCCGTATTGGCGGCGACCGATGCCTTGGGCTGAATGTCGTCGAAGGACTCGTTGGAGACGTTGATCGTCACGCCCGTTGCCTTCTGGAACGCATCGACGATCTTCATGAACGCCACGTCTTCGGCTTCGACGAATCGTTTCCAGCGCAGGAAATTGATTTTCGCGCCCGGCTCCGGTTTCCACTGCGAGGCCTGCGCCCATGCCTTGGCGTGTCCGAGCAATTGATCGGCGGACATCGTGGCTGCGGCGGCGAGCGTCGCGGCACTCCCTTTGAGCAAAGATCGTCGATCGAATGTCGTGTCAGTCATCGTGCCTCGTCTCCCTGTTGGCCGATCCGTGAGCCGGCCGGCCTGTTGCTCCCATCGCGGCATTTTCTTGCGCGGCGGTTATGGGTCCGCCGTCGTCAGTGGCGCGATGCTACCGCATCGCTTTTCCGCGCAAAGGAAATCTTGCAGGTCATGGCGTCCGCCTTTCGCAGCAGGCACCTTCGTCGCAGCGCAAAAGATTGAAGCGTGACCGGCCCGATTTGCGGTGACACTCTGCTGCACTGCGGCTAATGAAACTGCGGATATTCCCGCAACGGATTTGGGCTTCATGACATCGGCATCGGATCAGCGGCCACGGATCGTCGTCCTTCTGCTGCTGGCGCTGGTGGCGATGCTCACTGTCGTCTCGCTCGGGATCGGGCCGGTGCGGCTCGCCCCGCACGCGGTGATCGACGCGCTGCTCGGCGGCGGCACCGACGTGCAGCAGACCATCGTGCGCGAGATACGGTTGCCGCGCACGATTCTGGCGATTGCCATCGGCGCGATCCTCGGCCTGTCCGGCGCGGCGCTCCAGGGATTGGTGCGCAATCCGCTCGCGGCACCCGAACTGTTCGGCGCGCCGCAATCCGCCGCCTTCGGCGCGGTGCTGATGATCGCGCTCGCTTCAGCCGACGTGCGCTCCTACGCGCTTCCGGCGGCGGGCATCGCGATGGCGTTCGTCTCGGTGTTTGTGCTGCTCGGTGTCGCGGGCCGCAATGCAAGTCTGCTGCTGCTGATACTCGCGGGCCTTGCGATTTCAAGTCTTGCGGGTGCGGCGACGGCGCTGGTGATGAACCTGTCGTCAAATCCGTTCGTGGTTCTGGAAATTTCGTTTTGGCTTCTGGGTTCGCTGGAAGACCGCAGCTTCCGGCATGTGATCCTCGCGCTGCCCTTTATTTTAGCGGGCGCGATATTGCTGATGAGCCGGCGCAGCGCATTCCGTGCGCTCAGCCTCGGCGAGGAAACCGCGCAGAGCCTCGGCGTCAATATCGCGAGCCTGCGGTTGAGCGTGATCGCGGGCGTGGCGCTCGGCGTCGGGGGCGCGGTCGCCGTCACCGGCACCATCGGTTTCATCGGACTTGTCGCGCCTCACCTCATGCGTCCGCTCGTCGGCCACGATCCGGCGCGGCTTCTGGTGCCGAGCGCGCTGGCGGGTTCGGCGCTGTTATTGGCCGCCGACATCGCGGTGCGGATCATTCCGTCGACCTCGAACATCAAGGTCGGCGTGCTGACCTCGATCATCGGCGTGCCGTTCTTTCTCTATCTGATCGTGCGCGAGCGCCGCGCGCTCGGCGGAGGCGTGGCATGACTGCCGCCTCCTCGCTGACGATCCAGAATCTCTCTGTTGCGCTCGGCGCGCGGACGGTGGTCCATCATGTTTCGGCTTCGCTGAAAGGCGGACATCTCGTCGCGCTGGCCGGGCCGAACGGCGTCGGCAAGACCACGCTGCTGCGCGCGGTTGCGGGGCTCATTCCGTCGAACGGCGACATTCGTCTCGACGGCACGACGCTGTCGAAATTGTCTCTCCGTGAGCGAGCAACGCGTTTCGGTTATCTGCCGCAAGGTCATGCCGTGCACTGGCCGCTCTCCGTGCGCGATGTCGTCGCATTGGGACGTTATCCGCACGGTGCGACCGATCCGGCGCGATTGCCGGAGAAGGATGCCGCCGCCGTCGCACGCGCCATTCAGGCTGCGGACGTAACGACGCTGGCGGATCGCCGCGTCACGGAACTGTCCGGCGGCGAGCGCAGCCGCGTGGCGCTCGCCCGCGTGCTCGCCGTCGAAGCGCCGGTGATTCTTGCGGACGAACCGACCGCCTCGCTCGATCCGCGCTATCAGCTCGACATCATGAACGTGCTGCGCGCCGTGGCGGACACCGGAACGCTGGTCGTCGTCGTGACGCACGATCTTGGTCTTGCCGCGCGCTTCGCCGACACCGTGCTGGTGCTGTCCGACGGGCGCATCGTCGCGCAGGGCGCGCCCGATCAGGCGCTGTCCGAAACGATTCTCGAAGACGTGTTCCGCGTCGACAGTTTCCGGACGCAATTCCGCGACAAGAGCGTGGTCGTGCCGTGGACGCATCTGTGACGATGAAACGCGTCGTAGCAATCGCACTGATCTTCGCGCCGATCTTGGCGCACGCGGACAATCTGCCGAAAGTCGCGTCGATCAATCTGTGCACCGATCAGCTCGCGATGGCGCTGGCCGATCCGCAGCAGATTCTCGGGCTTGGCCCGTTCGCGCGCGATGCCTCGCAATCCTTCGACGCCGAGAAGGCAAAACAGTTTCGCCGGTTGTCCGGCGAAGCCGAGGACGTACTCGCGCTTCGTCCCGACATCGTGCTGGCCGGCGACTACACCAAGCGCGAGACGCGCGCGCTTCTCAAAGACAAGGGCCTGCGCGTCGAGGAATTTTCCTTCGCGCGCTCCGCCGATGAGGTGAAGAGTCAAATTCGCCGGATGGGCGATCTTCTGAGACAGCCGCAACGCGCGGCGGACGACATCGCCAAGATCGACACCGCCATCGCGGACGCGCGAAAGGCTGCGGCGGCAAAACCCTATCGCGTGCTGCCGGTGTCGCGGCGCGGCTGGGTGACGGGCGGCGACAGCCTCGCCAATTCACTGCTCGCCGAAGCCAGGGTGAAGAATGCGGCCAGCGAACTCGGTCTCGGATTCGGCGGCTTCGCATCGCTGGAAACGATTATCGCTTTACAGCCGGACCTGCTGCTTGTTTCGAGCAACGAGACCTTCGCACAGGACGAAGGCGAAGCATTTTTGCTTCACCCTGCGCTGGAAAAGTTCTATCCGCCGCAAAAACGCATCGCCCTGCCGGATCGCCTCACCGTATGCGGCGGTCCGATGCTCGCCGACGCGCTGAAAAAGCTGACCGCCGAACTCCAGCGCGTTGCGCGCCCATAGCGTTTTCAAGCGAAGTGGATGCCGGTTCGCGTTAAAAAAAAACGCGTAAAAACCTAGAGCCGCGTCAGCTCCGCATCAGCTTTTCTTGCCGTCTTTGCCGAACTGCTTGAGGAACGCGGTGAGGTCCTTGACCTCCTGTTCGTTCTTGATTCCGGCGAACGACATTTTGGTGCCGGGAATTTTCGCCTTCGGGTCTGCGATATATTCGGCGAATACTTTTTCGTCCCAGGTGATGCCGGAATTCTTGTTGGCGTCCGAATAGCTATAGCCTTCGATCGTTCCCGACTTGCGGCCGAACAATCCGTTCAGAATGGGACCGACGCCGTTCTTGGCGGTCTCGCCGACCTGATGACAGGCGCGGCACTTGTTGAAGGATTTTTCGCCTGCGGCAGCATCCTGCGCATTGGCGGCGAACGAACCTGCTGCGAGGAAAATGGCGGCGGCAGTCAGACGGACGATCATGGGCGTGAGCCTTTCAAAAAATTTCAACCGACTTTCAGATAGGAAAATCCCTTGGCCTGCAACGCGGCAACTGTCGCCACGCCCGACGGCACGAAGGAGATGAACGGCGCATCCTTCACCTTCGCCTTGTCGATGTTCAGACGCTTGAAGGTGATCTCGCACAGATAGACCTTCAGGCCGTTCTTCGACAACGCCGTCAACCGCTCGAATATTTCCGGCGGAATGACCTCATCCTTCCATGGCGTGCCCTCCAGCGTCGCGAGGAAGAATTTCACGCCGACCGAATGCACCACGAGCGCCAATTGAAGTCCGAACGGATCGGAACCGTACACCGAATAATGGTTGGAAATGTTGTTCAGCGTCTGATTGAAGCGCGGGTGGTCGCCATAGTCGCAATGATAAAGACAGGCGACATCGGCTTCCTTCTTGATGTCGGCCATTTTCAGTTCGGCGGGAGCCGCGTGGGCGGACGCAGCGATCAGCCCGCCTGCCGCACCGAGAATCACGCCGCGCCGCGTTGTCGAACCGTTACGATCTGTCATGACGATCTCCTGTTCTGCTGCGCTTTATAATCCATTCGCAGGCGAACCCAAAGCCGCTTCGCTCATTCAACCTTGGGGCCGGACTTGCTGTCCGGCGTCACGTCGATCGACATGGCGCGGCCGATCACCTTCGGCGCCGCCGGCTTGCAGTTCTTCATGCAAGGCTCCTTGCCCCAGAACTGCTTTTCGGCGGTCTCGCGGTCGTCGTCGTAGAACGCGGACGCGTTCGGCATCTTGATGGAGGTAAAATTCTTCTCGTTCAGTTCAAAGTTCGGGTCTTTGACGATGTCATTCATGCTGAGAAGATAGGCCGTCAGAGCATAAATGTCGTCGTTCGACAGCGACTGCGCGTTGCCATACGGCATCGCGCGCTTGATGTAGTCGAACACGGTCGAGACATCCGGCCAGAACGAGCCGATGGTCTTGTCCGGCCGATCCGCCTTCAGCGTATCGAGCCCGCCGGCGAGAACCGGCCAGCGCCCGACGCCCTGACCGAATTCGCCATGACACGCCGCACATTGCGCCTGAAACAATTCGTCGCCCTGCTTCACTGTGCCCTTGCCGGGAGGAAGTCCCTTGCCATCGGCGCGCACATCGGTGTCCCACGCCTTGATTTCTTCCGGCAAGGCCATACGGCCGAGATTGAGTTTCGGCGCGGGCTTGGCATCGCGCGACGCGACATGTTGTGCCACGACATCGTGCGATTTGAATCCGGCGATGCCGACGGTCAGCAGTGCGGCGGCAACGAGACTAGCCGATCTCGACATTTTCAGTCTCCCCGTTGGCGCGGACCAGCCAGGTCTGAATGCCGTTATTGTGGTAGATCGAATTGACGCCGCGCACCTTGCGAAGCTCTTCCTTGGTCGGCTGCACATAGCCGGTGGAGTCCATCGCGCGCGACTGGATCATCATCTCCTGACCGTTCCAGTCGAAATCGACATAGAAGCGCGTCAGCGATTTATCGATCACGGGTCCGTCGATGCGCGCGGTTTGCCAGTTGCGTCCGCCGTCCATCGACACATCGACGCGTTTGATCGTGCCGCGCCCGGACCATGCCAGACCCGAGAGCACGTTGCGGCCCTTGAATTTCAGCGGCGCCTGCGGCGACGGATTCGTCACCACCGACTTCGCATCCATGATGAAGGTGTGCTTGCGCGAGCGGCCATCGGCGAGCAGGTCGGTATATTTCGAGGTTTCCTCGCGCGTCTCCCACGGCTGATCGCCGGCCTCGATGCGCCTGATCCACTTCACCCACAGATTGCCTTCCCAACCGGGAATGACGGCGCGCAGCGGATAACCCTGCTCGGGCCGCAGCGCCTCGCCGTTCATCGCAAACGCAAGCATGCAATCGTCGAGCGCCTTCTCGATGGGCAGCGAACGGTTCATGCCGGCAGCATCGCCGCCTTCCAGCATCAGCCATTTCGCATTCGGCTTGATGCCGGCCTCATCCAGAATCGTTTTAAACGTCACGCCGGTGTACATCAGGTTGTGAACCATGCCGTGCGTGAACTGGCAGCCGTTGAGCTGCGCGCCGCGCCACTCCATGCCGGAATTTGCCGCGCATTCGAGAAAATAGATTTTATTCACGCGCGGCATCCGCCTGATGTCGTCCATCGTGAACACCAGCGGTTTGTCGACGAGACCGTTAATCATCAAACGGTGACTGGCCGGATCGATTTCCGCGACACCGGAATGATGACGCTCGAAACACAATCCCGAGGGCGTGATGATGCCGTCGAGCGCATGCAGCGGCGTGAAATTGACGGAAGATTCCGGCGAAGCCGTGAGCCACGACACATCGCGGCGGATCACGTTCTTCTCGAATTTCGACGGCACGCCGTAAGGTTTCTTGTCCACGCCGTCGCCGAGATAACGCTGCCAGTCCTGCGTTTCGGTGATGAGCGGATCGGGCTTCGCATTTTGCGCGAATGCATTCCTCGCAGAGAGCGCGCCTGCGCCGGCGAGAGTCGCCGCGCTCAGAAATTTCCGGCGATTGAGTTTCGAGGAGTCAGTCATGACTCACCTGTGCAGTTATGCCGATATGTGAATATGTCGGGTACGAAAACACGCACAGAACGCTGCGCTTTCGTCATTGCGAGGAAACGGGCCGTCTCGGTCATCGCGACGTCATTGCGAGCGAAGCGAAGCAATCCATCTCCTGCGATGTTGGATTGCTTCGTCGCTGACGCTCCTCGCAATGACAAATGAACTGAACGCATCGCATCAGGCTCCCGTGACCTTCACCGCGTCGTTCGGCGCGACGCGCACCGTTCCCTGCTTCTTGACGTGCGCGGCGACGACATCCCAGATCGGCGGACCCTGCGTGCCTTCGTTGACGCTCGCCCATCCCGACACCGTGTAGGTTTTCGCAGCGTCGATCGGCTTGCCGGATTTGAGATGCGTCATGTTCGAGATGCGCGATCCCATCGACTTGGAAATATCGATGGCGTAGCCCATGCCGCCGACGCGAACCATGTCGCCGCCACCCTGGAAGTACGGATCGGGGTGGAACAGATTGTCGGCAACGTCTTCGAGAATGTCTTTCAGCTGCGCGCCGGTGAACTGATTGCGATAGCAGGCGGGATAGGTGATCGCGGTCGCATTGGTGAGATGCTCGAACGTGATGCTTTCGCCGGGCAGCAGGCTCGCGCCCCAGCGGAATCCCGGCGACAGCGAAATCTCCGCATCGCGCTCGCTCAACATCGCGTTGCAGATCAGATCGTCGAACGTGCCGTTGAAATTGCCGCGGCGATACAGCAGCGAATCCGTTTTGCCGATCACGCGCGCCAAATCTTTCGCGTAAGGCGCGCGCACCTTCTCGACCAATGCCGTCATCGCCGGGTCGGGTTTGATGACATCGGAGAACACCGGCATCAGCTTGAAGCGGATGTTCTCGACTTTCTTGTTCTTTACCTCGATGTCGAGGCGCGACAGGAATTTGCCGTGCGAGCCGGATGCGATAAGGAGTGTACCGTCGACGATGACCGGAATCGGGATCGCGTCGTGGGTGTGCGCCGTGAGAATGATGTCGATGCCCTTGACGCGGCTCGCCGTCTTCTTGTCCACGTCGAAGCCATTGTGCGAAAGAAGAACGACGATGGCGGCACCATCCGCGCGCGCCTCGTCGACCTGCTTCTGCATGTCCTCCTCGCGGATACCGAATTCCCATTTCGGAATCATCCAGCGCGGATTGGCGACGGCGGTGCGCGAAAGAGCTTCGCCGATGACGGCAATCTTGACGCCGCCGCGCTCGAACACCTTGCGCGGCGCGAACACCGGCTCCTGCCATTCATTGTCGCGGACGTTCTGCGCGAGAAACGCGATGGACGATTTGTCGGCAAAATCTTTGACGCGATCCGCGCCGTAGGTGAATTCCCAATGACCGACCATCGCGTCGGTCTTCAGCGCGGTCATGACATCGATCATGTCCTGCGCCTTGGATTGCAGCGACGACCAGCTTCCCTGCCAGCTATCGCCGCCGTCGAGCAGCAGCACATTCTTTTCGCCACGCTCGGCACGCACCGTATTCACCAGCGTCGCAATGCGATCCATGCCGCCCATGCGGCCATAGTGTTTCGCCAGGGACGTGAAATCGTCGGCGGTCAGAGAGTAAGCATCTGCCGAACCGTTCGCGATCTGGAAATATTTCCGGAACTCGGCGTCCGTGATGTGCGGCGGCTGGCCCCTCGCCTCGCCGACGCCGAGATTGACCGAAGGCTCGCGGAAATACAGCGGCATCAGTTGCGCGTGCGTGTCGGCGATGTGGAGGATCGTGACGGTGCCGAGCGGGTCGAATTTCAGAATTTCGGCTTGCGTCAATTTCTGCTGCGCAGCCGCGCGGCCGAGCGGTCCAAGCCCGCTCGATGTCACAAGCGCCGAGGCAGCCGCCGTCGCTTGCAGGAAATCCCGCCGTGAAATCGTCATGTCTCTATTCCATCTCCTCATCCTGAGGAGCGATCCGCACGGATCGCGTCTCGAAGGATGAAGTCACGAGTTGAGCCTCATGGTTCGAGACGCGCTGACGCGCTCTTCACCATGAGGATCGCTTAAGCCACAGTCAGCTTGTTGGTCGCCTTGTATTCGGAGCCGTCGTCGTCCTTCCAGATGAAGGTGAAGTCGCCGGTTTCCGCAGCCTTGTAGAAAAACGACTGATACGGATTGGCCGAGATCGCCGGATTCCAGTCCGCCTCGAACACCGTCTTGCCGTTGAACTGCGCGGTGAACTTGTTGATGATCTTGCGTGGAATTGTCGCACCCGACGCATCCTTGCGCTGGCCGGATTCCATTTCGTGCGAAATCAGCGTCTTGATTTCGATCATCTCGCCGGGCTTGGCGGTTGCGGGAACGCGAACGCGCGGGGTTGGTGCTGCCATCTGAATGTCCTCGCCTGATTTTTTTCGTTAGCCGCCGCAGCCGCCGATGGTGACTTTCACGTTCGACTTCGCCGTATACAGCGCGCCGTTCGACATTTCCGCGACGCAAACGATGTTCTGCGTCTGCGCAAGTCGCATGCGCGTGGAGGCGGACGCTTTGCCGCAGGCCGGCGTGAAACGATAGGTCACAACGCCCGGCAGCGGATTGCCGTCGGCAAACACATGCACGGCTTTCACATAGTCCGCATCGGTCATCGGGCTGTCGATTTCGATGTTGATCGGCACGACGAGACCGTTCTCGGCGATCTCCGGCACGTCGAGCTTGATCTTGCCGCTGTCCATCTTCTTGTCGCCGTAGAGTTTCGAGATTTCGGCGGCCACCGCCTTCTCGTCGGCGAACGACATGCGCGGCGCGAGCACCGCAGCAAGGCCCGCGATGGCAGCGAACGTCAACGTTTCGCGGCGCGTGAGTTCGGCATTGCGCAAATTCATTCCGTATTCCTCCGCTGGAAGCTCTGTTGTCTTCCTTGACGATAGTATCGCTTGACGATTCCGTTTGCGATCCATCATGATCCTGAAACATCATTATATTGTTTTTTTTGAATGTAAAGATGTCACGCTAAACGCTGCAAGAATCGCACAAGACGATTCCGCAAGCTGGGAGGAATCCATGAAATACGCCGCGCTCGGTTCGGCATTCGCCGCACTTGTGATTTGTTTCTCGGGACTTGCTGCACATGCACAAGACGCCAGCGAGAAGGAAATCGAACGCTACCGTCAGATGCTGTCCGACCCGATGTCGAACCCCGGCTATCTCGCGGTCGATCGCGGCGAAGTGCTGTGGAAGCAGGCACGCGGAACCAGGAACGTCTCGCTTGAGACCTGCGATCTCGGCGAAGGCGCGGGAAAGCTGGAAGGCGCTTACGCGCATCTGCCGCGCTATTTCAAGGATGCCGACCGGGTGATGGACCTCGAGCAGCGCCTGCTCTGGTGCATGGACAAGGTTCAGGGTCTCGACACCAAGGACGTGATTGCGCGGCGCTTCTCCAGCGTCGGCAAGCCGTCCGACATGGAAGACCTCGTCGCCTTCATCGCCAACAAATCGAACGGCATGAAGATCGACATTCCGCAGAAACATCCGAAAGAGATCGAGATGGCGGCAGTCGGCGAGGCGCTGTTCTTCCGCCGCGGCGGCGTCAACGATTTCTCCTGCTCGACCTGCCACAGCGACGAAGGCAAGCGCATCCGTCTTCAGGGCCTGCCGAACCTTTCAAAGCCCGGCAAGCCGGCGCAGGAAACCATGGCCGGCTGGCCGACCTATCGCGTGTCGATGGGATCGATCCGCACCATGCAGCATCGGCTGTGGGACTGTTATCGCCAGCAACGCTGGCCGGTGCCCGAATACGCTTCCGACAGCCTGACCGCGCTGACCGTGTATCTGCAAAAGCAGGCGATGGGCGGCGAGATCAACGTCCCTTCGATCAAGCGGTAAGGAGCGCAACATGAAAACGACGATGAAATTTTCCGCCGCTCTCGCCGTCACAGCACTCGTTGGCGTTTCCTTCGGCGCGATCGCGCAGACGAAAAAGACCGAGCCTGCGAAGAAAGCCGCCGCCGCGCCCGCTGCGAAGAAAGCCGATCCCGCCGTGGTCGAGGCTTATCTCAAGAACACGTTCGGCAAGGCGCCGCCCGAATGGCAGGCGCGCATCGTGCCCGACGACACACTGAAAACATGCAACGCCGGACACAACGAGGTGTCGTCGAAAGATGCCGACGCCATCGTCAAGCGCGAACTCGCACGCGTGGTTTATCCGGCAGACGGAAAACTTCTGGGCGACTGGAAGGAAGGCAAGAAGGTCGCCAACAACGGACGCGGCGGACAATTCTCCGATCCGGAAGGCACGGTCGCGGGCGGCAACTGCTACGCCTGTCACCAGCTTGAGAAATCCGAAGTGTCGTTCGGCACACTCGGCCCAAGCCTGACGAACTATGGCAAGGACAGAAAGTTCGATCCGGCGGAAGCGAAGAACGCGTTCACGAAAATCTACGACTCGCAGGCCGTGCTGGCGTGCTCCAACATGCCGCGCTTCGGCGCCAACAAGGTTCTGAACGAGAAACAGATTCAGGATCTGGTGGCGCTGCTGTTCGATCCGGAATCGCCGGTCAACAAGTAACGGAGCGTTGCGATGACCATGCGTTCAGTTCTGGCGGCGGGATTTATTCTCGCCGCCTGCCCGGCTTTCGCGCAGGACGCGACGATCGCCTACAAATCGCTCAGTCCTGAGCTTGCGCTCGATCTGGCGAAAGCCACGTTCGCCGATTGCCAGAAGAAGGGCTTTCAGGTCGCAGTCGTGGTCACGGATCGCTTCGGCAATCCGCTCGTGATGCTGCGCGATCGTTTCGCCGGCTCCCATACACCTCCCACAGCACAAGGCAAGGCGTGGACGGCGGCGAGCTTCCGCACCAACACGCTTGAGCTTGCGGCGATGTCGCAACCCGGCTCGCCGCAATCGGGCCTGCGCAATCTGCCGAACGTGGTGATGATCGGCGGCGGCATCACGGTGGAAGCCGCAGGCACGATGGTCGGCGCCGTCGGCGTTTCCGGCGCACCGGGCGGCGACGCGGATGAAGCCTGCGCCAAAGCCGGCGTCAGCGCGGTGAAGGATAAACTGGATTTTTGAGTTGTAGATTTAAGTTTGTCATCACCGGGCCTGCTCCGGCCACGCGAAAAAATCAGCAACAGGATGGTTTGCCCGCCTGCTGAACCGGTGGGCAAGGCACCGAGCCGTAAGAGCAGAAGACGCAGCAGTCCCCGGCCAGCGGTTTGAGTTTCAAACCGCAGCCTTTGCACACATAGAAAAACTGGCAGGCATCCGTCGGCATCGTTTCGACGGCCTGATGCTTGCACGCGGGACAGGTGAGGGTCGATTCCATCTGCATGGGCTTTCTTTAATCAGTCACACAAGCGACCGCAACACCTTGACATTTTCCGCAATATGATTATATTCCTATTATCCCGTTCGCGAGGGGCGCTTCATGAGGCGTCTTGAAGTGGGGCGGGAGGCGGGCCCGCGCGCATGTTTCGCAAACATGCGTCCGGGAGGTTGAGGGTCGCCGACCGGGCCAACTATGTGGCTCTGCCTTCGGTGGCTGCACGCGGTGCGGCTGAAGGGCGGCGAAATCCGCCC
>BFBZ01001906.1_pt1 | contig 12641 bp, 8 predicted proteins | sample 1888401 | NCBI WGS metagenome assembly BFBZ01 (sample SAMD00112614, study PRJDB3348) | symbiont metagenome | host: Chara braunii | reverse complement strand
CCCGCCGCAAAGGCATTGATCTGATCGAACACGTCTGAGAATTGGAGGTCGAACTCTTCCTGCGTGACGTAGCCGATATGCGGGGTCGCCACCACATTCGAAAGGTTGATCAGCGGATCGGCTATGTCGCGCAACGGCTCGGTTTCGAACACATCGACCGCCGCCATGCCGGGGCGCCCAGCCTTCAATGCTGCGACCAAAGCTCCGGGCTCGATCAAGGGCGCACGGCTTGTATTCACGAAGATCGCGGATGGCTTCATCAATGCGAGGTCAGCACCGGTCACGATCCCGCGCGTAGCCGGCACCAGCCGCATATGGAGCGAGACAACGTCGCAGGAGGCGAAGAATGCCTCTTTGCTTTGGGCAACGGCCCAGCCCTGGCTCTTCGCGCGGTCGCGGGACGCATCACGCGCCCAAACAAGCACTTCCATGCCAAAAGCACGGCCATAGCCCGCGACAACCTCGCCGATGCGGCCCCAGCCATAGATGCCGAGAACTTTTCCTCTCAACGTGTGGCCAACACCCGAAATCCATCCGCCGGCCCTGAGCGAAGCAACTTGCGCTGGAAGCTGACGGGCAGCCGCAAGAACAAGCGCCCAAGTCAACTCGGCGGCCGCATAGGACGGTGTGTCGGAATGCATGTTGGAGCAAAGCAACACGCCGTTTCGTGTGCAGCCGGGAACGTCGACATGCGGATAGACACTTCGCTGGCTGATCAGCCGGAGCTTGGGCAGGCGGTCGAGCAGGGAGCCTTGGATGCGGGAGCGCTCACGAATCAGGACCAACGCCTCTGTCTCGGACAGGCGACGGACTAGTTCGTCCTCGTCTTCGACATGATCGTTCCAGATTTTGACGCCGTGACCATCGAGCTTGGCGAAACAAGGCAGATGCCGAAGCGTATCGTGCCAGTCATCGAGAATTGTAACCTTCATGACTGCAATGCCAGCACTTTTCTTCCCGCCTCCGTCAGCACGACGGAATCCTGCTCGCGCTCGACAAGGCCGAGATCCACCGCATCCTCCCAAACGGGCAGGCGCGGGCAACTCGTCCGCCAGGCGTCCATGACTTCACGGTACGGCCGGGGGCCAGCTTTCAGGAAAACCAACAGGTCAACGACAAGGGCATCAGGCGTTTCCACTACAACCTCCCTGGATATTAGAAGAGGATTTTATACCCATGGGCGATTACTGTCATGTCGGATCGCGTCAAATTCACAGTAACGCGTTGCAATTGGGCCGCGCTCTACAAATGGTTGCAATGGATGGAGAGAGGAGTGGAGCGCATCGCGGCAAAACAGATGGCGGAAGCTATCGAAATTAGTTCCATAAGCTATCTTATCTGATTTGATGAGTTCAAGGGGGGGTGGGTTCAAGGATGAAGTGCGACATGCCAATTGATATTCGGCATCTGACCGACAGCCGAGAAAGTGCCGAACTACAAGATGCCGACAGAAGTGTTCATGACACACTTAAAAGAAGGAAGCGGCCCCTTCCCTCCAAGATTGGCACGGTGCGCTTGGCGTAGCTTCTCCAACATCATAAAACCTGACACTCTGCTCAATCATAAGGCCATGGAGATCTGAAATGTCGCAACCCATCACCGCGGATTATCTGGAAAACCTTCTCGGCAATCGGCGTCTCATGGAGCAACTGGCCTTCATTCTGGAAGTCGAGAAACTCAAGACCATCCTGCGCAAGACGCTGTTGCTCGACCGATCGCGAGTGGAAAACGACGCCGAGCACACCTGGCAGTTGGCGCTCATGGCGATGGTGCTTTCGGAGCACTCGCGCGAGCCCATCAACGTGCTTCGCGTCATCAAGATGCTGCTCGTCCACGATATCGTCGAGATCGATGCCGGCGACACCTTTGCCTACGACAATGTCGCCAGACAGAGCCAGGTCGAGCGTGAACTCAAGGCTGCCGATCGCATTTTCGCGCTTCTACCCCGCGATCAGGCGCAGGAATTCCGCGCGCTATGGGATGAATTCGAGCTGAAAGCCACCAATGAATCTCGCTTCGCCAATGCGATGGATCGGCTGCAACCGCTGCTGCATAACTTTTTCACCAACGGTGGCACGTGGAACACCAACGGCGTGACCTCCTCGGATGTCGACCGCCGCATGGCCCCAATCGGGATAGCCTCGGGCACGCTTGGCGAGCTTAGCGAAAAGCTTATCTCACTGGCGATCGAACAAGGCATTCTTGCGCCGGGATTGAGGTCGCAGGACAGCTCCAAAATCTAGCCTTGCAGCCTTTATCGGAGCACAAGGCCGCGACTTCTGGCGTTTGCGATCTTTCCATGATCATGCCCATCGGGACGATTTGAGGCGTCACGCGATCCGATCGGGCAATTTTGACCGCTTGAAGATATTTTGGCTACTGTCATGCCTTGAAACAGTTCTCGCATGCCATTGAAGCAACTTGGGATGCGGCCGCCACAGACTTCGCCAAGCCTGAAAGCTCGCGGTCAAGCATCCAACGGCCAGTTGCTGATTTCGCCAGGAACTGGCCCAGCGCGAAGTGATCGCTGGGGCTGGGCCACGCGAAACAAAAAATCACGATACAATCACGGCTGGCTGCTTTCATCCGATCGCACATTGTTCAGGAAGATCGGACCGACGGCGATTTACCAAGAAAATCAATTGGTAATCATTCGACCTGACGTCAGAACCACTGACAATTGGCGCGGCCCCTCCGCATTGGAGCCGCTGAGCTGATGGGGGCACGGGATGGCAGCCGCTGATCACAAAGCCTGCCGCACTGTGAAGCTCATCAAACGCCTTGAGGTCTTGTCGTGAAGGCAACGGCCTTCTCATCGTTCCACAACTCAATAGGGAGTGCTCAATATGACTACCAAAGATTGTTGCTGGATTCTTGTGGCCACCACAGGATGCTCGACTGCCGATTTCGCTGCAGCCAAGTCGCCTGCGCCGAACGGCTGCTGCTGGATTATCCTGGCGACCACCGGTTGCTCGACGGACGCGGCGACCGCCGAATCCTCGTCGGCGCTTCGGCAGAGTGTCGCCGACGATTGCTGCTGGATCGTTCTGGCGACCACCGGCTGCTCTACGGACGCGGCGACCGCCAAACTGCACAGCGCGGCACCTCAGGCGAACAAGACCAATGATTGCTGCTGGATCATTCTTGCAACGACTGGCTGCTCAACCTGATCGACCCAACTGCGGTGGAGAAAGCCGCGGGGCTTTCTCCACCAGTCCAACGCGTGCTGCCACCAGCTCTTTGCCCCCTTTGCAGCTCCTGCGCTCGCAATTGAGTCCTGTGCTTCGCAAACCCTCGTAACCGGCCTGAACTCTCCTGGAGGTCCTACTCAAATGTATTCGATTGATACCATCGACAAACTCCTGGATTCACTCGGCCTGATATCCAAGGCATCCATTTTGTACGGGGATTTTGAGGCGACTACACTCACCAGGCGCAATCGCAACATCCAGGTGACCACGAACAGGGCTGAGAACTACCTGATCAAGCAGCCTTCAGACCCAGATTCTGAAAGCGCCGAAACCTTAAGAGCTGAAATAGGATTCTATGAGTTCCTCAAGAGAGAAAACCCGGCCTTCCGCGCCGATTGTGCGACGGTGCGCCATACTGATCTTGAGCAAGGGCTTCTGGTCCTGGACTTTTACCGGGAAGCAATCCCTCTCTGGCGTTACTATAAGCAGCGTGGCGCAGAGAGGCTTCCGCTGCGTACGATTTCAGAGGTCGGGAAGTTGTTGGCCGAACTGCACCGGGAATTTGAACAGCCGGTTACAAGCGGCAACGGGAAGATCGCGTTTCTCTCAACCGACCTGCCGTTCGGTTTTAAACTGAACAAGCCCAGTCCGAAGGTCCTTGGTTATATACGACCGGGCGGTTTGGCCTATCTGCGCGAGCTTCAGGCGATGAGCGACGTCATGCTCCGTTGGGAGGCCGCGGCCAAAACCTGGGAAATCAACAGCGTTATTCATGGCGATGTGAAGCTGGATAATTTTCTCGTTCAACCGGATCCCAATCTGGAGGACATCGGCTCGGACAAGATCCGCATCGTCGATTGGGAACTGGTGCAGCAGGGCGACAAGGCCTGGGATATTGCCGGAGTTTTTCAGGACTTTATCTTTTGGTGGACCATTTCCATGCCGGACATGGCCACGCCCGAAGAAATGGTCCGAAACGCAGGCTTCCCAATTACGAGGCTCAAGCCCTGCCTGCAGACCTTTTGGCATCGCTATATTGCTCATGGCGGCCAGAACGCTGACGAAGAAGCCCAGTTGCTAAGCAAGGTCGTGACCTTTTCGGCGATCAGGATCTTTCAGACGAGCTACGAAATTGCAGCGAAATTCGATGAGATCCCGCCGATCGCCCGAATTCTACTCGGCATTGCAAAGAGCATTCTCGAAAAGCCGACGGAAGCCGCTTCCGGCCTGTTCGGCATTGAACTTGGGAGGATCCATTGATGACGTCCCAGTTGGTACATCCCGATATTTTGAGGGTTTTGACCGCGGTTCGAGTTCTGTCCGACACCGAATATGAGCTTAACGGCATCGTCCGGGACATCAGCAAGCTTCGCGTGTTCGATCCGAGCCGTGGAGTGGAGCTGACGGCCGGGCCGGATGCGGCTGATGGCGGCATCGAGCGCTTCCGCACCATCCTGATGACGGATATTTATAACAATCTCTATTCCGCGACATCCCCCTCGCCCGTCAGTCCCAACCTAGACCCGAACGACTTCATTCCCTCACTTTCAAAGGCGAATAACGGAACCGGCACATTTCAGGAAGGCTGGTTTCTGCTCGGGCAGGAACAGGGAAGCAGCAAGCTGATCGTTCGAAAGGATGGCATCCTCTATTGGGTTCGGCCCGAGGATGTAGTTCCGAGGCTTCCCACAGGCTCGGAAGATCAATCCTGCTACGTTCGTATCCCAAAGGAAGCGCGCCAAATGATGCCAGCCTTCTATATGGCATTTGGCAACGCCTCGCGCCTGGATATTCCCGCCGACTGCGGCCCGCTCCTTCGTTTCTACTTCAATCTGACGCCGACAGCGGCTGAGCCATACCTCTTCGAAATCACGCGCCGCCTGAACCAAAGACGCATTCACTTCAGAACCAAGGTCATAGCCGACCCGGCAGGCTACAACAGGTCAGACGCGGGCGTGCTCTATTTGCGTGCCTGTCAAATGGCCGAGGCCCTACCGGAGATCATGGCAACGCATGGGGTCATAGACCCCCTCCTCAAGGATGGAGTGCCTCTATTTGCACGACGCCTCGCCAAGGGGCTGGCTTTTGCCGAGGATCCCGGTGATGGCTCCAGCTTTGGCATTTCACGCGCCACACTGCTGGCCGGCGCTCTTCTGGATAACCCGTCTCCGGTCGAAACACACCAGGTGGCTCAATCGGTTTGCGCGAGCTTCGAACGCTCCGGGCTCGATAGTCTGCGGCCCTATGCACGCCAGAACAACTTGGCCCAGTACGAAGCAGCATTGGCCTCCGCAACATCCGTTTGGGAGAAACTGACATGAATCAATTCGCCAAGGTCATGGCAGAGCCGCTTGCGCGTGACCAGTTGCTCGATGCAGCGATCCGCATTGGCGACCAGTTGGTTCGCACCGCCTATTGGAGCGATGACGAACTGGCTTGCAACTGGCTGGGACGCAGAGACATCGAGGATAGGGAAATCGCGGGTTATTCGCGCAGAACTGCAGCCTTGAGCCCGGAGCTCTATTCCGGCTCAGCGGGAACCGCACTTTATCTCGATGCGCTTTACGCCGAGACGGGTGATGCGCGATATGAGAGAACGGCCGTCGCCGCCTGGCTGCGTTCGGTCAACTACATGCGGCAGAACCATTTTCCCGCGTCGCCGATTTCCTTCTATGCCGGCTGTTTGGGCCTGCTTTATGCCGGCGTACAGATCCTGTCCCATACACAGCAGTTTCGTACCATCGTCATGGACGAATTCCACTTCCTGACAAACAGGATCATGGGCGGATTGTCCGTTCATCACTCTCTCGATGTCATCGGCGGCAATGCAGGTGCGATCCCCGCACTCGTTTATCTGGCAGACGTGCTGAAGCAACGCGCATTCCTGGGACTTGCATCCGATTGTGCTCAAGAGATCGTCGACAAAGCGCAGTGGAAAGATGATGAAATCTGCCTCTGGGCGCCCGAGAAGGTTCATGGCGTCGAGCTTGAATTGCCACCGCTCAGCGGCTTCTCGCACGGAGCTTCGGGGCTCGCGCTGGGTCTATTGAGAGCTTATCGCGCAACCGGTAACGAGACATTTCTCAAGCATGCCCGCGGGGCCTTTTCTTTTGAGGATGCACTGTTCAATCCGGATGAAGGAAACTGGATCGACACGCGATATGAGCATTCCAAGCGCGATGGGAAGATCGTTGGCACGTTCAGAGGTGCGTGGTGCCACGGAGCACCAGGGATTGGATTGGCCCATCTCTATGCCCGGGAACTTGATCCGGAACGCGCAGCGTATCACGAGCGCATGGCTCGTATCGCGATGAAGACGACGCAAGCCTTCATTGTTCAACGCCGAGCCACGCAGGGCTCGGATATCACTCTGTGCCACGGTGTCCTGGGATTGTCTGATATCCTCCTGGATTTGGCGACGGCCTTTGACGATGACGAAGCAAGATCGTGCGTCAACGCCACCGTTCGGTCCGTTCTCGACGAGCATGGCCATCCCGAACAAATGCCGTCTGGCCTGCAGCGTGGCGGATACAGCCCTTGTCTCATGGTTGGTATTGCCGGGATCGGACTGCATCTTCTTCGTTTGCGAAACCCTGGCATTCCCTCCGTTCTCTGCCTGAATCAACCACTGCGGACGGTTCCAGCAAAGCCCGAGTAAAGCATGGACACCTTAATCAGGTGATTGCCGTAACTTTCGGCGTTCTAGTCAAAGAGATATCCGCGCAGCATTGGTCGACCGCGTTCATGATTTGGGTCTCAAAATGCGCGAAACATCGGAAGATACTCGTTTCGGATCATCTCACCTGTTGGAGGCTGCCTCGTTCCAACAGCACATCTGGGTTCGGTCGATGGCAATATACAATTATAAGCTGCATATCGACTGAACTTTAAGATTGAGGCTCGAACATAGACCCTCCAAGAATAGAAAAACAGAAGTTTCTGCAAAGCTGCATTTTTTTCTTGCTCTTAATGATTGTATATCATAGATTTCTAATTTTCTTAACAGTTGAACGGTCGATGAGGAATTTTCAATGAGACTCCTTGGATTGATCTGCCTTTTTGTGACCGTGATGTTTGCCACTGCGGCATCCGCGGAATGTTTGCTGCCGACGACAAAAGACTTTGCGACGCAAGCGACTGCCATGTTCAACTGTCCAAGCGCCTTGCCGCTCAAGGGAGGGGAGGGCAAACGCAAATTTCAGGTCCATTATGATTTTCCAAAAACGCTTCCGGATGCCAGCCGATTGCCATGGCTGGCGGTCAATCCCCTCACCGACCCCGCTGGCTACATGCACGCAATCCTTGAATATGCGACGAAGTATAACGGGCGTTCGGACATAGACTGGCGCATCGAAGACAACAAGGAACAGCATTGGTGTAACGCGCCCTGGCTTCAGGATTCTCGTGAGCCATTGCGCGGCATGACCACAGAACGCTGGTCGCGGCCGAAGGAACTCCACGAGAAGCAGGTCGGTTGGGCAAAAAACTGGGCCGTCGGGATATATAACGACCTGGCCTGTTATGGTCTGGGCCAGATCTGGAGTGATCCGACCTTCCCGAAGACGAAAGGATTCAGCCTTCCCGACGGGGCTTTGGGCATCAAGCTGCTATTCACGAATGCCACTCCCGCCCAGGTCCCTTTTCTGAGCAATTCGAAGGAATGGGAAGTTGCTGCGGGCAATGACGGCAGCATCATAACGATGCGGATGTTGCAGGTGGACGTCTCGGTGAAGGACAAGCGCTCGCCGAATGGCTGGTTCTTTGGCACATTCATGTATGACGGGACAAAGGCGGGCAAGACACCCTATGATCGCCTGGTTCCGGTTGGCCTGATGTGGGGCAGCGACCCCGATTTGCTGGCCAGCGCATATTACGACAAGGCGGCAACGCCCAAGGAAAGCTGGGTCAACCCGGAGGAAGCTCAGCGCTTTTACGCTTTGCCGCGTCAACATCTCGGGCTTTTCGGTCGCGCAAATGGGCCCGTCGACAATCCAAAGTCGGGCTGCATCACCTGCCATCAGCGCGCAATGGATTGGGGCCGTGCAGTTCTGGCCAATTCTCCAGAGGCCAAACAGGCGGCCATGCTGCTGCCCGACGTACCTTTCGATCCCTTCATCGACAGCGATGCAAAGGCCTATTTCCGCAACATCGGCGCTCAGTCTCCGGTGCCGAATACGCAGACGCTGGATTATTCGCTTCAAGTCGCCAAGGGCATATCGATCTTTCGAGCCTGGGTGCTCCTGAATTATCCGGACCATGCGGGATCAACGACCGACATACCACCCTATCCATTCGCCGGCCTTCTGATGGGCAGCCAGCAAGTGCCGACCGCCGGCGCAGCTTTTGATGAGTTCAACCGCTAACGAATATTTCCGGAGTTAGAGGCAGAGCAAGCATGCATTCCTGAGGATATCGTATGATTTTCCTGCGAATATATGGCCGTTTTCGTCTGACGGGGCCTGAGGGGGAGGATCTCCTGCCTCGGGCCATGAAGGCACGCGGACTGATCGCGCTCCTTGCCCTTGCGCCTGATTATTCGAGAAGTCGCCGCTGGCTCCAGGACAAATTGTGGAGCGACAGAGATGCCCAGCAGGGGTCGGACAGCTTACGTCAAACGTTGACGATCATTCGCCGCTCACTTGGGAAGCATGCTCATGTGCTCAGAGCGGATCGAGAACAGGTTTCGTTTGATCCAGCGCATTTTACGGTCGATCGAGAACATGGACCAACCACCCGCACGTGCGAAGCGGATCGCGGGCTTTTCTGCGGTCTGGATGTAGCTGACCCGGAATTCGAAAGTTGGGTTCGCGACCAGCGCAGCCAGGCCGAAACAGTGGTAGAGCCGAGCTGCTTTGCAACCCGCCGGCTGATGCCGGAAGCAGCGCCTGCCATTTTTTTCCAATACAGGACCAATGTTTCAAGCGGCGACCGTCTCGTGCGCACCATCATATCTTTAACGACTTCGGCACTTCTGGATTTTACCGACTTCAGCATTTACCACGAACTTGGGTCGGATCCTGCCAATGCCGGCAGAAGCGCGAAGAAGGGCCTGATCGTCGCTTTGGCCGCATTCGGCTCTCGCGACAGGCTGGAGCTTCACGTCGCCTTGAAGAATTTTCAGAGCTCGGAAATCCTGCTGGTACAAAACTTCTCCATATGTCGCAAGGAAGAAGTGCTGGAACAGAGCGACATTGAATTGGCGTCATCATGCATCGTCGAAGCCATACTCAACACAATGAAGAAGCGCCTAGAAAAGCTTGATATTTCCGATTGTGCGACGACCTTTGCAAACCGCGCGCGCAATCTGGTCTTCCGGTTCGACAAGGCAGCGTTGCTATCCGCAGACAGGTATTTTCAGGCCGCCTATGAGCTGGCACCCAAACCGCAATACCTCGCATGGAGAGCTTTCGGTCGCACAATTGCCCAGTTTCAGCATCGGACGCCAGAGTTGCCGGGAGACAACGTTAGCGTTGATGCGCTGTTTCATGAGGCCATAAGTGAAGCGCCTGACAGCGCAACCGTTTTGGGCATCGGCGCCCATATCGAATATCTGAGAGGCGGCTCTCCCCGAAACTCGTTGTCGCTGGCGAAGAGAGCCATCAAATATGACCCGCTCAACAGCGTCAATCTCGCTATTTTGTCGAACACGGAACTCATTCTGGGCGATCTGAGAAGCTCTCGAGCCTCTTCGCTGGCAGCACTGCAATTAACCGGAGGCAGTGAAGCACGCGCTTTCACGGAGTTCTTCTGCTGCATGTCTGCAGCAGCACTCGGCGAATACGAGGACGCAACCAATCATGCGGAAGCTGCATTGCTGCTACGCCCGTCATTTGTCGCACCATTGCGCTATCTGATTACCCTCCACAAGCAAGCGGGCCGGACCGCGAGTTACGATCGTTCAGTTTCAAGAATGAGGGTATTGGAAACCGGTTTCACTCCGGCGCGAATGCTCGACAGCGATTACCCGGTTACGACGCTAAGGCGGCTCCGGTTATTTGACACGTTGGTCAGTTGATCGAGAAGCGATGTTGATTTCCCCACCGGTTTTGCTTCGACACTACGCAGACAGTGAAGGGAAATCACATTCGCATGGCTTTCGAGCCAAAAGCCAACATGCCCCCCACCGTTCAAAGTGTGAGCGCCAGACAGTTGCTGACCGGCTTACCCCTCTCAGTCGCCAACAGTGAATCTCCGCACTCAACCTGCCGCTTAAGATTTAGAGAAAACGCCTGCCGAACACGTCCTTCTCTTATCAGCTATCTGGACACAGTGAAGAGCGAATGCAAATCAAATGTTGCTAATATACAACATTTGATTGAATACTGATGTCAAATTAAACAATCCTAGCGGATTTCAAAAATGGTAAATTGCCTTTCAAGTCGCTTCCGATAGTAGTGTTATCGCAGTGGGGAGCGATGGCTACAATGTGCGTAGGCAATTGCAAAAGTAAATATCTGCCATTCAGCAATGAATTTCAGTCAGTACTTAGGTTGGGAAAATGAAAATTGGCGAGTTGTCGGCCACGGAACTTGCCATAACAAAGCTCGAGATTCGAGAGAAATATTGTATTTCTACAAACAATATATTGATTGTCTTGGCGAGTTACGCAAGATGCGTGGCGCAGCAGATTATTAAAGTAACAACAAACTCAGTATCAGCGGCGTCGCGGGGTCATGTACTACTTCTCAAGACGATTCTGATTGTTTCTTTATTATTTGCCGGCTTATCTTTAGCCGCTCCAAGCATGGCCTATGCTGCCTGCACCAGCTTTAACGTGCCCGACGTGAACACAACGCCGTCAACAAACCCGATGGCCTCCGGCGGATCGATTCTGATTACCGTCGGCACCCTTTGTAATGCCGCCGGCCTCAACCCGTACCCCGGACCGAACACAACTTCTCCGGCTCATGGCTCGGTAAGCGTCGATGCCGCGGCAGGCAAGGTTACCTACGTCAACAATGGCGATGGAGCGACAAGCGATAGCTTTGTCGTGGTCGATGCCGGTGGAAGCCCATTTACGATCAACGTCGCCGTTGCGTCGACCACAAACCCTATTACCGTCTCCCCCGGCTCACTGCCCAACCCGCAGGTCGGCACGGCCTTCAGCCAAACTCTCAGCGCGAGCGGCGCCACGGCCCCCTACACTTTCGCATTGACCTCTGGTTCGTTGCCGCCGGGTCTATCGTTCAGCGGATCGACCATCTCCGGCACCCCCACGCAGGCGGGCAACTATACCGTTACATTTACGGTGACAGCCACTGGCGGTCTGTCGACGACCAAGTCCTATTCGGCCACCGTCCCGAACCCGTCCAACAATATTGCGGTTAGCGCGCCGCCAACTGCCACTCTGAATGCGGCCTATAGCGCAACGCTCTCCGGGTCAGGCGCTTTGGCCCCATACAGTTTCGCACTCTACACCGGATCAACCATGCCGCCAGGACTTTCGTTGGCAGGCAATGGTGCGATCAGCGGAACGCCGACGTCGCTTGGAAATTTCAGTTTCCAGGTTGTCGTGACCGACAGCAGTCCAAATCTGCACGGTACATCGCCGGGGCCTTATGCCAATGTCGTTACCGTCAACCTCCAGGTTGTCAATTTGCCGCCGCCCGTTGCCGGCGCCGCCAGCGCGACGGTGAGCTACGGCAGCAGTGCGAACCCGATTACGCTGAACCTGTCAGGGGGAGCTGCGGCCTCTGTCGCCATCGCGACCCAGGCCTCTCACGGAACGGCCACGGCAAGCGGTACATCGATCACCTATACGCCGACCGCCGGCTATGCCGGTAGCGATAGTTTCACCTACACCGCAACCAATACCGGCGGCACGTCCTCACCGGCGACCGTCAGCATAACTGTTTCTCCGCCGACGATCTCCTTCACCACAGCCTCACCTTTGACGGGCGGCACGGTCGGAGCCGGCTACAGCCAGACGCTCCTCGCTTCAGGCGGCGCCGCCCCCTATAGCTATAGCATCACCTCAGGGGCCTTGCCGGCCGGTCTGACATTGTCATCCTCAGGCACTCTCTCCGGCACGCCAACCGCAGGCGGCACCTTCAACTTCACTGTCAAGGCGGCGGATAGTTCAACTGGGACCGGTGCGCCGTTTAATGCATCGAAAGCCTTTAGCCTGACCATCGCATCACCGACGATCGCGATTACGCCGACAACGCTGACTGCTGCGACCGTGGCCTCAGCCTACAGTCAGACCGTCACGGCATCGGGCGGTACCAGTTCCTATGCTTACGCGATCACCGCAGGCGCTCTTCCAGCGGGTTTGACACTATCGGCAACGACCGGTGTGCTTTCCGGTACCCCGACCGCAGGCGGCACCTTCAACTTTACCGTGACCGCGACCGATAGCTCGACCGGCTCGGGACCTTACACCGGCTCCAGAGCCTATAGCCTTAACGTCAACGCGCCGACGATTGCGATTACCCCGACGACGCTTACGGC
>BFBZ01000013.1_pt13 | contig 12643 bp, 4 predicted proteins | sample 1888401 | NCBI WGS metagenome assembly BFBZ01 (sample SAMD00112614, study PRJDB3348) | symbiont metagenome | host: Chara braunii | reverse complement strand
TGGGTCATTACCTGCGGGAGCGTGGTGTAGGCGTAGGGGTGCTGGTGCCGCTGTGTGTGGAGCGGAGCGTAGAGATGGTGATAGGGATACTGGGGATCTTAAAAGCGGGTGGGGCGTTTGTGCCGATCGACCCGACGTATCCGGCCGAACGTATCCGGTATATGCTGGAAGACATTGGGCCGGCGGTGGTGGTGACGACGGGCAACTGCCGGGGCGCGATAGGGAGTGTTGGGGGACTGGAGGTGGTGGAGCTGGATGGGGGTGCGGCGGCGATCGGTCAGGCTCCGGCGGCGGCGTTGAGGAAGAGTGCTGGTGGAGGAGACGCGGCCTATGTGATCTATACGTCGGGGTCGACGGGTCGGCCCAAGGGGGTGGTGATCGAACATGGGAGCCTCATTAATTTTCTGCGGGATATGTTGGGGCGGCTTGACTTTGGCGGCACCGACAGGTTCCTGGCGGTTACGACCTATAGTTTTGATATAGCGTACCTGGAGCTGTTGGTACCGCTGATCGGTGGAGGGCGGGTGATGGTGGTGAGCCGGGAGGTGGCCAGGGACGGGTATGCGCTGGCTGGTCGGATCAGGGAGGTTAAGCCAACGCATATGCAGGCGACCCCGGCGACGTGGCAGCTGCTGCTGGAGAGTGGCTGGACGGAGGAGACGGAGATGAAGATGCTGATAGGCGGGGAGGCGGTAAGGGAGGAGCTGAAGGAGGCGTTAACGCGGCTGGGTCGGGTATGGAACATGTATGGGCCGACGGAGACGACGATCTGGTCGACGAGTGGAGAGTTAAGGGCGGGAGAAAGGGTAACCATCGGCAGGCCGATAGCCAACACACAGGTGGTGATCGGCGGCGGGGAAGGGGCCCTCAGGGCGGTGGGGGTGAATGGAGAGCTGTACATAGGCGGGGTGGGAGTGGCGCGTGGCTATTTGAACCAGCCGGAGCTGACGGCGGAGCGGTTTGTGAAGCTAAGGGTGGGGAAGAGAGAGGCTGTGCGGTTCTACCGGACGGGGGATGTGTGCCGGTGGCTGCCGGGAGGGGAGATTGAGTATGTGGGTCGGCTGGATGAGCAGGTAAAGATCAATGGTCACCGGATCGAGCTGGGAGAGATCGAGAACAAGCTGCTGTCGGGAGAGGGGGTGTTGCAGTGTGCGGTGGTGGCCAGGGAGGACCGGAAGGGGAGTAAAAGGCTGGTGGCCTACATTGTACCGGCAGGGACTTACCGGAAGGAAGCGGTTATTGGATACCTGCGTACACAACTGCCGGAATTTATGGTGCCGTCGCAGGTGGTGGAGCTGGAAGAGCTGCCGCTGACGGCCAATGGGAAGGTGGACCGGCGGAGGTTACCGGACCCTGGGCTCTCGGAGAGCGGGCGTGGCTATGAGGCGCCGCGGACGGAAGCGGAGCGTGTGCTGGCGGGGATCTGGAGCAGTCTGCTGGGCCGGGAGCGGATAGGCCTGTACGATAGCTTCTTTGAGATCGGTGGAGATTCACTGACGGCGATAAGAGCAATATCGGCCATTTATAAAAAACTGGGAGTAAAATTGCCTCTGTTTATCTTTTTTGAACTTCAGACCATTGAACAGGTGGCAAAATATATAAGAGTCAATTACAACGCAGTTCCGAGCGAACAAGGCTCTTACAAGTCGATAAAATTATAAGCAAAAAAAATAGCGAGTTATGTCAAATTTTCCTTTGATGGAGATAATGGATCTGCTTGACAGGTCCAGTGAGATGGGCATTGAAATATCTTATTCCAACGATGAGTTGTTTATCAATTTTCGTGAGGACCAGGATATCGAGCCTGCGTTTTTGAACGAGTTAAAAAGTAATAAAGATCACTTGATAAAGTATTTTTTAAAATACAAAAATGGAGATGTTTCAAGCAAATCGCCCGGTATAAAAGCAGTGGACAGAAATCTGCATAGACGCCTGCCGTTATCATACAGCCAGGAGCGGTTGTGGTTTATCGACCGGCTGGAGGGGAGTGTGCAATACCATATACCGTCAGTGTTGCGGGTGAGCGAAGGCCTGGATAGGGGAGCGCTGGAGTATGCGATGCGAGGGGTGATGGACCGTCATGAGATTTTGCGGACGGTGATCGAAGAGGAGGGCGGGGAGCCGTACCAGCGGGTACTGGAGGATCCGTCGTGGTCGGTGGAGTGGATCCGTGGAGAGCGGGAGGGAGCGGGGTTAAGCCGTCAGTTGGAGGAGCTGATCAGCCGGCCGTTCGATCTGTCGAAGGAAGTGCCGGTTCGTGTGCAGGTGTTGGAGCAGGAGGGAGGCGGCCAGGTGTTGGTACTGGTGCTGCATCATATAGCTTCGGACGGGTGGTCGAGCGGGATACTGGTGGAGGAGTTCATGGAATATTATAGGGCGTTCCTGGAAGGTCGGGCGGCGAGGTTGCAGGAACTGCCGGTACAATATGGGGATTATGCGCTCTGGCAGCGGAACTGGCTGCAGGGTGCGGTGTTGGAGGAGGGGTTGGCATACTGGCGGGGTCAGTTGTCGGAGGTGAGCGTGCTGGAGCTGCCGACGGACCATGTAAGGCCGGCGGTGGCGAGTGGCCGTGGGTCGAGCTGCGGACTGGAGCTGGATGGGCAGCTGAGTGCGGGATTGCGGGAGCTGAGCCGGAAGGAGGGMGTGACGATGTATATGCTTTTGYTGGCGGGCTGGCAGGCGCTGCTGCATCGCTATAGCGGTCAGGAGGATATTGCGGTAGGGAGCCCTGTATCGGGTCGTGAGCAGCAGGAAGTGGAGGGGTTGATTGGATTTTTTGTCAATACGGTGGTGTTGCGGAGCCGTGTGGAGCCGGGGATGAGCTTCCGGGCGCTGCTGGGCCGTGTGAAGGAGACGACGCTAGGGGCCTATGGTCATCAGGAGGTGCCGTTCGGGAAGGTGGTGGAGGCGTTGGTTCGGACGCGTGACAGGAGCCGGAACCCGCTATTCCAGGTGATGTTCGACTGGCAGGGGCAGCCGGCCGGGGGAACTGGAGGAGGTAACTTACAGGTCATACCGGACACGGTTAAGCGCCAGACGGCGCAGTTCGATCTGGGGATTTCGGTGACGGAGGGCCGGGATGGGATCCTGATCCATGCGGAGTACAGTACGGATCTATATGAGGAGGGGACGATMCGTCGGATGCTGGAACATTATGGCCGGCTGCTGGGTTCAGCGGTGTCGGACCCGGCTCGTCGTGTTGGGGAGCTGGAGYTGCTGGGMGKKGGCGAGCGWGACTGGCTACTGCGTGTAGGCCGTGGGGTTAGRCAGAAAGGGGAGGAGTTATTTGACTGGGGGAAGGTATTGAGTGGGGTGATGAGGGAGCAGGGTGATCGGGCTGCGATTGGGGGTGATGGACGTGGTATGAGCTATGGGGAGCTGGGTCGTGCAGTGTCGAGCTGCCGGCGGTANGCTGGGTCGTGCAGTGTCGAGCTGCCGGCGGTACCTGGAGGAGCTGGGATTGGAGCAGGGCTCGCGTGTGGTGGTGGTGGGTGATCGAAGCYCGGAGGTGGTGGTATGGCTGTTATCGATCATGAGCCGGGGGCTGGTGTATGTTCCGGTGGACCGTCAGGTGCCGAGGGAGCGGCTGTTGGGGTTGGTGGGTCAGTCGGACCCTGTGCTGGTGATAGCGGAAGGGGAACAGGCGGCGTTGCTGTCGGCCGCTGGGTACCGTGTGGAGTCAGGGGAGCCGTGGCGGGAGGCGTCAGGGGAGGCGTTAGCGCTGGAGGAATTAGAGATGAGCGGAGAAGGGGTGGCGTATGTAATCTATACGTCGGGGTCGACGGGTGTGCCCAAGGGGGTGGAGGTAACGCGAGAAAATTTGAATCAATTTATAAGAGGGATATATACGGGTCATGTGCTGAGTAGCGCGGGAGGTTGGAAGATGGGTTGGGTGGCGTCGATCGGGTTTGATATTTCGCTGTTCCAGGTGCTGATGCCGCTGGTGAGCGGAGGAGTGGTGGAGGTGGTGGAGCGGTCGGGTTTGCAGGAAGGTGCCCGTTTGCGGGAGTGGATCAGCCGGGTGGATACGGTGGATATGGTACCGGCGCTCTACCGGGAGGCGGTGGGTCACTGGGCGGGCCGTGGAGAGGGGGTGCGTCGGGTGTTCATAGGCGGTGACCGGATCGGAGAGGGTTTGCTGGAGGAGCTGCGGGGTGTGTTCCCGTCAGCGGAGCTAACGGTGACGTATGGCCCGACGGAGGGGACGATTTTCTGTACGGAGCGTCGGTATGGTCGGCGGCAGACAGGAGAGGAGCTGCGGGGATCTGTAGTGGGTCAGCCGGTTGGTGGCGTGTCGGTGTATATCGTGGATGGGAGCGGGGGTTTATGCCCGGTGGGTGTACCGGGGGAGCTGTGGATCGGGGGTGTAGGTGTATCGCGTGGTTATCTGAACGATGTGGAACGGACGACGGAGAAATATATAGACAATCCCTATGGGGAAGGTCGTGTGTACCGGACAGGTGACCGGTGCCGTTGGCTGGGGGATGGGAATATTGAGTTTGTGGGTCGGATGGATGAGCAGGTGAAGGTGCGGGGCTATCGGATTGAGCCGGGGGAGATCGCCCGGACGCTGGAAGGCCATGGGGAGGTGAGCCGTGCGGAGGTGCTGGTACAGGGAGCCGGGGCCGGGGTGCTGGCGGGGTATTATGTGCGCCGACATCGGGTGCAGGTATGGCCGTCGATCTCGGAGTACCTGGGGTATAATGAGATCGCCTATTTTGCGATGAACCAGGACCGTCAACGTGCGGAGAGCTATAAGGCGGCGATCGGTCGGTTGGTGAAGGGCGGAGTGGTGGTGGATGTGGGGACGGGTCCGGAGGCGATCCTGGCGCAGCATTGTGTGGCGTCGGGCGCGCGGAAGGTGTATGCGATCGAGGTGTTGCCGGAGGTGGCGCGTCAGGCGCGAGAGCGGATCAGTCGGTTGGGGCTGAGTGACCGGATCGAGGTGATCTGCGGGGATGTGCGGGAGGTGGAGCTGCCGGAGGCGGCGGACTACTGTGTGTGTGCGCTGGTGGGGAATATGGGGAGTTCGGACGGTTGTATCCCGATCATGAACCATGCGCGTCGGCTGTTGAAGGACAGTCGGTGCATGATCCCTCACCGGAGCCGGGTGCAGGTGGCGGCGGTGGGTTTTGAGGAAGGTGATCTGCGGTATGGGTTGACGGGAACGGGGGCGTATTATACGCGTCAGATATTTGAGGCGATGGGAGGAGGATTTGATCTGCGGATGGGATTGCAGGGGTTGCGGGCGGAGCAATTGGTGTCGACGGTGGGGCTGTTCGAAGAGCTGGAGCTGTGGGAGGAGCAGCCGTTGAATGGGGAGCGGGAGGTGGAGCTGGAGGTGTTGCGGGCAGGGAAGTTGAGCGGGTTGGTGCTGTGGCTGCGGCTGGAGACGGCGCCGGGGATCGAGAATGATATCTTCAGGAGCCAGCAGAGTTTTTTGCCGGTGTACTGGCCTGTGTTTGGAGAAGGAGTGGAGGTGGAGGCGGGTGACCGGCTGACGTGCCGGGTATGGCGGGAGACGGCGGCGGGGACGATCTATCCGGACTATGGGATAGCGGGGGCGTTGCGTCGGGGAGGGGAAGTCAGGAAGACGTTTACATATGAATCAAAGCGGGTGGTGTCGACAATAGGAGGAGGCGCATTTTACAGCCGGGTGTTTGCGGATGGGGAGTTGCGGGAGGAAGGAGAGGTGGGAGGAGAGGAGTTGCGGGGATGGCTGGGCGAGCGGTTGCCGGAGTACATGGTGCCGGGTCGGTTGGTGGAGGTGAAGGAGATACCGCTGACGGCCAATGGGAAGGTGGACCGGGTGTCGCTGGAGCGTCAGTGGGAGCAGTCGTTGGAAGGGCGGGGATATGTGGCGCCGGAGGGTGAGTTGGAGCGGAAGGTGGCGGGGATCTGGTCGGAGCTGCTNATAGGAGGAGGCGCATTTTACAGCCGGGTGTTTGCGGGTGGGGAGTTGCGGGAGGAAGGAGAGGTGGGAGGAGAGGAGCTGCGGGGATGGCTGGGTGATCGGCTGCCGGAATATATGGTACCGGGCCGGTTGGTGGAGGTGAAGGAGATACCGCAGACGGCCAATGGGAAGGTGGACCGGGTGTCGCTAGAGCGTCAGTGGGAGCAGTCGTTGGAAGGGCGGGGATATGTGGCGCCGGAGGGTGAGTTGGAGCGGAAGGTGGCGGGGATCTGGTCGGAGCTGCTGGGGCGTGAGCGGATAGGGGTCAACGATAATTTTTTTGAGCTGGGTGGTCATTCGTTGCTGGCGATGCGGGTGGTGTCGGCGTTGCGCAAGGAGCTGGGGATAGAGACGGGGATCAAGGCGTTGTTCGATCATCCGACGCTGGGAGGACTGTCGGCGTTTTTGGGATCGGGAACGGAGATGGGGAAGGTAGTGAAGGAAGGTCCGAAGCGGGTGGAGCGTCGGGCCCGGGTGCCGTTGTCGTACAGCCAGGAGCGGTTGTGGTTCATCGATCAGCTGGAGGGGAGCGTTCACTATCATATACCGGCGGTGCTCCGGCTGACGGGCGAGGTGGAAGGGGTGTTGCTGGAGGGAGCGCTGCGGGGTATTGTGGAGCGTCATGAGGTGCTGCGGACGGTGATCGTGTCGGAGGAGGGAGTGCCGTACCAGCGGGTGCTGGGCTCGGAGGGCTGGAAGCTGGAGCGGGTGAAGGTGGCAGGAGAAGAGGCGTTGCGGGATCGGATTAAGGAAATGATGAGCCGGCGGTTCGATCTGTCGGAGGACTATATGCTGCGGGGGCTGTTGGTGGAGTTGGGAGAAGGGGAAGGAGTATTGGTGGTGGTGGTGCATCACATTGCCTCGGACGGATGGTCGAGTGGGATAATGGTGAAGGAGTTCATGGAGCAGTATGCGGCGGCTAAGCAAGGGCGTAAGGCGGAGCTGCCGGAGCTGGGTTTACAATATGGGGATTATGCGCTCTGGCAGCGGGCGCGGCTGAGTGGGTTGGCGCTGGAGGAGCAGTTGGGCTACTGGCGTGAGCAGCTGAAGGGCGTGAGTCCGCTGGAGCTGTCGACGGACCGACGGCGGCCGGCGGTGCAGAGCATGCGAGGCGGGGTGGTGACGCTGGGGCTGGGATTGGAGTTGAGTGAAGGGTTACGGGAGTTGAGCCGTCGGGAAGGGGTGACGCTGTATATGTTGTTACTGGCGGTGTACCAGGTGTTGCTGTACCGGTATACGGGTCAGGAAGATATATCGGTGGGGAGCCCGGTGGCGGGTCGGGAGTGGCAGGAGGTGGAAGGGCTGATTGGTTTTTTTGTCAATACGGTGGTGTTGCGGAGCCGGGTGCAGGGAGGCGGTACGTTTGGGGAGCTGTTGAGGGAGGTTCGCCGGACGACGTTGGAGGCGTATGGTCACCAGGAGGCGCCGTTCGAGAAGGTGGTGGAGGCGGTGTTGAAGGAGCGGGACCTGAGCCGGAGCCCGTTGTTCCAGGCCTTGTTTGTGCTGCAGGATGATCCGTTCGGGGGTCAGGGCCGGCCGGAGCAGCTGGAGGGGCTGACGCTGTCGCCGGAACAACATGAATATACGGTGGCCAAGTTTGATCTTAGTCTATCTATTACCGATATATCGGAGGGGCTGGTGATCAGTCTGGAATATTGTGCGGATCTGTTTGATCGGATGACGATGGAACGGATGCTGGGTCATTATGTTCAGCTGCTGGCGTCTGTGGTGTCATGTCCGGAGGAAAAGGTTGGCCGGCTCGGGATGTTGAGCGGGGAAGAGGAGCGACAACTGGTGGAGGCGTTCAATGCGACGGAGACGTCATATGACCTGGAGCGGACGGTGGTGGAGCTGTTCGAGGAGCAGGTGGCGCGGACGCCGTGGTCGGTGGCGGTGGTGGATGAGGGAGGTGAGGTGACGTACCGGGAGTTGGAGGAGCGCTCCAACCAGTTGGGTCATTACCTGCGTGAGCGGGGCGTAGGCGTAGGGGTGCTGGTGCCGCTGTGTGTAGAGCGGAGCGTGGAGATGGTGATAGGGATACTGGGGATCATAAAAGCGGGCGGGGCGTATGTGCCGATCGACCCGACGTATCCGGCGGATCGGATACGGTATATGCTGGAAGACATTGGGCCGGCGGTGGTGGTGACGACGGGCAGCTGCCGGGGCGCCATGGCGGGTATTGAGGGATTGGTAGTGGTGGAACTGGATGGGGAGGCGGTGGCGATCGGTGAGGCGCCGGCGGAGGCGTTGCCGGCGGGTGCCGGTGGCGGAGATGCGGCCTATGTGATCTATACGTCAGGATCGACGGGTCGGCCCAAGGGGGTGGTGATCGAACATCGCGGGCTGGTCAACCGACTTGAGTGGGCACAAGACTATTACCAGATCAATCATCAGGATAATGTCTTACAGAAAACGACTTTTTGTTTTGATGTTTCGGTGTGGGAGCTCTTATGGCCGCTGTTCACTGGAGCAAAACTGGTATTTGCCGCGCCAGGTAAACAAATGGATAGCGAGTATCTAAAATGGATAATAGAAAAACAACAGATAACATTATTGCATTTTGTTCCATCGATGCTGGAAGCATTCCTGGAAGATATCGAGCATGGCGACTGTCCGAGTATTCGGAAATTATTATGCAGTGGGGAAGCCTTAAAGCCGAAATGTGTAGAATCGGCTAAAGAAAAATTACCTCATGTTCAATTGCACAATTTGTATGGGCCAACGGAAGCTTCCATCGATGTCAGCTATTGGCCGGTGCCGGAAGGAAAGGAAGCTGTTACGGTCGTTCCTATTGGCAAACCGATCGCTAATATACAGTTGTATATACTCAACAGTGAGCAGTATTTGTGTCCGGTGGGTGTTCCCGGGGAGCTGTGGATTGGGGGAGTAGGTGTATCGCGTGGCTACCTGAATGATGCGGAACGGACGGAGGAGAAATTTATAGACAATCCCTATGGGGAAGGTCGTGTGTACCGTACGGGTGACCGTTGCCGTTGGCTGGGGGATGGGACGATCGAATATCTGGGTCGGCTGGACCAACAGGTAAAAATAAGGGGCTTCCGGATCGAGCCGGGCGAGATCGAGACGGTGCTGGAGGGTCATCCGGGGGTAAGCCGTGCGGTGGTAGTGGTGAAGGAGGGGCCGGAAGGCCAAAAGCGGCTGGTGGCCTATGTGTCGGTGTCGGTGGGGTATGACCGGCAGGCGGTATGGGTGTGGCTGCGGAGCCAGCTGCCGGAATACATGGTGCCGTCACAGTTGGTGGAGTTGGAAGAGCTGCCACTGACGACCAATGGGAAGGTGGACCGGCGTCGGTTGCCGGACCCGGGGATGATGGAGAGCGGTCGGGGCTATGAGGCGCCACGGACGGAGACGGAGCGGGTGCTGGCGGGGATCTGGAGTGGTCTGCTGGGCCGAGAGCGGATAGGTGTGAACGATAATTTTTTTGAGATAGGAGGAGACTCGATCATCTCGATCCAGGTGGTGAGTCGGGCACGTCGTCAGGGTTACGAGCTGCAGCCGCGGGACCTGTTCCTGCATCAGACGATCGGCAAGCTGTCGGCGATGCTATCGTCTCGAGAGAGTGGCGGTGTCAGGGGAGAGCAGGGGCTGCTAACGGGTCGTTGCGGTCTGCTGCCGGTGCAGGCGTGGTACCTGGGCCGAGAGCGGGAGGGGCTATCTCATTTTAACCAGAGTATTTTATTGGAGGTGGATAAAAGTGTGGGAAGAGATCGGCTGTCGGAAGTATGGTCGGCGCTGGTGCGTCAGCATGACGTGCTGCGGTTCGTGTACCGGCGCGGTGCGGAGGGTTGGGAGCAGGAGTATGGAGAAGGGCCCGGGTTGCTGTTGGAGGAGGACCTGCGGATGGTGGGGACAGGGGAGCTGGGGGAACGGATCACGGCATGCTGTCAGGTGTACCAGCGGGGTCTGGACATCGAGTCGGGCCGGGTGAGCTGCGGGGTATGGCTGCGGACGCCGGAGGGAGAGGAGTGTGACCGGCTGCTGGTGGTGGTGCATCACCTGGCGGTGGACGGGGTGTCTTGGCGGATCATGGTGGAGGACCTGGAGCGGCTGTTGCGGGGAGAAGAGCTGGGGCTAAAGACGGGTTCCTACCGGGAGTGGTATGGGGCGTTGGAAGGATATAGTCAGAGCCGGCGGCTGTCGGGGCAGGTGGGCTACTGGCAGGAGGTATGCGAGGGAAGTACAGGTCTGCCGGTGGACCGGGAGGGTACGGGCGAGGTGCGGCAAGGGGACCTGGATCATTATAGCGGGGAGCTGCCGGTGGAGGCGACGCGTCGGCTGTTGCAGGAGGCGGGCCGAGCGTACCGGACGGAGATCAATGATGTGCTGCTGTCTGTATTGAGCGGGGTGTTGTGCGGGTGGAGTGGCGAAAAGGAGRTGGTGATCGGACTGGAGGGCCACGGTCGGGAGGAGATCGGTCAGGCGGTGGATACGAGCCGGACGGTGGGTTGGTTCACAACGATGTACCCGGTGNACGATGTACCCGGTGCGGTTGCCGGGAGGAGTGGGGAAGAGCGGTTGGGAGCGGCTGCGGGAGGTGAAGGAGGTGTTGCGTCGGGTGCCGGACAAAGGATTGGGCTATGGTGTATTGCGGTATATGAAGGGGGAGCCGGGTTTGGCGGGAGTGGAGTGGGAGCTGGTGTTCAACTACCTGGGTCAGCTGGACCAGGTGGTGGAGGACCGTGGTGATGGAGTTGCTGGACTATTGCGTGGGGCGAAGGAATGGACGGGCGAGAGCAACAGTGAGGAACAGCCGGTGGGCGAGAAGCTGCTGGTGGCGGCGGCGGTACAAGGGGGAAGACTGGTGGTACGGTGGAGCTATAGCCGTCGTCATTACCGGAAGGAGACGATAGCGGCGTTGGTGGGGAAGTACCTGAAGGCGCTGGAGGAACTGATCGATCACTGTGTGGAGCAGGGGAGGATGGGGAAGGTGGTGAGCAGTCCTTCGGACTATGGGCTGGGAGAGGAGATGAGCTGTGCGGAACTGGACGGGTTTGTGGCCGGTCAGGAGGAACGGGAGGTGGAGAGCATGAGCCGGCTGAGCAGCTTGCAGGAAGGCGTATTATTTCATCGATTATATGAAAGCAATCGGAGTGCTTACCTGGCGCAGCTTATCTGCGAGGTGCAAGACCTGCAGGTGGAGGTGTTCCTGCGGAGCTGGATGCATTTGATGCGGCGGCACAGCATCCTACGGAGTGGTTTCTGGCATAAGGCGTTCGGGGTGCCGGTGCAGGTGGTGTACGGGAAGGTGAAGCTGCCGGTGGAGCAGGTGAATTTGCGGTGTTGGAATGAGCAGGAGCAAGTGAAGGCGATTGAAGACTATGAACGTCGGGACCGTCAGCGGGGCTTTGATTTTCGTCAGGCGCCGCTGATGCGGATCGGGTTATTACGGACAGGAGAGAGGGTGCACCGGATGGTGTGGACGCATCATCACATGCTGCTGGACGGGTGGTCGCTGCAGCTGTTGCTGGGCGAGCTGCTGGAAACCTATGAGGGGTTGCTGCTGGGCGAGGAGCCAGTGGAGAGGAAGGAAGACCGGTATGAGGAATATATCCGCTATATCATGGGACGTGACAAGGAGCGGGAGGAGCGTTACTGGCGGGGGTACCTGAGGGGACTGGAGGAGAGTACGCTGTTGCCGTTCATCGGGTCGACGAGCCAGCGCAACAAGGGAGTGGGAGAATATGGAGAGCGGGTAGTGGATGTGGGGGAGGAATTGAGCAGCCGGGTACGACAGTATGCGCAAGGTCACCGGCTGACGGTCAATACGGTGATGCAGGGGGTATGGAGCTACCTGCTGCACCGCTATAGTGGCCGGGATACGGTGGTGTATGGGGTGACGGTGTCGGGGCGGCCGGAGGATCTGCCGGGAATGGAGGAACGGATCGGGTTATACATCAATACGCTGCCGATGTACAGCAAGCTGGAGGAGGGTCAGGAGATCGTGCCGTGGCTGAAGGGGATACAGGAGGGGCAGGTGTCGAGCCGTCAGTACCAGTACAGCTCGCTAAGCGATATCCAGGGCTGGGCCGGGGTGAAGGGGGATTTGTTCGACAGCCTGCTGGTGTTCGACAACTACCCGGTGAGCGAGGCAGTGACATCGCAGCAGTGGGCCTTACAACCGGAAGGCATCCATATTTATGAACAGGGTAATTATCCACTGGGGATAACGATAGGGCTTGGTACCCGAATAAGGATCAAGTTCAATTACAACAAGCAATTATTGTCGGAGTATTATATTGAGATGATCGGGGGGCATTTTGCGCAGGTGCTGGAGGAGCTGACCAGGGAAGGGAGTGACCGGTGTTTGAGGGATGTGCGGTTACTAACGGCGAGGGAAGAGCGAGAGCTGGTGGAGACGTTCAATCGGACGGAGGTGGGATATGATCTTGATCGGACGGTGGTGGAGTTGTTTGAGGAGCAGGTGGCGCGGACGCCGTGGTCGGTGGCGGTGGTGGATGAGGGAGGGGAGGTGACGTACCGGGAGTTGGAGGAGCGCTCCAACCAGTTGGGTCATTACCTGCGGGAGCGTGGCGTGGGAGTAGGGGTGCTGGTGCCGCTGTGTGTGGAGCGGAGCGTGGAGATGGTGATAGGGATACTGGGGATCTTAAAAGCGGGCGGGGCGTATGTGCCGATCGACCCGACATACCCGGCTGAACGTATCGGGTATAT
>BFBZ01001921.1_pt1 | contig 12646 bp, 10 predicted proteins | sample 1888401 | NCBI WGS metagenome assembly BFBZ01 (sample SAMD00112614, study PRJDB3348) | symbiont metagenome | host: Chara braunii | reverse complement strand
TGGCAGGCCTCGGCGGCACCGCTCGCCGTCATCAGCCAGGCCGCCATGGCGGCCAATCCCGCGCCGCCATGCTTGAAGATCTTTTCGCCGATGTCACGGCCCTGACCATCGGTGAGCCGGACGTGATGATGGGTGCTCGCCCAATCGATGCCGGCGTACCATCGCTCCTGATCGTTCATGGATTTTCCCCGTTTGAGACTGCGAGCCACCGCGATCCCGACCTATCCCTGTACGGGCGCTCGTCACGCCAGAGCGTGGCCGGCGCGGTTCTCCTACTGGGTCTCGATCGCGGCCAATCCGTCGGGGCACATGTCCCTTCCTGGTGATCAGGTCACGGGGATCCATTGGTTGCTCCCGCCGAATCGGCTCGGTCCGGGAAGGCTACGCCGTTTCGGGCCGTCGCCCGCGGAACACGCTTCGTTCCGCTACGCTCCACTCCGCGTGTTCCGCGGCGCGCCTTCCGAAGACCGTGCGTAAAAGGTACAGGGATCCAGGGGCCGCCGCACCCCCGCTTTCCGCTGGACTTTCAATAGGATATGCGGTGTCGAGGTTGCGCTCGGCCACTCCTGGCCCCCCTTCCCTCGCCCTACGGGCTCGCCGGGGGTGACGTCGGTGGTTCGAGGGCATCAGGATGTGCGCCGCGAGGCGGCTTGGCCCATCGCACGGTCGCATCCCTCGCGTCCTCGCCCGCCCAAAAATCAACCCGGTGACGGTATCCGCCCCCTTCACGCCCCCGGAAAATGGCACCGCACCTGGCGCCCGTCGCGCTCGTCGCGGAGCGCCGGTTGCTCGATCCGGCAGCGCTCCTGCTGCGCCGGGCAGCGACCATAGAGCCGGCACATGGTCGGTGGCGGATTGACCGGGCTCAACGGATCGCCCTCGAGCTTTATGCGCTCCGTCCCGCCATCGGCGCGCAGCGTCGGGATCGCCGACAGCAATGCGCGCGTATAGGGGTGGCGGGGATGGCTGAACAGCTGGTCGGGCGTGCCGCTTTCGACGACCTGGCCGAGATACATGACGATGATGCGGCTGCACAAAAGCCGGACCACGTTCAGGTCGTGGCTGACGAACAGCATGGCGACGCCGGATTCGCGCCGCAGGCGGTCGAGAAGCTGCAAGACGGTCGCCTGGACCGAGACGTCCAGCGCCGATGTCGGCTCGTCGAGCACCAGGAGCCGCGGCTCGACCGCCATGGCGCGGGCGATGCCCACCCTCGCCTTCTGGCCGCCGGAAAGCTGATGGGGAAAGCGCGGCAGGAGCTCGAGCGGCAGGTTCACCGCATGGGCCGCGGCCTCGACGCGCGCCGTGAGATCAGCCTTGCCGGCGATCGGCATCAATTGGCGCAGCGGGTCGGCGATCTGTTCGAAGATCGTGAAGCGCGGGTTCAGGCTCTCCGTCGGGTCCTGGAACACCATCTGGATCTCGCGCCTGAGCGGCGAGCGGGTGAAGGCCCGGTTCGACATGGCCGAGACGTCGCGGCCGTTGATGCGGACGCGGCCGGCGGTCGGATCGACGAGGCGCGAGACGATGCGCGACAGGGTCGACTTGCCGCAACCGGACTCGCCCACCAGCCCGACAGCCTCGCCCGGATGAATGGCAAAGGAGACATCGTCCACGGCATGCAGCTTGACGGCCTTGCCGCGGCTCCAGAAGCGCGCCGGCGACAAGGTGAAGTGCTTTTCCAGCCTGTCGATTTCGATGATCGGCGTCTGGGTCATAGCGGGTTCCGGCAGGCGACGGAATGACAGGGGCCGACCTCATCCAGGGCGAGGCCCGGGGCGTCGCAGGCGGCGGTACGGCGCGCGCAGCGTTCGGCGAAGCGGCAGGGCGGCAGGTCGTTGCGGCGCAGGTCGGGCAGCGAACCGGGAATGGCCTGCAATTGCTTGATGTCGTCGACCAGGGACGGAATGCTGCGCAGCAGCCGGGTCGTATAGGGGTGGCGCGGCCGGGCGAAGAGTTCCGACACCGGCGCCACCTCGACGACGTGACCGGCATGCATGACGACGATGCGGTCGCAATATTGCGAGGCCAGCGCAAGGTCATGGGTGATCAGGATCGTGCCGAGGTGCCGGTTGCGCGCCAGGTCCCGGATCAGATCCATGATGACGGCCTGGGTCGTCACATCCAGCCCGGTTGTCGGTTCGTCGGCGATCAGGAGGCGTGGCGAACAGGCGAGCGCGATGGCGATGCCGATCCGCTGGCAGAGCCCGCCTGATAGTTCGAACGGATAGGCCTTGGCGCGCTCTTGCGGATCCGGGATGCGCACCCGCCGCAGGGCTTCATAGACCTTGTCGCGGATAGCGCCGGCGCTGCCGCCATCATGCCGGGCGATGACGTCGGCGATCTGCTGGCCGACGGCCCGGATCGGATTGAGCGCGGTGCGCGGATTCTGGAAAATGATCGAGGCTTCGGCGCCGCGCCATGCCTGCAGCTGGCGCTCCGACATGCCGAGGACGTCGCGCCCGTCGAACAGGATCCGGCCCGAGGTGATCTGCGCCGCCTTTTCGAGGATCCCCATCACGGCGAAGGCGGTGACCGACTTGCCCGAACCGGATTCGCCGACAATGCCGACGATTTCGCCCGGCGCGACCGCGAAGGACACGCGGTCGAGCACATGCACGGTGCCGCCGCGGGTCCGGAAATTGACCGAAAGGTCGTGCACGCTGAGCAGCGGTTCCCGGCCCGTCATGTCCGCATCCTCGGATCCAGGATGTCGCGCAAGGCATCGCCGAGCAGATTGAAGGCGAACACGGCCAGCATCAGCGCCAGGCCCGGGAACAGCGCGATCCACCACTGGCCCGACGCGATGAAACGCGCGCCTTCGGCGACCATGATGCCCCATTCCGGCGTCGGCGGCCTGACGCCGAGGCCGAGAAACGACAGTCCGGCCGCATTGAGCACCGCCCAGCCGAGATTGACGGAGGCCTGAATGACCAATGGCGACATGATATTGGGCAGCAGGAACACGGTCAGTATGCGCCAGTGGCCGGAGCCGCCGACCTGCGCCGCCGACACGTAGCTGAGGTCGCGCCTGACGCTGACCTCGGCCCGCGCCAGCCGGATGTAGAATGGCAGGTTGATCACCGCGGTGGCGTAGACCACGTTGATCACCGTGTTGCCCAGCGCCGCGACCATGGCCATGGCCAGGACGAACAGCGGAAAGGCCATCAGGATATCGACGAAGCGGCTCACCGTCGCGTCGAGCGCGCCGCCGAAATAGCCGAGGACGGCACCGATCAGCGATCCGATCACGCAGGACAGCAGCACGGCGCCGAGCGCGATCATCAGGTCGAGCCGGGTCGCCACCAGCACCCTGGAGAACACGTCCCGGCCGAGCTGGTCGGTGCCGAACCAATAGCGCGCCGAAGGCCCCTGCAGGGCATTCGCCGCATTGGTCGCAAGCGGATCATGCGGGGCGAGCGCCGGCCCGATACAGGCCGCCAGCACGAGCAGGCCGAACAGCACGAAGGCCAGCATGTTGACCGGGTTCTCGGCCAGCACGTAGCGCGCCACACGCAGGCGCTCGCGCATCATTCCCGAAGCCTCGCCTGCCATCACTTCAGCCCCGCGCGCGGATCGACCACCGTGGTGACCAGGTCGGTCACCAGGTTCACCAGAAGGAAGATGCCGGCCATCATCAGCATGAAGCCCTGGAGCGGCGCATAATCGAGTGAAATCAGGCTATCGAGCGCGAAGGCGCCGATGCCCGGCCAGGCGAACACGCGTTCGACCAGCACATTGGCGCCCAGCATGTAGGAAAAGGTCATGCCCATGGTGGTCACCAAAGGCAGCATGGCGTTGCGAAAGGCATAGGAGATCACGACCTGGCGCCGCGACAGGCCGCTCGCCCGCGCGGTCCGGACGAACTCGCTCGACAGCGCGCCCAGCATCGACGCGCGCGTCATGCGCGCCAGCGGGGCGAGCGCGAACAGCGCCATCGTCACGCCCGGCAGGATGATCTGGCCGAGCGCCCCACGAAAAGTCTCGAAATCCCCGGCGATCAGCGCATCGATCGTGATCAGGCGGGTCACCGCGGGTGGGTTGGACAGGAACGGATCGAGCCGGCCGATCGGCTCCGGCGCCACGCCGAGCAGATAATAGAACAGATAGATCAGCAAGAGGCCGGTCACGAAAGTCGGCATCGAAACGCCCAGCGTGGCGATCAGCCGGCAGGCGTGATCGACCAGCGAGCCGGGCTTGAGCGCCGCGATCACGCCGAGCGGAATCGCCACCGCGATCGCCAGGAGAAAGGCGAAGGCGGTGAGCTCGGCGGAGGCCGGCAGCCGGTTCATCAGCTCCGTCGTCACCGGCAGGCCGGTCGAAATCGACTGTCCGAGATCGCCCTTGATGAGCTGCGAGAGATAGATCAGGAACTGTTCGGGCAGCGACTTGTCGAGCCCGAGCACCTGGCGCAGGCGCTCGATATCGGCCGCTGTCATCCCGGGATTCGAGGCGAAGAAGACGGCGGGATCGCCCGGCAGGACCCGCGTCAGCAGGAAGGTCGCCAGGACGACGCCGAACAGGGTTGGAACCGCTCCGAAAAGACGCCAGAGCAAGGTCATGACGCTCGCTCCCTCGCATGAGCCAGCGGATTCACATATCTCGCGAATCCGTGTTTTTCGGCACGGTACCCTCGATATTCGTCCCTTCGAGATCTCGCGCCTGAACCACCATCCTCACCTCTCCCCTGCGGGGAGAGGTCGGCGCGCAGCGCCGGGAGAGGGGGATTTGAGCATTCAGAACAAAGCTTTGCGGTGATTTTTCGTCTCGCGCCTCGCCCCTCTCCCGACCGTTCGCCGTAGCATTGAGCGAACGCGAGATGCGTTCTCTCAATGCTAGGCACGGCCGACCTCTCCCCGCCGGGGAGAGGTAAAGACGTTGGCACCAATGCCGATCCACGTCCCGGCTCTCCCATGTCAGACCCGCTCCGGCCGGGCGTCAGGCATGTCGTCCGGCCTGCAGAGCAGGAAGATCACATGGTCGCCGCTGACCACCTCGGTGCCGTCGGCCTTGATGAGGACACCGCGCTCGGTCGCCAAACCCCGTCCCGGCTTCGAGGTCATGCGCCGCTCGACGAATTCGAGCCTGAGATGCACCGCGTCGCCGGGCTCGAGAGGCGCGCTGAAACGGACCTTGTCCCAGCCGAGCGACGCCGTCACGCTCCGCTCGAAGCAGCCCAGCTCGGCCTTCAGGCCTTCGATCAGCGCCAGGCTGAACAGGCCATGGGCGATGCGGCCGCGAAACCCGGCGGCTTTGGCGAAGGCCTCGTTCATATGCACGGGATGCCGCTCTCCGGTCAGGTCGGCATAACGATCGATGTCGTCGAGCGTGATCAGCCGCGACGGCGAGGTCAGCACGGTGCCGGGCGTGAAGTCTTCGAACCAGATCTGCTCGGTCATGATTTTCCCGATCACGGCCGCCTGCCCCATTCCGCGTCCTGCAGCTTGCGCCAGTCGATCTTATTGCTGCCGGAGCGCGGCAGGCCGGCGACGAACTCCACCAGTCGAGGCACCTTGTAGCCGGCCATCACGGTGCGCGCGAACGCGATGATGTCCTCGTCCGTCACCTTGCCGGCATAGTCGGGCTTCAGCGCGATCAGCGCCTTGACCGTCTCGCCGCGATAGCTGTCGGGCACCGAGATGACGCAGCATTCCTGCACGCCCGGATGACGGTAGAGCAGTGCCTCGCATTCGGCCGGCCAGACCTTGAAGCCGGACACGTTGATCATCCGCTTCAGGCGGTCGACGATGAAGAAATAGCCCTCGTCGTCGACATAACCGAGGTCGCCGGTCCGCAGGAAGATCTTGCCGTCGCGGTAAAGCAGGCTCTCGCGGTTGGCGTCCTCGCGCTGCCAGTAGCCGGTCATCACCTGCGGCCCGGCGACCAGGATCTCCCCCGTTTCGCCACGCGCCACCTCCTCTGTCGTCTCCGGGTCGACCACCAGGCTCGTCGTGTCGAAGATCGGCAAGCCCAGGCATTGCGGCTTGGACGCACCAAGCGGGTTGAGATGGGTTGCCGACAGCGTCTCGGTCAGGCCGTATCCCTCGCAGAAGCGCAGGCCGTAGCGGTCGCGCAACTGCTGGGCCACCGCGACCGGCATGGAAGCGCCGCCGCCGGTCAACACCTTGAGATGCGCGAAGGTCTCATCCGCATGATCGCGCGCCGCCAGCACGTCGACGATCATCGTCGGCGCGGCGCTCCACCAGGTCACCCTGTGGCGGGCGAACAGGCTTGGAATCAGGTCGCGGTTCCAGCGGGTCATGATGACGAGCGATGCCCCGGCATAAAGCCCCGCACTCATCGAGGCCTGCATCCCCGCCACATGGAACATCGGCATGAACGAGGTCATGACCGAGGTTTCGTCGAGGCCGTACCACTTGGCCTGGGCGGCCGCCGTGAAGGTAATGGCGGTATGGGCATGCATGCAGGCTTTCGGCCGGCCGGTCGTGCCGGAGCTATAGGGCATGACCGCGAGATCGGAAGCCTCCCCGACGACGGGGTCGGGCGTGTGGCCGGCGGCGATGGCTTCGGCAAAACCGATATAGGGCCCCTCGGGCAAGGCGGCGGCCGGCCGCTGCATCACCTCCGGCAGCGGATCGGCACAAGGATCGGGGGCGGCATCCGCGTAACGCGCGACGATGACGCGGTCGAGCCGGCCGGGCACGAGACCGGCGAAACGGTCGATGAGCTCATCGCCGATCAAGGCGATCCGGGCGCCGCTGTCGGAGACGACATAGTCGAGCTCGTCCGCCACATACATCGGATTGACAGGCACGATGACCGCATCGGCCCGTAGGATCGCGTGGAACGCGATCACGAATTGCGGCGAATTCTGCATGTCGAGCAGGACCCGGTCGCCGCGTCTGATACCGCAATGACGCAAATAGCCCGCGAGCGCCGTCACATCGGCGAGAAGCGCCTGATAGCTGACGGTATGGCCGTAGAAGTGCAGCGCCGGACGCTCGGGGCCACGGGCCGCCGAGCGGGCGAGGTTCCCGAAGGCATTGCCGCCGGGAATGGCCAGGCTCGCCGCGAAGCCTTCAGGCCAGAACGGGGAATCGGGACCGACCCTGAAATGTGCCGGCTGGATCGTTCTCGGCATGATGCCTTCCCTGAGCTGTCCTGCATGCGCGGGGCGTCCAGAAGGCGCCGCGCGACCAGGGCCTAGATAAATGAAACACCGTTTTTCTTATTGAAACAAGAGAAGCCCTTGCTCAAAAATGCGAAAAAAACAGCATAAATCAAAGGCTTGAAGCCGGACTTTTCAGCAATTGCGGCCGGGGAAACAGTGCCATCGCGATCTCGCCCTTTCACGTCATCCATGGTGCCGTTCCCAACCGGCGCACCGCCGCCTCCAGGACATCGGCGGCCAGCGCGATATGCGGCCAGTCGGTATGTTCTTCCGGGCAATGGCTGCGCCCACCCTGCGAGGGCACGAAGAGCATGGCGGACGGAACCAGCCGGCCGATCACCCCGGCGTCGTGATTGGCGCCTGAAGGCAGGACCATCGACCGCGCGCCTGATCCGTCGGCGCAATGCGCCAGCACCGCCCGCAGGCGGTCGTCCATGACCACCGGCGCATCGCGGAAGACGCTGCGTGTCTTCACCGTGCAGCCGAACGCCTGTCCGACATCGGCCGCCAGAGCCTCGGTCGCGCGGGCTGTGCGCTCGACCGCAGCCGCCTCGATATCCCGGATTTCGAGCCCCAGCCGCACCTCGCCCGGCACCACATTGCCTTGGTTCGGCATGAGATTGACGATGCCGATGGTGCCGCGCAGCGTCTCGCTTGCATCCGCCAGGATCAGGTCGCGGAAACGATCGGCGAAACGCGCGGTCGCGGCGAAAGCATCGCGACGCATGGCCATCGGCGTGGTGCCGGCATGATCGGTCTGGCCGGTGAATCGAATCGCCAGGCGCTCCTGGCCCGCGATGGCCGAGACGATGCCGAGCGGCACGCCCGCCCTTTCGAGCACGGGCCCCTGTTCGATATGCAGCTCGAGATAGGCACCGATCTGAGCCGGATCGCGCGCGGCCTCCCCGGCAGCCTCGGGCGCGAAGCCTGCGGCGCGCAACGCATCGACCAGCAAGCTGCCATCGGCGGCACGCAGCTTGTCGAGCGTATCGAGTGGCAGCCTGCCCATCATGGCGCGGCTGCCGACAAATGGTCCGAAGCGCCCCTCCTCGTCGCGGAAGGCGACGACCTCCAGCGGCCGGCCGATGCCGCCCGAAGCCGCGATGCGCCTGACGACCTCCAGGCCGGCCATCACGCCGAGCGCACCGTCGAAGGCCCCGCCTTGCACCACGGTATCGAGATGCGAACCGAAAACGATCGCCTGACGGCCGTCGCCCTCCAGCCGCGCGATCGCATTGCCGAAGGCATCGTAGCGCGCCGAGAGGCCGGCCCCGCGCGCGCGATCGAGGAACCAGTCATGGGCCGCGCAATCCGCGGCGCCGAAAGCCGGCCGGGCCCAGCCGCCATCGGGATGCCGGCCGATCTCGGCGAGCCTGTCGAAATCGGCGCGCAGTTCGGCTGCCTCGTTCATGTCAGATCAGGCCGGTCCGACGTGCCGCGCGCCACGAAACGGCCTTGGCCCGCCGCGCCGAGGAAGGCACCATCCTGAACCACGACCTTGCCGCGATGAACTGTCGTCTTGGCCCAGCCGGTAAGCTCCATGCCCTCATAGACGGTATAGCCGATGTCACCATAGTCGCTGGCCGGCGTCATCACCCGCCGTTCGTGCGGATCGATCACCGCGAGATCGGCGTCATAGCCCCTGGCGATCCGGCCCTTGCGGTCGCCGAGGCCGAAGATCCGCGCCGGCCAGGTCGAGAAGACCTCGACGAAGCGGTCAAGGCTGATGCGTCCCTCGGCGACACCCAGAGTGTAGAGCACGGGAAGCCGCGCCTCGACGCCGGTGCAGCCATTGGCAACGGTGGCAAAGGACGGCAGGCCCAAGGCCTTGGCCGCCGCCGAATAGGACACCTCGTCCGAGGTTACGGCCTGCAGCACGCCATCGCGCAGGCCGTTCCAGAGCGCGATCTGATTGTCGGCATCACGCAGCGGCGGGCTCATGATGTAGTTGTGGCCGTTCTCGCGCTCCAGGGCGTCCTCGGTCAGCGCGAGATAGTGGGTGCAGGTCTCGGCGGTGACCGACAGGCCGCGGCGGCGGGCCGCCTCCACCAGTCCGACACCCTTGCCTGCGACCAGGTGCAGAATGTGCACGCCGCAGCCGGTATCCTCGGAAAACTGGATCGCCCGCGAGATCGCCTCGATCTCGACGATCGGCGGGCGGGTCAGCGCGTGCCAGCGCGGATGGCTGTGGCCAGCAGCCACCGCCTCGGCGCGCAGGCGCTCGACGATGCCGGCATTCTCGGCATGCAGCACCAGCATCAGATCGTCGCGCGCCGCCTGCTGCATCAGCGCATGCAGCGCGCCGTCCGCGAGCTTCAGCCCGTCTTCCTCATAGACCGTATAGACCTTGAGCGACGACACGCCCTCGGCCCGCAACAGCGCGAGTTCGGCCAGCGTCTCGGCATTCACATCAGTGGCGATCAGGTGCAGGCCATAGTCCACCGTCGCCCGCCCATCGGCTTGCTTGCGGCGATGTTTCAGGCCCTGGAGCATCGATCCGCCGCGCCGCTGCAGGGCGAAGTCCACCACCGTCGTGGTGCCGCCGCGCAAGGCCGCGATGCCGCCCGTTTCGAAGTCGTAGACGCTGCGCTGGCCCATGAAGCCGATCATCATGTGGACATGCGGATCGACCCCGCCGGGCAGCACGATCCTGTCGGTCGCGTCCACCACCCGCGCGCCCCGTCCCGTGCCGGGATCGACGATGTCGAGAATGGTCTCGCCCTCGACCAGCACGTCGGCCCGGCGCGCGCCATCGGGCAGCGCCACCAAACCATTGGCAATCACCAGATCGGTCATTTGCAGCCCTCGATCGCCTGAGAGAGGTCGGCAACGAGATCCTCGATGTCCTCGATGCCCAGGGAAATGCGCACCAGCCCGTCGGAAATCCCCATCGCGCGCCGGCGCTCCGCGGAGACGGCATGATGGGAGGTATTGCTCGGCTGGCTGATCAGGCTTTCGACCCCACCGATCGAGGGGCCTATGCCGAACAGCCGGGTCGCATCGACGACATGGCGCGCATGGCTGGGATCGTCGAATTCGAAGGACAGAAGCCCGCCGAAGCCGGTCATCTGCCGGCGCGCGAGATCGTGGTCGGGATGGCTGGGAAGGCCTGGATAATGCACCTTCGCCACGGCGGGATGCGTGGCGAGGAATGCGGCGACCGTCAAGCCGGCCCGGTTGTGCTGCGCCACGCGCAACTGATAGGTCGTCATGCCGCGCAAGAGCAGCCAGGCGCCGTGCGGATCCATGATCGCGCCGCCTGCCTGCTGCAGCGACCGGATCTCGCGCGTCAACCGTCGCGAACCGACCACCGCCCCGACGATGAGATCGGAATGGCCGTTGAGATATTTCGACGCGCTATGGATCACCAGATCCGCGCCGAGATCCAGCGGATGCTGGTTCATCGGCCCGCCAAGCGTGCCGTCGACCACCAGTTTCGCCCCGGCCTTGGCGGCGATCGCCGCGAGGGCCGGGAGATCGACCACCCGCAAGAGCGGATTGGTCGGTGTCTCCGCATAGATCACCCGGGTCTTCGCGGAGATACTGGCGGCGACGTCGTCGGGCGCGAGCGATGCGGCCCAACGCACCGCCACGCCCTGGCGCGGCAGGACTTCGGTGAAATAGCGGAACGATCCGCCATAGATATCCGGCAGGACCACCACTTCGTCGCCGGCGGCGAGCAGCGGCGCCAGCGCGCCGGCGACCGCCGCCATGCCGGAGGCGAAGAGCACCGCCGATTCCGCCTGCTCCAGCGCGGCGATGCGTTGCTCGGCGGCGAGCACCGTCGGGTTGCGCACCCGCGAATAGACGAAACCGCGCTTGGTCCCGGCATTGATCGCCTCCAGTTCGGCGGTATCCGCCGAAACGAAGGTGGCGCTCTGGAAGATCGGCGGCGTGACGGCGCCGAGATGCTCTGATGCCTCGAACCCGCCATGGACCGCCCGCGTGCCGATGCGATCTCCCGCCGCGCCGCTCACTTGGTCAGTTCCCGGGAGATGATGATGCGCAGGATTTCCGAGGTGCCGCCGCCGATCTCGGCAAGCTTGGAATCGCGGAAATGCCGCTGCATGTCATATTCCATCAGGTAGCCCCAGCCGCCCATCAGGCGCATGCCGTTCAGCGCGGCGCGCACATAGGTCTCCGAGGAGAACAGATTGGCGGTAGCGCTTTCCTTGTTGTTCGGAATGCCCCGGTCGACCAGGTTGGCGCTGCGGTAAAGCAGCAGTCGCGCGGCCTCGATCTCCATGTCCATGTCGGCGAGCTTGGCGCGCGAGAGCTGGAAGCTGTTGATCTTCTGGCCGAACTGTTCGCGTTCGCCGGTATAGGCCAAAGCCTTGTCGAGGCAGGACTGCGCCGCGCCGACATTGACCGCCGACAGGCAGCAGCGCTCGTAATCGAGCGTCTTCAGCGCATTGCTCCAGCCGGCATTCACCGTGCCGATGATCGCGTCCTTCGGCAGGCGCACATCGGTCAGGAAGATCTCGTTCAGGTCCATCGGCTTGAGGCCGAGCTTCCTGAGCTTGCGGATCTCGACCCCTGGCGTCTTGGGGTCGAGCAGGAACATGGTGATGCCCTTGTGCTTCGGGGCATCGGCGTCGGAGCGCGCCATCAGCAGGATATAGTCGGCCTCCTGGGCGCAGGAGCAGAACATCTTCTGTCCGTTGATCACCCACTGGTCACCGTCCAGCACCGCGCGGGTGCGCAGGGAGGCGGCGTCCGAGCCGGAATTCGGCTCCGACAGCGAGAAGGCGAAACGGATCTCGCCCTTGGCGAGCTTTGGCAGCAGCTCGCGCTTCTGCTCCTCGGTGCCGAAATGCGTGATCGCGTCGGTGGCGATGACGATGGTGGTGTAGAAAATATTGGCGCCAGCCTCGAAATGCTTGGCGAATTCCTCGAGGAAAACGGCCAGGTCCGTGCAGCTTCCGCCCATGCCGCCATAGGCTTCCGGAATCGGCAGGCCGAGCCAGCCGGCAGCGGCCAGCTTGTCGTAGAGCTCGAAGGGAAAGCGCTCTTCCTCGTCGCAGGCGCGGACATAGTCGATCGGGCATTCCTTGGTCAGGAACGACCGCAGGCTGTCGCGCATCAGGCGCCGTTCGTCGCTGATCTCGAAGTTCATCGTCATTTCCCTGTCCACCGCGGGGCGCGCTTTTCGGCGAAGGCGCGTGGGCCTTCCTTGTAGTCCTCGGAGGCCCTGATCCGGTCGCGCGCCGGCAGGCCCGAATAGAGCTTGTCGAAGGCCTGCCGGTCGGACAGGCCTTCGACCTCGCGGGTCACCTCGAGCAGGGCGGCCACCGCCAACGGCGCGGCCGAGACGATCTGGCCGGCCAGTTCGCGCGCGGTCGCCATCAGCTTGTCGGTCGGCACGATGCGATTGACGAAACCATGGTGCCGGCCTTCTTCCGCCGTCATGCGCCGGCCGGTCAGCAGGAGCTCGGAAGCGATATTCGCCGGCAGCCGCCGATGCGCGCGCCAGAGACCGCCGGCCTCGGGAATGAAGCCGCGCTGCAGCTCGGG
>BFBZ01001918.1_pt1 | contig 12648 bp, 9 predicted proteins | sample 1888401 | NCBI WGS metagenome assembly BFBZ01 (sample SAMD00112614, study PRJDB3348) | symbiont metagenome | host: Chara braunii | reverse complement strand
CCCTGCCGCTCGAAAGAATGCGGATCACCGCCTCGCTCGGCGCGCGAATGACCGGGAAGGTGCCGCAGCCGATGCCCCAGCCGATCAGGGTCTTGCCATCGCGCATGGAGCGCGGCGCATGGCTTCGCCGCGACCAGCCGAAGGCTTCCGCCCCTTCGGTCAATGCTTCACGCAGTCGCCGCGTCGACCAGGGTTTACCGGACTGGTAATCGTGATCGGCGTAGTTCTTTAGTCGGAGTTCGAGCGGGTCCATGCCGAGCTTGTAGGCAAGCTCTTCCATGGCGCATTCGATGCCATAGGCGCTCGGATTCTTGCCCGGCCCGCGCAGGGCTCCCGGCGTTACGCTGTTGACCGGCACGACACGATGCTGCGAGGAGAAATTCTCGACCTTGTAGAGAACGGCCGTTGCCGCCCCCGTCTGCTCCGGCCAGTCCGCGGACATGGACGTCTCGCTGGCGCCGCGATGAACGATCGCCTGCAGGATGCCATCTTCGGTCGCGCCAAGCGCGATCTTCTGCCTGGTTCCGGCGCGGCCGCCATAGCTGGTAAAATTCTGCGGGCGCGTGACCGCAAGCTTCACCGGCCGACCGAGCTTCCTCGCGGCTGCGATTGCGACCGCACCATAGGCCAGCGGCTGCCCCTTCGATCCGAAACCGCCGCCAATGAAGGGCGAGATGATCCGGACATTTTCGTAGGGCATGTCGAACCATTCGGAATACATGCGTGCCATGCCGTGCGACCATTGGCTTGGCTCCCAGATCGTCAGCTGGTCGCCGTCCCATTTCGCCGTCAGCCCATGCGGTTCCATCGCAACGTGATATTCGCGCGGCGTGGAGTATTCAGCTTCGATCTTGATCGGTGAGGCCGCAAGCGCAGCCTCGGCATCTCCCCAGGCCGAAGAAAGGGCGTCCACAAGCTTGCCCTCGCCGGCATTTGGGTCGTTAAGATCGGCGACGTGCTGGCTCTGTTCGTAGGTGATACGCACCAGCCTGGCCGCTTCCGCGGCCTGTTCGCGGCTTTCGGCGACGACAGCGGCAATCGACTGGCCGTTGAACTGGACTTCGCGTGGCAACGGATAATAAGGCCCCTCTGCAGGCTTGTTACCGCCCCAGTCTGCGCCGAGTTTGAGACCCAGATCATCCTCCGGCGTCAGCACCAGGAGAACGCCCGGCATTGCCAGCGCTGCCGATGTATCGACCTTCACGACACGACCGGCCGGAATCGTGCTTTGGACAAGGACGGCATAGGCAACGTCTTCGACCGGATATTCCAGCGCGTAGGTCGCAGTTCCCGTCACCTTCATGCGGCCTTCGAAGCGGGATTGACGGCCGCCGACGGTACCGTCGGATGCATCGCCGTGTTTGCGCGGTTCCATCGTGGTCATGCGAGACCTCCCATTTTCAGAATGGCGCGCGCGATGACGCGTGGTGCAAGCTCGATCTTGTAGTGGTTGCCGCCATGGGCAACCGCTCCTCCCATGGCGAAGCGGCTGGCCTTCTCCACGCTTTCGAGATTAAGAGCCTTACCGATCAGCGCCTGCTCCACGGCGCGAGCGCGCCACGGTTTGGTGGCGACACCCCCAATTGCCACGCGGATGTCGCGGACCGTCTTGCCATCGGCTTCAAGCTCGAGGCCAACTGCAGCACTTGCAGCAGCGAATTCATAGGATTGCCGGTCGCGGACCTTGATATAAGTCGAGTTGCGAGCAGCGGCGGAAGCAGGAATGGTGATGCCGGTGATCATTTCGCCCCGCTGCAACAGCGTCTCCCGATCCGGCGTATCGCCGGGCACCAGGAAGAACTCGTCGACAGTCATCCTGCGATCCGCGAGCTCCACGACCGCATCGAAGGCGACCAGCGCAACCGCAAGATCGCCGGGATAGGAGGCAATGCAGGCATCGCTTGTGCCAAGCACGGCGTGATTGCGCGTGACGCCGCCGATCGCCGCACAGCCGGAGCCCGGATTGCGCTTGTTGCAGGCCGGAAAGGTCCCCGGATCGCGGAAATAGGAACAACGGGTCCGCTGCAGGAGATTGCCGCCGATCGTCGCCATGTTGCGAAGCTGGGCGGAAGCGGCAAGAGACAGCGATTCCGACACGGCAGGAAACGCCGCCTGGATATCCCTGTGGTCGGCCACCTCACTCATCCTGGCGAGCGCACCGATCCTGGCGCCCGCGGCATCGACGGCAATGCCACTCATACCGGAGAGATGGGTGATATCGATGACGGTGTCAGGCTCGCTCACCCCGCATTTGGCAAGATCAAGCAAGGTGGTGCCGCCGGCAAGCAGCATGGCGCCAGCCTGTTGCGCGGCCTGGCCGGCTTCGGCGGCCGATGTGGCGCGGAAATAGGAAAAATCTCGCATCACGCTGCCTCCGCGGCTTCGCGCACCGCCGCAACGATGCTGTTATAGGCCCCGCACCGACAGAGATTGCCGGACATATATTCGCGGATCTCCGTCTCGGAGCCGGCATGACCCTCGCGAATGCAGGCAACTGCAGACATGATCTGGCCCGGCGTGCAGTAGCCGCACTGGAAGGCATCGTGTTCGATGAAAGCGGCCTGGACAGGATGCAGATCGCCGCCTTCGCCGATGAGACCCTCGATCGTCGTTATCTCGCGTCCTTCAGCCTGTGCGGCCAGCGTCAGACAGGAAAGCACGCGCTTGCCGTCGATATGACAGGTGCAAGCGCCGCACTGTCCCTGGTCGCAGCCCTTCTTGGTGCCAGTGAGCGAGAGATGCTCGCGTAGCGCATCAAGCAGCGTGACGCGCGGTTCGAGATCGAGCTCGAACCGCTGCCCGTTGATATCGAGTGCGATGTGGATGGTTCGTGTCATGATAAGCTCCTGCTATCGTCACGAAGGTAAGACCTCCGAAATCTGGAAGAATCTGTTCGACGGCCTACCGGTTGCTATATGATTTTTCAGGAAGACGAGGCCGAAGGCTTTTCGATATAATAGCGGGCGCTCATCTGAATTAAGGCGTGGACAGCGCCTCACATAAACGGAGGAGCCTCCGTTTAAACTAATGCCTGGTTTATTTTCGTCAAGCCCGGATGCTTGAGCAAAACCGCTCTTGGCAGCGGCAACCTCATGAAAAAAGCCGGGACGAGCCCGGCTTTCAAATTCGTTACGGATATGAGGCCAGCAGCCCAGCAGTTAGCCGTTCTGGTCGCCGCTATTTTCGGCGCTCGGCTCCTGTTCTTTTTCTTTCAGCACGTCGGTCAGTTTATTGACGCCCTCAAAGCCCGCGACCGCAGCCGCTGCTTTCGTCAGGAAACCCGCATTCGGGTCGACAGCATCAACGGCATCTTCCGCTGCGACGGCACCCGCTACTTCTTCAATCAGTTTTCCGATACCCATTTTAAGCTCCTGATGATTTTGCTCCGCGGCAGGATTGCGGCGATCGAGCATTGCGAACACCTCGTCGCAGGCATCTGAAGGATCACGGGACTGGATACGGTCGCGACCTTTCAATCCCGGAGCGAGGCATGGTTTCCCCGGCCCCTGCCATTTAGGCAACCAAACTGAAGGCGGCATTAGGCGACGATGAAGCGAAACTGATATCCGCATCTTTGCGGCGCCGATCCCGGCATTGGCTTGGGCTTTCGCCATCATGCCGTCATAACGACCTCACAGGCTGACGTTATGTTTCAGCTAATTTCGAGGAATGCCCAAGCTGTTCGAACAAGGGAACTTCGTGCATGACATTGCCCCGCCGCGTCACGGCTCTTGCCGTATCCTTTCTTCCCCTTCTCTTTGCCCCTGCCTTTGCCGATTCCGATGTCCTGTGGAAAATCGTGCATGACAAGTGCGTCGTGCAAACCGCTCCATGCCTCTCGGTCAACACCACAGAACATTATGCCATATTGAAGGACCTGAGAGGCGTCGCCCAAACTCTCCTCATCCCCACAGACAAGATCACCGGCATGGAAAGCCCGGCCCTCCTCGACCCCGCGACACACAACTTTTTCGCCGATGCCTGGGCTGAGCATGGCGATGTCGACGCCCGATTGCCGCATGCCGTCCCGCGCGACGGGATGAGCCTTGCCGTCAATGCAGAACAAGCCCGCTCACAGAACCAGCTACACATCCACATGGACTGCCTGAGCGCCGATGCTCGCGCGGCCTTGAAGGCAGATGCCGATCATATCGGAACCGAATGGGCGCCCCTTCCCGATACCGTCGCCGGCCATCAGTTTGCAGCTCTACGCGTCAAGGGCGAGACATTGGGCGATTTCAATCCCTTCACGGCACTTGCCAAGACGCTGAAGGACCCGGCAAAGGAAATGGGCGACCATAATCTGGTCGTTGTCGGCGCCGACTTCACCGATGGCCCCGGCTTCATCGTGCTGACAGACGTCGCCCGGCCCGGCATGGGTGGAGAAGATGTGCAGGATCACAGCTGCACGATCATGCGTTAAACCGGTCAAATATTGACCTTGTCACAGCGGCCAGTCGCCGTTCTCGGTCATTGCGGGTTCGACCAGGCCGGATCCGTTACGGCCGATGAAACGGGGCCAAGCCCCCGACTTATGAATCAGACAGCTAAATCCTATCGAGATTCACACTCTAGTGTTTCTGGCGAAGCCGCTTCAGTGTTATAGTCCCGGCTTGTGAGCCTGAGCCTAGCGTCATCCGCTTGTTGAGCATTCAGATCATCGAACAGCGCCTGACATTGAGGGTTCGCAATCGAAAAGCCTCAGGAGACGCTTGATGAATCTTCAGATCAACAGCCATTCCTACCAAGTCACGTCCGACGGCGACACGCCGCTTCTCTGGATCATTCGCGACGAACTCGGCCTGACCGGAACCAAATATGGTTGCGGGCTGGCGCAATGCGGCGCCTGTTCGGTCCTGGTCGACGGAGAAGTGGTGCGCTCATGCGTGACGCCACTCGATAGCGTCGTCGGGCGCCAGATCACCACGATCGAGGCGCTTGAGAACGACCCGATCGGCAAGCGGGTGGTCACCGCCTGGGTGAAGCACCAGGTTCCCCAATGCGGGTACTGTCAATCGGGGCAGGTCGTGGCGGCGACCGCGCTCCTGAAGCAAAGCCCCAATCCATCCGACGAAGAGATCGCCGCGGCGATGATCAACCTCTGTCGATGCGGGACTTACAATGCGATCAACGCGGCCGTCAAAGACCTTTCCTCCAAAGAAGGAGAGACGCTATGACCGAGCCCAGCCCGAATTTTGTTCCTGAGGATGAATTCCCGACCGGGTCTCCGGTCAACATCTCACGCCGTGGCTTTCTTCTCGCTTCCGCCGGAGCTGCCGCAGGTGCCTTCGTGCTCGGCTTCGGCGTCCCGGTCGGTGCTGCCAGAGCGCAGCAGGCGGCGGCCACCATGGCTCCCGGCACACGTGTCCCCGCATTTCTGGAAATTCGCGCCGACAATACGGTGCGTTTCATGAGCCCCTTCGTCGAAGGCGGCCAGGGCGTTTTCACGGCGATGGCCCAGATCGTCGGCGAAGAGCTCGATGTCGATCCGAAAATGTTCGTCGTCGAAAACGCGCCGACGGGCAACGATTATCTGGTGGTGTATGGCAAGATGCGCATCACCGGCGGTAGCATGTCGGTGCGCACGAGCTACCAGACCATGCGCAAGCTCGGCGCGCTGGCGCGCAACATGATCCTGCAGGCAGCCGCCAAGCGCCTGGATGCGCCGATCGGCGAACTGACGACGGAGCCGGGCCGCGTAATCCATGCTGCTTCCGGACGCTCCCTTGCCTATGGCGATGTTGCAGCGGAGGCGTTGGATCTTCCCGTGCCGGACCCCGCCAGCGTTACCCTCAGGGATCCGAGCCAGTTCCGCTGGATCGGCAAGCCGGTCGAACGCCTGGATGTCTACGACAAGTCAACCGGCAAGGCGATCTACGCGATTGATTGCAAGGTAGACGGCATGCTGCATGCCGCGGTCCAGCATGCTCCGCGCCTCGGCCTGATCGTGGGACGGATCCGCAATGAGGACCAGCTCCGCGCAATGCCTGGCGTTCATTCCGTCCATAATCTGCAAGGCGCTGTTGGCGTGGTTGCCGAGCGGTGGTGGAATGCGAAGCGCGCGGCCGAAGCGGCCCAGGTCGATTGGAAAGAGCCCGGCCCGGATGCCAATCCGGCGTTCCGCCAGATGCCGGCGGACTTCTCGACTACGGCCTTCAGCGATCGGCTGGCAAACGAGCCGGGTCCCGGCAAGGATGCGGAGAATGTCGGCGATACCGCCGGGGTTCTCTCGGGCGCAAAGACCGTCGTCTCGGCCACCTACAAGAGCCAGTATGTGCATCACGCACAATTGGAGCCACCCTCCACCTTGGCGCGCTTCAACCCGGACGGCTCTCTGGAAGTCTGGATGCCCAATCAGGCGCCGGAGCAATTCCAGGCTGATATTGCCAAGCTGACCGGCCTCGACGGATCGAAAGTCACGGTCCACAGCCCGCTTCTCGGCGGCTTTTTCGGGCGACACTTTCTCTACCCCTCCGCCAATCCCTATCCGCAGGCCATCCAGCTTGCCAAGGCGGTCGGGCGCCCGGTCAAGCTCATCTGGAGCCGTGAGGAGGAGTTCCTGCGCGACCCATTGCGCCCGATGGCCGCTGTCCGCTTCCGGGGCGCGCTCGATGCCGCCGGCATGCCGATTGCTCTTGAAGCCATCAGCGCCTGCGAAGGTCCGACCGAGGGCGTTTTCGGCCATAAGGAAGATTCGCTGGATCCGACGGCGCTGGAAGGATTGACCGGCAAGTCATACGCCATCCCGAACTACCGCATCGCGCAGATCTATGTGAAAAACCCGACGATGCTTGCCTATTGGCGTTCGGTCGGCAATTCCATGAATGACTTCTTTTACGAGACATTCCTGGATGAACTGGCTGACAAGGGCGGGCAGGACCCCTACGAACTGCGCACCAAGCTGCTGGCGAAAAATGAGCGGCTGAGCAAGCTGCTGAAAGCGGTCGGCGATCTCTCCGGCGGCTGGAAGCGAGGGCCGTTCACCGCCGAAGACGGCACGCGTCGGGCGCGCGGCGTCGCCATGGCATCTCCCTTCGGCAGCCACACGGCGGCGATTACCGAAGTCTCGATCCACAACGGACAGGTCGTCGTGCACGATGTCTGGGAGGCCATCGATCCCGGCAGCATCGTCAATCCGGCGATCATCGAAGCGCAGATCAATTCGGCCTCGGCGCTTGGATTGTCGCAGGTGCTGATGGAGGAAGCGGTCTACAAGAACGGCGAGCCTGTGGCGCGAAACTACGATCTCTATCCGATCCTGCCGCCCGACCGCATGGCGCGCGTGCATGTTCGCATCGTCGAAAGCGGAGCAGAGATGGGCGGCATCGGCGAACCGGGGCTTCCCGCCATTCCCCCGGCGGTGGCGAACGCGGTTTCCACGCTGACCGGCAAGCGAATACGCAGCATGCCGCTCTCCAACTACACCTTTGAAAGCTAAGGCGCGGCTAACGTTGCGCCTGGCACAGTTTCGGCTCTCGGTCCTCTCTTGGCCCGAGAGCCGGCGTGCTTGGCTCCCTTTATGGCCGAATACGAAATCCCGAAGCAAAGACATGAGGGCACACCCTTGAGGAAATTTCTTCTGGTCCTTCTCTTGATCGTCGTACTTGTCGCTGGCGGCCTTACCTGGTTCGTCACCCGCAAGCCGGCATCTCCCTTCGACAACGTCGCCGCAGCGCAAGCGCCATCGGAGCAGTTGCTTCAACAAGGCGAATATGTCGCTCGCCTGGGTGACTGCGTTGCCTGCCACAGCACGCCGAAAAGCGCTCCCTTTTCCGGAGGCCTGGAGATGGGGACGCCGCTCGGCTCCATCTTCACCACGAACATAACGCCGGACAAGGAAACCGGCATCGGCAACTATACGCTCGCCGATTTCGACCGAGCCGTTCGCCACGGCGTGGCGCGTGATGGGCAGCGCCTTTATCCGGCGATGCCCTATCCCTCCTACGTGAAGATGAGCGACGACGACATTCGCGCGCTCTATGCTTATTTCATGAACCGGGTCGAGCCGGTGCATCAGGCAAGCAAGCCCTCGGACATCAAATGGCCGCTGAACATGCGCTGGCCGCTCGCGCTCTGGAACGCGGCTTTCACCGAGCCTGGAACCTATCAGGCCAAGACTACCGGCGACGATAGCTGGAATCGCGGCGCCTATCTCGTCCAGGGACCGGGACACTGCGGCAGCTGTCATACGCCCCGAGCGATCACCATGGCGGAAAAGGCGCTTGATGAGAGCAGCCCGCTCTATCTCTCCGGCGCTCTTCTCGATGGCTGGTACGCACCGAGCCTGCGCGCCGATCCCAACACCGGCCTCGGACGGTGGAGCGAAGAGGATATCTACGCTTTCCTTAAGAACGGCAGGAACGAGCATGGTGTCGTCTTCGGCTCGATGGCGGATGCCTTCAACAATTCGACGCAGTTCATGAGCGATGACGACTTGAGGGCCATCAGCCACTATCTGAAATCATTGCCCGGCGACCCCGCCCGCGACGGGACGCCCTGGCAATATGTCGAGGTCGCAGCAAACAGCGTGGCCATGCCTGCCGGGCAACAGAACTCCGGCGCGCAGACATTCATGGCCAAATGCAGCTTCTGTCATGGCATCGACGGTCGCGGAAAGGCGCCATGGATTCCGCCGCTCGCCGGTTCGACCTCATCGCTTGCGAAGGAAAACGCCTCGCAGATCAACGTGACCCTGAACGGGTCTGGCCGTGTCGTGGCGAGTGGCATTCCGGACGCCTACCGCATGCCTCCGTTCAGGCAGCAGCTTTCTGATCAGCAGGTCGCCGATGTCCTGACTTTCGTGCGGTCGTCCTGGGGCAATCACGGCGGACCAGTCGTCGCCGACGATGTGAAAACCTTGCGAGCACACACCGATCCGGCAAGCAGCAGCCCCATCGTACTGCAGATGCGATAGACAATGTTCGGCCGAAAGGATCGTGCGGACGTTCGGCCTGGAGCATTTCCAGGAAAAGTGCGCAGCGGTTTTGCGTCCGGAAGTGCGTAACAACAAAGAGCTAGAGCGCTTTCGCGATTCGAAGAAAAGCGAAAATGCTCTAGCTTTCCTGTTCCGCCAGCTTGGGCGATCGCCTTTTTCTTCGGCTCGCCCGCGAGGAGGCCTGCACATGGCCTTCCTGTGGCAGCGAGATGATGGCCTTGAGGCCTGGATTGTTCGGCTGAAGGAGAATATCGCCGCCATGCTGGCGCGCAACGGCCCGGGCGATCGAAAGACCAAGGCCGACACCACCCGTGTCCCGGTTCCTCGATGTTTCAAGCCGAAAGAACGGCACGAAGACCTTTTCCTTCATATCCTCGGGAATGCCGGGCCCATTGTCTTCGATAATGATGTCGATGGCAGCGCTCGAATGGCAGATATAGATCTTCGCATGGCCGCCGTAGCGCACGGCATTTTCTGCAAGATTGCGAACGGCACGGCGCAGCCCGTCGGGCCGGCACCGATAGGTAGTCTTCGGTCCTTCGATGTATTCCACGGGCAAGCCAAGATCCGCAAGGTCGTCACAGATACTGCCGACAAGTGCCTCCAGCTCGATGGCGCGCGTCTCCTCGGTGGTGGATTCACCGCGCGCAAAGGAGATAGCCGCCTCGGTCATGCCTTGAAGCTCGTCGATGGTCGCCAGCATCTTCTGCTGCACATCGGCGTCCTTGACGAATTCGGCCCGCAGCCTCAGCGAGGTAAGCGGCGTCCTGAGATCGTGGCCGATCGCGGCCAGCATTCTGGTGCGATCATCAACGAAGCGATGAAGACGCTGCTGCATCTTGTTGAATGCTTCGGCCGTGCGTTTGATATCGTCTGGCCCCTCTTCGGGCAAAGGCGGAAGGTTCTCACCTCGCCCCAAGGCTTCCGCGGAGACCGCGAGCCGCCTCAACGGACGTGCTATGCGACTGGCAATGAAGATACCGATAAGCGACAGGATCAGTGCGGTGATAGCCAGGGACGTCAGCGACTTCGAATCCCACCATCCATCACCGATATTCTTATAGAAAGCCGTGTTCAGCCACACGCCGTCGTTGAGCTTGATGGCCAAGCCGTAGCCATTGTGATCGTCGAAGTAAACGAACTTGGCAGGCCGCGGCAGGCTCCATAAAACCAGCGGCGGAGTGACCCAGTTCTCGGACGCGTTTGCCGTCGTCACCTCTGAGAAGCTCAGACGCTCCGTAACGGAATTCGAGCGCAGACCGTATTTCCTGCCGAGATCGATAAAATTCTCGATCGGACGCGTAAGCTCCGTTGCCGCGCGTCCGCGCCATGCATTCGCATCGATCGGCTCTTCCTTGGAGAGCCAGAACCGGGAATAACTGGTTTCACTCGCCAGAAGAGCCTGCTCGCGCAGTGGTACCGGCATGGATTCCATCAGCCGTGTCATCGAGGCACATCTGCTGAAGAACTCCCCCTTCATGGCAGCATGCAGCGCCTTGGTGCGTTCATCCCAGGAAATCATGAATGTCAGAGCCTGCGAGACCACAAGGGCAAGCAGGGTAAATCCGATCAGCTGAGCCGCAAGGCTCCTCCTCCACCAATAGATCATTCGAACCCCACATCCACCGACAGGCTGTAGCCGCCGCCCCAATGCGTTTTGATGACCGAGGGGTTCTTCGGATCGGGTTCGATTTTCTTGCGCAACCGGCTCACTTGATTGTCAATGCTTCTATCGAAAATATCAGCCGTCCTCCCGACGGTCAGATCGAGAAGCTGCTCGCGGCTGAGGACCATGCCGGGACGTTCGAGGAAGACCTTCAGAAGCCGGAATTCCGCTGTGCTCAACGGTACGCCGACGCCATCGTCCCCGGAAAGCTCCTGCCGCCCCATATTGATGCGCCAATGACCGACGCGCACGACCTTCGCCTTCTTCAATGTTTCCCGCTGCTGCTGCGGCAGGCTGTTTGCCCGGCGCAGGACGGCCCTGATCCTGGCCAGAAGCTCACGCGGATTGAACGGCTTCACCAGATAATCGTCGGCGCCGAGTTCAAGGCCGATGATGCGGTCGGTATCCTCTGTCATGGCAGTGAGAAAGATGATCGGAATCTCCGTCGTCGCGCGCAGATGGCGACAGACGGAAAGCCCATCCTCGCCGGGCATCATGATATCCAGAACAACAAGGTCCACGCCGTTGCGCTCGAGGATCCGTCGCAGAGCGACGCCGCTGTCTGCCACGCTTATCCTGTAACCGTGCTGCTCAAGATATTGGCCGACAAGGTCTCTTATGTCCGCGTGGTCATCGACGACTGCGATATGTGCTGCTTTTTGCATGGGCCATTTCCAGGGTATTGATTCACCTTACAGAAGCCCAATCCGGCTCGCATCGAAAAAAGTGTATCAAAGTTTCACAACGACCGAGCAGTTGTAACCGGTGGATACCGAGCTCCGTCGGACCACCAGATTGCGCCTCAGTTGTCGTAAAAATATGCCGCGCACCACCAAATACATATCATGCTGTCGCAGCTTTGTCGCAGCCGGCAAACCTTCGCATGAGGCGGCGTAGCAGGGGCGATCCACCGATATGAGGATGACGGAAGTCTGCGCGGTCCCTTGCAGAGCAGGTTGCCCCATCTCCGCGAAAGTCTGGCGCTGCTATCACAGGCCTGGCTGCATGCTGATGGCGCATACAACCGCCGCGCGGCGACACGCGCTTACATCTTCGGCACAAAGCTGAGACATGCTCCGCCTATCCTGCTTCTCGAGATTCACTCGCTTGGTCGACAATGTCGAACCCAACTGGAGGATATGGAATTGGCTATGGAGCTATCGCAAATCGCAACGTTACGTCGGGTGCTGGAAGCCTTCTGCTCTCACCATGAGCTGACATTTTCCGATCCACCAGCGATCTCCGCCGCACGGGAGCTGATGAGATTTGCTGACGAGGGTGAAAACGACCCCGTTGTTCTGGCACGGCGTCTCGAAGAGGTCATGCGCGCTGCGCATCACCGCCGGCCACCGGCGCAAAGGACGATGCCATTCAGCAGCGCCTCGGCCCCAAGGCAATAGATTGCGCGTGACGGATACGGATCAAACGCACTTGTCTCATCGAAGCCACTTGAGAAAAGAGAGCAAGCCGATGCAACTTTCTCGCCGCACCATGCTCACCTCGATTGTGGCAGTCGCCACTGCCCCCAAATGGAGCTTTGCCGCCGAGGCGCCAAGGACACTGGTCGTCTATTACTCCTATATGGGCCACACGAAATCCGTTGCCGAAAAGATCCGGACGCTCGTCGGCGGCGGGCTTTTCGAGATCCCAATGGCACATCCTTACCCTCTCGACCTGCAGCGCATGGCGGCGCAGTCGAAATACGAACTTGAAACCGGCGAACTTCCGCCATTGCTGGGTGATCTCCCCAGCGCATCGGACTACGATCTGATTCTGGTCGGGGGGCCGGTCTGGTGGAACACCGTCGCTCCACCGGTGATGAGCTTTCTTGAGAAAACGGACTTCATGGGACGGAAGGTCGGCCTCTTCGGCACATATGCACTCGCTCCCGCCCGCTACGAGAGAAGTTTCGCAGCGCAAACGCGCAATGCGGTCATCCTGTCGAGCCTGATGATCAGCGAATTCGATGTCGAGGAGCGGCGCGCCGACAGCGCCATATCCTCCTGGGCCTCCCAGGGCATGTCGAAAGAAGGCCCACAGGCTCTGT
>BFBZ01001920.1_pt1 | contig 12659 bp, 3 predicted proteins | sample 1888401 | NCBI WGS metagenome assembly BFBZ01 (sample SAMD00112614, study PRJDB3348) | symbiont metagenome | host: Chara braunii | reverse complement strand
CCCGCCGAACGGTTGGAAGGCGAGGATCGTCCCGTTGGTCGCCGGGTTGAAGACCGTGACGACGCCTGGCCCACCTGCGCCGCTAGCCGATGCGTAGAGAGGTATGGGACGGGACCGGTGCGGCGGCGTGCTGGGTAGCGAAGGCGGCGCCGGCGGCGCGTTAACGGTCACCGCGGGGTGGGCCGAAAGCGAAACGAGGTCGACCGCGAGTGTGAGCGCGCTGGCGGTGCCCGCGGTCACGCCGGTGAAGACGACGGTGTAGGTACCCGGGGTGGCGGTTTCTGTAACCGATCCGAAAGATCCGGCGCTCGTGCCCCCCGCGAGGTGAAAGACGAAATCGCTGTTGGGCAGCCGGGTGATCGCGTTCCCCGCCGCGTCCTTGATCCCGATTGTTACGACATCGGTGCTGCCCGCGAGAACCGAAGATGATGCGAAGCTTACCGTCGAGTTCGCCGCGCTGACGGCAACCGGCGTCACGGTCACCGTGGGCTGACTGCCGAGTTGCACGCCGCCCACGGTGACGGTCAGGGTACTCGTGGTACCCGCGGTGCTGCCGATGAACGTGACGGTGTAGACGTCGGTCGTTCCCGTTTCCGTTACGGTCCCGAACGTGCCCGTACTCGTCCCGCCCGACAGGCCGAGCTGAAACGCGTTGTTCGGCAGTTCACTGACGCCGGCGCCGGTCGTGTCTTTCACGACAATGGTCAGGCGGTCGGCTGTCCCGGCGTCCGTACTCGACCGCGCGAAGCTGACGGTCGAGTTCGAACTGCTGATCGTCTGGTTGATGTAAGTGAACTGATCGGCCGCGGAGGTCGCCGAAGTGCCGTAGCCGAAGATGGGCGCGTTGACGTTCGCGTTCGGGCTGCTGCTGATGGTGTCGGTTTCGCTGACCCCGGACCGGACGGTAACGTTGACGGTCCCCGAGCCGCTCGGTACGACCGCTGTGACCTCTGTGTCGCTCACAACGGTCACGTTGGTCGCGGCGGTTGAGCCGAAGTACACCGACAGGTTGCCGGCCGCGCCCGAGAAGTTCTGGCCGGTGACGGTGACGGTGGTCCCGGCCGTGCCGGTGGTCGCGCTGAGCCCGGTCACCACGGGGGCCAGGTCCACCACCTGGAAATCGCTCGCGGTCAGTGATTCCAGGCTGAGAACGTCGCTCAACCCCCCGTCGCCCCAACTGTCCGACCACGTCGAACTGCTGCCGTTCGTGTTCACCGATGCGGAGGTGCCGCTGACGTACATCGGGCTCCCGTCGTCCGCGAGGATCAGGCCGTACTGCTGCATGGCCCGGGCGATGATCTGGGCTTCCGGCCCCATTTGGGCGATCAGCGCGTTGACGGTAGGCGTGTCTGCCAGGCGCAACCGGGCGCCCATCGGTAACTTGTCGCTGGCCTGAGCCCCGACGCTGATCTCGTGTGAGGCCGGGTACACGTATTGCGGATTGATGTCGCCGCTGGGCAGGGTGAACCGCAGCGCGTGGTCGATGGCCCCCTGGCCGCCTTGTGAAACGGGGTTGGCCTCGTCGGGGCGGAGCAGCGTGGCCAGGATCGACAGACCCGCTGCGTCGGCCGAGGTCTCTCCGAGGGTCCGGAACGTGTTCGTACTCATGTTCCAGACGGTTTCTTGGAGCGCTTCCCACTGGCCGGACGTGTTCGTCGTGTCGGTCGGGCGCGACGCCCCGTACAACTCGTATGCGATGTCGTTGTCCTCATCGAAGACGATCAGGTGAGAATCGCCCCGCGCCGCGACGCCGCCGAGGTTCGGTCCGTTCTGGTAATCGCCCTCAATGACGGCGTTGGCCGGGATCGGAACGGGGAGCGCATCGCTCTCGCTGGGGTAGCCGTTGATGACGACGTTCACCTTGGAAACCGAGGTGCCGTGAACGACGTTGACGGGGATGCCGTAGAGCGGCGCGGCGCCGTTGGACGCGCTATCGTAACCCAAATCCGGGTGGATGCTGATCGACGTGCCAATATGAGCGATGATGGCCGCCGAGTTCGAGTCCACCGGCGCGTTGGCGATGTTCTGGTTGGTGGGGTAATCGGTCGGGAACAGTTGCTGACCCGCGAGCGCGGGCACGTCGCGCCGCTCGAGTTCTTCAATTGAGTGCCAGGAACGGTGCGCCAGGTCCGTGTGGGCGTGCCAAGTCTTGCGGCCGGGTACTTCGTCCAGAATGCGCGACAACCGAGACACGGTCCGCCCTCCGCGGGTTCAAACGCAAATGAAGTCAAAGACTCGAAGCACGGGTGATCGTCGACGCGTTCAGCGGGTCGGCATTATGGTCCAGAGCGGCTGTTCGTCGAGCGGCCCCGAGAGAAACGGGAACGTGACCCCAGGCACCAACTGGACGTCGTAGAGTTCGTCCACGCCGGAAGTGAACTCGAACGTGCAGACAACTCGACCGCTGTTGAGGTCCACCACCCAGACGCCGCACTTGAGTTGCTCGGGCCGCTCGGCAATGGGCACGCCGGCCCATTCGGACGTCACCCGGATCTTGGACAATCCGACGAAGGCATAAGACCCCGCGAGCGCCAGGCCGCGGGTGTACCCCGGGAACTGGCACACGACTTCGCGCCGACCGGTCGCGGGCTCAACCGTCTCCAGCCGGCCGAGCCCGGAGTGCAGCACGTAGAGCGTCCCGCGTGCCGTCCGGGGCGAGTGCGGCATGGTCAGGCCGCGCGTGACTGTCTCGCCGCTGGCGATGTCGATCAAACAACCGCCGGTGAGCTTGGCCGCGCGCCAGCCCTGCGCGGTGTCGGTCTCGGCCATCGCGCTCGCGTACCGCGCCTGGCCGTCCTCCGTCGCCAGGCCGTTCAGATGGCACCGGTCCTCGGGGGCCAGGGCCGAGACGAACGCTGGGCGCCAGCGCGGGGCGAAATGATACGACGGGTGCAGGCTGCACAAGCACGAGAAGAGCGTGTTCACGATCCACAGCTCTTTACCGACCCAGGCGAGGTCGTGGCAGCGGATGTCGCCGGTGAAGTGGGAGTGGCGCGCCAGAAAGCCGGCGTCGTAGGTCCCGTGCGGTTCGAGTTTCGCGGCGATGTCGGGTGCCGAGCGCAGGAACCAGACCTGGTTGCGCGTGCCAACGGCGATGCCGCTGGTGTTCACCGCCACGCCCATCGGCCGGTCGAACGTGACGAACGAGGGGACGATGCGCCCGTTCCGGTGTGAAACGGAGACGAGATTGCCCGTCAGGTACGTGGAAATGAGCAGCGAACTTTTCAGCTCCGCCAGGAGCGCCGGCGCGCGTTCGGAATACGCGAAGTGGATGTCTCTCTGTTCCAACCTGTTGTTCGGTCGCGGCGCGGTGCTGGTGTGGGCTGGCCGTTCTTGGGTCGTCATGCGGGTACCACAACGGAGAGGAAGCGAGGCCACACCGACGATCTGCTCCGGGGAGCGTGACCGAACGGATCAGCCGCGAACAGCGCCGCAAAGACGAGAGGGGTCGCTTCGAGTGTGCGAGTGAGAAGAGCCTAGATCGCGGTGCGCGATTCTTCGACGATTACAGACGGTTTTTTCCCAGGAGCGTCCGAATTATTGACAGCACAAGGGCCACGAGATCGGCAAGTCGCGCGAATTGATTCTTCGCATGAATTGCGAGAGCAAGAAGATGAAGAGCCGCAGATGAACGCAGATGACGCCGATCAGAAGAAGAGATTTCTGTTTTCTTCTGATCGGCGTCATCTGCGTTCATCTGCGGCTCTTCATCTTCGCGACTTTACCGGCTGGAGGCGCGTCGGTGTGCCGCCGCGGCCTCGCGGGTCAACACGTCGTCGGCTCTTCCGCGCGACAGTTGGTTCAGCAGATCCTTCGCCTCGGCGGTGCCGATTTCCTCCAGCGCCGCCACCCCGCGGACGCATCGCAATTCGTGTGGCGATGGGCTCGAGCCGGCGTATCGGGTGAGGAACCGCGTCAACCGGTCGCGCACTTCTGCGGACTCAACTTGTGCCAGCCGCACCTTGGCCCCGGCGACTGCGTTCGGGCCGAACAGTTCCAGTTCCGCCGACGCCTTCTCCCGGTCGGCTGGCTCGTCTGCGCCGAGTTGCGTGGTGATGCGATCCAGGTCCGCATTCGTCGGAACGGGGGCGGGTTGCAACTTCGTCTTGAGGAGTGCGACGGCGTCCGTTGGGGAAGCGACCAGCGTGGCGATGCCGAGATACCCGGGGGTAGGGTCCGCGCCGCCGAGTCGCTCCCAGGCGTCGGCCAGGTCCTTTGCGGTCGGCTTGCCGACGCGCCCGGTGACGAGCGCGGGGAGCGTCACGTCCCAGACCAGCCCGGTCTCGTCCTCGCTCACCGAGACGAGCCGGCGCCCGTCCGGCGTGAACGCCAAGTCGCAGACGTCGCCAACGTGTCCCACGAGTTTCTTCATGGGGCGCCCGGATACGGTCTCGTGAACCCAAACGGAGCAGTCCGGCCAGTGTCCTTCAAATGCGGCCAGCAGTCGGCCGTCGGGGGATACGGCTAACGCGCATACGTCGCGTGCGGAATCAGAGGGGGCTGGCGGTGGCAGCAGCCGGTCCGGATCGACGAACCGACGAAGCAGTCGCCCGGCCGCCGGGGCCCACGCGGTCAGCGCGTCGCCCCGTACCTTTCCTTGTGCCGGCCACTCACCGCTGCGTCCGCCCAGGTACAACATCCGGCCGTCCGGCGAGAACCCGGCCGGCGCGTACCACGGATCGGGCTTCTCCAAGCGGTGCAGGTGCTTGCCGGTTCGGGCGTCCCAGACGTCGTTGGCGTATTGAATATCGCGCTGCTCGTTCTTCTTCGCATCGCGAAGCGAGTGGGTGAACAGGAATCGGCCGTCTGGGGAAAGGCAAAGCGTGTAATAGGCCCGCTCCACTTTCTCGTCCGAATTTCCTCCCGCGAGTGGGACGGTCAGGTTCCGCCTCACAGTTCCGGCCGGCCAGTCCCAGAGCGTAACGACGTCTTCGGCGACCGTCGCCAGGGTTTTGCCGTCCGCTGAGAACTCGCCGAGGGCCCCCTGATACCCGCGGAGCCTGTCCGGTAGGGCGAGCGGTTTGCCCGTGACGGCGTCGGCCAATGTCAATCGCCCGCGGGACGTGAACAGAATCCCGCGCCCATCCGGGGTGAACGCCAGGCCCCACTTGCGGGCGTAACTGATGACCGGCTGCGAGTCGGGGGCGGGTATGGTACACACCGGCTTGCCGGTCGCCAGTTCCCAGACGCGCACCGACGAATCTCCGCCCGCCGTTGCCGCGAGGCGCGCGTCCGGCGAGATCGCAACTGCCTCCAACTCCGCCCGGTGGGTGTCGAGCACGACGGCCGCCTTGCCGGTCGCGGTGTCCCAGATTTCGATCCGCCCGTCCCGTCGGGCGGTGGCGAACCGCCGCCCGTCCGGGCTGACCGTGATCGATACAGCTTCCTGAAAGCTGTAGTGCCCGAAATTCGATGGGGCAGGGGCGTCTCGGAGGATGACCTTTCGCGTTCCCACGTCCCAGATCTGGAAGTACGGGTCCACTCCCGTCGTGATGAGTTTCTTCCCGTCCGGGGTGAAGGCGTGCCCGGTCCCGTGCCCGACTTGCGCGAACGGGATCGTGCCGACGTCCTTACCGGTCTCCAGGTTCCACAGGTGGATCGTTCCGTCGTGCTCGCCAGTGTAATTGTGCCCCGGCTCCTCACCTTTTGGTTGAAGCGGGACGGCTGCGAGTCGGCCGTCGGCGGACAGGCCGCACATGAGCCCCCACGCGCAGCGCGCGGGCGTCGGGATGGTGGTGGTTCGGGTGATCGCGTTTGTGGTGAGGTCGAGGGCCGAAATCGTCCAGTCGCCTTCGTCCCGGGAACCGGAGAAGAGCAGGAGCGCATGGGGAGTGTATCGGATCTCCCGGCACGGCCCGTCGAACGGGCCGAGCGTCTTGAGCGGCTTCAACCGGGCGACCGGTTGGCCCACAGTCGCCGGCAGGACCTCGACGGTGAACCGGTTCCCGCCCGCGTCGCGGACGGCGGCGAAGTGAGTGGCGTTGGGGGAGAGGGCGAGGAGCTTGTACCCGTCCGGCGCGGCGCCGTCGGCTTCCGCTGGCAGCGGGGGCGGATTGGGAAGCCGCTCGTTCGGGTCGGAGAACGCCGAGACGAAAAGCGAATGATCGGGTAGCTGAACGMCCGCGACMCCGGTCCCGTCCGCCCGCCAGCCGATCCCTCGATCGAAGACCCCTAACGCCCGCTCGGCGACGGTTCGGCCGGTCGTGGCATCAAAAACGGTCACGGTCCAGTCGGACAGTGTCGCGATCTGTTTCCCATCGGGTGAAAATGTGATCCATCGCTGGTTCTGTCCGCCGAACAGCCGCCGGGTGCCGAGCCGAGCGACGGCGCCCGACGGTAGCGGATCACCGAGTCGGTCGAGTAACGGTTGCGGGATCGCTTCGGCGCCTGGGCTCGCGGGCTTGGGCGGATCGACCTTCGGCGGGTCCGCTGTGGGGGAGCCGCTCGCGACCAGAGTAACCCCGATGGCGACCAGTGCGGCCAATAACGGCGCGAGAAGAAGAGCGGTTCGGAATTGGCCCGTTGACGGCAGGAGGCCGGCGAGCGCGGACGGAACGGTTCCGCCCTTCGCTGACCGAATCGCACCCAGGGTGGTCTCGACAAGCGCTGCGGATACGGGCGACGGGCACCCGACGACCAGAACCGGCGCGGCCAACGGGAGGCCGTACCGGGCCAGGCGCTTGCGGAGCCGTTCCTTCCCCCGCCCCAAGCGGCCGCGGAGCGTGCCGACCGGGCAGCCGATCCGGCGGGCGGCGGCCTCGTAACTCAGTTCCTGGAAGTAGCACAGCACGAGCGGGACGCGGTACTTCTCGGGCAGGGCGGCGAGTTCGGCGTCAAGGATCTCTCGCACCTCGCGCCAGGAAAGGTCGTCCGGGTCGGGTTTCGACCGCGGGAGCGGGTAGGCGCTCTCGCGCCGACGGGCGCGGGCGCCCGTGCGCCGCTCGCCGCGGGCGACCCGGACCGCCGCGGCGTGCAACCACCCGGCCAGTGACCCCGGGCGGGTGAGCCGTTGGGCCTCGCGGGCGAGCAGCAGGAAGGTGGCCTGGAACGCGTCCTCGGCCGCGGCGGTTTCTCTCAAGACGTGCCGACAGGCGCGGAACACGACCGGGCCGTTGCGGCGGACGAGTTCGGCGAATGCGGCCTCGTCCCGCTCCGCCACATATCTGTGGAGGAGAGCGCTATCGGTCGCTCCCGTATCGGTGTCGCGGGCGGCGATTCGCAGGAGCTGTTGGGTGGTCGCCATCGTCGGTGTCCTCGGGTGCGTTCTATCCGAGAACTGGCCGCCGACGCGCACTTCGGCGCGCGGATTCGCGAATTCGGACAGGGTTGATTTGAACACAAAAAAGAGCCGCAGATGAACGCAGACGACGCAGATCAGAAGAAGAAATCATTGCCTTCTTCTGATCTGCGTCATCTGCGTTCATCTGCGGCTCTTTTTTGAACCTGCGGCGTTGAATATCGCCCGCGCTCACACGGTGCCGCTTTTGAGCTTGGCCAGGAGCGTTTCCAACTGCTCGATTCACGGTGCGACGGAGGTTGGTCGTCTCTTCGAGTTTCTGAAGTTTGGTGGAAACGAGATCTCAGATCAAGGGGACCCGGCGGCAGGTCAGTAATAAAGAGGCCACAGATCGAAACAGAGAACACAGATCAAGACAAATTCAATTGGAATCTTGTCTTGATCTGTGTTCTCTGTTTCGATCTGTGGCCTCTTTATTCTTGCACCCAGACCGAGACCGATCCGCCCCGGCACTTGAACTCGCCGAAGCCCTCGGTGTTGACCGCGACCGGTTCGGGAATGTGGCCGGTCAGGTCGCGGAACTGCGTACCCGCGGGGCGACCGGTGCCCATCCACTTCGTCCCTTCGGGTCCGTCGCTCATGAGGACGGCCATCGCCTTCGGGTGCTCCGCCGTTCCCATCCGGACCCACCCGATGCGGTTCCAGTGGTCGAAGTAATCGACTTGCTCGCCGTGGCCGTACTCCTTGCGGGCCTTCAGGAACGTGTCGATGAGCACGCGGTGTGACGGTAACACGATCTTGTGCCGCTGTCCGTCCCGTCCGGCGTCCTCGTATTCGGCACCGTAGTAGTCGGGGTAGAACAGACACGGGTACCCGTCGCGCCGGAGCAGGACCGCCGCGTAGGCGAGCGGGACGAACCACGGCTCGACGACCGATTCGAGCGACTGGAGCGGCTGCGAGTCGTGGTTGGACACGAACGTCACCGCTTGCACGGGCCGCTCTTTCACGAGCGTGCCGTCGAACAGCCGGCGCATGTCGTAGTTCCCGTTCGCGCGGCTCGCCGCGTAAAAGTTGTAGTGCAGTGGGACGTCGAAGGCGGTGAACAGTGGGCCGGCGGTGTCCAGGAACCAGTGCAACTCGGCCGAGTTGCCGGACCAGTATTCGGCGACCGTGAAGAGCTTCTTGCCGGCGTGCGTCTCCATGTGTTCCAGCCACGCCGGGAAGATCGGCGCGGAGATGTGCTTCACCGCGTCGAACCGGAACCCGTCCACGCCGGTCGCGTCCACGAACCACCGCCCCCAGCGGTTGAGTTCGTCGTTCACTTCCGGGGATTCGAAATCGAGATCGGCTCCCATGAGGAACGCATAGCTGCCGAACTCCAGTGACACCTGGTCGTCCCACTTCTTTCCCGCGAACAGGTACACGGTGCTGTGGTCGTCGGGGTGGTTGTGGTCGTAGTCGCAGCCGTCGAAGTGCTGCCAGTGCCACTCGAAGTCGGAGTACTTCTGGCCCCGGCCGGGGAACGTGAACGCCGTCGCGGCTCGGATCTCGCGCGGCTCACCCTTCGGGGTCCGCCGGTCGTCGACGGGGAAGGGCGTGGCCTGCACCGTCTCGAACCCGTCGGCACCGAGCCGGTGGTTCAGCACGATGTCGGCGTAGACGCGGACGCCCTTGCTCTGAAGCGTTTTGATCGCCTTGAGGTAGCCGTCACGGGTGCCGTACTTGGTGCGGACCGTGCCCTTCTGGTCGAACTCGCCCAGATCGTAGAGGTCGTACACGCCGTACCCGACATCGGCCGTTCCGTTCGTGCCTTTCGAAGCGGGCGGGAGCCAGAGGGCGTTGATTCCGGCCGCGGCCAGTTCCCCGGCTTTTGCGGCGACCTCGTCCCAGAGCGATCCGTCAGCGGGGCTGTACCAGTGGAAGAATTGCATCATCACGGCGTTATGTTCGCTCATCGGAGATGAACCTTTCGAGACCACTGTCGATGGTGTGTGAGTGAATTTCGGTGGCGGGAGACCCCATCGGTTGATCGCGCGAGTGGCTGGTGCAGCGGCTGACCCACAAGCGCCCCGATGGTACATCCGGGAGAGCTTGTCGAAGATTGGGAGCCTGCTGTTTTCAGCCCGAGGATAGAAACAGTGGGCTGGATGTGCGAATGCTGTGCCGAAATGCATGCGCCACGGAATTGCGGTGCAGTGTTGAACCGACGAGACGTTTTCGGGCGTGTGGTGAAGACCCTCACCCGCCGCGGCGCCGACAACACCTCTCCGCAGGAACGGGGAGGTGTTGTCTCGGCGGGKGGGCTTCGCTGTACGCCCGGGGACACCTCATCGGTTCAACACAGCATCGTTTCCCTCACGGCAGAGGGCGGCCGTCCCACGTCTGTAACGATTTGTCCTTCCCGCTGATCGCCAACCGGCCGTCCGGGGCGAATGCTAGCGCGAGAACTTCCGCCGGTTGATCCAGTCCCATCAGTTCCTGCTCGGTCCGGTGGTCCCAGAGGCGCACCGTGCCCTCCTTGCCAACGGTCGCCAGCCGCCGGCCGTCCGGCGTGAACGCCAGACCGAGTGTGCTGCCGTCCCGTCCGGCAAGGGTGTGGCCCTCGTCCGCGCGGTCCACGTCCCAGACCCGCACGATACCGTCTCGGTTGGCGATCGCGACCCGGAGCCCGTCCGGACTGATGGCGACGGTCCCCGGCCCCGCCGGTTTGTCGCGCGTGCAGAGGATCTCGCCCGTTTCGACATCTCGCACAGTGAGTTGGCGTTCCGACAGAGTCGCCAGGCGTCGTCCGTCGCCGCTCAGAGTGATGCGGGTGCCCTTTTCCTCTGCGCACGCCGCGCTCAGGAGCCGGCGCCCGGTGGCCGCGTCCCAGACGCTCACAGTACGGCCCGAGCCGACGAGCGCCAGGCGCCGCCCGTCCTGACTGAAGGCACTGGCAACGGGGATACCGGTTCCTTCCGCGAGGGTGACCGAAGCGTCCGGCTTGGTAACCGCACTCAGGAGCCATTGCCCGCCAGGTCCGGCGCGGACCGCCAGACACTGACGGTCCGCTCCGAAACCGATCGCGTACACATCTCCGATTGCCGCCGGGAGAGCAACGGGCGTCAAGGAACCGGTTTCCCAGAGCGCGACCTTGCGGTCATCGGACAGCGCGGCGAGGCGCTGGCCATCGTAGGCGAATGTGAGATGCGTCAGGGCGTGGGGGAGGTCCCGGACGACCGCATGGGAGCGCCGTAACGAACCGTCCCACGCGGCGACTGTTCCGTCCGGTTGCGGGGCGAGGAGCTGTTTGCCGTCGCGGAGGAAGGCCAAGCCGTTCAGCCCCCGGAGCGTGGCCAGTTCCCGGCCGGACTCCGTCCACACCTTGACCGACCCGTCGCGCCCCACCGAGCCGATTCGCGTGCCGGTGCCATCGAACGCGACGGCCTGAACCGCGTCCGCGTGTCCGCGAATGTCCGCCCGGGGGCGCTCGTCGTGCGTCATCAGGTTGTTCGGCACGCGCCACAGGCGCAGGCGCCCGTCCGCGGCGCCCGCGAGCAGCTCCCAGTGCTTGTCGTGGCGGGCGACGGCCACACAGCGGATGCCGGCTGTGTGTTCCAGGCTGAAGCTCCGTTGCGGCTTCGGACCGAGATCCCAGACGTGCAAATGGTGGTCGTCGCCGCCGGTGATGAGGTGCCCGTTGTCCGGCGTGAACGCGATCGCGGTGCGCACCTTTCGGCGCGCGTTGTGGACGACCGTCGTCACGGGTTTGCCGGTCGTGCGCGCGTCCCAGACCCGCACCTCACCGTCGCCGTCCGCGGACGCCAGTCGGGCGCTGCTCGATGCGAAGGCGAGGCCCGTGACGGCCGCGCCGTGCCCGCGCAACATGCGCGGGCCTTTCGGCTTGTTGTCTTCCAGGTCCCAGACCCGAACGGTGTTCTCGGCCCCGCCCGCGGCGAGCATTTTTCCGTCCGGGCTGAAGGCCACGCAGTCCTGAGCGTCCAGAGTGGCGAGAACGTGACCGGTCCGAATTTCCCATAACGTGAGCGGCCCCTTGCCCCCGCCGCCGATGCTGGCGAAGAGTTGACCGTCCGGACGTACCGCGAGCGCCGATGGCGGTTTGCCCCCGGGCGCACCGAACGTGGCCGTATGAGGTCGACAGAGGCGCATGAGGTAGTTCCACTCCCAGGCGCGCTGGGCGGGCGGGCACAGGCGGAGCCGCTCCTCGGCTTGCGAAAGGTGCCCGGCGTGCCAGGCGCGGTCCGCGAGAGCGAACTGACCGAAATACAGGTTGTCCTCGGCGGCACGCAGCGCCGACGACGCCCGGTTGCGGTCGTCCTCGGCCGCGGCCCTCGCGCGTTCCGCGTCCAGACGCGCGCGCTCGGCCTCAATGTTCGCGTGCCGGGCTTCGGCTTCAGACTGTACCGCGCGCTGCTGTTCGCTGTCGGCCCGTCGCCGGGCCTCCCGTTCACCCGCCAGGGCCAGTCGGGCGTTTTGCCAGAGCGCCGTTACGACGCTGAAGCCGATCACAGCAGTCAGGACGGTCCCGACGATCATTGCGGCCACCGCGGGCCGCCGCCGGGCCCACTTCAGCGCCCGTTCGGCGGTGCTCACGGGGCGTGCCAGTACGGGCTTTCCGTCCCGGAAGCGTTGCAGATCGTCCGCGAGTTCCTGGGCCGATGCGTAACGGCGTGTGGGGACTTTCTCGAGGCACTTCAGACACACCATTTCCAGATCGCGCGGAAGCCCCGGCCGCAGGCGGCCCGGTGGAACCGGTTCCTCGAACGCCACCTGAGCGAGAACCTCCACCAGCGACACGCCGACGAACGGCGGTCGGCCGGTGAGCAGTTCGTACAGGATCGCCCCGAGCGCATAGATGTCCGACGCGGGACCGATCTCGTGGTTGCGGCACTGCGCCTGTTCCGGCGACATATAGGCGGGTGTGCCGAGCAGTTCGTTGGGCCGTGTCGGGGAACCGGTTGCGCCGCGCGCGTCGTCCTCTGCGAAGAGTTTGGCGAGTCCGAAATCGGAGATCTTCGGGCGCAGCGCGCCGAGTTCCGCGCCCTCGGACTCGGTGGGCGGGGCGTCGGGGCGCTGGAGGAGGACGTTGCCGGGTTTGAGATCGCGGTGAATGACGCCGCTCTGGTGGGCGACATAAACGGCCCGCGCCAGGGTCTCGACCAGTTCGGCCGCACCGGCCGTCGGGAGCGGCGTGCCGGTGAGCTGGTCCGAGAGACTTCCCGCGTTGACGAATTCCAGCGAGAAGAACGGGCGGCCCTCGTGTTCGCCGACTTCGTAGATCTGCACGATGTGTGGATGCTGCAAACGGCCGATCGCCTCGGCCTCCAGCCGGAAGCGCTCGACGGCGCGGGCGACGATCGGCCCGTCGATCATCTTCAGCGCCACGACCCGCCCCAGCCCCTTCTGCCGCGCACGATAAACG
>BFBZ01001919.1_pt1 | contig 12661 bp, 10 predicted proteins | sample 1888401 | NCBI WGS metagenome assembly BFBZ01 (sample SAMD00112614, study PRJDB3348) | symbiont metagenome | host: Chara braunii | reverse complement strand
GGGGATTCCTGGGCATCGGTATGACGATCGCCGCGTGGGCCAAAACGCAGCGAGCCGCGTTCCTGGGCGGGATGTGCTACCTCCTGTCCGTGTCGATGGTGCTGTTGATCTGTTCGACCAATGGCATCCCGTTCCTGTCGAACCTGGCGGTGGAGTACCACGGCCCGCGCATTCTGCACGCGGCGCTCAGTGGGACCGTGCAGAACTACCACTGGTTGAACCTGCTCGCCGCGCTCGGTCTGGCGGTCGCATGGCTATTCGCCGCCGGCTGGGTGTTCCGCCGCCGCGGCTGGCAATAACGAAGCGCGGAGTGCGGAACGCGGAGTGAAAGACCGAACGAAGACGAGCAGGTTTCGTTCGGTCTTTCACTCCGCGTTCCGCACTCCGCGTTCCGCGCTTCTCACTCCTTATCCATCAGCTCCTTCACCAGCTTGGCGAGCCCTTCGAGGTCCTTCTTCGCGAGGATGACGTCGATGCGGGTCTGCGGCACCTTCAGCTTCTGCATGAAGGAGGCGGCCGACGCCCACAGCTTCTCGCGCTTCTTGCCCTCCGCGAGATACAGGTCGGCCACCAGTTCCGACAGCCGCTGCCACGCGACCTGATCGATATTCTCGTAGTACCGCTTGATGATCTTCTGCTGGTGCGCCGAGTAGTTCTCCATCCCCATCGCTCGACTCCGTGAGTTGTGACCCTAGCACTAGCACACAGCACTCGGGGTGCCACGTCAAGGCAGGTAGTCGCGCCGAGTCGGTGCGAATTGGCGCCCCCCGCCCGCAAGGGCGGTGGGTTGAGCACCGCTACCCACCGCCCTTGCGGGCAGGGGGCGCCGGAGGCTCCGCCGCGCGGCGCCCGCTTCGGCCGAACCCGAATTGCAACGAAACCTGACGCGAACCCCGGGTGATCGTATCCTGTCACCAGTATTGCGATTCCTGCCGACGGAGCTTGGGAAATGGCCGATGCGACGCCGATCGACGAACTGAGGGCGCTCGAAGCGCAGGGGTCGAGCGAACTGGCCGCCTGCGGCGACGAGGCCGCCCTGCGCGAGTGGAACACCCGCTACTTCGGCGACAACGGCTTAATGAAGGCCGCGTTCAGCAAAATGGGGGCGATCCCGAAGGACCAGAAGAAAGCGTTCGGCGAGGAAGCGAACCGCGTGAAGGGAGCGCTCCTGACGGCCTACGAGAGCGCGCTCGCGGACGCGAAGGAGCGCAAGCTGCAAATCAGCCTCACAACTAACCCGCTCGATGTGACGCTGCCGGGCCGTCCGCGGCCGCGCGGGCGGCTGCACCCCGCGACACAAATCCTCCGGCAGATCTACACCATCTTCGCCGACCTCGGCTTCCAGGTGTACCGCACGCGCGAGGTCGAAACGGACGAGATGAACTTCGAGTTCCTGAACATGCCCGCCCACCACCCGGCGCGCGACATGTGGGACACGTTCTTCACCACCACGCCGGGCGTTGTGCTTCGCACACACACCTCGCCGGGGCAGATCCACGTGATGCGCGAGGCCGCCGGCAAGCCGATCCGCGTGATCCTGCCCGGCATGTGCTACCGGAACGAGGCGATCAGCACCCGGAGCGAGATCCAGTTCTATCAGGTGGAGGGGCTGGTCGTCGGCGAGGGCGTGACGATGGCCGACCTGAAGGGGACCATTACGGCGTTCGCGCGCCGGATGTTCGGACCCGAGCGCCAGGTGCGCATCCGGAGCAGCTACTTCCCGTTCACGGAGCCCAGCATCGAAGTGGACATCGACTGGCCGAAGGACGATCCGAACCGCGACCGGCTCACGAAGGGGACGGGGTGGCTGGAGATCCTCGGTGCGGGCATGGTTCACCCGAACGTGCTGCGGGCCGGCGGCTACGACCCGGACAAGGTGACCGGGTTCGCGTTCGGCATGGGGCCGCAGCGGATGCTGATGCTCCAGCACGCCATCGACGACATCCGCCTGTTCTGGCAGAACGACCTGCGGTTCTTGAAGCAGTTCTGACCGAAGGAAACCCACCGGGGTGCCCGATGCCCGCCGTCTATCACTGCCCGCACTGTGGGCAACCGGTCGCCGTGCCCGACCACATGCTCGGTCAGGCGATCGGGTGCCCGCAGTGCCAGAGGCCCTTTCAGACGTTACTGCCCGCACCGCCCGCGTCGGCCCAACCTATCGAAGTTCTGTCGCTCGACGACGAACCGCAAGAAGAAGTCGGCGCGTTCGAGCAGTTGGACACGGCCCCGCGCCGCGGGCACTACCGCCGCGGTACGCAAGGAACGCCGTTACCGAACCGTCTCGGGGCCGTTGCCGCGATGGCCGGGAGTGCCATCACGGTCGCAGTGAACCAGGCCAATCGGCGACCCGGCAAGGGATTCGACTTTACGGAAGTCCTGATCGCGGGGGCCATCGGTGGGGCGTGTGCCGGCGCCGGCTATCTGCTCGGCAAGATCATCGAGTGGCACGCGGAAGCCCAAAACCAACAGCGCGAGCGAAACGGAAACGACTGAGCACGCCGCAGAAACGATTGCCGCCCTCACGGCAGCGGCGCTGCGGCACGGAATTGCTCGACGGGCGGCATTATGCAGCCGCGGCCGGCGCCGGGGGGTGCGTAACCATGTGCGCGAGGAGTCCGAGCAGGCGGTTCGGTTGCTGAATGCCGTACTCGGACAGGTCGAACGTGACGCGGTTCCCGTCCAACCGGAGGAACTTCCAGTTGATCCCGGTCGTCACGCACCCGTGAATCGTCTCGACCGTGTTCCCGGCGCGTTGGTTGAATCGTTGGGCGCCGACCATCGCCGCGATGCACTGGCCGTACCCTTCGGCGATGTTATCCCGCTTGGCTTCGAAGATGACCACGACCGGCGTGGAAACGCGCGGCAACTGCGGCCCGAGGCCGATCAGGAAATCGACGAACCCGGTCAACTGCGCCGCGGCACCGGCGGCGAATTCGATTCCGGAAAAGAGGTTGATTCGTCCGCCGCAGCGGCTCCACAATTCACTCAGCACCGGCGCGACGAGCAATTCGGACCGCGCCTTCTCGGTGTTGATCAGGTTCGCCAGAGTGAGGTTCGTCCCGAGGAACGATTGTCGCGCGGCGCTGGCCGGAAGGTCCGGCACACCGGGGAAGAGGTCCGCGCTGCTCTCGGTCAGGACGAACTGGGCGATCACGTCCGGGTACGGGAAATCGCTGAACGCCGTGACAACCTCCAACGGGTCACCACCGGCAGTGTACCGCACCTACTTCCCGATGGCGTAGAGCGTCTTGTCGGTGCGGATGTAGATGCGGCCGTTGGCGATGGCCGGCGTGCCGAGCGTCTCCCCGCCCAGTTCGTTCGACGCGAGGATCTCGAACGTGTCCGCTGTGCCGTCGATCACGGTGCAGATGCCCGTCTCGTTCAGCAGGTACACCTTGCCGTCGCCCGCCACCGGGGACGCCGAGAACGCACCCTTCAGGCTCTCCTTGTAGAGCAACTTGCCGGTCTTCGCATTGGCGCACGACACGACCCCGTTGCCGTTGGTCGAGTACACTTTGCCGAGGTACACCAGTGGCGACGGCATGCCGGTCAGCATCTTGTCCGCTTTCATCACCGGCGTGCCCTCCGGCCCCTTCGCACCGAGCTTGTACGCCGTCACGCCGGCGGTCGGCACGTACAGCGTGTCGCCGTCCAGCACGCCGGTCGGGATCGACCCTTTGGTCAGCTTCGAGGTCCACCGCTGCTCGCCGCTGACCGCGTCGTAGGCGGTCAGGCCGGACGGCCCGTCGAACAGCACTTCCGTGGCCGTTCCGACCGTGCGCACGAGCGGCGTGACCCAGTTGATCTCGCGCGGCCGCTCCGCCTTCCACACGTTCTTGCCGTACTTGGTGTCCACCGCAGCGATGAACGACTCGCCCGAGTTGTCCATCGGTACGATGAGCCGGTCCTTCACGAGGACGGGGGACGACGCCATGCCGACCTGGTTCGTGACGGTCGGGTAGTCGCCCACGAGCGAGCGGTACCAGCGGAGGGTGCCGTCGGCGTCGAACGCGGCCAGGTCACCGGTCGCGAACAGCGCGTAGACGCCCGAGTCGTCGGCCACCGGGGTCGGGGCCGCCATACACGACTTCGGGTGCGCCGCCGTCCCACCGGTGGCCTGGAGCTGGCGGTGCCAGAGCCGTTTGCCCGTGTTCGCATCGAAGCACACGACGTGCAGCCGGTCGTCCCGGACACCGGAACTGCACGTCACATACGCCCGGTCGCCGAACACCACCGGCGACGACACGCCGCGGGCCGGCAGCGGCGCCTTCCACTTGTAGCCCTTGTCCTTGGACCACTCGACGGGCAGATCCTTTTCGGGCGACACGCCGCTCGCGTTCGGCCCTTTGAACTGGACCCAGTCGGCCGCCCGGAGGCCGAGGGCGAGGGTCAGCGCGAGGGTCACGGTCAGGATGAAGCGGGTCATTTCTTCTCCTTGGTCGCCGGGGCGTCGGGGATGTAACCGAGGGGAACGATCTTGTCCTTGTCGTCCGCCGTGATCTTCTGCTTGAGCGGGAGCGGGCCGCCGGTCTCGTCACACACGCGCATCTGGAAGCCCCACACCCGCGCCCATTCCTGGTTCTGGTTGTTCTGGCACACCTTGAGTACGATCACGTTCTCGCCCGCTTTGAGCGTGCCGCGGCCGACGTTCGCGTCCAGTGGATCGCCGTGGTGGTACTCGTCTCGCTCGAACAGTTTCTTCCCGTTGAGGAAGATCTGCACCGCAGTCGCACTCGCCACACGAACCTCGCACGGCGTCTCCTTTTCGGCAACGACAACCGCCAGCGCATACGCCACCGCGTCCGTGTACCGGTCCTGGTTGGCTCCCTTCGGGACGAGCCTGTTCAGGTCGAACTTGCCGTACTTGTCCGTGGTGTCGGCCGTGACCCACTTGACCTCCGCCCCGCCCTTGCCCTTGAAAATGCCCGTCGCGCCCCTCGCCGTTTCCGGCGGGTACGCCGTTGCGAAGCCCTTACCGCCGGTGCTGTCGAACGGGCCGATGATCGCCGCGTGCGTGACGAACCCGAAGTGTTCACTGACGCTCACCGTTCCGCCGCTCTCGCCGATCTTCTTCGCGATCCGATCGATCTGATCCTTGTCGCGGGCGTAAACGAACAGTTTCTCCAGATCGGTCCGGAGGGACGGCCGAGCGGCCTTTTCGATGAGGTCGAGTTCGCGAGCCACGGCATCGCGGCGCAGGTCGGCCGATTTGTCGTTCAGAAAGCCCGGCAGGAGCCGGTCCTTGGTGGTCGCGTCCTGCGAAACGAGCAGCTCATACGCGACCCGCCGCGCGGACGGCGCGTTCTTCGCGTCTTTGGCGAACGCTTCGAGCTTCTCGACCGGGAGCTTTTGCCCGGCGGCCAGCTCCTTCTCCGCGATGGCGTCCACCGCGGCGCGGAGCCAGTTGGTCGCGACCGGGTTCGTGTCGTCGAACGCTTCGAGGGCCGGTACCAGCGCGGCGCCGCCCTTACTCACGAGCGTCTTCCACGCCGGGCCGGCGTCCTCGTTACCCTTGCCTTCTTTCGCGACCGTCTTCAGAGCGCCAAGGGCGCGGGTCGTCTCCTCGTCCGCGGCGCGTGCCGGCAGCACCGCGAGCACGACGGCGAGAGCCGCCGACAGTAGCGGCGCGGTACGCATCCATCGTAACATGGAATGTCTCCCGGTCTGGGAAAAGCCAAACCGGGTTACTGTGGGAAGAAAATGCGAGAAAGTCAATGAATCGCCATTTTCGGGTGAAGTGCGGTTGAGCGGAGAAAGTTGGGAACGTCGAGAMCCCGAGACGGCMCCCGTCGTTCCCCGTGCGATGCCCATTTCTACCAGCACCGGTAATTATGACCGCCGCTGGTTGCTGCCGAGCGCACTTTCGACAAACAGCCGCCCCGCGCGGGCGGCAGAATGAATTCGCTACTCGCCCCAACTTCACGCGGGGCCAACAGCGACAGGTCGCTTTGCGTTCTCCGAGGAGGAGGAGTTTGATTTTTGTCGGCACGCGGAGGAGATTTGTTCAAATCTCCCATTTGGACACTTACACGGCACCGCGTTTGCTAAATACCTCAGCACACATGCGGCCCCCCCGCACTATGGCCGGCTGACTCGTGACGGATCGCGCGAGACGGTTTTGTCACCCGTTTCGACTCGCTGTCCCTGTCGCCCTTTTGAAGATCGCGACCTGTCGCAGCGAAGCTGCTTCACGGCCGCTCCAAGTGCAACGCCCCGTACATCGCCATCCCGTCGCCCCCTCAAGCCTGCGAGGTCCAATCACATGGGCTGGAGCAAGGAACGTTTGGAAGAGGTCGCGCGCACACGTCTGGGCGGGGCCAAGTTGATCGTGGTCGCGAACCGCGAGCCGTACATTCACCACTACAAGAACGGCGAGGTGGAATGGATTCGCCCCGCCGGCGGTCTGACGACCGCACTCGATCCCGTGATGCGGGCGTGCGGCGGCGTGTGGGTCGCGCACGGCTCCGGCGACGCGGACGCTCAAGCGGCGGACGCCAACGGGCGCGTCGGCGTCCCGCCGGACGATCCGAGCTACGTCCTGCGCCGCGTGTGGCTCAACAAGGACGACGAAGAGGGCTACTATTACGGCTTCGCCAACAGCATGTTGTGGCCCCTGTGCCACCAGGTGTTCGCCCGCCCCGTGTTCGACCCGAACCACTGGGAGAAGTACACGGCGGTGAACGAAACGTTCGCCCGAGCGGTTCTCGAAGAGGCCGCCGACGGGCCGGCGCTCGTGTTCGTGCAGGACTACCACTTCGCGCTCGTGCCGCGGCTCCTGAAGGCCGCACGGCCCGACCTCGTGGTCGCGCAGTTCTGGCACATCCCGTGGCCCAGTGCGGAGAAGTTCCTGGTGTGCCCCTGGGCGAAGGAGCTGCTCGACGGGATGCTCGGGAACGACCTGATCGGGTTCCACACGCAGGGCGACTGCAACAACTTCCTGGAGTGCGTGGACCGCGCCGTGGAGTGCCGCATCGACCGCGAGCGGTTCGCGGTGCAGCGCGGCGGGCACGACACCGCGGTGAAACCGTTCCCGATCAGCGTCGATCCGGCGCTGGCCGACGAGTACCTCGGTGACGACTGGGCCGCCCGCGCCGCGGCGGTCCGCAAGCGGCACCGGCTCGGCGACCGGGCGCTCATCGTGGGCGTCGATCGCGTGGACTACACGAAGGGCATCCCCGAGCGCCTGCGGGGCGTGGACCGGTTGCTCTGCAAGCACCCGGAACTCAAGGGACAGTTCCATTTCGTCCAGATCGGCGCGCCGAGCCGCACGCACATCCCGGCCTACCGGGACCTCACGGAAGAGGTGAACACACTGGCCGAACACATCAACTGGACGCACGGCGACGACGACTGGCAGCCGGTGGTGTTCCTGAACGAGCACCACGGCCCGGAGGACATCTTCGCCCTGTACCGAACGGCCGCCGGGTGCGTGGTCAGTTCGCTACACGACGGCATGAACCTCGTGGCGAAGGAGTTCGTCACGGCCCGCGGCGACGACCGCGGCGTCCTGGTGCTGTCGAAGTTCACCGGCGCGGCGCGGGAGCTGCGGGACGCCGTCCTCATCAACCCGTTCGACGTGGAAGAGACCGCGGACGGACTTTATGCCGCTCTCACTATGCCGGCTCCCGAACAGGAGCGGCGCATGCGGCGCATGCGCGCTCAGGTGGACGATCACAACATCTTCCGCTGGGCCGGTACGCTCCTGTCGGAGGTGGGCAAGCGCGTTCCCGAGCCCCTGCCGACCTCCGACACGGAAGACGAGGAGCCGGAGCCCTCACGGAGCGAGCGAGCCATCGAGGAACGAATCGCCACCGCGAACTACCTGACCGCAATGCACCTCGCGAGCGCGGGCCTGTAGCCTTCAAGGACATGCGACAGACTTTGGCGACCCGTGGAACGAAGTAAGCCGCGCGGTCGGTTCTCATCTCGCCCGCACGGGCGAGAATATCGATAACCGCGATCGCCTTCACTCGCGGGCGAGACTCCGAAGAGAAAAAGAGCCGCAGATAAAACAGAGGACGCCCATCAGAATCCGAAACGGCGGCGGAAAGGACTGGTGTCGGGCGGCTCACAGATCGTCGTCATTGCGCTCCGCGTGACATCTCCGGTCGTCCCCGCACAACTGCGATCCTGTCCCCCGCGATGCGCCGAAACATCGGCCACTCGATACCGCCGGTGCCTCTAATTCCTCACGACCTTCTTGACCACCGTGTCCGCGTCCGTCAGAGCCCGACCGGCCCGGGACCGGACTTGTAACCGGTCGACGGTCCGGCCGGTCCCGACGTCCACAAGCACCGAGTGCGGCTCGCCGGGGGCGAAGCAATGGTCCTCTCCCCACTGCCGTAGTCCGACCACGACGGGGAAGAGGGCCCGGCCCTTCTCGGTCAAGACGTACTCCTGGTAGGCGCTTCCGGAGGCCGGAGACGGTTGCAGAATTCCCAACGCCACGAGGCGACGCAGCCGCGTCGCCAGGATGCCCCGGGAGACGCCCAAGCTCTTCTGAAATTCGCTGAAGCGGCGCACGCCGTCAAAGGCGTCCCGCACGATCAGCAGCGACCACCGCTCGCCGACCGTGTCCAGCGCCCTGGCGACCGGACAGTCGGCGTCCTTGAAATGGGTCCGCTTGGCCACGTTCTTTTCTCCTCCAAACGTCCAATCACTCTCCAACACTCCGCACCACCTCGGGGCCACGTCGGTAGACACGCACCGTCCTTGACCGGTTCTATTTTAGAACTAGAATGCCTTGCGCATAACTGGTTCTATTTTAGAACCGACTTGAGCAGGAGGTGCGGGACATGGTTCGAGAGACGGCAGAAAGGATCGCCGAGGGAGCTCCGGCTCCCGCCTTGGGGCGAGCGGAGCCGGGTGTACCCGCCGCGGCACCTTCGGCCGTGCCGCGGCGCATCATCCTGCTGTTCGCGTCGGCCTGCGGCCTGAGCGTCGCCAACGTCTACTTCGCCCATCCGCTCCTCGACGTAATGGCCCGCGACCTGGCCATCAGTTCGGCCTCGATCGGCATCGTCGTAACGGTCACCCAGATCGGATACGCGCTGGGACTCGTCTTTATCGTGCCCCTCGGTGACCGACTGGATCGTCGACGACTGGTCGTCGGTCAAACCGTGCTGTCCGCGCTGGCCCTGATCGTCGTCGGGTTTGCCCCGACGGCGGCGGTCCTGTTGGTCGGAATGGCCGCGGTCGGGTTGCTCGCGGTCGCCGTGCAGGTGATCGTCGCATTCGCCGCTACCGTCGCGGCACCGGCCGAACGGGGCCGCGTCGTCGGGGCGATCACGAGCGGCGTCGTAATCGGTATCCTGCTGGCCCGGTTCGTCTCCGGGTTCCTTGCGGACCTGAGCGGCTGGCGCTCGGTCTACCTCACGTCGTCCGGTCTGACGCTGGTGATGGCCGGCCTGCTGTCGCGTGCGCTGCCCCGCCTGACGCGGGACGCGACGGCGCCGTCCTATCCGGACTTGATCCGCTCAACGATAACGCTGTTCCGGGAGGAGCCAGTCCTCCGTGTCCGGGCCGTACTCGCGCTGCTGATCTTTGCCACATTCAACGTACTGKGGGCGCCGCTCGTGCTGCCGCTCGGTGCCCCGCCGTACTCGCTCTCGCACACCGAAGTCGGGCTGTTCGGGCTCGCCGGCGTGGCCGGCGCACTCGGCGCCGGCCGGGCGGGACGTCTCGCCGACCGCGGTCTCGCCCAACGCACGACCGGCCTGTCACTCGTTCTGATGCTCACCGCCTGGCTGCCGATCGCCGCCCTGAGCGATTCGTTGTGGGCGCTCGTCGCCGGGGTCGTCGTACTCGACTTCGGCATTCAGGCGGTCCACGTCACCAGTCAGAGCATGCTCTTTGCGGTCCGACCCGAGGCGAGGAGCCGGCTGGTCGGCGGCTACATGGTCTTCTATTCGGTCGGCAGCGCCGGCGGGGCGCTCGCCTCGACGGCCGCCTACGCACACGCCGGGTGGACCGGCGTGTGCGCGCTCGGCGCGACGATCAGCCTTGGCGCCCTGCTGTTCTGGGCGGGCACCCGGAATCTTGGCCATGCGATTCCGTCGCCGACTCGCGCGGGCGACGGACCTGCATACGGGGTCCCGGCAACGCCGGGTCCTCTGGTGTCCGAAAGACCCGCGTGACAGGTCCCACATCGGATGCGATTGGACAGCAGGCCCTCGACCAAGGCGATCGGCCCGGCACGGTACGGCGGAAGGAACAGGCCACTGCCGACTATGCCCCCCGCGGGGCGAAGCCGTGAACGTACACGTCCGCACCCGATGGCTCAAAGGTGACGCGGTCCAGTGCGAGCGCGTCAGCCATTCGTGGAAGCCCCCGGCCGCCGAGCGGCGTCAGCGCCGCCGTCCCGCCGATCACCTTCGGCGCAACGAACACGTGACATTCGTCCCCCACCCGTTCGTCGAACGCCGAACCGAGCAGCCCGGCGCCGCCTTCGATCAGCACGTTCGTGAACCGGCGCCGTCCGAGATCGGCCAGCACCGTGTCGAGCGATAGCCCCTCGTCGAGCGCGACCACGTCCGCGCCGTCAGCCGCCCAACCGACAAGTTTGTCCGCGTTCGCAGTGTACACGATCACCGGCCCTCCGGCCTCGGAACCGACCGTGTGTGCGGTCGCGCGCAACTGGCACCGCTCCGGAAGGTCGCCGGACGCCGACAGCACCACGCGCGCCGGTGTGCGCGCCCCCGATGGCCGCGCCGTCAGCAACGGGTCATCCGCAACCACCGTTCCGCGCCCGACGAGGATCGCGTCTACCCGTCCGCGCAATGCGTGAACGCGCCGGCGCGATTCCTCGCCACTGATCCACTTGGAATCGCCGGTCCGCGTGGCGATCTTGCCGTCGAGGGTCATGGCCCACTTCAGGTGGACCCACGGCCTGCCGGTCCGGAGCAGCTTCAAATACGGCGCGTTGAGCGCCACCGCGTCGGCCTCACACAACCCGACGTGAACCTCTACGCCCGCGGCCCGGAGGACCGCGATCCCGCCACCGGCCACTTTCGGAAACGGATCGGCCATCGCGACAACGACGCGGGCGACCCCCGCTCTCAGTACCGCATCGGTGCAGGGAGGCGTCTTTCCGTGGTGGCAACACGGTTCGAGCGTGACGACGAGTGTGCCCCCCCGGGCGCGTTCGCCGGCACTCGCAAGGGCGAAGACCTCGGCGTGCGGGCCGCCGAACTTCTGGTGCCAGCCCTCACCCGCGCGTTGTCCGGCCGCGTCCAGCACAACGGCACCAACCATCGGGTTCGGTTCAACAAACCCGCGGCCCCTGGCGGCGAGCGCAAGAGCATGCCGCATCCAGTGTTCCAATTCGGTCACGGATCACGTCTCAACGAGGTGCGAAACATTTTTGGATTCGGTGCGAACCAACCTATGACTTCCGCGTCTATCTATCGTACACCGCGAGTTGGGGAACGACCCACGGGTAACAGAGGGGCTCAAGGGTTCCTCAAGCCCTCCCCCTCGCCATCACGAACACGGATCACAACGTACACACGATACAACCATGACACTCTGGTACGCGAGCTATGACCTTCGCTTAACGACCGCAGCGGTCGCCGCGAAGACGACTTATCTCGCCGCCAGCCTTACGGGCCGCGTGGAAGCGGGTCGCGGTTCGGATCGGAGTGCGGAACTGGATACGAGCGGATAACCCCCGGCACGCCATGTTATGGCAACCGCGCCGGCCGGGGGTGAAGCGACCCCCGGCCGGTTCGCTTTTTTGCGGTGCAAGTCGATGCCCCGTTTGACTTCCGGTTGAGGTCGGCGGTCTTTCAAGCCGCAGAGGTCGGGTTCGACTCCCGCACGGGGTACTGGGTTCGAGTGGGCGAAATACAGGTGGTGATCGCGTCTGGGAACGCGCTCGGTCTCCAAAACCGACGGCTCGTCCTGCGGGGTTCGATTCCTCCGCCACCTGCTCTTCGGTCCTCGCGGCCTGTCGCCGCAGCGCGGCTTCACGGCCGCTCCAAGTACGGTTCCGCGGGCCAGTGGAGTGGCCGTCTCCCTGTCAAGGAGAAGAGCGGGGGTTCGACTCCCCTCGGGACCGCTGTCCGGAAGTGTGTCCGACGCTGGCGAGGAGCCTGCCTCTTAAGCAGGTGTACGTGGGTTCGATTCCCACCGCTTCCACTGGTCCGAACGCCCCGTTTGACAAAGGGGGCGGTCGATAGGGCTCTCAAACCGCCCAGGCGGGTTCGAGTGCCGTGCGGGTTGGGGCGGTGTGCGTCCGTGGTGTAGTAGCAACACGCCACTCTTCCAAAGTGGGTACGCGGGTGCAACTCCCGCCGGATGCTCTGGTTCGGTTCGTGAACGACGCGCCCATGATGTAGCGGTAGCCTATCGCCTTGCCATGGCGGACGTGTGGGTTCGACTCCCACTGGGCGCTCTGTGATGAATGCCGAATGCCGAACACAGAATGAAGAATGGAAGCCGTTAGATCGCGATCTTCAGTTCGTGTTCCGGCGTGGCCCCTGTGATGTAGTGGCAGCCTGCCGTCTTGGTATGGCGGAAGCGTGGGTTCGACTCCCACCGGGGGCTCTGGTGAGTGTGGTGTGAGGCCAGGGTGTGCGCACTATGAACCCGTGACGTGGTGAGGGCTTACGGCTACACCGAGGGCATCAGGAGGATGCCCGATGCCGTTGCCGCTCGTCGC
>BFBZ01000082.1_pt25 | contig 12661 bp, 10 predicted proteins | sample 1888401 | NCBI WGS metagenome assembly BFBZ01 (sample SAMD00112614, study PRJDB3348) | symbiont metagenome | host: Chara braunii | reverse complement strand
ACCGATCAGGCCGTTGAGCTTGTTGTCCGTCTCATTGTCATTGTCCGGATCGACCAGGCGCAGGTCGATAGCAGCGTGCCGGCCATCGGTGATAACCGAGAGCAGGATGTCGTCACCAGGTTCTGCCGGACGGTCGCGTTCCTCGATGGCCTTGATGCGGGCATCGAGCACCATCTGGTAGCGCTTGAAGGCCGCGGACGGCTTGGCGGTGATGATCTGACGTGCGCCGGTGGAAAGCGCCGGCACCTTCACATAGTCCCGAAGGTCTTGCGGCATCACCACATCCGCGAAGGAGCGGAACATGGCGATCAGCTCCGGCACGTTGACGAAGGTGGCGAAGCGCGTCACCGGCTTGTATTTGCAGGATGGCTGCAATTCGAGTTCAGTCGTGACGTCGCCGAAGGTCGAAGCCCAGGCGTCGAACTCGTGCAGGCCGCGCTGAAGCAGCGCTTCGTAACCGAGATAGCGCTGCACCGAGAACATCTCGCCAAGCGTATTGGTGATCGGCGTGCCGGAGGCCAGCACGAGTGCCCGGCCCGGATTCTTCGTCTCCACGAACCGGGATTTGACATAAAGGTCCCAGGCCCGCTGGGAGCCGTTCGGATCGACACCCTTGAGCGTCGACATGTTGGTGGCGAAGCTAAGCTTCCTGAACTCCTGGGCTTCATCGACGATGATCTGGTCGACACCGATCTCGGAAATGGTGAGCAAGTCGTCCTTACGGGTCGCCAGCGCCTCCAGCCGATCCTTGAGCCCCTCCTTCAACCGCTCAAGGCGCTTGCGCGAGACGCGGTCGTCGCTCTCGACCTTGGTCAGCAGCGTCTCGTAGAGTTCCAGTTCGTCGTGGATCATCTGTTGCTCGAATGCCGACGGCACGCCGATGAAGCGGAAGGCGCTGTGCGTGATGATGATCGCATCCCAAGCGGCGGTGGCCGCCCGTGCCAGGAAGCGATGTCGCTTGTCTAAAGAAAAATTCGTCTCATCGGCCACCAGGATTCGCGCGGTCGGATAGAGCGCCAGAAATTCGCGGGCCATCTGTGCAAGGCAATGGCCGGGAACGACCAACATGGCCTTGGCGATCAGGCCAAGCCGGCGCTGCTCCATGACGGCCGCGGCAATCGTCATGGTCTTGCCAGCGCCGACGGCATGGGCGAGGTATGTCGAGCCAGCCGAGACAATGCGCCAGATGCCGCGCTTCTGGTGCCCATAAAGAGAAAAGGCGCCGGAGGCGCCTGGAAGCTGCAGGTGATCCCCGTTGAATCTTCGGGGAGCGATGTTGTTGAAGCGGTCGTTATAGACCCGCGCCAGCCGGTCGGTCCGGTCGGGATCGGACCAGATCCAGTTCTGGAAAGCGGTCTTGATCTTCTGCAGCTTTTCCTTGGCGGCTTCCGTATCCACAACATTGAGCACGCGCTTTTCAGCAGGGCCGTCCTTCACCGTATCGAAGATCTGCGGCACCCGGCTGTTCAGCGCGTCGGCTATGAGCTCGCCGGCATGACGGCGATCGGTGCCCCATTCGGACGTGCCGGCCGCCATCCATCCCAATTGCCGCGCCTCGACGGTCCACGATGCCAGCTCCGGCATATGATGGATCGTGATCTCGGCACCCATCGTCTCCTTGACGAAGGCGGCAACATCGGCAGCGGGAATCCATGGGCTCCCAAGACGCGCGGTAATGTCGGAAGGCCGAAGATCGGCCGGCTGAACCACGACCAGGGCACGGACATTGCGCTCGAAGACGGGGTCGAGTGCGGCAGCGGCTTTTGCGGCTTTGAGCTTGTCGCGGACCTGACCGGAGAGATAGGCGTCGGCCGTTTGCCAGGAACCGGTCTCGGGATCCCGGTAAATGGCGTCGCCGAGTTCGGTGATGACTGCTTCGGCATCGGCGTGCAGCAGCTCGGCGATGTGATCGACGTCGACATGGCCGCGTTCGTTGAGCACGACGGCAAGCGCATCGGCAGCACTTGTGATGATGGGTGCCGCGGGCGGCGCGATGACGCGCTCGGTGAAAATCGGACCCGGCCGGGCGGTATTGGTTTCGAGATCGTAGTCCTCAATCGAGGCAACCAGCCAGCAATGGGGCTGGTCGAGGAAGGGCTGCAGGTTCGGTCGGCGATGCACTTCACGGACCTCGCCCGTCTCGGCGTCCTCGCTGGTGGAAACGACGGTCGTGTTGATGGGGCCGAAGGCGCGCACAAAATTCGACCAGGCGATGCGCAGCTTGACCTGGGCCGACTTCCAGGGCCGGTCGAACTCCTGGGCCTTCAGGACTTCACGCACGGCATCACGGATGGGGATCAATTTGCGGATGATCCGCGCATGCCTTTCCGGCACGCCCTCGCTCGCCCTGCCCTTGCGCACCGTGATGGTCACGGCAACGCCATCGATCATCTGGACGAGGGCGGCATTTTTTGCGACGAAGAAACTGCCCTCGCGCACGCCGGCGCCTTCCGGCAAGGCATCGACGGGGTCGGCACTGGGCTCGGCGTCGTGATCAATCTCATCATTAATCTCGGCCGGCTCGCCGTTATAAATGGCTTCCGGAAGGAGGGAGATCGCTGCGGCGAGCGCCCGCTCCAGATCGACACCGGGATGGGGCAGGCAGGAATAGGCCTCGCCATAAGGCCCCGAGATGGTGGCATGCGTGCCGAGCACGAAATCCGGGTGGCGCGCGAACCAGCGGTTGACGCGGATGGCGCCCTCATCTGCAGTTGCTCCCCGGACCTCCTCAGTGTCGAGCCATGACAGGTCGCCCTCTGGCTCGCCGATCTTGCGCTTGCTGAAGAACAGGATGTCGACCACGACGTCGGTCCCGGCGTCGGCCCGGAAACTGCCCTCGGGCAAGCGCATGGCGGCAATCAGGTCGGCCGACTTCGCAATGTGCTGGCGCGCGGTGCTGTCTGCCTTGTCCATCGTGCCCGAACTGGTGACGAAGGCGGCAAGAGCCCCTGGCTTCAGCAGATCGACCGACCGGGCAATAAAGTAGTCATGCAGCCGCAATCCCATCGACCGATACGCCCGATCGGAGCGCACGGTGCGATCGGAGAAGGGCGGATTGCCGATGGCGAGGTCGAAGCTCGCCGGCAACTTCCGTGCGGGCGAAATCGCCGGCTATGATCCGCGCTTGCGGCTGCAATAGCCGGGCGATGCGCTCGGTGACGGGATCGAGTTCGATTCCAGTGACGTGGGAGACGCCGCGCAGGGACTGCGGCATCAGCGCCGGAAACAGACCGGTTCCGACGCCTGGTTCAAGAACCCGACCGCCGCGCCATCCGAGACGCTGGAGGCCTGACCAGATCGCCCGGATGATGAACTCCGGGGTGAAGTGGGCATATTGGGTGCAGCGCGCGAGAGAGGCATAGTCGATTTCGCCGACAGCATCTTCCAGGTCCGAGCCGATCTCGCCCCAGCCTTTGCGAAATTCGCTCTCGCCGGGGCGGCGGAAGACGCCATTGGCAAGGTCGGACGCGCCGAAGCCGGTGAACCGGATCAGCCGCTCCTGCTCCTCGCGCGTGGCAGAGCGCTCATCGGCCTCGATCTCGGCGGCGAGCCGGATCGAAGCGATGTTGTCGCCGGCCCGATCCTTCCAGCCACGGGCCAGCCCACGATCGCCGGCAAGATGAAAGTTCAGTCCATGACCCCGTCGAGGCTTCGACGTCGGTTGCATGGCTGCAACCGCCGGCGTGACCGGCGAAGGCGCGGAAGAATTGGGATCATCGTCATCGCCCGGCCCGAAGTCAGCCGCGAAGGCGGTGACGCCAAGGCCAAGTCCGGACGAAATGGCCGTGCTGCCGAACAGGTCGATGGTAAAGGGGTCGTCATGGGCCATGAAAAATCTCCTTGGATTTGAGGGCAAGCGCGAGCACGCGGACGCCGTTGGCGGCCGCGTGAAAGGCTGGCGGGTTGGCTGGGGTTAGCGGCTAATCAGCGAGAGCGAGGCTTCGGTCTCGGTGAGCTGCACGTTGAGATGCGTGCAGCGAAGGTTGCGATCGAACAGCGGGATCAGCCGCTCGGCCTCGATGAATTCGATACCGTCATCGCCGCCGAAATGCCGGCGCTTGTAGTCCCACCAGTCGGGATTGCCGACAGGGTGGCATTGCTCCGAATAGGCGACGAGCGCACGGGCGCCCTCGGCGAGTTTGCCGTTGGACATCATGTAGACGCCCTCGTCGCCGACCAACCAGAGGCCGGGCCGTTCGCCCTCACCGGGCCTCGTCCCATAGTAGGGATTGCGGAAGCCTCCATTGGCGGCGGCATCGGCAATGCCGCGATCGATGACCTTGCGGACGGCAAGGATGGGAAAGGTAAACATCGCCCCACCTCACGCTGCCGCCTGGATCGGGAGATGGCGCAGATGCACCGGCAGCTTGGCCGCGATCTCATCATCGGTGAGTTCGTCGAGCAACTTCAGCGTGGTGCCCTGCCGGCCGCGATAACAGAGCACCGTGCGCTTGCCGCGATGCTCCGGCAGCCAGCGGTCCCCGGCATAGCCACGGTAATCGTCGTGCGTGGCGCTCCAGATATGCTCCAACCGCTCTTCGCGCGTCATCGCCTTCACCGGCCAGGACTCGCGCTCGACGATGGCATCGCGCATTACGGCAGGCGATCGCGCCACATTCAGATCGCAATAGGCATGATAGTAACGCGTTCCGCCGTCGATGCGCAGTGTGTAGAAGACGCTGGTGATGCTATCGGTAAGAAACTCGCGTAGCGCGAACATCTCGCCTCGCATCCAGAGCGGTGGCAGAATTTCCAGCATGTAGTCGTGCTCGGCGCGGCCGACTCCAAACCACTCCCCGAGATAAAGAGATCCGGCATCGACGTGATCCCGGTTCGGGCGCTGCGCATGGCGGTCGAACAAACGGAACATCTGCCGGCGGTCGGCAATGCCCTGGTAGACTTTACGGATGGGAGAAAAGGGGTTCATCGGCGGGCTCCTTCAGCCTCGTCGGGCCTGAGCGCGCAACACCCTCGTGGATGCCCATCATCTTCAGCCCTTCATGACCCCTTCCCAGCGGCCGCCTCTCCGTCCGGGCGGGTCAAGGGCCGGCGCAGCCGGGCGAAGCTTCACCCTTGCACGCGACCGGCGGGCATGCGGCAACCCGGTTTCCTTTTCCTTTTCTCTCTCTTCCTCCCCAATTTGGCGGTGCGAACCGGCTGTCATGCCCGCGTGGCGCAGACTTTCCAGTTGACATGGTCATTGGCAAAGCGCGGGCAGCGATCTTCAATCTTGCGCCGGCGGTTGAGTGGTCGGCGCCGTCAGGCGGGTGCCGCGTCCTGCAGCATCGCGTTCCAGTCTTCGGCGCGCGGCTTCAGCCGCTCAAAGTCGCAGGCGAGCTCGCCGGCAAGCTCACGCAGCCTCGACACGAATGCCTCGCCTTGCGGGTTGGCGTCGGTGGCCGCCACAAGCCGCGTGTTCGGCCTTGCCCCCAACAGGCGAAGAGCCGTGTCCGTCGCCGGCGACCAGCCGCCGCCGGTGCTGGCATACAGCGTATCGCGCCGGATCCGTTCGATCGCGGCCAGGCTCATGGCGTCGATCGCCGCTTCGGTGACGCAGATGCGGGTGGCTGTCATCGTCGTCCCCAACCGGAACAACATCTTGCCGCCTCCAGCCGCAAAACCCCGCCATTGCGGGCCGCGCTCCTCCCAGCCGGTGACGATACCGGCCGCGTCGCTGTGGGCGGCCCACATGCTGCCGAGCGGGCCTTCCCTTAGAACGTTCTGAGCGGTCGCTGTCGCGATGACCTGTTCGGGAATGTGCCGCTCATCGCGCAGATAGCGCCAGGTCGCCGACCCGCGCCACGGCTTGCGTCGCGTCGCCCATCGTTGCGGGACGGACTGGTCGGGTTCGGTCTCCCGGGACTGTCGTTTCCATTCGGGCTCGCTCGGCACCAATCCCACAAGCGACGCAACCCGCACGAAGGCCTCCACGAAATCGCCGCCGTCCAGATGCTGGACCAGCGAATAGACATCGCCCTTTGCATCCGACAATGGGTCGAACCATCCCTTGCCGTCGTGAATGACGATGATGATATCGTCGCCTCGGCGGTATTTGACCGCTTTGCGGGTGCTTTCCTTGAGGTCGACCGCGAAGCCGCCGGTTTCCAGCACCGCCGCACAGCCGACCCGGCCGCGCAGCTCTTCTATATCCGCCTTTTCCATTCTTCTCTCCCGGCAGCCTGCGGTCGGCCTTTTTCCAAGTCTATCTCTTCCATACAATTCGCGGAACACTCCGCGACCGCCGCGAAGAGCAAAGGGCGCAAGGGCGCGGCTTCCGCCGCGGCGCAGTCTCCCTTGCGGCCTGCCGCTCGCAAGCGGCACGCCGTGGCATAGAGGGCCGGTTCAATGAACCGGCCGACCGCCTGTGTATGGGCAGTATTCGGCGATCGCCTCGACTTCGTCGCCGTCGAGGTCTTCGGCAGGAAGAACGCCGTACTCGTTGTCATTGACCTTGAACAGGATGACCGGCGTCATCAGGGTGCGAGCGAGATTCCAGGCGTGGCTCTGAGCGAGGCTGAGTTCGTGCGACATGTGTTTGGCTCCGTGGTCGCGGGGACCATTCCCCGCTCGACAGGCGCCCGTCGGGTCCAGCCGGGACCGCGATCATCGCGATGGCGAAGCCGTGAGCGACGGCACGCTTTGCGTAGTCCGACCCCGCAGCGGGTTGATCGGCAAGGTCCGGGCTGGAACAAGGGAATTAAGCCGAAAGAGCGGGAAATGGGCTCTGCACACGAGCCGAGTCACTTGGCACGAAACCTCGCGGATTCATGCCTGCGGCACTTGCGGCTGACTTATGCCGGCTTCATCAAGGTCTAGGAAAAAACCGTTCTTCCTGTTCGGACGATGCCGCCACGAGTGGCGTCCGTATAAAGAACCCCATCCGGGCTGCACCATGGCCGACGAGAATACGACAGGCACATAAAGCCTGATCGGGGGGACCGCCGATAGCGTTGGCGCCTGGGGTTGGCGGTTAAGGAGCTGCAGATGCTGCGTATCCCGTCCCTGTAAACCGATCAAATCGCGCCTCGCTCGGTAGCTGTCCCTTGAGGCGCGCGCCGGCGAGTTCGAGGAGAGCATAGGCTATCTCGTCCTCGGTCCAGCCGGATTCCGCTGCGCGCTGAACCAATTGCTGGAGGGCCGGTTCCAAGGCGAGCTGGCATTGAAGACCGCGGTCCGGAGGGTCGACCGGGCAGCATGGTTGCACGATCGCAATGACGGATCGCTTCATTGCAGGCCATGGGCTCTTGCCCTTCTCCTTTTGCCACACGAGGCGTGCCAGCTCACGCGTTGTTCGTGAGCGGCTCGGCAACCGCTTCATCTTCTCAACCAGCCGCTCCAGCGATCCCGCGCGTTCCAACTCCTTAAAGAAATGACGCGGCGTGGTGCTACCAAGCTGGTGCATCTGGGCCATGTTCCACACATACGGATACTCGAGCATGAAATCGGATCGAGGCGAGGCCTTGAACGGTTCAGCCTTGGTCAGGATGCCGCCGCCCAAGAACCGATCGGCCCTCTCGATGATTTGGCGCACCCTCGTTATCGACAAGCCATGTTCCTGCGCCAGGTCGGCGAAGCGCTTGCCCCTCAGAAAGCCTTCGACCAGGGCGACGTTCCTATCGACGGTCGGGGTACCCCCCAACAGGCCTGCAGTTTTTCAAGCATCATCGCGTTCGTTCATCCGGTTGTTCGCGCCCCTGCAAACCTAACCGGCCAACTCGGCGCTTGGAACCCCACCAGTCTCACATCATGGCCCGGTGCGCATGTTGCTGCGAAAACGGCCAATTGACAGATCAAAGCTGTCGGCGCCAACTCCGATCAGACCGCTGGCATCAACATCGTGCGTCGTACATTGCAGGCTCCGGCCCGCCAGATCGCGGCGAACGCCGGTGCGGAAGCATCGATCGTTGCCGGCAAGATCCTCGACAACAAGGACGCGACCTTCGGCTACAACGCCCAGACCGGCGACCATGGCGACATGATCGCCATGGGCATCGTCGACCCGGTCAAGGTCGTGCGCACAGCCCAGCAGGACGCGGCCTCCGTCGGCGGCCTGCTGGTCACCACCGAAGCCATGATCGCGGAGGTCTGCGCAGATAGCCACCGGACTCTTGCGGGCCAGCGAAACGGACTCGACAAAGCTTGTCGCTTTGAACTAGTCGCAAAGCGACAAGCTTTGGGATTGGCGATCATCATCCGGTCATCCTCGCCGTCGCCCCGTTCGCCTTGAGCGCCGCCATCAGCATCGGCCCGACAGAGAACTGCCCTGCCGTCGCCTTTTCAGTCAGTACCCGCAAATAGCCGCCGGCCGAGTTGATGTGCTGCGCCCTTTGCAGAATGCAGGCAATTACGATCGCCGCGATCTCTTGGCCCATCACATGGCAAGCCTCCTCATACGCTGACGGCGAAACGCCCAGATATCCCCGCACCTGGGCGGCCGTTATCATGAGATCGCGCCAATTGCCGATGCCGTCGACGGCATAATCCGCAATTTCGGGGCAGGCCTTCAGCACCATCCCCAGCGGGTATGTTTTTGGCGCCTCTGCGGTCCTCGTGCTGGGCTCGGCCGTCGCCCCGCCTTTCTCTAAAGCAGGTTCAAATTCAAAAATAGAGTCGGTATTTGAATCAGATTGCTGCCGCTCGTTTTGAGAGTCACTGCCGCTCGGATTCGTGTATTTCATATGACTTTCCAGCAGCTTATCCACTTCGTCATGCAACGCGGCCAGATCGGCAACGATCGGTTCTAGTTCGGCAATGCAAGCCCGGCGCGGAATTGCCCCCACAACGCCGCGGAAACGCCTCCACAGGCCTCCCCAGTCGCCCGGGACATCTTCGTCGACGGCCGCCTCGATCAACTTGTGGATGTCACGGCGGTGTAAGGTGATCCGCTCGCGCATAAGCCTAAGCGCCCTGTTGTCGGCCCGGACACGCTCGGCGGCTGCCTCGAACTCGTAAGCGCGGGCCAGCAGCGGCGCCAGGGAGAAGCCAAAGGCTTCCTCGATCTCCCCTCCCCGGCCCTTGCGGGCGTAACGCTTGCCGTTCGGGCTATCCCGACGGATGATCAGCCCGCAGTCTACAAGAGCCGCCAGGTGCCGCCTGACCGTGGCATCGGGCATTCCGTGCGCCCTGAGCGACAGCTGAGCGTTCGAGGGAAAGACGATGAGGTCGTTTTCCTCACTCAATTCGCTGTCAGGATAGAATGATAGCAACGCATTCAGGACGGCTAGAGCACGATCCCCGATGCCGACGATGCTCTTACCTTCGCAGAGGTTGCGATAGATCTGCCACTTGTCGACGACCCTACCCTTGGGGATTTCACGTGACTCGTTTTGCGCTGCCAACATGGCAAGCGACATCGGCCGCCGCCCGAAGGGCGTCGTTGCAATACCCATCTCCATTTCTTCCTTCACCTTCAATTAGGCAAAAGAAATCCGTCCGCCGAATCGACGCTTAAAACGCTTGACACTGATTCGCGAAAATGTGATTCTCAGCTTGCTTATGGTTGAGAAGGGCTTCCGCGACGGTGACGTTCGGGGGCCTTTTTCTTTTGCGGTTTCAGTTCTCCTGTTTCGACTTTCTGAACGCCTCGTAGAGTTCGCCCAGATTGCTTGAAATCCACTCGCCGAAGGGCTTCGCCTCCTTTTCCGTGAGCACGAGCGAGAAATCCTTGGAACGTGATTTGGTGATGATACTGACTGATTTGTCTTTAGGAGCCCAGCAGTTGGCAGCTACTGCCTTCAGCTTCTTCGTCGAGGCTGTCCTGTTGGCCTTCTTCGCGAGATTGAAGACCATCAGAAAGCGGTCGTTGGAAGTGGCTTTCTTGAACTTGTCCTGCCCCAGCAGATGTTCGAACCCATCGACATTGCTGCTTTTGAGGAGGATGGATAAATCGTACCACCTGTCCCTACCAACTCCCCTCGCAGCTCCGATCTTGTAGATCACGGCTTCCGGGATGTTGGTGGTTACAGACTGCAGTTTAGACAAAACGGTCTTATTGATCGCCAGCGAAGACATGATCGTCGCGTTGTCAAACTGTTCGGCCAATTTCCTTGCGAACAGCGCCCGCTCAATGAATGAGAGATCGGCACGAGCAGTGTTTTCCTGCCCTTGAGCGATCACGTGTTCCTGATCGGAGAGCTGCCTGACTGCTGCATTCACCTTGATGCCGAGCGCTTTCGCGGCCTTGGCTCGACGATGCCCAAAAACGATCTGAAACCGACCTTCGGAACCTGGTACCGGCCGTACCAAGATCGGGCTATCCTGGCCCCTTTCAGCAATGGCCTGGATCAGGTCCTGCAGGCTTGAATCGTCATCGTCATTAAGGCGATCGACGACGAACGAGGCTTCCAACTGGTCGGGGTCCAGTTTGATGATCTGGGTGCCTGACAGTAGCTGCTTCTCGATTTCCTCGGCAGCTGCAACCTTGGCCGCCATTTCGTCGGCGGCGCGGCTCATCATCCCGAAAGCGCCACGGCGTCCGGGAGCCCCGGCGGATGTGGTCGGCTTGGAAACCATCGAGTCTGCAACGTTAAGCTGGGAGTCGCTGTCCCTGTTCTGCTCACTAGACGCCTTGTTCCCGAGTGAGTTTACGGGCGTAAACTCATCATCTGCGCCCTCATCCAGCAGGCCGGCCATGATGCCCTTCCTAGCCATCAGCTTGCCCTCCCCCAAGCTCTGTGGATCAACGATATCAGTTCCCCGTTCACGGAATGCAGGGATTCCACGGCACGATCATAAGTTGACCGTGTGAGTTGACCCCTCTCGACCTCGTAGAGGGTCTGCTTGGTGATGCCTGCGTCGGAGATTGCAGTGGATTTCACCATCTCGTTCTTGAGGACAAAACCTCCGTACAGCGACCGCATGAAATGAACCATCTGTGACTGCGGGATGTCGCCAGGTTCATATCGGGTAACCAGATAGCGCATCCAGTCCAGGCTCATGTTGCCACCACCGCGCTTGATGGGATCGAGTATTTCCCCAAGCATTAGCAGGAACTGACACATCGACATAACGTCCAGCATCTGCGGGTGGACCGTTACAAGTACCGCCGTCGCTGAGGATAGGGCGGTGAGGGTCAGGTAGCCAAGCTGGGGAGGGCAGTCCAGTACGACGACATCGAATTTGTCTCCGACCTCGGAGAGAGCTGCATCGAGACGCGTGAAAAACAGCCGCCCCATGTCCCGGGTGCCTTTTTCGGCGAGGATGAGCGGAGTATCGTATTCAAATTCCTGTAGTTCGAGGTTAGCTGGAATAATATCGAGACCGGGGAAATTGGTTTTCCGGATCAGCGCACTAATCGGTTTCTTATGTTCATCGTACCGGATGGCTTCGTAGACCGACGGGAATTGATCCAGTTCAGGCTGGATACCGTGCAATGCGGTCAGAGACGCCTGCGGATCGAGATCGATTGCAAGAACCCGATGACCCGTCAACGCAAGATGCTGGGCAAGATGTGCAGTGGTGGTAGTCTTACCGCTGCCACCCTTGAAATTGACGACAGCTACGATTTGTAGGTGTTCCCCATCCTTGCGGTGGGGAACATACATGCGAGTATCCGACCGCCCTTTCTGGTCGAGGTAATGACGCATTTCGAGCATCTGCTCGGCCGTATAGGAGCGGCGCCCGGTTGGTGTGACAGTCGGTTGTGGCCCTTTGCCGTTCAATGATAGGTTTTTGAGATAGCCAGCGCTGATTCCGAGGTAGGAGGCGACTTCGGACAACTGGAACTGCCGAAGCGTTTTCACTGCGTCTGGAGGAAAGTTGTCGAGACGATGCTTTTCAAGGCGGTTGGATAGCGCCGCACCTTGCTTCAGGATCAGCTGATCAAAATCTAGAAGAGGCTTATTGGCGTCGAATGCGATATTCATAAGCTGAAACCTGTAAGTGCGAATATTTATCCGCATTAGCCCATTTATCGCACTTAGGCCCGATTCTCTGGATCTTGCAAGGATTTTAAAGTTAACGAAAGCTTAACGCATTGCTCTGCGACGTCGTTTACGGCCGTAAACTCATTGGCAGATGCGCCGTCGATTCCCCAGGAACGCGCCGGGGTGTCCTATTTTAGGAATACGCCGATATCCCGAAGTGACAGAACCGCGCGTAGCCGATTTGCCGCGATTTTGCCTGTATTAGAGGGTCTGAGAATGGGTTCTTGAGGGGGAGATTCAAACACAGAAGATAGCGCAATTACCGACGGCGAACGCGGTGGCAGCTTGTGTCATCGGCCCGAGAAGACTACCTTACGGCCATCATGAACAAGTATTTGGCATCCGTCCTGACGACTGTGAACGGGCCCTACAGCGTGCAGCTGGGCGACGCGACGCTGGCGCATTGCCTTGCAGATCTCGATTTGGCCAAACAGCACCCTGGTCATGTTAGCGCCTTTCTCGGTGAAGTTCCCCCCGCGTTGCAGGTCGAGTTCGCGGTGGTGCATCATATCCCGGTCTCCGACCTGAAAGCCTTCGCCGCTGCGTTCTCCGCCTGGTCCGGCGAGAGCTATCCGCTTGCTGCGTGATTGCAGAACAGGATAGCCGGCGCCCGTCCGAATGGCGGCGGCTTTTTCGCATTACTATCGACCTGGTCGACCAGCTTCGCGAGAATGCCCGTTTGGCGGCGGAACGGCGATGATGATCCAGATCGGCCATCGCGAAAGCCACGACACGAT
>BFBZ01001917.1_pt1 | contig 12665 bp, 11 predicted proteins | sample 1888401 | NCBI WGS metagenome assembly BFBZ01 (sample SAMD00112614, study PRJDB3348) | symbiont metagenome | host: Chara braunii | reverse complement strand
GTTCGACTCCGTGGGCCGGGACACGTTCCTGGCTTCGCTCGACTGTCTGCGCCAGCTCGGCCTGATGGTCAGTTTCGGAAACTCCTCGGGCAAGGTGACGCCGTTCGACATCGGGATTCTCGCACAGAAGGGCTCGCTGTACCTGACGCGGCCGACACTCGCGACGTACACGGCCACCCGTGCGGACCTGGAGACGACGGCGAAAGACGTGTTCGATGTGATCCGAGAGGGGAAAGTGAAGATCGAAGTGCGGCACCGGTACCCGCTGGCCGACGCACAACAGGTCCACCGCGATCTAGAGGGCCGTCGGACCGTCGGCTCGATCGTGATGACGCCGTAAGAGCTCGCCTCGACCGGGTCATCGCACCGGTCGAGACGCGTGTCCCCGCTCCCACGAACCGGGGGCGGGTCACCCCGGCTTCGCCAGATCGAGGAACACGATGTGCGACGGGTTACCAACGGGCGTGTAGTGGCCGGTGAACGTGAGCCCCCCGGTCCTGCGGTCCACGCGGAAGACGGTGACGTTGTCGGCGCGCTGGTTGCCGCAGTAGAGGAACTGGCCGGTGGGGTCGAAGCTGAAGCTGCGCGGGTAGTTGCCGCGGGTCCACTCGTTCCCGGTCGCGGTCAAGGCACCGTTCGGCCCGATGGCAAAAATGCCGATGCTGTCGTGCAGCCGGTTGCCGGCGTAGACGAACTTGCCGTCGTTCGAGACCAGAATTTCCGAACAAAAGTTACTGCCGGTGAACCCGGCCGGCAGGCTGGAGATCGTTTGCCGCGCGGTCAGTGCCCCGGTCGCGGCCGTGTAGTCGAACAGCACGACCGTCGAGCCCTCTTCCTGAATCGAATAGAGCCATTTGCCGTTGGGGTGGAAGTGGAAGTGCCGCGGCCCGTCCCCGGCCGGCAGCGCGACGGCCGGCGTCTCGGCGGCCGCGAGGGTGCCCTTCGCGTCATCGAACTTCCAGATATAGATCTTGTCCAATCCCAGATCGACGTGCAGCACGAAGCGGCCGGCCGGGTCCGCCTGGATCATGTGTGCGTGCGTCCGGTCGTGCCCGCTGAACGCGAAGCTCCCTTTCGGGGCGTTGGTCGCCTTCGTGGGGCCGATCTTGCCGTCGTCGTTTTTCACGTCCGAGGGGGCGCCCAGCCGGCCGTCCTCGAGGMCCGGCAGCMCCGCGACGGACCCGCCGAAATAGTTGGCCACCAACGCGAACCGGCCGGACGGGTGCAGGCTGACATACGTCGGCCCGGCGCCGCCCGAGCGGACCGTGTTGAGTAACTTCAGTTTCCCGTCCGCCCGATCGATCGCAAAGGCGCTGACCGTGCCCTCCTTGTTCGGGCCCACCCGGTCCGTTTCGTTGGCGGAATACAGTCGGGTCCCGGCGGCGTTCAGCGCCAGGCAGCTCGGGCTCGTGCCCAGTTCGTGAGTGCCGGCCGGCGTCAGCGCTCCCGTCGTGCGGTCCACGCGGAAGATGTGGATGCCGCGCCCGTTACCGGGCGGCAGGTCCACCTGCGTCGGGAGCACGTCGCCCAGCGGGGAACTGAAGGTGCCCACGTAGGTGAGGAGCGGCTTGTCGTTTTCCTTCGCACACAAGGAGCCGTTCGCAAGCGGTGCCGTGCCCGCAAGTGCGACGGACGTCTTCAGAAAGGAGCGCCGAGAGCAGTCGGAGGGGGTCATGCGAGAAGTCGCCTGGTGGGTGGGAACCGGGCCGAGAGCCGGTGAGGCTCATCATCTCCACTTCGGCCCAGACGGCAACGAAAATAGGGGCATTCGGACGGGTAACCCCGCACACCTTCCTCCTAAAAGGCGATCCCCCATCTCGGTTCCCGGCCACACCGGAGGCATCCTTTCACCCCCGCGCTGACCTCAATGACTCACGCTGTGCGAGAACCCCCCTCGGCTCGCTCACTCGGGTCGTCGGGCCGCCGCCCGACCTCTCCGGTCGCTCACCTTGCTAGCAGGCCGCCTGCCAACCAGCCATGTTCGTAGTGTACCCACGCGAGAAACGTGCCCCGCCAGCCAGATAATTGAACACTTTTAGTACCTCCGGTCTCTTCTTTGTAGAGTCGCTTCTGATCCCTGGCGAGGCAAGCGGATGGCCAAGACCGAACGGAACTCGCTCCTCGGCGGTTTGACGAGGGCGATGCGCGCGCAGCAAATGGATCTCGCCGACACGGAACTTCTGGCGAAGGCTCTCGCGGCGAATGACGAGTCGGCTTTTGAGGCAATCGTGCGCCGACACGGCCCGATGGTCTACCGAGTCTGTTGGCGGATCCTTCAAAACGGCCACGACACCGAGGACGCGTTTCAGGGGACGTTCCTCATCTTCGCTCAGAAAGTGCGGACGGTACGCAATCTCGCTTCTTTGGGGAGTTGGTTACACCGTGTGGCTCGTCAAGTGGCATTGAAGGCGAGGGTCGCGGCTGCGGCGCGCATCCGGCATGAGAGTAACGCATCGGAAATGACGCACGGCGGAACCGATTCCGGAATTCGAGTCGACACCTACGCCGTCCTCGACGCCGAAATGGAAGCGCTCCCGGAAAAGTGGCGTCAACCGCTTGTGCTTTGCTACTTCGAAGGTCGCACGCTGGACGACGCAGCAAGACTGTTGAACTGGAGCAAGAGCACGCTTCGACGGAGGCTCGACGAGGCGCGCGAAGCCCTCGCCACGAGACTCCACCGACGAGGCGTCATTTGGTCCACCGCACTCGCGGGTGTTCTGGTGTCGGACTGTGCCTCGTTGGCGGTGCCGTCCGGACTACTTCGCTCGACGGTTGATGTCCTGGTCGCCGTCGTCGTTGGGGATGCCGTACCCGCATCGATCCCAGCTCAAGTACTCACCTTGATAGAAGGAGCGTCGAAGCCCATGTTCACCACGAGACACAATCTGGCAACGAGCAAAATGGCTTTGCTCTTGCTGTCGAGCGTCGCGGTCGTCGGAGCCAGCCTCGGGCTCGCGAGCGGGCGCTTCACAAACGCTCACCCAACTCGACTCGCTCAGCCGGTGCCTGAACAAGACGCTCTGGACGGGATCAAAGGGCTGAGGCAAGGGCAACTGCCGCAAGCCGACGCGCCGATAAAGGCGAAGGACACGGCTATCGTCAAGGTCCGCGGGCGAGTGCTGGACCCCGACGGTAACCCGGTCGCCGGCGCGAAGCTGTACCTCAACAACCGCACCCCCAAAGGGGGGGACCAACCCTTCCGAGCGACCAGCGCAAAGGACGGCGGTTTCGACTTCACATTCGCCCGACCGGTGACGGACCAGGGCGGACCAGCCCGCCCGACGGATCAAGTACTCGCGGTCGCCGAGGGGTACGGTTGTGCCGCGGCAGCGGTCGGCGCTGCGGAGGAGGAGTTGATACTCCGCCTAGTCAAGGACGAGCCGATCAAGGGGCGGATCCTGGATGCGGACGGTAAGCCGGTGGTCCGCGCCAGGATCGCGGTGACGTTCCTTGCCGACGACCTTGCCCGCTACCTGGAGTGGAAGGAAAAGGGTGAGGGCGGGTACACGTTTGCCAAGATCTGGGACGGGCCGCTGCCCGGCCAGCCTGCGGCATTCACCACCGACGCTGAGGGACGTTTCGCGTTGACCGGGGTCGGCCGCGAGCGCATCGTTCGCTTACGCGTCGAAGGGTCCGGGATCGCCACGGAGGAAAACCTGGAGGTGATGACGCGAGCGGGGAAGGCGCTCGACTTCAAGATTGGGGAACACATTAACGTGAGCGGCGCGGGCGCGAGCCGGGCCCGGACGATGGACTTAAAGGGACGGCGCGTCTACGGGGCATCGTTCGACTACCTGGCCGCCGCCTCCCGAACAATTCGGGGCGTGGTGCGCGTCCGGGGTACGGGCAAAGCCTTGGCGGGGGTGACTGTTGAGGCAACCGGCCCGGCCGGCAATTTCCTTTCACACGCCGTCACGGACAAGGAAGGGCGCTACGAGCTTGTGGGCCTGGCCAAGTCGCCGAACTACTGGCTTCGGTTGAAGCCGGCGGACGGGCTCTCTTTCGGGCGCGATGTGAAACTGGATGACACCCTGGGCCTCGGCGCGCTGGCCGCCGACATCGAGACCGTCCAGGGCACGCAGACGGTGAGTGGCAAGGTCACGGACAAGCACGGCAAGCCGGTCGTGGGAGCCGCCGTCGTTTATCGCCCACTCTTTTCCAATGACAACCTCATCGCGATGGACGGCTGGAACCCCCGATCCGGGACGACTACGGCGGCGGACGGGTCGTACACCTTGAGGGTGCTGCCGGGAATCGGTGTGATCGGCGTGACCGGACCCGATCCCGATGCGTACACGGGGGCACAGCTGACGGAAAAGGAACGCAAAGATGTCTTAAGGGTCGCCGACCCGAATTACGGGAGGATGCTGCGGGTTGCCATCGACGCGCAAAACTTCCTCGTCCTCCCGGAGCCGGATTACAACGCCCTGGCGCTATTCGACCTGAACCCGAAGAACGAATCGGTGGTGAGGGACGTGGTGCTCGAGCGGGCTGAGGAGCGGAAGGGACGGGTGGTCGGCCCAGACGGCCAGCCACTCGCGGGGGTTTCGGTGCAGGGCCTGTCGGCCCGAACGAGTGGCGATCTCAACGAGGTTCTGCAAGGGGCCGAGTTTACCGTGCGAGGGATCGATTTCCGACAGCGGACTCGTGCACTGACGTTCCACCACCCGGATAAGAATCTGGGCTTTCACTTGAAGGAACTGCCCGACGAGAAGTCCTGGCCATTGACGGTCAAACTCCTGCCATGCGGCTCGTTCTCCGGTCGGATCGTGGACCAGGACGGCAACCCCCTGGCCGGATGCAGCGTCTACGCCTTTGCCCGACTGGGCGGCGGACTGGACAGTGGGCCGGCGTTCAGCACGGGTAAGGACGGTCGGTTCCGCGCCGACGGGCTCGTGCCCGGCGTGGAGTACTCCGTGTGGCGGCGGGGCCGGTTACTATCGAACATTCACCCCGGCGCGGTCATAGAGTCCGGGAAGCACACGGACTTGGGCGATATCAAGGTGGCGGACTAACACCCCGGCAGAGGGCCGGAAATATCCTTCCCCCCGCAGTGGGGCGGGGGGAAGCAACTTCATCGCCCGCCCTCTACCAATTTCCCGACCAAAAGGAGAAACCCTGCGATGCGGTCCCCCAAGAATGACTGGGATGCCAAGGGCTTGTGGTCGCCTTGCGCCCCCGGCGAGAAGGCGCCGTGGAAGCTGAAACACGTCGTCCACCTCCACCGGCGGGCCGGCTTCGCCGCCACCTGGAACGAACTCCAGAGGGACCTCAAGGACGGCCCAGGACCGAGTATCGAGCGGCTGTTGCAAGGGCGAGCCCGAGAGGGGGTACCGGATAACTTCCATGCCGTCGCCGACACGCTGGCCGAACGCGCGGTCGATCCGGCACGGCTCAAGGCGTGGTGGGCCTACCGGATGTATGCCGGCCCCGATCCGCTCGGAGAGCGTCTGACCTTGCTCTGGCACAACCACTTCGCCACCAGCAACGAGAAGGTCAACGATGTCGCTGCCATGAAGCGGCAGAACGAGCTTTTCCGCAAGCACGGCCGGGGGCCATTCGGGACGTTGCTCCAAGCGGTCGCTCACGACCCGGCCTTACTGATCTGGTTGGACGCCCCGGCCAACCGCAAGGGCAAGCCCAACGAGAACCTGGGCCGCGAGCTGATGGAACTATTCACCCTGGGCGTCGGTCACTACACGGAAACCGACGTCAAGGAGGCGGCCCGCGCGCTCACGGGATGGAGTGTGTCCCAGCACGCCTTCCTCGATTGGACCGCCGGCCACGACGACGGCGAGAAGACGATCCTCGGCCGCAAGGGCCGCTGGACCGGCGACGACGTGGTCCGCGTCCTCCTGGAGCACCCCGCGACGGCCCGGCGGATCGCCTGGCGCGTCTGCGAGTGGCTGATGGGCGAGAAGGGCGTGGACGCTGCCGGCATCGATGCCTTGGCAGCCGGTCTGCGCCAGCACGACCTCGGCGTCGGCTGGGCGGTGGAGACCGTCCTCCGGTCGCGCGCGTTCTTCGCCGATGTCAACATGGGTAACCGCGTCCTGGGGCCGGCGGAGTTCGTCGTCAACGTGGCCCGGGCGCTCGAGTGCTTCGAGCCGCCGCCAAGCAGCCTCGCGCTCGGCGAATGGTTCGGCCGGTTGGGGCAGGACCTGTTTTACCCGCCCAACGTCGGCGGTTGGGCGGGKGGGCGGTCTTGGCTCACGACGCAGGCCATCGTCGGCCGCGCGAACTACGCCGCGGCACTGGTCGAAGGCCAACTGTGGGCCCGGCCTGTCCCCTTCGATGGCATCGCGCTGGCCCAAAGATACAAGCGCGGCCACGACCTCGAACAGGCCCTGGCGTTTTACACGGAGTTGTTGACGGGCGCGCCGCCGGATGCTGCGTGGGGCAAACGGCTGTTGGCCGCCCTGGGGCCGAAGGCGAAACTGACTGCTGATACCGCCCGCACCGGCATCGCGCTGGTCGTGGCGTCCCCGGAAATGCAGATGGCCTAGCGGTCTAACGGAGGGCGCGCCCGCACTTGGGTCCATGCCCCGCCGCCAGACTCAACCCGAATGAGAAAGGATCCATCATGTTCTCCCGGCGCGAATTCCTGCGGACATCGACACTCGTCGCCCTGGCTCCCACCGTTCCCGGGTTCCTGGCGCACACGGCCCGGGCTGCCTCTCCGACACGCGACGCTCGTATTCTCGTCGTGATCCAGCTCGACGGCGGCAACGACGGCATCAACACGGTGATTCCCCTTACTGACGAGGGCTACGCCAAGTACCGCTCCGTGCTCCGGCTGCCCAAGGATCGGCTCTTGAAGATCACCAAGGAGTGCGGGATGCACCCGGCGATGGCCGGTGCGGCCGAGATCCTGGAGAGCGGCCGTCTGGCCATCGTGCAGGGAGTGGGTTACCCTAACCCCAACCGCTCCCACTTCACGTCGATGGCCATTTGGCACACCGCCAACGTTAACCTGCGAGGCGGCGAAGAGCTGAATGCCCAGACCCGCGCGTCCCTCGGTTGGATTGGCCGGGCGCTGGACGGGAGGCGCAAGTCGTCCGACGGGTCGCCCGCCGCGCAATTTGTCGGGGACGGGGCACTGCCGCAGGCGCTGCGGAGCCAACGCACGGTCGCCTCGGCCATGACCCGGCCGGAGGACGCGGTCCTGACTCTCAAGGGCGGCGTCCGTTCTGTAACCGGGGAGCCCGGGTCCGGGGACGACCTGGCGGCGTTCGTGCGCCGCAGCACGCTGGACGCCTACGCCACCTCGGAGCGCATGGCCGAAGTGATGCGGACCGAGGACAAAGGTGCCAGCTACCCGGCGACCGGGCTGGCTGACCGGCTGCGCGTCATGGCCCGGCTGATCAAGGGCGGCGGCGGCACGCGCGTCTACTACACCGCCCAGACCGGCTACGACACCCACCACTCCCAGCTCCTGCCGCACGCCACCCTGCTGGGCGAACTGTCCGGCGCCTTGAAGGCGTTCTTGGACGATCTTGCCGCCGCGAAACTGGCGGACCGCGTGCTGGTCCTGTGCTTCAGCGAGTTCGGCCGACGGGTGCAAGAGAACGGCTCGGCCGGGACCGACCACGGAACGGCGGGGCCGGTGTTCCTGGCCGGGCCCGGTGTCAAGTCCGGGCTCATCGGGGAAGCGCCCAAGTTGCTCAACTTGCAGGACGGCGACCTCACGATGAGCATCGACTTTCGGCAAGTGTACTCGACCGTCCTCGGGGATTGGCTTGGGTTATCGGCCAAGGCTGCTCTGGGTGCGGAGTTCGAGACGCTACCGCTGTTCCGAGGGTAGCGATTCATGCCCAGGACGGGAGCCCACTCGGTGTCGGCGGGTCCTGGTACCGGCCGTGGGGTGATGCCCTTCAGCCGTTCCGGGGTCCGGGAAAGTTCTGCGATCCGGTCGGCCGGGCGTTCAGACACGCGAAGACGCCGCCCGCCAGTCGGAGTAAACCCCGTTCGCCCCGCTCCTGCCAACCTCAGGCCCGCTCAACGTTAACGACGTACGGCACTCCGGCACCGGGTGAATTCCAGGGGCCCAACGCATTCCATTCTCCGAAAAGCTCCCCGTCTGATCGTCCTCTCTGCTCGTGAGGGCAACGATTCCGGATCCCCGCCCACACCGGGCGGCCCCATCCCGCCCCGCGCTCGCCGCGAGGATCACGCCCCGCGAGAATCCCCCTCGGCTCGCTCACTCGGGTCAACGCATTCCAGTTGTTCGACGCATMCCCGATCGCGGYCCCCAGCGGCGACTTCGGCAGCGCCCCCGGCTTCTGGTCGGCCCGCCACTTCGACAGTTCGTCCCACACAAGTCCGGCGTCCCGCTGTCGCAGTTGGCGGCGTTGCTCTTGACGAGGCCGCTGAAGTTCCCCCTGTACCGGATCATCCGACGGCGGTAACAGCGGCGGCAGCGCCCGCTCGATCGCGTACAACTCGCCGAACAACTCCAGCGCCTTGGCGGCCGCTCGTCACCGGCATCGCTCGCGGCCACGAACTTGCGCCGGGCGGGCATCGGCGGGAAACCGGACGACGGTCCCGGATGGCAGAGCCCGTTCGATCGGAGTCGCGGGCGTGGAAGGTGGTGCGATGCGCATGGGCACGACAGGGGATGCCGGAGCGGGTTGGGCGAGGCGTCGCCGCCACAGGTAGAAGTTGGACAGGGAAACGCGTTCAGCGGTGCAGAGCGCGGCAACGGTCTGATTGCTGGCCGCAAAGCGTTCGAGGCGTTCAACCCATTTACGGTTGACTGCAGCGCGCCGAAACTCCAAGAGATGATGACCCTGGTGAGTGCCTTCTTCCGCGCCTACTTTGCCCGCCACGGGCACCCACCTGGGCGGGTGCCGTTCGTCGCCGCACTCGACGACGACGAAGGTGCCGCGGAGGAGGACAAGATCATCGAACGCTCGGAACGCAGGCGGTCGCGGATCTGTGAGCCGGCGGGTCGGTGGGCTTGGGAACTGACCCGCGACTTTCTCACTGATATTCAGTACATTCAATCGTAATGATTATATATTAATTTACATTAAATAATGTATATTTGTATATAATATTGATATATTGAAAATATGATATGGCCGAGGCCGAACCGCGAATTGACTTCGCACGGGTGACGTTCCCGTCCGACCAATTCACGATCCGGATGCTCCGCACGGCCTACCCCGGGGCGTTCGACCGGCCCGCGGCGCTGCCCGAGAACCGGACACAGTTCCACGGCCGTGCCAGCATCGAGGACGCCCTCGGCGGGACGATTGACTTCGAGCGACGCCTGGCGGTTCTAGAATTTAAACGGGTGCTCGGCCTGCAGCCGACCGAAGAGGAGGTCGCCTTTAGCCGCGCGAACTTGGCCGAGACACTGACCGACGAGTACGTCCACCTCGGCTCGGCCACGGGAGAGCACCACTCCGCACAACTGATCCGCGACGTCGAATCCCAGGCGTCTTCCCAGGCCCATCATCACCTCGGTCAAACCCCACCCTGACTGGCCGCCTGGGACCCGCCGGCACGCTGCGCAAATCCGATTGCGCAGATCGTCGGGCGTTGCTTCCCCGTGGTACAACACAACGCGGGCGGACAGAGGTTCGACCCGACGCACCCCTGATCCGACCAGCGGCCCGCCGCGTCCCGCGGCGTCGAGTTGCGGTCCCCCAATCACCACGGCGGTGTTCCCGCACCGTCTCGAAAGAGGAAATGCCATGTCACGCGGCCGGAGCCGCGCGCGGAGCCGGTACGCGCGCCAGAAGGCGCTCCTGGATCGGTTCACCCATGCACGACAGGACCCGGAAACCTTTGCTGACCTGATTTCCGAACTCGTCCACAAGGATGTGGCCGTCTGGCCCCTGGCCGAGGACGCGTCACAAGACTGGCCGTTGAGCGCCGCCTACGCTTACAACCTGCTCGCCGAAATTTCGGTGCTGCCGGCCCCGGAATGCTACGAACGGCTGAACGGGCTATTTCTGATGGCCATCCTGGCCTACTGCGAGTTCCAGCACGCCTGGGCCATCCCGCCGATGCCGAGCGACAACGGAGGTGCGCCATGACCCTGCAACAGATGGTCGGGCTGGTATTAGCCGGGATGATCTTCGGTGCGTTCGGCGGTCCGGTCGCGGCCGTATTCGGCCTGTGGCTGGTCCGGCGAAATGAGCGCCGCCGGTGGCTCGTGATTCCCGTTCGGGCTCCGGGGAAAGGGGGTGCCCAATGATGACGGTAAAGGAGGCCGCGGCACGGGCATGCGTGTCGGAATCGCTCATCTACGCGTGGTGCCAAGCTGGCGTCCTCCCGCACGCGAGATTCGGCCGTACCGGGAGACGAGGGACGATCCGGATCGAGGCGGCAGACCTCGAAACCGTCATCCAGACGATGAAGGCCAGCGGAGCGCCGCGCGGGGGCAACCGGCGGGCAGTACCGAACCACCCGCCACTCAAGCACATCAAGCTTCAGCCCGACGCCTTCTTCGCGATGTCCCGCATGTACGCCGCTTGCTCAGCGATGTGGCTGTAGTGGGCAGACACCATCGTCGTATCGGTGTGGCCGAGGAGGACGGCCACTTGCGCGATGCCGACGCCTTTCATGAGGGCGTCGGTCGCATACCCGTGGCGGACCGCGTATGCGACGGCGTGCTTGAGGTGCGGCAGTTTTTTTCGGAGCCGCCGGAACCGCGAACAGATGCCGTGCATCCCGAACGGCTTCTTGAGACGCGGGCCGCGGAAGAGCGTGCCCTCGGGGTGTCGGGCTATGAGTTGCTTCGTGATTTCGATCAGCCGCGGGTTTAGGAACACCACACGGGGCTTCTTGGTGACCTTGCCCGTCTTGTGTTTGTCGAACACCCACACGCCAAGTCCCAGGTCCACGTTCGCCGCCGTCACGCGGGACACCTCCGATGGTCGACATCCGCTCTCCTGCATCGCCTCGACGAACAGGCGGAACTCCTCGTCGTCGATGGCGTCGAGGATCTCCTTTCGCTTGGTCCTTTGTGAGGGCCGCGGGCCGCTTGTTCACGGCCGGTTTTTTCACGCCATTGATGGGCGAGGCGGCGATCACGCCCTCGTCGGTCGCCCAATTGAAGGCCCGCTTGACGGCGGTGATGGCGTGGCGCCGGGCAGCCGTCCAGCCCTTGTGCGCGTCGAGCCAACGGGTGACATGGAACGGATTGAGGTCCATGATTGCGAGTGTGCCGTATTGCTCGCAGAAGTCCTGAAGGTAGCGTTTGTACCAACGGAACATCACGGCATCGTTGTGCCGTTCGGCGTGCTGGAGGAACAGGTCGCAGGTCGTGGCGGCGGTAACGACATCGGGCTTGGGCAGGGCCTTCGTCTGCCCGGCCATGATCTCGTGCCACGCTTTGGTAATGCGTTCGGGCACGACCCAACTGGTCTTGTCCTTCTTTGGCGTGGGATCGTCGGGCAGGCGGGGGCCGAGACGGGTTTGTTGGTCACCGAGTTGAACGTACCAGGCGTTCTTCGATGTGCGGAATCAGGGTTTCGACTGACGCATGAGCAAACCTCCCGTGTGGTACAGGAGTGGGCCGAGGGGCTTGCTCTTTGGCCCCCCGGTCGCTGCGAACGACCGGGGGGTTCTTACGTTCCGGCCCATGAGCGGCCGGAAACTCTGCCCGCTGAGGGCAAAGCTGAGGGTAGAAAACCGCGGTTTCCCTTGGTTTTCTGGAAGTTGGGGATCTAGGATTCGAACCTAGACTAAGTGAGTCAGAGTCACTCGTGCTACCGTTACACCAATCCCCAACAAAATCGAGCCGGAACTGCGGTTCGGCCGTCCCGTTGGTAGCATGAGGATAGTGTATCGTGGGTCGTTTCGGGTGTCTACCTCTCCAAACATCCGGTCGGTACCGCGGGTCTCGTCACATTGATTGCGGTTGCTCGTGTAAGAGCGAGCGCCGGGTACTCGTTTCACCTGGTGATCGGCAACGCGGCTGATGGTTCTCACACGCGTTCAAGATGAGAACGGCGGTCAGGCACGCGATCGCAGAAGCCGGTGACGGGGTAGGGGAGTGAACTCGCGAGCCGGGTCGAAATATCAAAAACGAATGGCACGGCGGTTGCAAAWAAMTGTTTYACCGGGCCAGCAAGGACACGCGGCCCGAACTGACAATCCACGGAGGGCAGAACGATGCACGCCGACTACACCGATGGAAACGACCTGTCCCGCCTCGCGGACGACGGCTGCCCGCACGATTTGACCAGCGAAACCGACGCGAGTTGCGGTGAATAACATCGACATCGGCCGCGGGTAACGATTTCCGTGTGGCTGAAAATAGAGCTGCGAACCGAGCCGGCACGATCAATCGTGCCGGCTTTTTTCGTTTGTATTGCACCGGTCGGGCAAAATCACCAGGAGCGCGAAGACCGGAGCGACTCGGTCGGGCTCGCACTTCGGGCGCTCGAGGTGGCTTTTGCGGCAAGTTGGGGCGGCGCGGAACACCGCCCAGCTTGCCGTTTCGTTCCGAATGAATGGTTGGCAGGGGGCGGTTGGTAAGAGCGGACCCTGGAGGTATTACCCGCGCAACGGGTCGGACTGGTAAAAGGTGCTGTCGCGGATTGAAAAGAAAGTCTCAAGTCCGGCCGGCCCGGGAAATAATGCCGGCTCGCATGGAACGGCCGTTCGTCCCGGCCCCTCAACCAAAGAAAATTTCCGCAGCGTTATTC
>BFBZ01001913.1_pt1 | contig 12674 bp, 10 predicted proteins | sample 1888401 | NCBI WGS metagenome assembly BFBZ01 (sample SAMD00112614, study PRJDB3348) | symbiont metagenome | host: Chara braunii | reverse complement strand
CCCGCACCCGCCTAGTTTTTCCAGGTGGAGCATCGACAGGGCGCGACGGTGCCCTTGGTGCAGTGCCAAGCGGAGAAGCGATCATGACTCAGACGCCTCAGTCGATCCTGGAGATGTTCACCAAGCTCGGACAAGATCTGAAGATCCCGAGCGTCGACATGGACAAGATCATCGCCCACCACCGCAAGAACCTCGAAGCGCTGAGCGCCAGCGGCAAGGCGGCGGCGGAAGGCGCGACGGCCTTCGCGGCCAAGCAGCGCGAGATCATCGAAGCCGCGATCAAGGATATCCAGTCGGCGGCGCAGGGCTTCAAGATGCCCGGCAGCCCGCAGGAAGCCATGGCGGCTCAGTCCGAATTCGCCAAGAAGTCGATCGAGGCCGCCATCCGCAACACCAAGGATGTCGCCGAACTCATCCAGAAATCCAATCAGGATGCGCTGAAGATCATCCAGGATCGCATGAAGGAAAGCTTCGAAGAGATCAGGGGCAGCTTCACCAAGAAATAGGCGCGGGCGCGACAGCCCTCGACATCAAGGCGGGGCCGCTGGCCGGTCCCGCCTTTTTTCAGGTCCACGCGGTCTGCCGCTCAGTGCGGGCGCGACGGATCGGGATAGAACACCTTGCGCCAGCCACCGCGATCGAAGGGCTTGAACGCGCCTTCGGGCTGCGCCAGGCGATCTGCCACCGCATAGACCGCGGCCGGGTTGTGCCCGAGCCCGCAATGGCTGCCGAGCACCTCGATATTCTCGGTGATCGGCCCCTCGACCTCGACACAGCACTGCCAGGCGCAGATGCCGTCGGTGCGGCTGTAGATCGCCGTCGTCGGCACCGGCGGCGGCGTGGCGACAACGCCACCCATGTGATTGTCGCGATTGTCGACCTTGTGGCCGGAGGTGAATTCATAGAGCCGCCAGGCGTTGGTGGCGGTCGGCGGGCCGGCGAAAGGACTGCCCAGCGTGATCACCGAACGAACCCTGTCGGGCAGCGCCTTGGCGAGCTGGCGGGCATAGATGCCGCCGAGGCTCCAGCCGACCAGGCTGACCTTCCGGCCGTGCTCGTCATTCAGCTGTTTGACCCGGTCGAGCATGCGCCTCTCGAAGCCCGGCAGCAGGCCGTAGTTGCGGCCAAGATCCCAGCCGTGAGCCGAATAGCCCTGGCCGGCGAGAAAGGTCCTGAGCGGCCCGGTCGACCGGTCGGAGGTGATCAGCCCAGGCAGGACCAGGACCGGATGACCATCGCCCCGTCGAGCGGATGCGATCAGCGGATAGGCCGCCACGAAGGCCGCCAGTTCAGGAATCGCCCGACCTTCCATGAGCAGCAGAGCCGTCGACGGCGGCGCGAGGGTTTCGGATGCGGATGCCATGCCGGTTCCTCTCTCATGCGGGAATCCGGTGTCCGAAAGCCCGCTCTTTGGTCCGCGCTGATTTGCGGCGGACGCCAAAGGTAGATCATTCCATCGCCGGCGCCACAAGCCGGCCGCCCACGGCTGTGGACAGGCCATGGTCGTCCCACCCTAGATAGGGTGCCGATCGGCGCTGCAAAAGCCTTGGCGCATAGCGAAGCCTTGGCGCATAGCGAGGTCCCGCCGGATCTTGCGATCCGATCGGGACCAACTCAACCGATGGCTCTCGGTTCCGCTGCCTCAGGCGAGGACGCCGCGGGCGCTGTCGCCCTCGGCGCGCCTGGCTCCGCTACTTCGGCGGAGCAGCAGCCTTGGCTTTCGCCGGCGGCGCGGCCTTTGCCTTGGCGGCAGCCGGAGCCTTGGCTTTCGCCGGAGCCTTGGCCTTGGCGGCAGCTGGTGCCTTGGCTTTCGCTGCGGCCGGCGCCTTGGCCGGAGCTGGTGCCTTGGCCTTGGCGGCGGCCGGCGCCTTCGACTTGGCTGCGGCCGGAGCCTTCGCCTTCGCCGCGGCCGGAGCTTTTGCCGGCGCCTTGGCCGCGGCAGGAGCCTTGGCCTTGGCGGCAGCCGGGGCTTTCGCCTTCGTCGCTGCCGGCGCCTTCGACTTCGCTGCGGCCGGAGCCTTCGCTGCCGCCGGCGCTTTCGCCGGAGCCTTGGCCGCGGCCGGGGCTTTCGACTTGGCGGCGGCCGGAGCCTTTGCCTTCGCCGCAGCCGCAGCCGGAGCCTTGGACTTGGCGGCGGCCGGAGCCTTCGCTTTCGCCGCGGCCGGAGCCTTTGCCTTCGCTGCGGCCGGAGCCTTCGGTTTCGCAGCTTCCTTCGTCTTCGCCGTTGCCTTCGCCATTGCCGTCTCCTTGGGCTTGGTAGCGACCTCAACCACGGCGACAGGCGCGGCGGTGACGCCGAACCTCTTCGCCACGGCTGCCTTCAGTTCGTCCAGGGCGTCGCCGAGATGATCGGCGAGCCTGACGATATCCGGAACCGCGCGGCGGTCGGCGGTCAGGCCGAAATCGAGCTTGTCCAGATAGCTCTGCACTGTCAGGTTCAGCCCAATGCCGTGCACTGGGATAGAGACGGGATAGAGGGCCAGCACCTTGGCGCCGGCGCAATAGAGCGGGAAAGGCGGCCCCTGCGTATTGGAGATGACCACGTTGGCGCCCATCGGGATGACATCGGCCAATCCCGACTTGCCGAACAGCTGCATCATCCCGGGCAGGAACAGTGGCGCCCCGAGCAAGGTGAAGTCCTTGGGCGCCGCATCCTTGGTGGCGCCGGCGATCGATTTCGATGTCGTCGCGGTCTTCTGAATCGACATCAGCCGCTCGAGCGGATCGGCAATGTCGGTGGCCAGCGGGCAGCTCATGCCGAAGACCTGATTATTGATGTCGGTATTGCCGGCCTCGCGCAGCGAGATCGGCACGAAGGCAATCAGCGGCGTCGCGGGCAGCGCCTTCTTGTCGATGAGATATTGGCGCAGCGCGCCCGCGCAGATCGCCATCACCACGTCGTTGATCTTGGTGCCCGTCGCCTTGCCGATCAGTTTGGCATCGGCCAATGACAGCGAGCGGGCGGCATAGGCGCGCTGGCCCGATATCGTCACGTTGAACGGCGTCTTCGGCGGCAGGACATTCGGCAGCGCCGGTGCTCCGCTCTCGGCCTTGTCCTTGTCGCCGCCCGGGATCAGCAGGCCGGCCACCGTGGTCAGCATCTGCGCGCCGGCGGCGAGCACCGTGAAGTGCTGGCGCACCGCGTTGCTGACCAGAGTATTGAGATTGCTGAGCGCCCTTTCGGCGGGGTCCGGCTTGGGCTTTTTCGGACCCGGCTCCGGCGGCGGTTCGACCTCGCGCGGCGTCTCCGAAATATCGTAGAGCGCCTTGGTGATCACCATGCCGGCACCGCCGTCGACGGCGGCATGATGCACCTTCGAATAGAGCGCCACCTGACCGTTCTCGAAACCTTCGATGACGGTGAACTGCCAGAGCGGACGCGACCGGTCGAGCGTCACCGAATGCAGGTCGCCGACCATCGCTTCGAGCTGCGCGAAGGTCCCGGGCTTGGGCAGGCTGGTGTGCTTGATGTGATAGTCGAGATCGACATGCGAGGCATCGACCCAGCCGGGATGATCGAGGTCGAGAACGGTGCGCGCGAGCTTCTTGGAAAAGATCGGGATCAGGTGCAGGCGCGTCGCGAAGAAGGTGCGGAAATGGTCGTAGAACGATCCGCTCAAGGCCGCCGGTTTTTCATAGAGCGTCAGCCCCGCGACATGCATCGGAGTTTCCGGCGTTTCCATGTAGAGAAACGTAGCGTCGATGCCGCTGAGCTGTTTCATCTTCGTTTCCCCTGGGGCCGATTTTCTCCTGCGCCGTGGCGGAGGGCCTAGCGCGGGGCTCGGTGCCACCATTGAACGCCGATACGCTAACCGAAGGCAAGTCCATCCTCTCCTTAGTCAAGCTGCTGATTTTTCGTGATTCTCGCAAGCTATTCGCGCGGGCTCCCAGAGAGCGGGCTCTTGAACGCTACGGCCAAGCCGCTCTAAGCTCGTCACAACGAAAAAATAGCGGGAGGGAAAGCTCTTGGACCGGTTCTGGCTGAAGTCTTATCCGGCCGGCGTTCCTGAGAACGTCGACGTCGACAAGTACTCCTCCGTGGTGGCTCTGCTCGAAGAGAGCTTCGCCAAATATCGCGACGACAAAGCCTATATCTGCATGGACAAGGCGCTCACTTTTGGTGAGGTCGACGCACTGTCCGCCGCCCTCGGCAGCTATCTCCAATCCATCGGTTTGAAGAAGGGCGATCGTGTCGCGATCATGATGCCCAATGTGCTGCAATACCCCGTCACGGTCGCCGCCGTGCTGCGGGCCGGCTTCATCGTGGTCAATGTCAATCCGCTCTACACGCCGCGCGAGCTGGCGCATCAGCTGAAGGACTCCGGCGCTCAGGCTATCATCATCCTGGAGAACTTCGCCGCGACGCTTGGCGAGGTGATCGCGGAGACGCCGATCAGGCAGGTGATCCTCGCCGCGGTCGGCGACCTGCTCGGCTTTCCGAAAGGCACCATCGTCAACTTCGTGCTGCGCAATGTGAAGAAGGCAATCCCCGCCTATTCGCTACCCGGCGCGATCCGCTTCAACACCGCCCTGGCACGCGGCCGGCACGTGCCGTTCGCCCGGCCGGAGATCACGCAGGACGACGTCGCGGTGCTGCAATATACCGGCGGCACCACCGGCGTCTCGAAGGGCGCGACGCTGCTCCACCGCACGCTCATCGGCAATCTCCTGGCCTCCGAGGCGTGGACGCAGCCGGGGCTCAGGCGCAAGCCGATCGAAGGCCAGCCCGTGTTCATCTGCGCGCTGCCGCTCTATCACGTCTTCGCCTTCGTCTCCTGCGCGCTGCTGGCCATGCGCATGGGCGGCGTCAATGTGCTGATCCCCAATCCGCGCGACCTCGGCGGCCTGATCAAGGAACTGGCCAAGTACCCGTTCAACGTCATGCCCGGCGTCAACACGCTGTTCAACGGGCTCGCCAATCACCCCGACTTCGCCAAGCTCGACTTCTCGCATCTGCTGATCGCCAATGGCGGCGGCATGGCGGTGCAGGAAGCGGTCGCGAAGAAGTGGCTCGCCTTGACCGGCTGCCCGATCGTCGAGGGTTACGGCCTGTCCGAGACCTCCGCCGGGGTCACCTGCAACCCGACGGATTCCTCCGCCTATACCGGCACGATCGGACTGCCTCTGCCCAATGTCGAGATCCGCATGCTCGACGACGACGGCAAGGATGTGCCGCTTGGCTCGCCCGGCGAGATCGCCATTCGCGGCCCGCAGGTGATGGCCGGCTATTGGCAGCGGCCGGACGAGACGGCCAACGTCATGACGCCTGACGGTTTCTTCAAGTCGGGCGATGTCGGCATCATGGACGAGCGCGGCTACATCACCATCGTCGACCGTAAGAAGGACATGATCCTGGTCTCCGGCTTCAACGTCTATCCCAACGAGATCGAGGGCGTGGCGGTCAGCCATCCCGGCGTTCTCGAATGCGCCGTGGTGGGCGTGCCCGACCGCAATTCCGGCGAGGCCGTGATGATGTTCGTGGTCCGCAAGGATCCGAACCTCACCAAGGACGAGCTGATGAAGTTCTGCATGGACAATCTCACCGGCTACAAGAAGCCGAAATATATCGAGTTCCGCACCGATCTGCCGCGCACCAATGTCGGCAAGATCCTGCGCCGCGAACTGCGCGACCAGGCGATCAAGGACATGACCAAGGCCGCCTGACCGACCACCCGATCGCTTCGCATGATCACATGACCAGGAGCATGACCCATGGCCCGCGCCCCGGCACCCAGCACCACTGCCGCGAAGACAGCAGCCGCTGCCAACACGGCCGCTGCCAAGACCTCCGCAGCTAAGACCGGCTCGTCCGGCAAGACCACGGGAGCGTCGGCGAAAGCCAAGGGCAAGGCGACAGCCGAGCCAGCGGAGGCGCACGCCAGGGCGGCTGCGACGGCCGCCGCCGAAACGAAGACCGGCGCGGCGAAGCCGGCGACCGAAGCCAGGCCATCGGCCCGGTCGCTCGCCGACGAGATCGCCGAGGAGGCCTCGCAGAATACCCTGGCGCTCAATCCGCTGGTCGGCCTGCGCGGCGAGGATCTGATGAGCGCCGCGAAGACCGTGATCGGCGCGCTCGCGGCCCAGCCGCAGATCGTCGCCCAGCAGTGGATGGGCTTTCTGGGCGAGCTCGGCAAGATCGTCACCGGCCGGTCGGAGGTCGCGCCCGACCCCAAGGACAAGCGCTTCGCCCATCCGTCCTGGGGCGAGAACGCCCTGCACCGCGGCCTGATGCAGTCCTATGTCGCCTGGGCCAACACGGTGACCGAGGCGGTCGCCAAGACCAGCCTGCCCAACAAGGATGCCGCCCGTGCGCGCCTGGTCACCTCGATCTTCGTCGACGCCATGTCGCCGTCGAACACGCTGATCGGCAATCCGCTCGCCCTGAAGCAGGCCATCGACAGCAAGGGCCAGAGCCTGCTCGACGGCATGAAGAACTACCTTGCCGACCTCGCCCAGAACGGCGGGCTGCCGAGCCAGGTCGACATGTCCAAGTTCAAGGTGGGTGAGAACCTCGCCAACACGCCGGGTACGGTGGTGTTCAAGAACGAGGTGCTGGAGCTCATCCTCTACACGCCGACCACCGAGACGGTGTTCGCCCGTCCGCTGCTGATCGTGCCGCCGCAGATCAACAAATATTATGCGGTCGACATGTCGCCCAACAAGAGCATGATCCGCTTCCTGCTGGCCAACGGCATTCAGCCGTTCTGCATCTCCTGGCGCAATCCGACCGCGCGGCAGCGCGACTGGGGCCTCGACACCTATATCCAGGCGCTCGACGAGGCGGTCGACGCGGCCCGCGAAATCACCGGCCAGGACACCATCAACGTCATGGGCTCGTGCTCCGGCGGCATCACGACATCGACCTATGCCGGCTGGCTCGCCGGCCAGAAGCAGGACAAGCTCAACGGCATCGTCCTGGCGGTCTGCGTCATCGACACCGAGGCCGGCGCCGATACCGACTTCTCCGCCCTGGTCACCCCGGAATCGGTACTCGCCGCCAAGCAGATGTCGGCCACCCGCGGCATTCTCGACGGCCACGAACTGGCCAAGATGTTCGCCTGGATGCGGCCGAACGACCTGATCTGGAACTACTGGGTCAACAACTACCTGATGGGCAACCAGCCGCCGGCCTTCGACATCCTGTTCTGGAACGCCGACACGACCCGCTTGCCGGCGCGCCTGCATGGCGACTTCCTCGATCTGATCTTCACCAATCCCTTCGTCAACGCCAACAAGATGGCGATCCACGGCACGCCGATCGACATGCGGAAGGTCAAGGCCGAGACCTATGTCATCGGCGGCACGACCGACCACATCACGCCCTGGAAGGCGGTCTATCAGACCGCGCGCATCTATGGCGAAGAGACCACCTTCGTGCTGTCCAACTCGGGCCATCTGCAAAGCCTGTTGAACCCGCCGGGCAATCCGAAAGCCTGGTTCGTCACCGGCAAGGCAGGCCAGGTCGATGCCGATGCCTGGGCGGCCGGCGCCAGCAAGCAGGAAGGCTCCTGGTGGACCCATTGGGTGGACTGGCTGAAGCAACGCGGCAATGGCGAGGTGGCCGCGCCGAAGCAAGCCGGCAGCAAGACGCACAAGCCGCTCGGACCGGCGCCCGGCACCTATGTGTTCGAGCCCTGAGGACGGCCGCGTTCTCCCCACGCCCGACCGGCGGATGCTGTCGCCAACGGCGATCTGCTAACCTTGGTGCCGACAAAGCCCGATCGGTGATTCCCCGCGCCGGCGCGCGCCCATGAGGAGCATGCCTTGACCCAAGCCCGGACTGCCGCAGCGAGCCACCCGGCCTTCGACATCAGGATGATCGACGTCGGTGGACAAGTCCTGCGCGTCGGCATCAAGCCCGGCCGCAAGGACAGGCCGCCGCTGCTGATGTTCAATGGCATCGGCGCCAATCTCGAGCTCGCCGAACCGTTCTTCGAGGCGCTTGCCGAGACCGGGGCGGTGATCTTCGACGTGCCCGGCATCGGCGGCTCGCCGGCGCCCACCTTGCCCTACCGGCCTTCGACCATGGCCAAGCTCGCCCATGACCTGGTCGTCCAGCTCGGTTACGATCAGGTCGACGTCTCCGGCGTGTCCTGGGGTGGCGGCCTCGCGCAGCAATTCGCCTTTCAGTTTCCCAAGACCTGCCGCAAGCTCGTCCTGGTCTCGACCTCGGCCGGCATGATCATGCTGCCGGGCGCGCCGAACGTGTTGGCCAAGATGGCGAGCCCGCAGCGCTATACCGACCGCGGCTACATGAAATCGATCGCCGCCGAGATCTATGGCGGCGCTTTCCGCAAGGACCCGACTCTGATCGACCGCCACGCCGCGGCCATGCGCGGCTCTTCGCAATATGGCTACACGCTGCAGCTTCTGGCCATGCTCGGCTGGACCAGCGTGCCCTGGCTGTGGATGCTGCAGCAGCCGACCCTCATCTTGTCGGGCACCGACGACCCGCTGATTCCGGTCATCAACGCCCGTCTGCTCGCGACCTTGATTCCCAAGGCCCGGCTGGAACTGATCGACGACGGCCACCTGTTCGTGGTGACCGATCCGGCACGTTCGGCGGCGACGGTCGAGGCCTTCCTCAACGAGCCCTGAGCCCGGTGCTCCGAGCCGGTTCAGACCTCGGCCGGCTTCAGTTGCTTGCCGACGATGGCGACGGCCTGGACGAAGCCCTGGGCGGCCTCGATCGCAATGGCGAGCGAGGCGAGCGTGTCCGCGAGATCCTCCGGCAGGGCCCGCAAAGCCGCGATCTCCGCTGAGATGCGCTCGACGGCCGCGCAGGCGTGATCGGCGAGCCCGGCGGCCGCAGCGGCCACGACCGTGAAACCCTTGCCGCTCTCGCCGGCATCCGCCAGTTCCATCGTGGCGTGGAGGGCCAGCAGGTTGAACTGCTCGGCGATGCTGGTGATCATGCCTCCCGCCCCGCCCGCGTCAGGGCCCGCGTCGCGCTTGCCAAGCGCAGACCACCACAGACCGGGACATGGTTCGCCGGGGCACGAGCGGCCCCCTCGGGCGACGGCGGCACGGACGCTGGCGGCTGATTCGGCATGGCGCACTCCACAAGTCCGCATCCGATGGCCTGCCGGCGGCCCCTGTTGCAAGCCAAATCCCCGAACATCGAGCGCGGAGGGCGGCCGCATCACCCGCCGGACTATTTGACCGGCTGTTCGGCCCCATTGGCCGATGTCGGGGTGGCGGCCTTGCCATGGGCCTGAATGGCCAGGATGCGATCGGCCAGGCTGAGTTCGCCCCGCGCCTTGCCGGGCTTGCCCGCGGCATAGTCGGCGAGCATCGCTTCGATCTTCGAATTCGGTCCTTCGAGCAGCGCCGTGACACGGGCGACCTCGACCGCCACCGCGCTGACGCGATCGCGCAGCAGAGCGCTGTCCCTGCCGTCGCGGGTCTTGGCCGCCTCGATGTCGCGTTTCAACTGGGCGAGATCGCGCTGGATCTTCTCGCGATCGTCGCGCGCCTGGGCGAGTGAACCATCGAGCACGCCCTTTTCGGCCCTCAGCGTTTCCGCGGTTTCCCTGAGGCCCTTGACGGTTTCGGTATTGCGCATGGTTTGAGCCGCCAGCTTGGTCTTGAGTTTGTCGCGCTCGGCCTCCAGCGCGGCGAGCGCGCGCTCGGCGGCATCGCGCGCCTCTTGTTCGCGGGTCGCCCGCTCCCGCTCGGTGGCGATCTCGCCTTTCAAGCCCTCGATCTCCGCCTTCAGCCGCGCAGTCAGGCCGGTCTCGGCGGCAAGCGTCGCACGGAGCCCCACGATGGCCTCGCCAAGGCCACTCGCCCGCTGGCGCTCGCCGGTGAGCAAAGTCGAGGTTTCGGCGAATGACTGCCGGTGGCCCGAAAGGTCGGTTTCGGCCTCGGCGAGATCCTTGCTGAGCTGGCCCACCTGGCTGCGCAGGTTTTCCACCTGCGTACGCAAGGCCACGATCTCGACACGCTGGCCATCGCTCTCGACCAGTTTGGCCGCCAGTTCCTTGTCGAGCGCGGCGAATTCGGTTTCCTTCTGGGCCAGCACCTCTGCCGAAACAGTCAGCTCCCTCGCCTTCTCCGCATCGGCCGCGACAGCCGCGGCGAGCGCCGTCTCCAGCTCGGCCCTGCGCGCCTCCAGGCCGGCGATCGTTGCCGCCCTCGCCTTCAGCTCGACATCAAGATCGCGCATCGCCTCGGTCTTGCGCGCGAGGTCGACTGTCTGGTCGTTGACCTTGCCCTGCAGGGTTTCCGCACTCATTTCGAGGCGACGCGCGGCGACGGCGAATTCGGCCCGCAACTGGTCCTTGTCGGCCTTGATCTCCGCCATCGACAGCGGAATGGCGTTCTCGACCCGCCGGGTCGTGAGCCTGACCGCACGCCGCCACACGGCTCCGAGCAGGCCGAGCGCCAGGAGCGCGGCCAGCAGGAACCCCAGGGCGAAGACCATGGCGGTCTCGATCGTCACGGTCGGGCTACTCCCACGCGCGTCAGGGTCGGCAACCCCTTTCTGCCACGCCAAAACGGCCGCGGAAAGATCCGCGGCCGTTCAATCCATATCATGAAAGCAATGCGCCGGGCGCTGCCGGCCGCCGATCAGAACGGGTTCCAGGTCGGGCTCGGCGTGAACTTCAGATAGCCGCCATTGACGCCCAGCCGGGCGCCGACGCCGGTGCGGATCGGCACCACCAGCATGTTGTCGGCGGCCAGCGCCGTCATGCTGAGACCGCCGACCAGATAGGCCGAACCGTTGACGCCAAGGAACCGGCGATAGAGATCGTCGGGATTGCGGACACGATAGGCCAGCATCATCGTGCGGTCGCCGTCGCCGCCGAAATCGAAGCCGAGCGACGGGCCCTGCCAGAACACCTTGGTGTCGCCGCCGTGCTTGGTATAGAGCACGCCTTCGCCATACCGCAGCCCGGCGACGAAGGCGCCGGAGCCTTCCTGTCCCAGGATATAGGCGCTCGGCTGGCCCCATTGCTGGGTCGCCCGCTCGACCAGGTTGGCCAGCCCCCGGCTGGTGCCGCCGAAGAAGCGGTGGCCCGCCGTGACGACCTCGTTGCCGGAAAAAGTCTGCGGTGTTTCCGATTGATAGGAGCGCTGCGCCAGCGCCTGTCGGTCGAAACCGACCAAGGCCGTCGCGGCGAGACCGGTCAGGACGGCTCGCCGGTCAAACTTGGAAAGACTGCGCATTGATCACCTCGCGGCAAATGTCGGTGCGGCCGGCTCGGGCACGCCCTTGGTCAAATAAGCTAGTGGATGAAGGTAACCATTTGGTCACCAGGCCATGATTTCGACGTTCTCGGTAACGAAGTGCACACCGTGAATTGCGAAGCTCGCTCAGTGATTCGATGACGTGCAGATTTGGGGAAGATGATGTCGGTGATGAGGCAGTTCCTGCGCCCTCTGGCCTGGACCATGGCGATCACGGGGCTTTATGCAGGCTTTGCCTTGATCATCGCGATGGCCGACGGCCAATCGTCGTCGCGTGCCGCCACCACTGAGCGGGTTGTGACCGATCGTCTCACCGGGCTGGCTCTCTATGGCATCGACCCGGTCGCCTATTTCACCGACCGGGCGCCGCGCGAGGGCCTGCGCGACTATGAACTGCCCTGGGCCGGCGCCACCTGGCGCTTCCTGAACGAGGGCAACCGCGCCGCTTTCATGCGCGATCCCTCAGTCTACGAGCCGCGCTTCGGTGGTTACGACCCGGTTGCCGTCGGCGAGGGCAATCCGGCCACCGGCCATCCCTCGGTCTGGAGCATCCACGAGGAACGGCTCTACGTGTTCCATTCGGAGCGCAACCGCGCGCGCTTCGCCGCCGACCCGGAAGCCGCCATCGCCAAGGCCGAGAGCCATTGGCCGGCTCTGCTCGCCACCCTGGTGCCCTGAGCGCCGGCGGCCTTCAATCCCGCATCATCGACGCCAGGACTTCGCGAAGCGAGGTCGCGCCGTAGCGGACGTCGTCGGCTCCCGGCTCGACATCGATCGCGCCGGCATTGTGGGCATCGTAGAGATCCGCGACGAGTTGGGCGTAGCTCTTGCCGAGGCCACCCCGGGTCAGGGCGGCGATCCAATCCGCGCGCGGCAGCTCGCGCGCGGTGATCGGCCGGCCGACAATGCCGCCGAGCGCCGCCGCCACGTCGGTCGGCGTGTAGCGGCGCGGGCCCTCGACATGGACGATGCGCGGCGAGGCCACGGCGGCCAGCGAGAGCAGAAGATCCGCCGCGACCAGGCCGACATCGGATGCCGAGACGGTCGGGAACAGCTTGGTCAACGGGTGGTGCAGGCTCGGTAGGATCCCGCTCGCGGCCGCGGACATGCCGAGACGGGACCAGTTCTGCATGTGCTCGGCGGAGCGCAGCAAGGTCAGGCCGGTGGGCACCGCGCGCAACCGCGCTTCCAGGGCATGGAAGGTCAGCGTGAGGCCGGTTCCCACGCTCAGTTGCGCCCCGTAGTCCGAAATCGCCAGCACCTTGGCCGGGCGCGCGGCGTCGAGCGCTCCGGCGATGATCTCGATCATGCCGCGCATATCCGCCGGGGCATCGGCCGCGCCGGTGCTCATCGGGCAGATCACCTGCACCGCGGCCGCGCCGGCCATCGCCGCCTCGAGCGTCACGCCATCGCGCAGGTCGGCGATGGCGATCTCGCAGCCCAAGGCCGCGAATTCCCCGGCCTTCGATCCGTCGCGCAGG
>BFBZ01001912.1_pt1 | contig 12679 bp, 7 predicted proteins | sample 1888401 | NCBI WGS metagenome assembly BFBZ01 (sample SAMD00112614, study PRJDB3348) | symbiont metagenome | host: Chara braunii | reverse complement strand
CAAAGCATGCGCTAAGTGTTCTCCTGGCGCGTCTTGAAGCCGCAGGCGTTTCCTCCCTTGCCTGTCGGTGATGCGCCCGCCTCGCCTCGCTCGCTGCACTAGCTGAGCGGGGCATCTTTTTGGGGCGGACGGAGAGTTTCAGGTAGAATTAACACCCCGGATTACGCAGTCAAAGCCGCGTGAACCCGAGCGTTTTTAAGCCTGACGTTCCGGAACGTGGACAACGAGCCCGTCAAGAGTGCTCGTCATCTTGATCTGACAGGAGAGCCGCGACGTGGGGCGGACATCGAACGCGAAGTCCAGCATGTCTTCTTCCATAGCCTGAGGACTACCGACCCTCTCTGTCCATTCGTCGTCGACATAGACATGACAGGTGGCACAGGCACATGCTCCGCCGCATTCCGCCTCAATGCCCGGAACGGAGTTGCGTACGGCGTTTTCCATTACGGTGGAGCCGTCGTCGACATTGAGGTCAAAACGGGTGCCGTCAAAGGCGACGATGGTCAATTGGGTCATTTAGATGAATTCCGAAATTCGTGAGTAAAGGACGATCCGGAATTTTACTTCCAACAATTCGCTGGGGCAGTCAACATTTGCGCCGCCGAAACGGATTTCCCGCTTGGCGGCGCAACGATGCATTTGCAGGCTTTCGAAAGGATCAGCTCAGCGCGACAGCTTCAGAATGAAGTTCTCTGCCTCGATGACGCATGTGGTGACGGCCGCCATATGGGTCGCGTCGCTACCATCGTTTTCCAGAGCGCCCGCCGCGTCCGCGACACGAAAGGCGCCGACTGCGCTTGCTGCGCCCTTCAGCTTGTGGGATGCCGCATGGATGCGGTTGGCATCGCCGCTGCCGATCTCCTGCAGACAGGACCGGGCCTGCCGGGCAAACATCTGCAGCACCTCGACTTCGAGAGCCTTGTCGCCCATGGTCTGCTTTGCGAGATGGACCAGATCGATCGCCCGCTCCCTTGATGGGGTCGGCCCGCGTGAATTATCCGGAGATTCAAATGCAATATTCAGTGCTGCCATGTGCCAACGCTCCCGTCCTTAACCTGTGACTGTTTTAGCGACCTGCCGCATAGTTGCGGTCTTGGCATGGCCATCGAGTTAAATTTTGGCACATTGAGGGCGTAAAACTCACGACATGGTTAACGCGCGTTAAACATGCCCAGAATATTGGATTTTCATGCGCTTGAACACGTTAGGAAGGTTAATCGCATCTTAACGATCCACTGACTTTACAGTGGAATTAATTGTCATGACTGGGGGAATGTGTCACTACGATACGGCTAGATTGGGTTTATGGCGCATGCCTTTGCCCAAGAAGTGGATGATGGTAATGTTTTCATAACATCCGTTTGAAAAACCAGTTATCCACTCTGAAATGTAATGGGAAATCCAGCCTCGATATTTATCGAAGACGGAGGACCCCACGGGAGGCAGGGTTCGTCTTTTCTGGATACGGCGGAATTTCCGGAAACGACACGGCAAGCCCGAGTGAGTTGTAACGAGGCGTAACCGCATGGCGAACAAAAAGTACATCGAGTCGGTCGAGGACAAGGCCTTTCAGGCATTGGACGAAGCTTTGCAGATCGATTTCAGTGACGAGAACTTGGAGTCTCGCAGCGGTCCCACGCCTGATGTCCCGGAGCGAAAAGTGTCTGAACCGCCGAAACAGCCGATGAAGCAGACCAAGGACGATGCAGCCCGCCAGGCTGGCAGCGCACGAAGCGCGGCCGCCCCTGCCGCAACGCCCCGCCCCGCCGAGGCACCGAAAAGCCCGAACCTTGCTGCAGCAAACGATGGCAACCGGGCTAGCCCCGCCAGCCTCCTGAAGGCCTTGGATAGCGGCTCCCAGAGCCATGCGGTTCGCAATGCCACGATCTTTTCGCTGTTCTGGATCATCGGCGGTGCCGGCCTCGCCTTCCTGCTTTATGGCGCGCAGATCCGAAACATCCAATCCGTGGCCGATCTTGTCGCCCTTCCCGGCGTCATCGCCTGCATTGTTGGGATCGTCATACCCGTCCTCATGTTCTACGCATTCGGCATGATGATCTCGCGGGCGCACGACATGCGCAACGCCGCCCGCTCCATGGCGGAAGTGGCGCTGCGCCTCGTCGAGCCTGAAACCGTCGCCTCGGATCGTATCATGACCGTCGGTCAGGCAGTGCGTCGCGAAGTCTCGGCCATGAATGAGGGCATCGAGCGCACGATTGCGCGCGCCACCGAGCTGGAAACCCTCGTCCATTCCGAAGTCAACGCGCTCGAGCGCAGCTATGCCGACAACGAATTGCGCGTGCGCGGCCTCGTCCACGAACTCGGCACCGAGCGCGATGCGATCGTCAATCACGCCGAGCGGATTCGTTCCTCCATCTCCGGCGTCCACGACCAGATCAAGGAAGATCTGTCGCTGGCGACCGAAGAGATCGCCGTACGCCTGTCTACTTCGGGCGAAGCCTTTGCTTCCATGATCGATACGCGCGCTGCAGCGCTGATGGAAAAATCCGATTCCGCCGTTCAGGCGCTCGGGACCCTGCTCGCAGCCAAGACCGACAGTCTGCTGCAGAACCTCAATGCTTCCGGCCTCGCGCTTAGCCACGAGTTCGATTCACGTTTGGACGCGCTGTCATCGACGCTTGGCGAACGCGGCAAGGAGCTGCTCGGCCAGTTTGAAACCCGCGCCTCGACGCTGGATGCGAATACGGAAAAGCTGAACAACGCCCTCAACGAGCGCGCCCGCCAGCTCAACGAAACGCTGGTCGCCCGCACCAGGGAAATCAGCGAGAGCCTCACCGGCGGCGAACGCTCGATCACCGGCACGCTGGATACTGTGCTGGCCAAGCTCAATACGTCACTTGACGAAAAGGGTGCCAGCTTCCGCCAGAGCCTGCAATCGACCGCCGATGACACCATGATGGACATCGACCTTCGTTCCGGCTTCTTCGAGGAGCGTTTCCAGTCGACGATCGCTCAGCTTTCGACGACCTTCGACGAGCATGTCTCGGAATTCACCTCTGCCTTCGACAAGCGTGCCGGCACGCTTGACAGCAAGCTTTCGGAAAGCCTTGCGCGGATCAATCAATCCCTGGGCAGCAACTCGGAAGCTATCGAAGGCATTCTGACCTCCAGCATCGAACGTCTCGGGTCTTCCCTCACCGACCAGTCATTCGCACTTGCGACCACTCTGGCGACCGGCCAGGAAGTACTGGAAAGCGCCATCGGCTCCAGGGCTGGCGAGATCGCCTCTGCGCTGCAGAATGCCACCAGTGGCATTTCCTCCGCCCTCACCTCGGGTACAGGCGAACTGAACGCTGCGCTGACCACCCACGCAAGCACCTTTACCAATGCAGTCCAGGGCGTGACACGGGATGTCTCCGCTGCCCTGCAGAGCGGCACGGAAGAACTCACCACGGCTTTCACCGGCCGCGCCAGCGAAATCAACAACACGCTCTCGTCTCGTACCAGCGAGATCACCCAGGCCCTGGGTTCCGCCCATGAGCGCATCGACGCCGTCATGGCGTCTCGCAGCACGGCCCTATTCGGTGCTCTTGCCGACAATCAGTCGCGCTTCGAACAGACACTGGCCGAACGCTCGGAAGGCATCGTCAGTGCCGTCAGCGGTTCGCACGAGCATTTGACTGCCGCGCTCGACGAGCGCACGTCGATGCTGGCTATCTCGTTTGCGGAAAACCAGCTTCGCCTCGAAAACACGCTATCAAGCCGCGCCGACGCCATCACCGGCGCCATTGCCGAGACACATGGCAAACTCGCCGATACGCTCGACGACAAGACGATGGCGCTTGCCATTGCTCTCTCCGAAAGCCAGTCGCGACTGGAAGATACCGTCTCCGGACATGCCGAGCAGGTCGCCGGCACCATGGATGAAAAGACCAAGGCACTTGCCCGCGCCCTCGCCGAGGGTCATGCACGCCTGGAAAGCACCGTGTCAGGTCACGCCGAAACCGTCACTAATGCGCTCGACGACCGGACCATGGCGCTTGCCATCGCCCTTTCCGAAAGCCAGGCGCGACTGGAAGAAACCGTCGCAGGTCATGCTGAGCGCGTTGCAGATACGCTTGACGGCAAGACCGGCGCACTGGCGGCTGCCTTGACCAGCGGACAAACCCGCCTTGAGGAAACACTCTCCAATCGCGCCGAAGAAATCATCAAGGCTTTTGCCGGCAATCATGCCGCTCTGGCTGACGCGCTTGACGACCGGACCATGGCGCTTGCCATCGCTCTTTCAGAAAGCCAGTCCCGCCTGGAGGACACGGTTTCCGGTCACGCCGAGCGCGTCGCCGATACGCTGGAAGGCAAGACAAGAGCACTTTCCGACGTTCTGACGAACGGCCAATCGCGCCTGGAGGCAACGCTGGCCAACCGTGCGGAAGCCATCACCAACGCATTCGCCGGCAATCACGCCGCCATTAGCGATGCGCTGGATGACAAGGCCATGGCTTTGGCCATTTCGCTTTCCGACACCCAGTCCCGCCTCGAAGACGCTCTTTCCAGCCGCCTGGATGCACTCTCCAGCACGGTCGCCGGCACTCATGACAAGATCGTCAACAGCCTCGACGACAGAACCATGGCACTGGCAATCGCTCTCTCCGAGAACCAGGCGAAGCTCGAGGAAACCCTGACGAACAGCGCCCAGGCCATCGCTCACACCGTGGCAAGCGGCCATGACGCGCTGACCAACACGCTCGACGACAAAAGCATGGCCTTTGCAATCTCACTTGCCGAGAACCAGAGCCGCTTTGAAGGCGCCCTGGAATCGCGTGCCAACGCCCTGCTCGACAGCGTCTCCGGCGCGGAATCCCGCGTGGCTGGCGCCTTCGGCGACAAGGCGGATGCCATTCGCGCCGCCTACACCGAAAATCAGGATCGCCTTGATCGCTCGCTTGCAGCCCATACGGAATCTCTGTCGGGATTGCTCAACAGCGGTACGGACCGGGTCGAGAATGCACTTGGCAGCACGACACGCCAACTCGAAGATACGCTCGGCACGGGCCTGTCCCAGATGGATCAGAACCTGGCCTCTGCTTACGAGCGCATGCGCTCGACGCTGGAGGACCGCAGCAACGCCATCAGCCTGACGCTGCGTGATGCGCACGCTCAAATCGACAATACGCTGATGGAGCAGACGACCAACATCGGGACGTCGATTGCCACCAGCGCCAGCATGCTCGAAATGTCGCTCGAAGACCGTGAGGCTTCGCTGCGCCAAACCATCGACGCAAGCGCAAGAGTATTGGAAGAACGCCTCAGCAGCGGTGCCGGCGACGTTGCCGGCCGCATTCAGCAGGCAGCAGGCGATATCGCACGCTCGGCAGAAAGCTTCTCGTCCAACCTCAACCAGTCGATCGACGGCATGACCAGCCGTTTCGCCGACACTGGTTCGCGCGTCGAAGCCAGCCTGTCTGCTCTCGAGAGCCGCATCCACGAAGGTGTGACCGGCGTTACCGCCCAAGTCGATGCGGCAGGCAATCGCCTGTCCGAGACCCTGGCAACGGGTGCTGCTCAGATCGATCATAGCGGCAGTGAAGCCGCTGCTCGCATCGAAGAACGCCTGTCGACCATGGATCGCGCGCTCAATGTCGGCCTCGAAGCCGTCAACCGCACGATCGAAGGCAAGGCCGCCAATCTCGCGACAACACTGCGCACCGCCGTTGCCGATGCCGCCCAGGGCATGGACGGCGAGGCAACGCGCACGGCCGACCTGCTTGCCAGCACTGGCCAGCAGTTCGCCGATAATCTCGGCAGCCACAGCGATGCGTTCACACGCGCCATGACCGAGCGTTCCGACGACCTCGTCAGCCGCGTCTCTGAAACGCAGAGCCGCTTGGCGAGCCAGGCGGCAGCCGTCGCCCAGACCTTCTCTGAAGCAGGCAATGCAATCGTCAACAAGGTTGCCGAAGCCGAAGGCCTCGTCAGCAACCAGGTGAACACGATCTCGCAGGCCCTGTCATCGGCCGAGCAATCGCTGGAAGCCCGTGGTGCCGCCATCCGCAACACGCTTGCCGGTGGCAGCGAGCAAATCGCCTCCACCATGTCCCAGGTTGAGAAGGCACTTGAAGAGCGCGGCACCGCCATCCGCGCCGCGCTGGAAGACCGTGCCCGCGAAATCGATGCCACGCTGACAGATGTCGACAAGGCACTGGAAGCGCGCGGCGCATCGATCCGCACCTCGCTCGACGAGCGCACGCGCGAACTGAACTCGATGCTGGCCGGACGCTCGACGGAACTGTCGCGCCTGATCGACGAGAAGGCCCGCCCGATTGTCGACCGCTATGCTGCAACGGGTCAGGAAGCCGCAGCCCTCATCTCGGCTGCCGCCCAGGAAAGCACGGAGCGCATGCGCACCGAAAACGCCGCCCTGATCAATGCCATCGCATCGCGCACCGAACATGCGGTCACCACCGTCAGCGCGCTCGAAAACAACCTGCTGGCAAGCGTCAACGGCATCATCGCCCGCTTGGCCGAAAACAACTCGGCGATCACCGGCCTGCTCAGCAACGCTGCAGCCGAATATGCAAGCGTTGATGATCGTCTCACCGCGACCTCTGTCCGTTTCGCAGACTCCGCCGCCAAGGCCGGCGAAATGGTTTCGGCCTCCAGCCGCCTCCTCGAAGGCAAGGTCGACAAGCTCTCGGAAATCACCGGCCAGACCCTGTCGCAGGTCGGCAGCATCGTCGGCCGCTTCGACGATCACTCCAAGGTGCTGACGCAGGCTTCCGCGCTTCTAGGTGCGGCCCAGTCGAACCTGGTGTCGACACTGGAAGAGCGCGAGACTGCCCTGCAGAACCTGGCGGTCGGCCTCGTTCAACGCTCGGAAGAAATCGAAAACACCATGCGCGCCCTCGGCACCATGGTCGAGACCGCCTTCGACCGCGCCGAACAGCGCTCCAACCAGGTCACCGGCAATCTGCGCCAGGGCGTGCAGTCTTCGTTCGCGGATATCGGTCGTGTTCTCTCCGAAGTGGAGAAACGCGCCGAGGATGCCGCGGAAGGCATGCGCGGCACACTTCAGAAGGCCGGCGAGGAAGCAAGCCAGGCCGTGGAAAGCACCTTTGCCAGCGCCGAGCGTCGCTCCAACGATCTGACCAACCGTCTGCGTGGCGGCCTCACGGCTTCGCTGTCCGAAGTCGAGCAGATGTTCGCCGAAGCCGGAAAGACCTCTGATGGCGCTGCCGAACAGCTTCGCGAGACCTTGCGCGTCGCCGTCGACGATGCCGTGGTTCGTTTTGCCGGGGCAACCGACGAGATCCGCCGCTCGGCCGGGGATATCCGCAGGGAACTCGACATGACCCGCAGCGAACTGAAGCGCGGTGCCTTCGATCTTCCCGAAGAAGCCAAGGAAAGCGCCGCCGCCATGCGCCGCGCCGTCGCCGAACAGATCAAGGCCCTGCAGGACATCTCGCAGATTGTCGGCCGCTCGACGCAGCAGCTGGAAATCTCCGAACCCTCGGCCCGTGCCTTGGCAAATCCGCAGCCGGCCCAGCGCCCGCAACCGGCGGCACCTGCACCGACTGCAGCCGCCGCTCCCGCTCCCAGGCCGCAACAGCCTGCGCCTCAGCAGCCCGCTCCTGCTCCCCAGCAGAGCGTGCAGCAGCCGGCACCGCAGCCACAGCAGCCTTCGATCGAATCCCTCGGCTTGCGCGGCTCCATTCCCGCCGAACGCCCGGCCGTGCAGCCGCAGCGCCCGGCAGAGACGCCTGCTCCGGCCCGTCAGGAAACGGCCGGTGGTGGCTGGATCAGCGACCTGCTGCGCGGCGCCTCGCGTGACGAGAATGCCGACCTGCCGCCTGCTCGCCAGGCTGCGCCGCGTGCACAGACGGAAGCGGCACCCGCTCCCGTCGCCCGCAATCCGCGTCACGTCGTGGAATCGCTGAACTCGCTCTCGGTCGATATCGCCCGCGCTATCGATCACGACGCCTCGGTCGACCTGTGGCGCCGTTACCAGCGCGGCGAGCGCGATGTCTTCACCCGTCGCCTCTATACGCTCAAGGGCCAGCAGACATTCGACGAGATCAAGCGCAAGTATGATCGCGAGCCGGAATTCCGCACCGCAGTCGATCGCTACATCGCCGATTTCGAAAAGCTGCTTGCCGACGTTGCCCGCACCGATCGCGACCGCACCGTCACGCAATCCTATCTGACCTCGGATACCGGCAAGGTCTACACCATGCTGGCACACGCGGCTGGCCGCCTGAGCTGAGATCGATAGAGGACGAAATGCAGAAATCCCCGGCTAAATGCCGGGGATTTTGATTCAGGCCGATGGCGATGATCACGATACAGAAAGGCGGCCTCGAGGGCCGCCATTTCTCATCCCGATATCATGTCGAAGCTAGCGAGCCTCATGCACCTTGGAAATCAGGCCGCTGGTGATGCCCACGAGAAGGATGCTGCCGTTGATGCGAACCCAATGATAGCCGCGCGGCGGCGCCGTCAGATGGTTGGCGCGAAAATCGATCTCGGTGGCGCGGCGGCGATCGGAAGCCGACAGACGACGACCCTTGACCCAGCCGCCCTTGCGGACAACCACCCTCTTCTTCACCACATCCTTCTCAACCGCGGCTGGCTTGTTGGCAGGCGGTGCTTGCTTGACTTGAGCTTCCGCAGCCAACGGCATCGCCAGGATGGACGCCGCCAGAAGGACGGTGAAGAGTCTTTTCATTGGTTGTTTCCTCGATTCAGAATTTGCGCGCGAACTTATCCTCACGGACATGAAGCGAATCTGACGGTTGCGTTACAATTCTGTAATGAAAACGCTGATCTTGTGTGGATATTCTCGAATATCGCTGTAGGTAGCGCTACCAGGCCCAGCGTCGGCCATGCCCGGATACTTCCGCTTTCCGCAAGCGCCGACGGTAACCTCGGCACATTTCCTTCGCAAGCCGGATATTTTCGTCAGGCAAACGCCTGTTGCGCACCCGCGCCGGCGCGGCCCCAGCACAGACAAACAAAAACGCCCGGAACCAGGTTCCGGGCGTTTCAGGATGATCAATCCCGCTCGGCTGATTTGGCCCAGAGATTGACGTCGGCCTCGCGGGCATAGACATCGATCTCCTTCAGCTCTTCGGCCGTGAATTCGAGATTGTCGAGCGCCTTGACGCAATCGACGATCTGCGAGGAACGGCTTGCGCCGATCAGCGCCGAAGTGATCCGGCCACCGCGCAGAACCCAGGCAATCGCCATCTGCGCCAATGTCTGGCCGCGCTTCTCGGCGATCTCGTTGAGCTTCTGGATGTTCTCGATGATCGACGGACGAATGAAGTCGCGCTTCAGGAAGTGGTTCTGGGCGGCGCGGCTATCCTGCGGAATGCCACCGAGATACTTCGTCGTCAGCATGCCCTGTGCAAGCGGCGAGAAGACGATCGACCCGACGCCGAGATCTTCCAGCGTATCGACCAGGCCATCATCCTCGACCCAGCGATTGAGCATGGAATAGCTCGGCTGATGGATCAGGCACGGCGTGCCGAGATCCCTGAGGATGGCGGCAGCCTCGCGCGTGCGCTGCGAATTGTAGGAGGAGATGCCGACATAGAGCGCCCTGCCCGAACGGACGATATGATCGAGCGCGCCACAGGTTTCCTCGAGCGGCGTATCCGGGTCGAAACGGTGCGAATAGAAGATATCGACATAGTCGAGGCCCATGCGCTTCAGGCTCTGGTCGCAGGAAGCGATCAGATACTTACGACTGCCCCACTCGCCGTAAGGGCCCGGCCACATGTCGTAGCCCGCCTTGGACGAAATGATCAGCTCATCGCGCAGGCCGGCGAATTCGGTGCGCAGGATCTCGCCGAAAGCGGTCTCGGCGCTGCCGGGAGGCGGGCCGTAATTGTTGGCGAGATCGAAGTGAGTGATGCCCAAATCGAACGCGGTGCGGCACATGTCGATCTTGCGGTCATGCGGGGTGTCGCCACCGAAATTATGCCAAAGCCCCAGCGAAACCGCCGGCAGCTTCAGGCCGGAGCGGCCGACCCTGTTGTATTTCATTTTCGCATAGCGGTCGGATGCCGGTTGCCAAGCCATGATGAGTATTCCTTTGAGATGAAAAAGCGCGCGGGTTGTTCACCCGCGCGCAAACTAGCTTTTCCTGCGCTTACTTCAAGAGCGCTTGCGCTTCTTCGATGCCGAGTGCGGCCGGCTGCGTGCAGGTGGTGGTCAGATCGATAAAGCGGTTTTCCGCACCCGATCTCAGGATCGACGTCATGACGTCGACACCGTGCAGCGTGCGGTCGAGCGAGCAACGCGCATCGCGCCCGTCGATCAGCGATGCGGCGAGGTCGGCAAGACCGGCCGTGCGATAGTTGGCGCGCGGACCGCTCGGGCTTTCCTGATTGGCGATGCCAAAAGGATGCGCCCAGTTCTCAAGCGGTTTGATGTCCTTGTCCCGGCCGCTCGCCTCGACAGTGCCGCCGAAGAAGTTCGGGTCGGGCACGTAGAGCGAGCCCTCGGTGCCGTATAGCTCCATATTGGCATGGCGATGCGACCAGACATCCCAGCTCGCAGTGAGCGTAATGTTCGCCCCGCTGACGAACTCCAGCAGTGCCTGGATCGTCGTCGGCGTCTTCACCGGAATGGTTTCGCCATTACGCGGCTGGCTGGTGATGGTGCGGGTTTCCGATGCCATGGACGTCATGGCACCAACACGCTTCACTGGCCCGATTAGGTTGATCAGGTTGGCGATGTAATAGGGACCGAGGTCGAGGATCGGGCCGCCGCCGGGCAGGAAGAAGAAGTCCGGGTTCGGATGCCACATTTCCATGCCCGGGCTCATGACATGGCAGGAGCCCGAGGTGATGCGACCGATACCGCCGTCATCGATGAACTTACGCGCAAGCTGATGCGCGCCGCCGAGGAAGGTATCGGGAGCGCAGCCGACGGCCAGCCCCTTTTCCTTGGCGATCCGCCGCAGTTCCTCGCCCTGCTCCAGGGTGAGTACCAGCGGCTTTTCGGAGTAAGCATGTTTTCCGGCTTCGAGAATACGCTTGGAAACCGGGAAATGCGCGTCCGGAATGGTCAGGTTGACGATAACGTCCAGCTCGTCATTTGCGAGCAGTTCGTCGATGGTCTGGGCCTTGACCTTGTATTCCTCGGCGCGCGCACGCGCCGCATCCATGTTGATATCTGCGCATGCCAACACCTTCAAGCCCTTGAAGAGCGGTGAAAGCGAGAAGTAGGTCGTTGAGATGTTGCCGCATCCGATGATGCCGACGCCAAGTTCCTTAGCCATGTGGAAGTGCCTCAAAAGCTCTTGAAGGATGCGATGGAGCGGGTGATCAGACGATCGACGTCGCTCGGATTGTCATGCTCGATAACGTAGTGCTTGGCCTTGGTTCCGGCCAACGCCTTGATGAGCTTGGCCCAGGGAACCGTACCATATCCAAGGTCGGACCAGCCGTCTTCATTCTTGTTCTCGCCAGCCGGTGCGATGTCCTTGACGTGAACGGCGGTGATGCGTGAACCGAGCGCTTCGATCACGCCCCAGGGATCGCCGCCGCCACGGATGACCCAGGCGATATCGGCTTCCCAGGAGATATCCGGAGCGCCTTCGAAGATCTGCTCGATCGGCAGCGAGCCGTCGGCCTGCTTGACGAATTCGAAATCGTGATTGTGCCAGCCGAATTCGAAGCCTGCGTCCTTGTAGGGCTTGCTCATTTCCTGCAGCCGCTTGCCGAATGCCAGCCAACCGGCTGCATCCTTCGGGCGCTCGTCGGCGCCGATATGCGGCGCGTAGATCGAGTCCATGCCGAGCGTCCTGGCGATCGTGAGTGCCTTCTCCACCTGCCCGTCAAGAAAGTCGGGGCTGAAATGGCCGCTCGCCATCACCAGGCCATTCTTGTCGAGCTCGGCGCGCAGGCTCTTCAGGCCTGCCTCGTCCAGATCGGCGTAAATGCCGCCAAAGCCTTCGACCTCGGCGTAGCCGGCCTTGCCGAGCTTGACGAAGATCTCCGAATAGGGCTGAAAATCGCGGGCGCTATAAAGCTGAAATCCAAGTTTCGTCATCGATAGTCCTCCAATGGCCTCCCGGCCGTCTGTCTTGGGCTTGTCGCCCCGAAAACGCCGCCGTGACGGCGTGATAACTCAATCCACTGATTGGCTGGATTGCAGATCGTAGATGCGGAATGCAGGGACACCGCCGGCCAGCGGCTTGGCCGGCGTAAAGACGATACGACGGCTCTCGCCGGCGGCAAGATCGAAGGCATTGTCGGAATAGCGCCCCTCGGTCTCGCTCTCGATCATCACGAACAGCGCAAGTCCCTTTGCGGTGACGGTGAGTTCCACCGTGCCGTTCTCCTCCTTCTCCTCCCTCAACACCGACAGGCCCGCTGGTTGAAGCTCCAGAGCCTTGTAGGTGCCGTGGACATAATGCCCCTCGCCGCCCATGCCGTTCGATGCGGTGAAACGCCACGCCAGCAGGCAATCCGCCGGCACCTGATCCGCATCGATCGAGAGAGCGACCACCGCCGCGTCCGGCGTGCAGACCGCATGCGCCGTGGTCAAAGGCACCCGCTCGCCGTCAAGCTTCAGCAGCGAGACGGAAATATCGGCCGTGACGTCGGCATTGGTGTCGTTGACCAAAGAGAAACGGATGGTCTTGCTGTCTTCCGACGGGATCGCTGCGACCGATACGGGCTGGAAGAAGCGCCGCACCAGATAATGCATC
>BFBZ01001910.1_pt1 | contig 12680 bp, 9 predicted proteins | sample 1888401 | NCBI WGS metagenome assembly BFBZ01 (sample SAMD00112614, study PRJDB3348) | symbiont metagenome | host: Chara braunii | reverse complement strand
CCCTGCCGATGTGTGTATTGAGCACAGCCGCCAGGTCGCGCGCCACGCCATAATGCGAGGCGGCATCCGCCCGGTTGGGCGTGAGGCCGATCTCCAGCACATGGTCCGCTTCTACCTTAAATAAAGCAGCGGCGGCCATTCCTACAGCTGTAGCGGGTGGCAACACCATGATACCTTCGTGGCTTTTGCCCAGGCCGATCTCGTCTTCCGCGCAGATCATCCCTTCGCTCACCGCGCCCCTGATTTTCGATTTTTTGATTGTGAAAGGCTCTCCTTCGGTTGGATAGAGCGTGGCGCCAACAGTGGCTACCAGCACTTTCTGGCCAGCCGCTACATTGGGAGCGCCGCATACGATATGAAGAGGCTCGCCTGTACCTATGTTCACTTTGGTGAGGCTGAGCTTGTCCGCATCAGGATGCTTTTCTTTTTCGATCACCTCTCCTACCACAATGCCTTTCAACCCACCCTTCAGGCTTTCAAACATTTCGGTGCCTTCCACTTCAAGGCCACAGGCCGTTAAATGATCCGCTACCTGCCCTACATCCAGGCCTTCCAGGTTTATCAGCGTGCTGAGCCAATTGTAAGATACCTTCATACTCTCTGAGAAAATAAAAGCTAAAAATACGAATTTTTTACTCTGTAATTTGCACCTTTGCAGGGGTGTATAAAACAGGAACTGACATACGCAAAGCACGGCTGCTGCTGGAAGAGGAAGAGCTGGTGGCTATTCCTACCGAAACAGTGTATGGCCTGGCAGCCAACGCGCTGCAACCCATGGCGGTTGCCAAAATATTTGAAGCTAAGCAGCGCCCGCATTTCGATCCTCTCATCATTCACACCAACAGCCTCGAAAAGGTATACCATTACGTCACAGAAATTCCACCGGCACTGCTGTCGCTGGCCAAGGCTTTCTGGCCCGGGCCACTCACGCTGCTGCTGCCCAGGAAACCGGTGATCCCCGATCTTGTTACCGCCGGCCTCGACACCGTGGCTGTGCGCATCCCACGACATGAACTGACGCTGGCGCTGTTGTCGGAGCTGGATTTTCCGCTGGCAGCGCCAAGCGCCAATCCTTTTGGTTATATCAGCCCCACTACTGCCGGGCATGTACACGCCCAGCTGGGAGAGAAGGTAGATTACATCCTTGATGGCGGTCCCTGCGAAGTAGGGCTTGAATCGACCATCGTGGGCATTGAAAATGACGAGGTATGTATTTATCGCCTCGGCGGGCTTTCCGTACCAGACATTGAAGCTGTGGCAGGGCCTGCAATACTGAAGATCAGCCTGTCGTCAAATCCCAAAGCACCTGGACAGCTCAAAAGCCACTATGCCCCGCGCAAGCCATTATTGCTGGGCAACCTGCAGGAGCTCGACAGGCAACATGCCGACTCGAAAACGGGCGTGATCTGTTTCGGCGAATTCAGGAGCCTGAACCCGCAGGCCATCATCAAAAACCTGTCTGTAACAAGAAACTACAAGGAAGCCGCAGCTCACCTGTTTGCCATGCTGCGCGAGCTCGACGAGAGCGATTGCGAGCTTATTATCGCAGCACTGTTACCGGGCGAGTATCTCGGCCTGGCCATCAACGACCGGCTGAGCAGGGCTGCTGCCGGATCACACGATATCATTTAAAAAAAACAGGTCAGGCGTTCACCAGCGCCGATCTCAGGATACTGTCGAAAAGGAATTTACCGTCTTCGTTTTGCAGGTATTTGTCTGCAGCTCTTTCGGGGTGGGGCATCATGCCAAATACATTTTTACCGGCATTACAAACACCAGCTATATGATCGGTAGCACCATTGGGATTTGCTGCATCACTCAACTCCCCATGCTCATCACAGTAGCGGAACAGCACCTGGCCATTTTTATGGAGCTGCGTGATGGTGGCGGCATCTGCAAAATATTTGCCTTCGCCATGCGCAATAGGGATCTTAAGCGCACGGGCCGGAACAGCCCTGGTAAGGATGGTATCGTGGTTCTCCGCTTTGATATACACGTTGCGGCAAATGAATTTACGGCTGTTATTGTGCAGCAGGGCGCCGGGCAACAAACCGCTTTCGCAGAGGATCTGGAAACCATTGCATACACCGAACACAAAGCCGCCTTTATCAGCATGCCGGGTAACGCTTTCCATGATGGGCGAAAACCGTGCAATGGCGCCGCTTCTCAGGTAATCACCATATGAGAACCCTCCGGGCAGGATAATATGCGTACAGCCTTCGAGGTCAGTATTTTTATGCCACAGCTTTACGGTATCCTGTTTCATCAAATCACGAAGCACATATACCATGTCTTCGTCACAATTGGACCCGGGAAATACAACAACGCCAAATTTCATGTTCGGTTTTTTTAGAGCTACAAAGTTAATAAATCCGCATGGAAGCGCCGTGTTTTTTATAAACAAAAACCCCGCAACCAGCCATAAACATGGGGTCTTTACCTTCAGATGATCGCCAACCGGTGCAGGTATATCACCGCAAAACCGCCCAGGAGAAGGAAAAGCAGGGTATTGGCTATTTTAAGCTGTTTCATCTCCCCGAGGTAATCGCCTATCAGGATGCTGAGCGGGATGGTGCAGGAAACGAAGATGAAGTCATTGCTGTCGGGCAAAAACACGTTGATAATGAACAGGGCCAAGAGCCAGAGCAGGATGTATTTTGTTTTCTGGGTCTTGATCTTTGCGCCAAAGCCCCTGCCGAGATACGATACAACGGTTAGCAGGAACAGCAAAACCAGCATGAGCAGGAAAGGATCGCTATATTCTGATAACAGCGGGCGCCCGAAAGATCTCATGGTGTCGCCGAACACCCCGAACAAAGACCAGATGTCCTTATTCATCAGGTAGCTGATGCTCATAAAAAGATAAACCGGCAACAGGAACCCAATGAGGGTAATACTCCAGTCGCGCCAATGAAAGGGCCGCAGGATACTGAGCATCATAAAGCATAATGGAAACAGCAGCAGGTCGCTGACGTAGAAGAAAGGTGCGATCCCCATAAAAAAGCCCGCTTTGAACAGGGCAGACAAGGCATGATCGGCCCGGTACGTGTCCATGAAAAAATAAAGGGACAGCAGCACAAATATATTGGCCACCAGGGCCGGGTGCACAAGGCTGTTGCCAATACTGGAAAACGCGAGCAACAGGTACAGGAAAGCGGGGATGTAATTGTTTTTAGCCACAATTTCCTGCTGAATGGCCAGGAAATTTACCAGCGCGGCGCCCAGCAGGATCACCAGCACATTACAGGCCTGGATGGCCCAGGCGGCATGAAGCCTGAAATCCAGGTAATTGTATAGGATATGTTGCGGGTAAAGCTGGTTGAAAGACCCGGCGGATGGCATAGCGCTGAGCGAGAGTACACAACAGGCAAGGCTGGCGGCGATAAGGGTAATGAGAGCCGATTGCAAACTGTTTTTGAGGGGCGCTACAACCATTTTTTATTTGCGGGTTCTGTAAATAATCCTATTTTTGTGCCGTAAACTTACAAAATTACAAACAATGAGCGCTCTTATTTCATTTATGATTACCTGGACAGATGTGTTTTACGCAACAGGCGATTTTTTCCAATGGATCTTCAAAGGTATGCGTGCATTAGGCCAGGGACCTAACGTCATCCTGTGGATCATCATCATTGGGCTCATTATCTACTGGCCATACAGAATTTCACAACAAAACAAAGAAGCCGAGAGGAACGGCACGTTAAAATAAAAAGCAATTTTCATTTATTGAACCCATCCTTTGACCAAAGGATGGGTTTTTTATTTTCTGAAAATAGCTCTATATTGTATCATGCAAAAAATGAGTTCCCGGTTCCTGGCATTGGCCATCTTTACCATTTTTTCTGTACAGGTTTTTGCAACCCATATTGTTGGCGGCGAGATGAACTACAAATACCTCGGCGCCAATAAATACGAGATTCGCCTGACCATATACAGAGATTTGTGCGTGGGCCTGGTAGGCTTCGACAATCCGGGGTCGCTCGGTGTTTTCAATTCGGGCAACAGCCTCGTGCTGCAAAAGATGATGGTGCCGAGAGACAGTGGCTTTGTGCCGCCGGTGATCTACGATCCATGCACATCGGTGCCCGTAGGGTTCTGCTACAAATACTGCCATTATATCGATACCATCACCCTGCCGCCGCTGACGGGTGGCTACCAGCTGGTATACCAGCGCTGCTGCCGCAACCAGAATATCCTCAACCTCATAAATCCCCAGTCGGTAGGCGCTACCTACACGGCTTTTATCCCGGGGCCTGAAGTGGTGGCCGTGAACAGCAATCCCGTGTTCAAAAACCTGGTGCCACCATTTGTGTGCGTCAATAAATTATTTTCGTTCGATAATTCCGCCACCGACATTGATGGCGACTCTCTGGTATATGATCTCTTCACGCCTTTTACCGGCGCCAACACCACTACGCCCATGCCGCAGCCACCCAACAACCCGCCCTATGCCAATGTGCCCTGGCTGTCGCCATACAGTACGCTCAACATGATGGGAGGCATCGCCATGGCGGTGAATCACCAGACCGGCCTGGTAACTGCCACGCCCAATACGCTGGGCTATTTTGTGGTTGGCCTTAAGGTATCAGAATACAGGCACGGTGTTTTTTTGAGTGAGACCCGCCGCGATTACCAGATCATTGTGAAAAACTGCCCATCGCTGGTAGTGGCTGCAGCCCAGGTACCACAAGCCATCTGCGGTACCACCAGTGCTTCGTTCACCAACAACAGCGCGGGCAATAACCTCAGCTTCAACTGGTATTTTGGCGACCCTACCACGCTGGCAGATACCTCGCATGCCACCAACCCTACATACACCTACCCCGGCACCGGCACCTACTCTGTGACACTGGTGGCATATATTGCCGGGAAACCTACCTGCAACGATACCGCCCACACCACGGTTGCCATCAGCAACGCTTTCAAAGGCGCTTTCAGCTACACGCCGGTACCCTGCTCTGAGAACCTGGTGGAATTCAAAGGCAACAGCCAGTCGCCACCCGGCACCACACCCGTGTGGCACTGGAATTTCGGCGATGGCGACACTTCCAATATTCCCGCGCCTGTACACACCTACACTACCGGCGGCTCTTTCGTCATTACCATGATCACGTACATTCCCAACTCCCTGGGCTGCTATGATACGCTGCAGGCGCAAACTATCAACGTGATCACCAACCCCGAACTGTACATTCCTAACACCTTCACGCCAAACGGAGATGGTTTCAATGATGTATTTAAGGTCCGCGGGCCGGCCTTTGGTGTGTATTACTTTGCTGTATACAACCGCTGGGGACAAATGGTGTTTGAAACCCAGGACCCTACGCAGGGATGGGATGGAGTGTATAACGGCCGCCAGGCAGACCCCGGCGTATTCGGCTATTACATAAAGGCCCGGTGCAACGAGAATAGTCCCGAAATATTCAGGAAAGGAAACGTGACACTGATCAGGTAAAACAGGCAAGGCCTTATGAAACACGCCCCGGTATATATTCCATCCTCCTGCCTACGACTGCTCTGCGTGCTTTGTGTGATGCTGCAGGCTTTCAACAACAGCGCACAGGATATCCATTTTTCGCAGTACAATGGCTCCATTCTCAATGTCAACCCGGCCTTCACCGGCTTTTTTGATGGCGACTACCGCGTGGGGGCCATTTACCGCAGCCAGTGGCAGAGTGTGCCGGTGCCCTACAAAACATTTTCTTTCGCGGCCGACGGCCGTTTCCAGACCAGGAAGATGAAAAGCGACTGCTTCGGCCTGGGCGTGGTATTTAATAATGACAAGGCAGGTGATACCTATTTTGGCACCAACCAACTTTACCTCGCGGGCTCCTATATCCATAAGCTCAATAAGGATTCTACCCTGCTCTGGAGCACGGGTATTACCGCTGGCATCTCGAGCGTTGGCTTCAACTACAGCAAAATGACCTTCGACAACCAGTATGATGGCACAGCTTATAACGCCTCGTATGCCACCGGCGAAAATTTTGCCAAGAACGCCACCACCTACGGTGATTTCAACATCGGTACAGCTTTACAATACGCCCTGAAGCAACGCGCCTACATCCAATATGGTCTGAGCTATCACCACTTCACCAGCCCAAAGCTCACTTTCCAGAACAACAATGCTATCAGGGTAGACAGCAAGCTGAGTAATTACCTCGCCTTTCAATATCCCATTGCCAGCCGGGTAGACCTGGTGCTGGAAATGCTGTATGCCCACCAGGGCAAATACAACGAAGTGGTACCGGGCACACAGTTCAGGTTCCTCCTCGACCAAAAAACCAATCAGGCAGCCAGCATTGGTGTATATTACAGGGTGAAGGACGCCGCTATTGCCCGGGTAGGCTACCAGTATAAGACCCTCACGGCAGGGATGAGCTACGATGTGAACACCAGCAAATTTATAGCGGCCACCAACCGGCGTGGCGCTTTCGAGATTTACATTACGTACATCATCAAAAAAATTGTACCCTTTGTGCCGAAAAAACGCGTGTGTCCAATTTATATGTAACCGTTTTATGCTGAAACAACTGCTGTTTGCCACCTGCCTGCTCTTATCACTGCACCTGTTCCCGCAAAGCGTGAAACAGTTTCTGAAGCAGGGCGAAGCAGCCATGGCCGAAAAGGATTACTCTTCCGCAGCGCAGGTGTATAACCAAGTGATCCTCATCGATTCGTCTGACATAGATTACCAGTATAAATTTGCCGAAGCCTCGCGCCTAAACTACGACAACGATGTGGCCCTGCACTGGTATAATAAAGTATATAAAAAAGACAACGGCAAAACCTTTACCGAAACGCCTTTTTATATGGGCCTGCTCCTGAAAGGCCAGGGCAAATACAAGGACGCCAAAAAATATTTCGACAAGTACTATAAGAAGCAGCGCAACAGCAAAGACAAGACCCGCAAGCAGCTGGCCGCCAAAGCCAAACAGGAAACGGAAGCCTGTGACTATGCCCAGATCCTGGTAAAGAACCCGGTGGATGTGAAAGTGGAGCACCTCGACAGTGCTGTGAACAGCAGGGTAAGCGAATACGCACCTTTCGAGCACGATAGCATCCTGTATTTTTCCTCGCTGCGGAATGGCCGGCAAAAAGACGCCAACCAGGTGAACTACAACAAGCTTTATACCTCTCTTAAAAAGGATAACAGGTGGCAAAAGGCACAGGAGCTCGACAGCCTGTTCAATAAAGGCGGCATTCACAATGCCAACACTTCCTTCAATAAGGACTTCACCAAAGTATTTGTATCCCGTTGCGGGGCTATCAACGCCTCGCAATACCGCTGCAATATCTATATGTCTGATTTTGTGAACGGGCACTGGTCTGAATTGAAAATGCTGCCTTCGCCCATCAATGTGAATGGCTGCAACAACACACAACCCTGCCTGGGCGAGGCAAATGGCAAAACCACACTGTTCTTCAGCAGCGACCGGGCCGGGGGCGAGGGCAGCATGGACATCTGGTATGCCGTGATGAACGCCGATGGCAGCTTTGAAACACCTGTGAATGCCGGTAAAAAGATCAATTCTGCCGAAGACGAGATCACCCCCTGGTTTGTGAAAGAGAACCAGACCCTGTTCTTCAGCAGCACCTGGCACAAAGGCCTCGGGGGCTTCGATATCTTTAAATCGGAATACAAGGACAACACTTTTGCCGATCCGCAAAATGCCGGCTATCCTGTCAACAGCAGTTACAACGATATTTATTACAGCATCAATGCCAAAAAAGACCGGGCCTATATCTCATCCAACCGCGTAGGTTCCTATTTTGAGGACAAGCCCAATTGCTGCAACGACATCTACAGCTTTGCCATCACCCCACTCACCGAGCCACCGGTGCCCGTTGATACCACGGCTCTGTTGATCAACCAGATGAAAGTGCTGGTGCCGCTCACCCTGTATTTTCATAACGATGAGCCTGAACCCAAAACAAAGGTGATCGTTACCAAAAAGAACTATAAAAAAACGTACGACGATTATAGCGTGCTGAAGCCGAAATACATTTCGGAGTACACCAAGGGCCTGGAAGGCGACCAGAAAGACTACGCGGAGAACAGGATCACCAATTTTTTTGAAGACAGCGTGGATGCCGGCATGCAGGACCTCGACAAATTTGCCGGGCTGCTCGAGCAGGTACTGGCCCGCGGCGAAAAAGTAAAGATCACCATGAAAGGTTATTGCAGCCCCCTGGCCAGCACCGACTATAACATCAACCTGGCCAAGCGCCGCATCAGCAGCCTGCGCAATTATTTCATGGAGTACAAGGACGGCCTTTTTGTGAAATATGTCGACAATACCAACCCTGCTGAAGGGCGTATCGAATTTTTCAACGAAGATATCGGCGAGCTCCCCGTGAGCAAGGTGAGCGATGATGTGAAAGATGTGAGGAATTCTGTGTATAGCCCCTATGCCGCCGCCGAGCGCAAGATCCAGATCATTGCCATTTCTTACCTGAAATAACGGAGCTATACCTCCCCCGCCTTCACACAATTTGTATAATGCCGGGCCGGGCGATTCATTAAAAAACCTTTTCTTTGTAGGAAAACCCAGCCGCTGAAAAAAAATTTCCAAATACTCCTGCTCTGTTATGTCGTGCTGTTTTGTACCCGCTGTGCCCAGATCACCCCGCTCACTGGCGGCAAGAAAGATACAGACGCCCCCAGGCTGCTCAATGCTATCCCAAAGAATGCCAGCATCAATTTTTCGGCAAAAGAGATCGTTCTTGAATTTAACGAGTTCATTGTTTTGAAGGATGTAGCCAACCAGCTGATCGTGACACCCCAACTGAAAGAGCAGCCCAATGTGGAGGTCAGTGGCAAAAAGGTGAAAATTTCGTTTGGCGACTCCCTGCTCCCCAATACCACTTATAAGCTGGCTTTCGGCAATGCCATCACTGATCTCCGTGAGAACAACCCCTTCCAGAGTTTTGAATATATCCTCTCGACCGGGCAAACGATCGACAGCCTGAAGCTAAGCGGTAATGTGACCAACGCTTTCGACAACCGGCCGGGGAAGAATGTGCTGGTGTCTTTATACGACAGCAACAGCAACGACAGCATGGTGTATCACCACAAGCCATTATATATTTCGAGAACAGATGAGGCCGGGAATTTCAAATTCAGTTACCTGCCCGATCACACCTTTAAGCTGGTGGCTGTGAAAGACAATAATAAAAACCTGATGTATGACGGTCCCGACGAAATGATCGGTTTTGTGGAAGGCGCGGTAAAACCCGATAGCACCAGGCAAACCATCAGGTTATTCAGGGAACAGCCTGCCAGGTCGTACTGTAAAAAATCATACGCTCCCGAATACGGCAAGGCACTTATTGTGTTCAATAAGCCATACATCGATTATGGCCCCAGCGAATGCAAGGGTGTTTTTGCCTACAGCAAAAGCCCCGCCGCCGATACCCTCACACTTTATTATAAAGATCTTTTTGATACGGCGCGGGTGTTCATCCAATACAAAGACAGGAAAGCAGACACCGTTACCATCCGGCTGATGACCAGGGAAAACTACCTGAAGCAAATGCAGAAGGGCGCTATCAGGTATACCATCGCCACCAACATCTCTAACGGGGTGCTGGGCTTTTTCGACATGCCGGTGCTGAGCCTCAATTATCCTGTTGCCACCGACATGGTGGACAAAAACCTGGTAAGGCTTACCGAAATAAAAGACAGTGCCAGGACAAACCTGCCTTTTACACTCAAAGCCGGTGCAGGTAATATGACCCTGGGCCTCGATACAAAACTGAAGGAAGGTCTTGCTTACGAGCTAAGCCTAAAGAAAGGCGCCCTGGCCGATGGAACAGGACGAACCAGCGACTCGGCCTTGTTCAAATTCAAAACCAGCCTGCCCGAAGATTATGCCCAGCTGAGCGTCAAACTACTGTTCCCAAAAAAAGAAACATACATTGTGCAGCTGCTCAACGATAAGGAACAGGTGGTAAGAACAGAAACAAGATCGCTTTCGCTTACCTCCACAGCTGAGCAGAAATTTGATTTCAGGAACCTCGCGCCCGGAAGTTACCTGGTCAAGGTGATTGAAGACACCAATAAAAATGGGCGTTTCGACGAGGGTAATTTTCTCAGGCACCTGCAACCGGAGATCATTTATTACAACACAAATCCTATTAAGCTGCTCGCAGATTGGGAAATTGAGAACGAATGGAAAGTGCAATAACAAGGTTTTTTTGAGTTGAAGCCAATCTTTTTTGAAGCTTTATGAAAAAAAATTCAGTGTCATATTCATCTTATCTCTTCTTCTTCATGTTCAAACATCACGATCATGATCTGAACAACAAAACAACATCACCTCCAGAAACACCTGTAAAATCAATACATACAGAGGATCACGTTTTTGAAATTTTTTTATCCTCTTCTTTATCCCGCACCGGCCGGTGATCGCGAAGAACGTAATTAACAATTTCAACAAAATCGTGTTAATAAAATAATGGACTGGAAATTAGTTAGCGTTGATAAATTTATTTACTTCGTAATAACAAAAATCTCAAAAACAAAAAACCATGGCAAAGAAAGCAACAGCTAAAAAAGCAGCCCCTAAGAAAGCTGCTAAAAAAGCGGCTCCTAAAAAAGCAGCTAAGAAAGCAACTAAAAAAGCAGCTCCTAAAAAAGCGGCTAAGAAAGCTGCTAAAAAGAAGTAATAAAAGCCCCGCTCTCAGCGGGGTTTTTTATTTAAAGAGATTTTTGTTCCATCCCGCCAATATCCCCTCTCATCATTTTCCGAAACACGTCTGTTTGCATTATATTTGTTCTCACAAATAAAAACATCATTCTATGAAAAAATCATTATCCCTCCTTGCGGCAGCTACCTGCGCTGTGCTGATGCTCTCTTCCTGTGGCGGCAAAAACGAAAAACAGGACATACAGGCTCCCGCGGGCATGGTGGCACTCGACCTGAGTAAATATGGCAAACCATTCGCGGTATTCATTCCTGATACCACCGCTGCCAAACTACAGGTAACAGAACAAAGCTGGGGGGCCCTGGAGATCTCTGTGGGTAAAACCTTCAGGCTTTCCATCAAAGAAGAAGCAGGTGATATTGAGCTTAAGAAAAGTGATATCAAAGCGGATGATGTAAACAAATTTAAGTCGTACGTGGTGGAAGAGCCTGCCACCATCCTGTGGGAAAGCGAGATCACCAAACCTGAGTTCCACTTATACTCAGTTCAGAAACTCGGCAACAGCGCTTACCTGTTCGAGGACTTTACAACACCTGATGCCGAGCCCCTGTCTAAAGAGGCTGTTCAAAAAATGCTCGACAGCGCCAAGAACATCAAGGAAACCAAAAAAGCAGACGCTTAAGCGCCTACCTTACGCATACAAAAAACCCGTTCCGGATATTTTCAGAACGGGTTTTTATTTTTACCTCAACCTGAACGAGATTGGCAGGTTAAAGCGCACCCGCACCGGCTGGTTGGCATTCCGGCCAGGTTTTTTCCACTTCGGGATCTTATTCACTACCCTCAATGCCTCTTCATCACAGTCATACCCTATTCCCTTCAGTATTTTGGCCCCGCCAACATTCCCGTTCTCGTCCACCACAAACGATATATAAACGGTGCCTTCTATGCCAATGGTTTTGGCCTGCTCCGGGTAAACAATATTGGCTGCCAGGAAGCGCTTCAGGCCATCGATCCCACCTTCAAACTCCGGCATATCCGAAGCGATCACCACTTCTTCCGGCGTTGAACGAACTGTGATGGTAGAGGGGCCCGTGCTTTCAACAGTGCTGGTGTTAGCAGTGGTGAGCGTGGATGTAGACGAAGTACCCTGCGCATTCGGATCGCCCTGCCCGCTCACAGGATTTTCTTCGGTCACATTAAGCGTGGGAGTTGTCTGCGCATCTGTGACCCCGGTTGGTAGGTCTGCCGGCGGCGGCGCTGCCGCACGTTGTTGCGGCTCTTCCGTTTTAAGCTTCTCCTTCTCTTCGTTATTAAGATCCATATCTATGGTATCTGTTTCAACGAAAGCTGTTTTAGGCACTTCCGCCTCCGGCTTTTTGCCCAGGTTATTGGCTACCATGGCAGAGCCCAGGAGCAATGCCAGGCCTGAAAATGTAATGATGCAGGCTTTCATCACAGTGTCCGAATAGGTTTTCCGGATCGCATAAGCGCCATACGCTTTATGCCTGTTTTCAAAAACCAGCTCGTTAAAGCGGTCTGTGTGGCTGATTAAACATTTCATAATTGATATTTTATGTGTTAAACAATGGTATCTGTCGGGCTATACACGGGCCCATGCATCATCCCGACACTATAAAATTACAGGGACCTCACATCATAAGCGAGTGCTATTTGTGAGGTGGCCGGGATTATCTTTTAAGTGGTAGGATTTACAGAACATTTGGAAAACCGCCTTAAGAAAATAAGGCTGCATTTCTATTCAGCCGAATCTGAGCGAAGCTGAATCGCATGGTTACTGAAAAGTACAGCACTCCGCCCTGTGGTTACATAAATCAAAAACGCCCGGGGGTTCCCCGGGCGTTCGTATTGATGATCTGTTCTTTGTTCTGAAAAGAATCAATTTGTTTTCAGTAAGGTGACATGGCCTACATAGTTATGCTTGCCACCCATCAGGTCGTACACCATGATCTTATACACGTACACATCCTGCTTGGCCGTTTTGCTGCCGCCTTTGGCCGTTCCATCCC
>BFBZ01001909.1_pt1 | contig 12683 bp, 11 predicted proteins | sample 1888401 | NCBI WGS metagenome assembly BFBZ01 (sample SAMD00112614, study PRJDB3348) | symbiont metagenome | host: Chara braunii | reverse complement strand
GGGCCGGGCAAGGTCAAGGTCGGCGCGCTCGAACTCGACGTCGCGGATTGCCGGGACTATCGCGCCGGCACAGCGGTGCGCCTGGCGATGCGCCCCGAGGATGTCCGCACCCGCAGCATCGATGCCGGCACGCCGAACCGGTTCGAGGCGAAGATCGAACGGCTCGCCTTCCTCGGCGCGTTCTGCCGCGCCGAGCTGGCGCCGCTGGCTTCGCCCGATATCCCGATCTCGGCCGATTTCTCCACCAATGCCATGCGCGATCTCGAGATTTCCACCGGCCAGACGCGCTTCGTCGCCTTTCCGCCTGAAACCTTGCGGGTGTTCCCGCGCGAGGACGCGGGAGGTCGCGCGTGAACGCCGTCACCGCGATCTTGCGTGCCGCCGCGCCGGCGCGGCGCAGGACCATGCGCCTGCGCGAGGGGCTGGTCGCGGCCGCGCTGGTCTGGGGTCTTTGCGCGATCCTGGCGATCATCATCGCGCTGCCGTTATGGGCTCTGCTGTCCAAGAGTTTCCAGAACGCCGATGGCGGTTTCGTCGGACTGGCGAACTTCCTGCGCTATGTCTCGACGCCGACCCTGTTCGCGTCGCTGCTGAACAGCGTCATGGTCGCCGCGCTGACGACCGTGATCGTCGTGCCGCTGGGCTTTGTCTATGCCTATGCGCTGACCCGCAGCTGCATGCGGCTGAAGCCGCTGTTCTATGCGCTCGCGCTGCTGCCGGTCTTCGCGCCGTCGCTGCTCTCGGCTCTGGCGCTGGTCTATGTGTTCGGCAACCAGGGGCTGTTGAAGGGCTGGCTCGCAGGCGGCTCGATCTATGGCCCGATCGGCATCGTGGCCGGCCAGATCGTCTACTGCCTGCCCTATTCCGTGCTGATCATGGTGACGGCCCTGTCGATCGCCGACGGGCGGCTTTATGAAGCCGCCGAGGCGCTCGGCACCTCGCGTATCCGGGTGTTCCGCACGGTGACCTTGCCCGGCGCCCGCTATGGGCTGATCTCGGCCCTGTTCGTGGTGTTCACCCTCTCGGTCACCGATTTCGGCATCGCCAAGGTGATCGGCGGCAATTTCGCGGTGCTCGCCACCGACGCCTACAAGCAGGTCGTCGGCCAGCAGGACTTCGAGATGGGCGCCGTCGTCGGTATGATCCTGCTGATCCCGGCGGGGATCGCCTTTCTGGTCGAGCGTGGCGCGCAGAAGCGCCAGGTGGCCCTGCTCTCGGCGCGCGCGGTTCCGTTCGAGCCGCGCCGCCGCTTCGGCCGTGACGCCCTGCTTACGCTCTATTGCCTCGCCGTCGGCGGGTTGGTGCTGGCGCTCTACGGCGTCGCGGTCTGGGCCTCGTTCATTCGCTACTGGCCCTACAACCTGTCGCTCACGATGGCCAATTACGACTTCGCCAATTTCGAGCCGACCGGCTGGCAGCCCTATTTCAATTCGCTCCTGATGGCGACGACCGTGGCGGTGATCGGCACGATACTCGTGTTCACCGGCGCCTATGTGATCGAGAAGCTGAAAGTCGCGCCGCTCGGCCGGCAGATCGCCAGCTTTCTGGCGCTGCTGCCGATGGCGGTTCCAGGCCTGGTCCTCGGCCTCGGCTACGTGTTCTTCTTCAACGCGTCCTGGAACCCGCTCAACGTTCTCTACGGCACGCTGACCATCCTGGTCATCAACTCGGTCGCCCATTTTTATACGACCGGCCATATCACCGCGACCACGGCCCTGAAGCAGATCGATCCGGAGTTCGAGGCGGTCTCGGCGGCGCTGAAGGTGCCGTTCTGGGTGACGTTCCGGCGCGTCATGGTTCCGATCTCGATGCCGGCGATTCTCGACATCGCGGTATTCATGTTCGTCAACGCGCTGACCACGGTTTCGGCGGTCATCTTCCTCTACGGCGGCGACAGCAAGCTCGCTTCGGTCGCGATAGTGCATATGGACGAGGCCGGCGCCATCGCGGCCGCCGCGGCGATGGCGACCTGTATCCTGTTCACCGCCATTCTCGTGCGCGGGCTGCACATTCTGGTCGAGAGGACGCTGCTTGCGCGCCTTCAGGTCTGGAGGCGACGCTGATGCTGGCTCACCACGGTTCCGGCCCGGCTTCGGTCGCGCAGTCGGAAAGCGACACCAATCTGACCGATCGGCGCCTCGCCTGGCAGCAGCGCTCGCTCGACGCCCCGACCCGACGGATCCTTGCCGATGATGCGCGCCATTTCCTGCATCAATCGGTGTCGACGCCCTGCCTGAATGCGATCGCCAAGGCGGAGGGGCTCTATATCGAGGACGTCGCCGGCCGGCGCTACATGGACTTCCACGGCAACAACGTCCACCACATCGGTTATGGCCATCCGCGCCTGAAGGCGGCCATCGCAAAACAGATGGATGAGCTGCCTTTCGCGCCGCGCCGTTATGCCTGCGAGCCGGCCGTCCTGCTGGCGGAAAAGCTTGCGGCCATCACGCCGGGCAGCCTCTCCAAAGTATTGTTCACGACCGGTGGGTCCGACGCCGTCGAGGTCGCCGTCAAGGTCGCGCGTGCCGCCACCGGGCGGTTCAAGACCTTGTCCTTCTGGGATGCCTTTCACGGCGCCGGCTTCGGCGCCGCGAGCCTGTCGGGCGAGGCACTGTTCCGCTCCGGCCCGGCCGCGCCGCTGCTGGCCGGTGCGCAGCACGTGGCGCCGTTCGGCTGCTATCGCTGCCCCTACGGCCATCCCGTCGATGGCGACGGCCGGCCCGATCTCGACCGGTGTCGCATGGCCTGCGCGTCCATGGTCGACTATGTCCTGTCGCGTGAGGGTGACGTCGCGGCCGTCATTGCCGAACCGGCCCGCGCGGTGCCCTATCTACCGCCACCGGGCTATTGGCGCGCCGTCCGTGAAGCCTGCGACCGGCACGGCGTGCTGCTGATCTTCGATGAGATTCCGACCGGCCTCGGCAAGACCGGCCGCATGTTCGCCTGCGAGCATGACGGCGTCGTGCCCGACATTCTGGTGCTTGGCAAAGGCCTGGGCGGCGGCATCCTGCCGATCGCCGCGGTCGTCACGCGGCCCGAACTCGATGTCGGCGGCGCTTATGCCTTTGGCCATTACACCCACGAAAAGAACCCGGTGACGGCGCGCGCCGCATTGACCACGATCGAGATCATCGAGGACGAGGGGCTGGTGGACAACGCCGCCCGCGTCGGCGCGATCGCCCTCGCGCGCCTGCACGACATGAAGCAGCGCCTGCCGGCCATCGGCGACGTGCGCGGGCGCGGCCTGCTGCTTGGCATCGAGTTGGTGAAGAGCCGGCTGACCAAGGAGCCTGCCTTCGATCTCGCCGAGGCGGTGATGTATCGCGCGCTCGACCGCGGACTGTCGTTCAAGACGACCATGGGCAACGTGCTGACGCTGACGCCGCCGTTGATCGTCACCGAGGCCGAGATGCATCGCGCCCTCGATATCCTGGAGGAAGCGATCGCAGGGTAGGGACTGATCGTCTCGAGTCGAGATAGAGCATGATCGTGCCAGATGGAAGTATTGCATCAGGCCTAGCCGTCCTTCGAGGCTCGCAAGAGCGAGCACCTCCACGCGAAAGCGAAGCTTTTGCGTTGGGATGAGGACTGTAGAGTACTGCAGCGATGGCGGTGACGGATGCGCGGCATGTTCAACGCATCATGAGCAACGCCTATGCGATCCACTTAATTTCCTCATCCTGAGGCGCTCGCTCTTGCGAGCCTCGAAGGATGGCCAAGCTTTGTGCAGGGCGCTTTAGCTTGAAGCGATCGAGTTCTATTACGCGAAGGTCGGCCGTTACGCCCTTGGATGGGCGCTCTCATAGACCTTGAGCAGCGCCGCGGTATCGACCTCGGTATAGATCTGCGTCGTCGACAGCGAGGCATGGCCGAGCAGTTCCTGTATCGAGCGCAGGTCGCCGCCGCGGCCGAGCAGGTGGGTGGCGAAGGAATGCCGCAGCGCGTGCGGCGTGGCGCTGTCGGGCAGGCCGAGCGCGCCGCGCAGCCGCTCCATGGTCAGCTGGATGATGCGCGGCGACAAAGGCCCGCCCTTGACCCCGACGAACAGCGGGTCGCCGGCGCCGAGGCTCCAGGGACAGATCTTCCGATAGTCGGCGATGGCGTCGGCGACCTTGGCGATCACGGGCACCTGGCGCACTTTCTCGCCCTTGCCGGTCACGGTCACCTGGCCATTGGCGCCCGGCGGCGGCGCGTCGCTCTGCTTGAGCCCGAGCGCCTCCGAGATGCGCAGGCCGGAACCGTAGAGCAGGCCGAGCACGGCGGCATCCCGTGCGATCACCCAGGGGGCGGCATCGTCATGGTCGCGGGCGGCGGGGGAGGCGACGTGGCGCGCGGCGCCGATCGCCAGCGGGCGTGGCAGCCGGCGCCCCACCTTGGGCGAGCGGATCGCCGCGAAGGCCGCCATGCGCCCCTGGCCGTCGCGTTCGAGAAAGCGGGTGAAGGAGCGGATCGCCGCGAGCGCCCGGCCGATCGAGCTCGGATCGAGCTGGTCGGCGCGCCGCCGCGCCATGAAGGCCCGCACGTCGCGCGGCGCGATCTCGCCGAGGGCGGCCAGCGACACGGCCTCGCCGAGATGACCCGCGAGGAAGGCCAGGAATCCCCTGACGTCGCGGCCGTAGGCTTCCAGCGTTTTCGGCGACAGGCGCTTCTCGGTGGCGAGGTAGCGAAGCCAGCGCCCGACGGCCGCGACCGTATCGGCCGCGGCGCCGGGCATCAGCAGGTCAGCGGGCGCATCGAAATCGGACATTCGCCGAGCATGTCAGGCTCCGGTTCACGCCCGGTGAACGAGCCCGAGCGTTCAGTGGTCGAGTTCGCCGATATGCTTCTGGGCGTAGAGCTGGATGCCGACCGTCTTGATCACGTCGAGCTGGGTCTCCAGGAAGTCGATATGGCCTTCCTCATCGGTCATCAGCTGGATGAACAGGTCGCGCGAGGGATAGTCCTTGACCGTCTCGCAATAGGCGGCGGCTTCCTGATAGAGCTTCCGGGCGCCGATCTCGGCCTTGAGGTCGCAGGAAATGACCTCCTTGATGTCCTGGCCGATTTCCAGGGGATCGAGCACCTGAAGGTTCGGATGGCCTTCCAGGAACAGGATCCGGTCGATGAACTTGTCGGCGTGAACCATCTCCTCGATGGATTCCTTGCGCCAGGTCTTGGCCAGCTCCTTGAAGCCCCAATTGTCGAGCATGCGGTAGTGCAGCCAATACTGGCTGACGGCGGTCAGCTCGCTGCGCAGGCCCTTGTTGAGATATTCGATGACCTTCTTGTCGCCCTTCATGAGCCTCGTCCTTTTGCCGATTGCGCCAGCCATGCCTGATTGCGTCGCTAGTTTATAATTATTCCAGACAAGAGCGCAAGGCGGCAAAGAGCGTCGGGTGGCGCATGGCGGCGTCGCCGTCGCGACGGTAGCAGGCATCACCCGATAGGATCGGGCGGATGCGGAATGCCGACAGACAGGTGGAGGTGACGCCTATTCGGCGGCGACGAGGTGCTGCGCTTCGTGATGGGCGCATTGGCCGATGGGGCAGGTGGCGCAGCCTTGCTCGGCTCCGGCCTCACGCATGATCGCCAGGATGGTGCGGGCGCAGCGGCCGCAATTGGGACTGCAGCCGAGGCAGGTATAGACCTCGCCGACCGCGCGCGGACATTCCGGGCCATCGCCGAGACACGCTCTCACGTCGTGGTCGCTGAACACATTGCAATGGCAAACGATCACTGCGTGTCTCCGCCCATCCGCGAAAGAAGCCGCAGGACTCCGAGGGGCGCATGATTTCTAGCCTGAAAGCCTCATGATTTCAACGACTTGATATAAATTTAGAGTCATTCGAAAGAATCCTGCAAGTGGCAGAAGTGCTGACGTTTTTCGACAAGTCCCGAATCATTCCAAACTGGGGACACGCAGTTGTGGGCCCTGTCCGGCAACGCGCCGGGCGCTCGCGTGGCCATCAAAACCGGCGCTTCGGCGCTCGGCGGCAAGCCAGGGCATAGCCGCTGCGAGAAATCCGGGCTAGGCCTTTGCGATGTCCGCGCCGCGCTATGCCGATGTCCTGATTCCCGTCGCCGTCGACCGTCCCTACAGCTACCGCATCCCCGCGGATCTGGCCGTTGGGCCGGGCGACCTCGTCGCCGTGCCGCTCGGCAATCGCACGGCGGTCGGCGCCATCTGGCGCCTGCGCGACGAGCCGGGTGGCGTCTCGCACAATCGCCTGAAGGATATCGCGGAACGCCATGACGTGGCGCCGGTGCCGCATGAAATCCGGCGCCTCGTCGACTGGATCGCCGACTATACGCTCGCGCCGCGCGGCATGGTGCTGCGCATGGCGATGCGCGATCCCGAGGCTCTCGCGCCGCCGCGGCCGCGCATCGGCGTGCGTGCGACGGGAGCCGCGCCATCGCGCCCGACGCCGTCGCGGGCCAAGGCCATGGCCCTGATGGCCGATGGCCTGGCGCGTGGCAAGAGCGAGGCGGCGCGCGAGGCCGGCGTCTCGGTCGGCGTCATTGACGGCCTGGTCGACGACGGCGCCCTCGAGGCCATCACGCTGCCGCCCGAGGCGATCGCCCTGCCGCTCGACCCTGCCTATGCGACGCCGAGCCTCAATCCCGCTCAGAAGGACGCCGCGCTTGCCATTGCCGATGCGGTCGCGGCCGGCGGTTTCCAGGTCTTCCTGCTCGACGGCGTTACTGGCTCGGGCAAGACCGAGGTCTATTTCGAGGCTGTCGCGGAAGCGCTTCGGCAAGACAAGCAGACCTTGATCCTGGTGCCCGAGATCGCGCTGACCACGCAGTTTCTCGACCGTTTCGCCCAGCGCTTCGGCCACCGTCCGGCGGCTTGGCATTCCGGCGTCGGCGCGACCCGGCGCGCCCGGGTCTGGACCGGCGTGGCGACCGGCGACGTCAAGGTCGTCATCGGCGCGCGCTCGGCGCTGTTCCTGCCGTTTCGGGCACTCGGCCTGGTCATCGTCGATGAGGAACACGAGCAGGCCTACAAACAGGACGACGGCGTTCACTACCATGCCCGCGACATGGCGGTGGTGCGCGCCCGCCTGCACGAGGCGCCGGTGGTGCTCGCCTCGGCCACGCCTTCGGTCGAATCCAGGGTCAATGCCGACAAGGGGCGTTACCGGCGGCTGATCCTGCCCGAACGTTTCGGCGGCCGGGAAATGCCCAAGATCACCACCATCGACCTGAAGACCAAGGGGCCGCCGCACGGCCGCTGGATCTCGCCGGCGCTGGAACTGGCCATTCGCGACACCTTCGCCGCCAAGGAACAGTCGCTCCTGTTCCTCAACCGCCGCGGTTATGCGCCGCTGACGCTCTGCCGCACCTGCGGCGAGCGGGTGCAGTGCCCGAACTGCACGGCCTGGCTGGTCGATCACCGGTTCCGCAGGCGGCTGGTTTGCCACCATTGCGGTTTCTCGATGCCGCCGCTGCAGCATTGTCCCAAATGCGACGCGGTCGACAGCTTCGTCGCCTGCGGCCCGGGGGTCGAAAGGCTGGCCGAGGAATGCGCTACGCTGTTCCCGGAAGCCCGCCTGCTGGTGCTGTCCTCCGACATGGCCGGAGGCATCGAGCGGATCCGCCAGGAGATCGAGGCGGTGGCCAAGGGCGAGGCCGATATCGTTATCGGCACCCAGCTCGTCGCCAAGGGCCATAATTTCCCGCACCTCGCTTTGGTCGGCGTGATCGACGCCGATCTCGGCCTGTCCAATGGCGACCCGCGGGCCGGTGAACGGACCTTTCAACTGCTGCAGCAGGTGGTCGGCCGCGCCGGCCGCGCCAAGGACGGCTCGCGCGCGCTGATCCAGACCCACCAGCCGGCCCATCCGATCATCGATGCCATCGTCAAGGGCGACCGCGAGGCCTTTTACGCCGCCGAGATCGCCATGCGCGAAGAGGCGCAGCTGCCCCCCTATGGGCGGCTGGCGGCGCTGGTCGTTTCGGCCGAGGCCCAGGCCGACGCTTTCGCTTATGCCCGCGCGATCATGCGGGGCGCGCCCGCGGGCTCCGATGTGCGGCTGCTCGGCCCGGCCGAGGCGCCGCTCGCCCTGGTGCGTGGCCGGCATCGCGTACGCCTGCTGGCGCGCTCGGCGCGGGCCTTCGACCTCTCAGGCTGGCTGCGTGCCTGGCTCTCGTCGGTCGAGGCGCCCCGCGGCAATGTCCGGCTCGAGATCGACGTCGATCCGCAGAGCTTTTTGTAAGGGTCAGGCCGGCGCTGTCTCGCCCGGCCAGGCGAAGCGGGCCCAATCCGGCTTGACCGGGGTCAGCGCGATGCCGCCGGCCGTGAGGGCATGACCCGCGGCAAGCGCATCCTCGATCCGGTCGAGCCGGAGCTTGGCGAGGCCCAGGCCCTGCGCGGCCGAGCCCATCTGGCCGATCAGCTTGTCGCCGGCGGTGACCTCGGTGCCGGCTTCCGGCGCCGGGCCGTCGAAGCGGACCGGCACGACACGGGTGCGCGCGGTGCCGCGATGCTGCATCCGGCTCACGACCTCCTGGCCGATGAAGCAGCCCTTGTCGAAGGCGACACCGGCGAGCTGGTCCATGTCGACCTCGTGGGGGAAGGCGTCGCCATAAGCGAAATCCTGGCCGCCCTCGGGAATGCCGAGCCCGATGCGATGGGCCTGATAGGCGTCGGCAGGGGTTTCGTCGTGCGCTCCAGCCGGCAGCGGGCCGATGACCCGCCAGCCGAGCGCCGGATGGCGCGGATCGCGGACGGTGAGGGCGCCATCCGGCGCCGTGTCGGCGTTCCAAACCGCGGTGACGCCGAGACTGTCCGAGAGGTCCTCGATCACCACCTTGGCGCGCAGCTTGTAGAAACCGAGCTTCTTGACCAGATCCGCCGTCAGCGCCCTGGGCATATCGAGGAACAGCCCGCCGCCCGCGCCGGCCGGCGCCTTGATGATCAGGAAGTCGACGATGATCTTGCCCTGCGGGGTCAGGAGGGCGCCGAAACCGGCGGTGTCGTCGCCGATCGTTTCGACATCGCAGGTCACCAGCCCCTGCAGGAATTTGGCTGCATCGTCACCGTCGAGCTTCACCACGCCCCGCTCGGGCAGAAAGGCCGATTGCATCCGTGTGGCTCCCTGCGGCCGTCCCGCTCGCTGTTTTCACGCGACGCTTTCGCGTGACGTTCTTGCCTGACTTGGCACCTTGTCCGATCTCCGACATAAGCGTGTCGGCACACCGCTCCAAGGGTGCCGTCGTCACGATGCCGGAGATAGCAGCCATGTCCCAGACCTTCGACGTGATCTACCGCAACGGCACGGTGGTCAATCAGGACGGCCGCGGCCAGCGCGACATCGGCGTCATCGGCGGCCGGATCGCGGCGATCGGCGACCTGTCGCTCGCCTCGGGCGGCGAGGTGGTCGACTGCACCGGCCTGCACATCCTGCCCGGCGTGATCGACAGCCAGGTGCATTTCCGCGAGCCTGGGCCGAGCCACAAGGAAGACCTGGAGACCGGCTCGCGCGCTGCCGTGATGGGCGGCGTCACGGCCGTATTCGAAATGCCCAATACCGATCCGCAGACCACCACCGAGGCGGCGCTGGCCGACAAGGTGGCGCGTGGCACCGCGCGCATGCATTGCGATTTCGCTTTCTGGGTCGGCGCCACCCACGGCAATGCCGGCGAGGTCGCCGAGCTGGAGCGCCTGCCGGGCGCTGCCGGCATCAAGGTGTTCATGGGGTCGTCGACCGGTTCGCTGCTGGTCGAGGACGACGAAGGCGTCGCCTCGATCCTCAGGCACACGCGCCGCCGCGCCGCCTTCCACTCCGAGGACGAATACCGCCTGCGTGAGCGCAAGGACCTGCGTATCGATGGCGATGCGCGATCGCATCCGGTCTGGCGCGACGAGATCGCCGCGCTGACCTGTACCGAGCGCCTCGTCGGCATCGCCAGGCGGTTCAACGCCAAGATCCACGTGCTGCATATCTCGACGGCGGAAGAGATCGATTTCCTGCAAGGTCACAAGGATGTCGCGACCTGCGAGGCGACGCCGCATCMCCTGACCCTGGTCGCGCCCGACTGTTACGAGCGGCTCGGCACGCTCGCCCAGATGAACCCGCCGGTGCGCGAGGCGCGCCACCGTGATGGCATTTGGCACGGCATCGGCCAAGGTATTGTCGACGTGCTCGGCTCCGACCACGCTCCGCACACGCTGGAGGAGAAGGCCAAGACCTATCCGAATTCGCCCTCCGGCATGACCGGCGTGCAGACTTTGGTGCCGATCATGCTCGACCATGTGAATGCCGGGAGGCTGACGCTGGAGCGCTTCGTCGACCTGTCGAGCCACGGCCCGTCGCGCATATTCGCGATCGCCGGCAAGGGCCGGATCGCCGCCGGCTACGATGCCGACCTGACCATTGTCGACCTCAAGCGCCGGGCCACCATCAGCAATTCCTGGATCGCCTCGAAAAGCCAGTGGACGCCTTATGACGGTCTCGAGGTCACCGGTTGGCCGGTCGGCACGGTCATTCGTGGCCGCCGGGTGATGTGGGAGGGCCAGTTGGTGACGCCGTCGGGCGGCGCGGCGGTTCGCTTCCAGGATGCCGGCGGGCCGACCCGTTGAGCGACGACAGGCGCTCGACCGACGGTTACGCCGAGAATGCCGCGGCGCTGACCGTGCAATACGAGAGCATCACCTTCGACGACGTCCATCGCGACATCCTGCACCTCGTCCCGGCAGCACCGTCCAGCGCCATCGATATCGGCGCCGGCACCGGCCGTGACGCGGCAGCGCTCGCAGCCCGTGGTCACCAGGTGCTGGCGGTCGAACCCACCGTCGAACTGCTGGCGGAGGCCCAGCGCCTGCATCCAAGCCCGTTGATCGAATGGCTGGATGACGGCCTGCCGGAGCTTGCGCGCGTCCGTGCACGTCGCGAGCACTATGAGATCGCCTTCCTCACCGCGGTGTGGATGCATCTCGACCTGGCCGAGCGTCAGGCCGCGATGGCGGCGCTGGCAAGCCTGCTGGCGCCGGACGGCCGCGTCGTGATGACCCTTCGCCATGGCCCGGTGCCGCCGGGCCGGCGCATGTTCGACGTCTCGGCCGACGAGACCGCGGCGCTTGCCGCTGCCAACGGTTTGGTCGAGATCCATCGCGGCACGCGCGGCGACATGCTCAGCCGCGACGCGGTGACCTGGAGCGTTCTGGTGTTTCGGCGGGGKGGGGGCCCGTCGTGGCACAGAGATGACGATTGATTTTGATTGGGAAAAGTCGTGGATGCCCGGGACAAGCCCGGGCAGGACGATGTGTCGAACTCACGGTTTGCCGGATCACCGTGGAAGCCCTGCGCCGGGTCGATCCAGCGCCCCTTGTCTCAAGAACAGGTCTCGTCTTGGCCGGGCTTGTCCCGGCCATCCACGACTTCAATCCGATTGCGTCGGGGAAAAGGTCCATTCCGGCTTGGGCGGATCCGTAAAACAGGCATGTCCGCGCCATTTGCATCTGGGTCGACCAGCCCAACGCCGAGCCAGCACGGGCCAACTGGATCTTCAAAACCGAAAAAACCGGCGGAAAACGTCGCAGCACTTGTCCAGTCAAAGGGTCACAATCGCCGAGCGACGCCGCCAGCCCGGCTCACTCGCCGACCAGGAAACAGTGCAGTGTGCTATTGGGGCGCGCCTTACTGATCCGCGCCTTTACCCGCCTCGGCTGCGACCTCCGCGAAGACGCTTTGAAGGTAGTGCGAAGCGGAAAGGCCCATGCCCGTCTGCGCCATGAAGGCGATGAAGCTCTTCGGCCAAATATAGGAAAACATCGCCAGGTCCCCGTGGACGGCGATAGCGATATCGAGCTTACAGGACCGGCAAAAACGAGGCGTCCCGAAGCAATAGTGCGCCGTCCTTTTCCACTTCGGAAAGGATGTCCATGATGAGGTCGCAGGCCTCCGGTATCGGAAGCTCAGTATCCGTTGGAAATGCGGGGTAGACGAATTCCGACGGCTGGCCTTCCGGGCCGAGGTGCGTCTTTATCGGAGGGCCTTCGATGATAGGTGCAGGTCCGCGCCAGCCGCACGCATCGAACCTGAGGACTGCATCGAAGACTTTTTTCCGGTCCATTACCCCTGAGCTTTCATTTGCGAAGGCAGACTGCATCGTCGACCCGGCTCTTCACAACCGTCCAATCACTCACCGGCCAGGAAATAATGCAGCGTACCGTCAGGTCCGATGCCCAGCCGCCAGAACACCCAGGCGTTCAAGACCCGCATGTCGCGCACATCCTGCGCCGTCATCAGCCGGTAGAGGTCGACCGATTGCTGGGGCGTCAGCCGGTCGAGCGGCACATGGGCGAGATAGGGCCAGACCGTCATCTCCTGCGGCGTGCCCTTGTTGATAACGGCGCCCGGCAGGTCGAGGATGTTCAAAAGGATGGCGAGGATCTCGTGGCCCTGGCCGTCGCCCGATGCCTGTTTCCAGAAGGCCACCGGATCGCGCTCGCCGCCGCGGCTGAACACCGGCATGGTCTCGTTCATCTGGAACACCACTGCCAGGCGCTCGATATTGCCGGAGCGGGCGGCCAGAATCAGTTTCTCGCGGGTATGGCCGACACGCTCGCGCAGATCCTCGTTGTCGGGCAGCAATTCGATCGAGATGGGCTGCGGTGCGCGCCGTGGCGCCGCTTGCGGGGGCGTTGGCGTGGCGGCCGGCGCCGCCGGAGCCGGCGGTTGGGGATCGCCGGCGCGGGG
>BFBZ01000028.1_pt65 | contig 12683 bp, 16 predicted proteins | sample 1888401 | NCBI WGS metagenome assembly BFBZ01 (sample SAMD00112614, study PRJDB3348) | symbiont metagenome | host: Chara braunii | reverse complement strand
ACTTCGACGGCCATTCGGATGCGCTGCTGCATCCGTTCGACGGCGAGGGCCGGGCCTACATGCAGTATGTCAACGACCACGGCACCTATCACGACGTCCCGGCCAAATTCCTGATGCGCGAGATGGCGCGCGAATACGCCAACATGCAGGGCGAGGACATGTCCGGCCGCGACATGGAGCAGGAAGCGGCCGAGCAGTAGCGGCACGCTGGCGGAGGGCCGGTGTCATGGATGCCGAACTGCCAAATGCGCGGGCCGCCCGTCCGGCCACCGGCTGGGACGACGCGGTCGCGCTGACCGGCTTCATCCTGGTCGCGGTTGGGCAGGCCTCCAACCAGGTTTTGGCGCGTGGCCTTGCCGGGTCGGTGCCGCCGTTCTCGCTGGCCTTCTTCCGCTGGAGCATCATCGCGATCGGACTGGCGCCGTTTGCGATCGCAGCGGTCCGGGACGGCAAGATCCCGCTGGCGCAGAACCTGTGGCCGGTCCTCGCCGCAGGCTTCCTCGGCATGTTCCTGTGCGGCGGCCCGGTCTACATCGCGGGCGTCACGACCACCGCGATCCATATCGCGCTGATCTTCGCGCTGTCGCCGATCATGGTGCTGTTGATCTCGGCGGCGCTCGGCATCGAGCATATCGGTCCGCTGCAATGGCTCGGCACCGCGCTGGCGCTCGCCGGGGCACTGCTGATCGTCTCCGGCGGGCACCTCGCGACGCTGACGCAATCGAGCGCAGCCTGGGGCGATCTGTTGGTGGTGTGTGCGATGCTCGGCTGGTCGGGCTACACGCTGGTGCAATCCCGCGTCGCGCCGCGCGCCTCGCTGCTGGCGCGGGTCAGCCTGTTCTCGGCGGCCGGCGCGCTGTGCTCGCTGCCGCCGGCGCTGCTGGAAATGTGGACCACGCCGGGCGCGGTGTTCAATGCCAGGGCGTTCGAAGCCTATGTCTTCGCCGGCCTGGTGCCCGGCCTGATCGCCTATGCCGGCTTCGCGTGGCTCGGTGCACGATTCGGCTCGGTGCGGACGTCGCTGGTGCTGTATGTCGCGCCGATCGCCAGCGCGCTGTTGTCATGGCTGATCCTTGGTGAGCCACCCCAGCTGATCCATTTGGTCGGCGGCTTGCTGATCCTCGGAGGAGTCTGGGCAAGCCTGCGCAAATAGGCCGCGCTCGTGGTCCGACCAGGTTTCATGCGCAGATCAATCGCTGCCAGAAAACCTCCATCCGGATGCAACTTTCTGCCGCGATATGCGTTGAATCCATCGTCGATTCAATAGCTTATCGGAGTGTCGTATGAATTTGACTCCCCAGCAGCGCAAGGACCGCGACGCGCAGCGTCAGCAAGAGGCGTCGCAGGCGATGAAAGAGCATCGCGCCAACGAGAAGGCCTTCTACGACAATTTCCAGCGCCTCAAGGCCGAACGCGAGGCGCGCGAAGTAGCGCAGGCGCGGTCCGCTTCGAAGTAGCAGCTGGAAGCCGACCCCTAGCATCCGGATTGGCCGGATCCGACAGATCGAGAAGGAGCGGAAGCGAGCGGGGCGAGCGCGGTGCAATCGGGCTCGCCCCAATGACGAGATGACATCTCCAGGCTTGTGGAGGACATCAGATGTATTTTGCCGATAAGAAAACGGTCACTTGCAAATGCGGCGAGCCGTTGAGCGAATTGATGCTCGTCGACGACCAGACGACCGGAATCAAGTTTCATGTCGGTCGTTGCCCGTCATGCCGTGAAGTGACGGTTGTTCGATCCCAGGACGCGCCATCGGGCGACGATGCGTGAAAGTAAACGGCCCTCTCGCCTCGGCGAGAGGGCCGTCCGTGCATTGACCCGCTTGGGGTACGGTGGATGCGCGACAGACCGGCTGACGCATCGTGCGCGATAGACCAGAATATCCGCTGAAAAAAAGAGCAGGGCGCGACCGGCATCACCACGGTCGCGCCCTACGTCGCCGGTCAATGGGGCAGGGGGAATAACCGGCTGTTGCAATGACTCGCAGACCCCCGGACTCGTTCCGCGCGTGTGAAAATTTTTCCGTACACGGTTAAGTGATGGCTCGACGCGAGAACCCTACGGGTTTCGTTCGCGTTGTGTCCGTGATCGCCGAGGGATTGTTTAGCGGATTTCCATGGGGCGAGGGACATTACCATGTCAAAGAGACAAAAGGGAATTTTCGCTGTGTTGGCGGTCGGACTGACGCTCGGCGCGGTCCAGCTCGCGTCCGGCCACGATCTCATTGGCGGCCAGCAGGTCACGACCGCATTGTCGCCGGAGAGCGCAGTCAATCGCGCTGCCAAGACCGACCGCGCCGCGGTCCCAGCAGCCGGCCTGGCAAGCCGCACCGTCGCGCTGAAGGTCGATCGGCTTCCCGATACGTCGGTGCTGGTCCGCGTTCCCGTAGCCAGGGAAGAGGCCCGCAATCACCCGGCAGCGCCCGGTCGCATCAGGCCCGGCGACACCCGCAAGGTGGCCTGCGAGCCGGTGGTCAGCGTCCTGACCGAAGTCGCCAAGCTGCTGCAGCCCGGCCGCTGCGTGACCTGAGCGATCGATTATCTCACCGTCATTCCCCGGTGCGCAATTGCGCAGCTGAGGACACGCCTCTTGGTGCGAGCCCGGAATTCATTTCACCACGAGGATGTGCGGCCCGATGGATTCCGGGCTCTCGCTTCGCGAGCCCCGGAATGACAGTGGAGAACGCTATTCTTCCTCGTCCGGCTCACTGCTGCTCGCGGCGCCGCGGCTTGCCATCAGGCCAAGCGCCAGGCCGCCGACCGCCAGGATCGGAATCAGGCGCTTGACGCCAATGGCGCGGACGATCTGCAGGCCGGTGGCGATCAAGGCAGGGTCGGCGAACGCGGTCGCTGCGGCCGATTTCGCGGCCTTCGCAGCTTTCTCGGCGCGCCTGCGCATCTCGCGCTTGCGTGCCGCATAGACGGCGACGACGATCAGCGTGACGGCAAGGAACACCGCGGCGCCGGAGAGGCAGGCTTCCACCGGCCCATAGTGTTGCAGCACGTAGACGAAGGCGGCGGCACAAAGAAAGGCGATGGTAATGAACAGTGCGATCCCGGCCGCGGCCGCAAGCGACGTCAGCCGCAGCGCGCTGCCGGTGGATTCCTTGACATCATCGATCAGCCGCTGAAGCATTGAGAAGCCCCGTCTTGAAGCGCCCGCTCTCGTAGAGCCTTGCCTCGAAAATTCTTGCCCTGAAAAGCGCATCGACAAACGAGGTGGCGGCGCGCCAGCGCTGCCATCTCGTCCAGAAGGGTGGGTTGCGCATGCGGTGGTCTAGCGGCGCCAGGTGAGGCCGATCAGAAAGCCGAGACCGAGCGCAAGGCCGACGGTCGCCAGCGGCCGCTGCGTGATCACCTCTTCGAGCGTCTCCTCGATCGAGGAGGCTGCGTCCTGCGCCGCGCCCATCATCGCGCTGCCGCGCTCCGACATGTCGTCCAGGGTCGATTCCGCGTTGGCGCGGGCATCCTTGTAGTGGCGGCGGGCCTGCTTGCCTGCATTGTTCGCAAACGAGTTGAGCGCGTCGGTGATCTGCTCGGTGAGGGCTGCGATATCGTTCTTCACGGCGGTGACATCCTTTTCGAGGCGTTCGTAGGTCGCTTTGTCCGTCATGTTCTTGATCCCAAATGCGTTGTCCGTGCTCGACATCGAAAGCTCCCGGAAAAATTCGCGTGTAGGAAAAAACGCTCCGCACTGCGCAAGGTTCCAGATGCGAAACCAGGCTTCGTTGTTTGACGCGTTCTCTTCGCGCGAACCGGTGCCCACTTCGCTTGAAAACGCTCTGTTAGCCCTCCGGCAACTGCGGCGAATTGACCGGCATCAAATGCTCCTTGATGATCAGTCCAACGATCAGCAGCGGCGACGACAGGAAGGCGCCCATCGGGCCCCACAGCCAGGTCCAGAACGCGAGCGCGAGAAACACCGCGAGCGCATTCAGCGACAGCCTGCGGCCGACGATCGTCGGCGTCACGAAATGCCCCTCCATGAAGGTCACCACCGCAAAGCAGGCCGGCGCGATCAGTCCGGCGCTGAGGGTTGGGGCCGAGATGATGCCGACCACGACCAGCACGACGAACATCGCGACCGGACCGATGATCGGAATGAAGTTCAACGTCGCGGCGAGCGCGCCGAGCCCGGCCGGATTGGGCATGCCGGTCACTGCGCAGATCACGCCGGTGACGATGCCGATGCCGACATTGATCATGGTCACCGTCAGCAGATAATTGCCGAGATGGGTCTCGAGTTCGTTGAGGATCCGCAGCGTCCGCAGCCGCGCCGCACGTTCGCTGAAGGTCATCACCAAGGCGCGGCGCAGATCCTTCCAGCTTGCGATGAACAGGATCAAGGTCGCGATGAACAGCAGGAATTCGGCGAAGGTCGGTGACAGGAATTCCAGCGTCGGCTGCACCCATTCGAATTTCGGCAGCTGGAAGGTGGCCAGCGTGTCGGAGCCTCCGACCAGGCTCTGCAACTCTTGCCACAGCGCCAGCGGCCGGTCGAACACGTGCAGTTTTTCCTTCAGCATCGCACCGAGCTCGGGCAGCCGCGAGCTCCATTCCATCACCGGCGAGGCGATCAGCCCGACCATGAAGGCGACCGCGGCCCCGACTGCGATCACGATCAGCACCGCGCCGAGCCCGCGCGGGATCCGGTAGCGTTCCAGCAGGCTCGCCGCCGGCGACAGCATGGTGCCGACGATGAAGGCCATCGTGATCGGAAGGAAGAAGGCGCGCGCCAGATAGAGCACCGCGACCACGACGATGACCAGCAGTGCGACCAGTGCGAAAGCGACGACCTCCGCGCGGCGAATGACCGGCGGCAGTTCGGCTTTGCTGTCGGGGACGGGCGTGCCTTCGGGCGCATTGCCAAGCAGACGTTCACTCGGAAAAGCGCGCACCAAATTCCTCCCGCACGAGGACAGCAAACGTCGCGCCGCGAGCCTGCCCCGCGCGCCAAAATGCGCCTGACAACGGTCCTCCCTCCGAAAAGTTCCATCGCGGGTTCGTGAGATGCCGCGGGTTGACAATCGCGCTTTCGGGACGATTCGCGTCGGAACCCTTGCGCGGTTCAGTGCGTTGGCTCGTCACAGCATCACCACGATGCGCATCCCGTCCAGGGGCAGCACATGACAGAGCAGTCTCTCTCCAGCCGCCGGCTTGCGTCGCGCGCCGCGCGCACACTTGTCCGCACGTTCGCCTTCACCAGCGTCCTGCTGGTGACGCCATTCATCGCCGCCAATTCGGCCAGCGCCCAGGTCAGTTCTTCCGCGCTCGTCAGTTCTTCCGCGCTCGGCTATGCGTCGACGCAGCCCGGCGCGTTTCCGTCCGACGAGGTGATGAACGATCCCTCGACCGAAGCCACCGAGGACGGCGCGCTGCCGGCGCGGCTGCGTCCGACCACGGTCGCGCTCAATACGACCGAGGCACCCGGCACGATCATCATCGATACCGGCAACACCGCGCTCTATTATGTGCTCGGCGGCGGCCGGGCGATCCGCTACGGCGTCGGCGTCGGCCGCGAGGGCTTCACCTGGGCCGGCACGCAGACCATCACCCGCAAGGCGGAGTGGCCGGACTGGCATCCGCCGGCAGAGATGATCAAGCGCCAGCCCTATCTGCCGCGCTTCATGGCCGGCGGCCCGGGCAATCCGCTCGGCGCCCGTGCGATGTATCTCGGTTCGAGCGAGTATCGCATCCACGGCACCAATGATCCGTCGACGATCGGCAAGTTCGTGTCGTCGGGCTGCATCCGCCTGACCAATGAAGACGTCTCCGACCTGTTCAGCCGGGTCGAAGTCGGCACCAAGGTCGTGGTGCTGCCGAAGAACGCAGCCCATCTTGCCGCGCGCGAGATCGGTCCGGCCACGACGCAGATTTCGGCCCGGCCGGCGGCGTTGCAGCCGCGTCCCGCCGTGATGACGCTGCCGTCGGGCCGTCAGGCAATGAACATCCCGGCGGGTTCGTCGTTGTACTGAGCATGATCCGGAAAAGTGCGAAGCGGTTTTCCGAAAAGATCATGCTCCAACAACAAGTCAAAGCGCGATGACGATTCAATCCAATCTCATCGCGCTTAGGCATCGGCGTTGCACCGGGGATCGGTATGATGAAGCTCAATTCGAGGCGGTGGGCGTTCGGGACGGCGGCATTGCTCGGCCTGTCGCTTAGCCAGTTCCTTGCGCCCGCGGCGCAGGCCCAGGACTTCTTCTCGCAGCTGTTCGGCGGCTTCATGCAGGGCCGCCCTCCGGTGATCCGGATGCCGTTCGACGACGGCCCCGCATCGATGGCGCCGCGGGCCGAACGCCGTCCGCGCTATGAAGTCGGCCAGGCTTACTGCGTGCGCAGCTGCGACGGCCGCTATTTCCCGCTGGCGGCGACGGGCAATCAGAGCAAGGCGGAAAGCTGCAACAGCTTCTGTCCGGCGAGCGCGACCGAGGTGGTCTATGGCGGCAACATCGACAACGCCGCGACCGAAGACGGCAAGCCGTATTCCGAGCTGCCGAACGCATTCCGCTATCGCGACGAGATCGTCTCGGGCTGCACCTGCAACGGCAAGGACTCCGTCGGGCTTGCCGCTGTCAAGATCGAGGACGATCCGACCCTGCGCAAGGGCGATATCGTCGCCGGCAGGGATGGATTGATGTCGGTCGGCCGCCCGGACCGCCGCGGTGCATCGCTCAACTTTACACCGGCGCCGGATCGCATCCGCGCCAAGTATCAACGTGCCCCGGTGCTGGCGCGCGAATAGCGTCGCCCGGACGCGTGCCGCCACATTCGGTTCCAGAGTCAGGAACCGGCCTCCCTCTCGCACGTTAGCTCGGTGCGAACAGCACATTCACCGATGCCATCAGGGGGCCCCGCATGCTCGTCGGCGTACTCGTTACTTTCCTTGTAATTATCCTGGTTCTTTATCTCATCAACATGCTGCCGCTCGACGGCCGCGCCAAGCAGATCGCGCGCGTCGTTGTCATCATCATCGGCATTGTGTCGCTGCTGAAATATCTCGCGGTGTTCTAGCTTCGTCATTGCGAGCGAAACGACGCATCGCCAATAAAAAAGCCCCGGTGTATCGCCGGGGCTTTTGCTTGTCGCAGGATTTGCGGATCAGCCCGCGGCCTTGGCCTCGCGGCGGCGGGCGGTCAGGATGTATTCGGTGTAGCCGTTCGGCTGGGTACGACCCTCGAAGACCAGATCGCAGGCGGCCTTGAACGCGACACCATCGAACGACGGCGCCATCGGCTTGTAGAGGCTGTCGCCGGCATTCTGCTTGTCGACGACGACGGCCATCCGCTTCAGCGATTCCATCACCTGATCCTTGGTGATGACGCCCTGATGCAGCCAGTTCGCCAGATGCTGGCTCGAGATGCGCAGCGTGGCGCGGTCTTCCATCAGGCCGACATCGTGGATGTCAGGCACCTTGGAGCAGCCGACACCCTGGTCGATCCAGCGTACGACGTAGCCCAGGATGCCCTGGCAGTTGTTGTCGATCTCCTGCTTGACATCGTCAGGCGCCCAGTTCGACTGCGACACCGGAATGGTGAGGATGTCGGACAGCTTGGCGCGCGGGCCGCCCTTGGCGAGCTCCTGCTGGCGGGCTGTTACGTTGACCTGGTGATAGTGGAGCGCGTGCAGCGTGGCCGCGGTCGGCGACGGCACCCAGGCGGTGGTGGCGCCGGCCTGCGGATGGCCGATCTTCTGCGCCAGCATGTCCGCCATCTTGTCGGGCGCGGCCCACATGCCCTTGCCGATCTGGGCATGGCCGGGCAGGCCGTCGACGAGACCGGTGTCGACGTTCCAGTCCTCATAGGCCTTGATCCAGGGCTGCGCCTTCATGTCGTTCTTGCGGATCATCGGACCCGCTTCCATCGAGGTGTGGATCTCGTCGCCGGTGCGGTCGAGGAAGCCGGTGTTGATGAACATGATGCGCTTGGAGGCGCGCTGGATGCAGGCCTTGAGGTTGACGGTGGTGCGGCGTTCCTCGTCCATGATGCCGACCTTGATGGTGTTTTCCGGCAGGCCGAGCATTGTCTCGACCTCGGCGAACAGGTCGCAGGTCAGCGTCACCTCGTCGGGACCGTGCATCTTCGGCTTGACGATGTAGACCGAGCCGGTGCGGCTGTTCTTGGTCTTGGAATTGCCCTTGAGGTCGTGGATCGCGAGCAGCCCGGCGACCGCGGCATCGAGCAGGCCTTCCGGGATCTCCTCACCCTTGGCGTCGAGCACGGCGTCGGTGAACATGTGGTGGCCGACATTGCGCATCAGCAGCAGGCTGCGGCCGTGCAGCTTCAGCTCGCCGCCGTCGGGCTTCTTGTAGACGCGGTCGGCATTGAGCGCGCGGGTCAGGGTCTTGCCGCCCTTCTCGAAATCGGCCGACAGCGTGCCGTTCATCAGGCCGAGCGTGTTGCGATAGACCAGCACCTTGTCCTCGGCATCGACGGCGGCGACCGAGTCCTCCATGTCGAGAATGGTGGAGACCGCCGATTCCAGGATCATGTCGGCAACCCCGGCCGGATCATCCTTGCCGATCGTGTTGTTGCGGTCGATCTTGACCTCGACATGCATGCCGTTGTTGACGAGCAGGATCGCGCTCGGCGACGCGGCATCGCCCTGATAGCCGGCGAATTGCGCGCCGTTCTTCAGCGCGGTGGCGTTGCCGCTCTTCAGCTTGGCCGAGAGCTGGCCGGAGATCACGCTGTAGGAGGTCACGTCGGTGTGGCTCGCGGTCGCAAGCGGCACGGCGGCATCGAGGAAGGCCTTGGCCTTGGCGATCACCTTGTCGCCGCGGGCCTTGTTGTAACCCTTGCCGCTCTCGCTCGGATCATGCGGGATTGCGTCGGTGCCATAGAAGGCGTCGTACAGCGAACCCCAGCGCGCGTTGGCGGCGTTCAGCGCGTAGCGGGCGTTGGTCAGCGGCACCACGAGCTGCGGGCCGCAGATCTTGCCGATTTCCTCGTCGACATTTGCGGTCTCGACCTTGTGGGTCGCCGGCTCCGGCAGCAGATAGCCGATCTCCTTGAGGAATGCGGTGTAGGCGTTGATGTCGAACGCCTTGCCCTTGTGGGCGCGATGCCAGTCGTCGATCTTGGCCTGCAGCGTATCGCGCACCGCGAGCAGCTCGCGGTTCTTCGGCCCGAGCTTCTGGATGATGGCGGCAAGTCCGGCCCAGAACGCGTCCGGCGCGATCCCGGTCTTGGGCGTCGCCTCCTTGGCGATGAAATCGAACAGGACAGGGGCGATCTTCAATCCATGGGCATCGACACGAGTCATGATGGGCTTTCTCAAAGAAATGGGGCGTTTAGGCGCTGATTTCGAAAGAAATCAGCAAAAAACGCGCCAAAGGGCCGCGTTCACGGCCCTTTTAGCCTTAAAGCCACGGTTCTGAGAAGGCCCCTTTCCGGCCACGCTGCCGCGTCAAGCAGCGCTTCCGCTTTTGCGCTTGGTCAGGGCGCCCTGGTTCGGACCTTGGCTGCGATCAGCACTGCGGCGAGCAGCAGGGGAATGGCGCCGGCCACGAACACAGCCGCAGGGCCCATCAGGTCAAGGACAAGCCCACCGCCGGCCGCGCCCATCGTGATGCCGAGGAAGATCGAGGCCACGGTCATCCCGGTCCCGCTTTCGGTCTCATCGGGCACCATGCGGGTGATCCAGGTCGTCGTCGCCACCGGGACGCCGCTGAAGGCGAATCCCCAGAGTGCGACCAGCCCCAGCGCAGGGATGACGTCCTTGCCAAAGGCCGCGAGCAACAGGCCGACGACGCTGATCGCCACCGGCATGATGATCAGCGTGAGCTTGAGCCTGTGTTCGGCCATCACGCCGCTCACGAACGAGCCGAGATAGTTGGCGACGCCGAAGGCGAGCAAGGTCGCGGCGACGCCGGCGGCGCCAAGCCCGGTCACGCTTTCAAGGAACGGACGGATGTAGCCGAAATAGCCGAAGTGTCCGGTGAACACCAAGGTTGCCGCCAGGATGCCGGCACCGATCCCTGGCCGTGTCAGGATCTCGATCAGTGTGCCGAACCCGGCTTCTCCCCTCGGGGCGAGACGTGGCAACACCAGCGCCTGGATCACGAATACGATTGCGCCAAACGCCGTTGCCAGCAGGAACACGGCCCGCCAGCTCACCACTTCGCCGAGATAGCTGCCAACGGGCACGGCGATGATCATGGCGGCGGGAATGCCGCTCATCACGATCGACAAGGCCCGTGGCACCAGCAGCGGCGGCACCAGCCTGATCGTCGTCGCGGCAGCCATCGCCCAGAAGCCGCCAAGAGCCAGGCCAAGCACGAGCCGCGCCGTCAGCAGGAAGGTGATGTTCGGCGCCAGCGCCACCAGCAGATTGGAGATGACCAGCAGAATCGAGAAGCTCAGCAGCACCGGCTTGCGATTGAAGCTGCGCGTCAACGTCGGTGTGAACAAGGCGCCGACCAGGCCGGCCAGCGAGGTCGTCGTCACCGCCTGACCGGCGAGGCCCGGACTGACACCGAGGTCCCTCGCCATCGGCGTCAACACGCCGGACGGCAGGAACTCCGCTGTCAGAAGCCTGTCTCTTATACACATCTAGATGTGTATAAGAGACAGCAGCAGCACCGGCTTGCGATTGAAGCTGCGCGTCAACGTCGGTGTGAACAAGGCGCCGACCAGGCCGGCCAGCGAGGTCGTCGTCACCGCCTGACCGGCGAGGCCCGGACTGACACCGAGGTCCCTCGCCATCGGCGTCAACACGCCGGACGGCAGGAACTCCGCTGTCAGAAGCGCGGTCACGCCCAGCATCATCGCGACGACGGCGCCCCAGGCGGGCGTGATCTGCTCGTCACCGACCTTGAGTGTTTCGCCGCCCGGCGTCAGCGCAACGGCATCGGCGTGCGCCAAAGCGGGGTTCAGTTCTTGATCCATCGGTCGGCACTTCCATCTTATGCTGCACCGCCGCAGACATAGGCTGGAGGTTTTGGACAATCTATGCCATAAACACCCGAATGTTTGATCGTTCGTCCAAATCGCCGGCTGCCAATACGGCGGCCACCGCCGTCGACCTGGTGAGCGAATTGCTGCTCGGCATGCGGCTCGAGGGGGTTCATTACCGCCGGGTTGAGACCAGGGCGCCGTTCGGTTTCCGTTTCGCCACACCGTACGGACGCGCGCAATTTCACTTCGTCGCGCATGGCACGGCGCTGCTGCGTTACGCCGACACGTCGCTGCTCTCCCTCGGCTGCGGTGACGCGATTTTCCTGCCGCGCGGCGGCGTGCATGATCTCGTCTCGGCCCCCGGCGAGCCGAGCTGCGATGTCGAAGATTTCGACACCGAGACCTTGTGCGGCAATGTCGATGTGACGTCGGCTTGCCCCGCGGGATGCCCGCAGGACGATCAGGTCCTCGTCTTCAGCGCGTGCATGAATTTCGATCTTGGCGGGATGCGTCCGCTGATCGCCCTCATGCCGGAGGTGATGCGGGCCGACACCTTGCTGGTGCGCCAGCCGGAAATCGAACCGATGCTGAAAGCCATGGAGCGGGAGACCTGCACGCCGCGGGCGGGCTCGGTCGGCGTCATGGCGCGGCTTGCCGATGTTCTTGCCGCGTCGATCGTGCGCGGCTGGGTCGAATGCGGCGGCGACAATGCCATGGGGTGGTTCGAGGCCTTGCGCGATCCGCGTCTCGGCCGCGCACTCGGCGCGCTGCATCGCGCGCCCGGCCGCAACTGGACCGTCGCCGAATTGGCGGTGGAGGCAGGTTGCTCGCGCTCGCTGTTCGCCGAACGCTTCCAGTCGATGACCGGGCTGTCGCCCGCGCGCTATCTGGCCGAACTGCGCATGCGCCTGGCGATACAGTGGATCGAGCACGAGCGGCAGCCGATCGATCTGATCGCCCAACGGCTCGGCTATGCGTCGCAGGCGGCTTTCAGCCGCGCCTTCAAGCGCATCACCGGGCAATCGCCCGGGATGGTGCGGCATGCGGCCGGAAGCCGGCGCACGGCGCAGTAGCTGCGCGCGAAGCGGTCGCGTGACGACACGCCTCTCAGCTCACACTCCGCCGTCATGCCCCGCTTCAAGCGGGGCATCCAGTACGCCGGGGGCTATCGGCTCAGTAATTGCTGCCTCTGGAATACTGGATCGCCCGGTCGAGCCGGGCGATGACAGCGAGAGCGGCTAGATATTCGCCGCGAGGTCGGTCAGTTCGTCGAACAGGATGCCGGTCGTGGCCAGCATCCGCTCGATCTCGTCGGTGGCCTCGGTGACCGAGCGGTTCGAGGTGTCGATGGTCAGCTCGTTTCCGGTCGGCGGCTGGTAGTCGTTGGTGATGCCGGTAAACGAGGGCAATCCGCCCGAGCGCGCCTTGGCGTAATGGCCTTTGGGATCGCGGGTCTCGCAGACCTCGGCGGGTGTCGCGACATAGATTTCTCGGAACGCACTGTCGGCGATCCGGCGCGCGGCGGCGCGGTCGGCTGCCGATGGCGACACCGCGGCGACGATCGCGATATGGCCGTTGCGCGCCAGATGGGTCGCGACCTCGGCGAGGCGGCGGATGTTCTCGGCGCGATCTTGCGGCGAGAAGCCGAGATCGCTGTTGAGGCCGGCGCGCAGCGTGTCGCCGTCGAGCAGGATCGGCGAGCCGCCGAGGCTGAACAGGCGCCGCTCCAGCGCCCGCGCCAGCGTCGACTTGCCCGAGCCGGGCAGGCCGGTCAACCAGACCACT
>BFBZ01001907.1_pt1 | contig 12689 bp, 11 predicted proteins | sample 1888401 | NCBI WGS metagenome assembly BFBZ01 (sample SAMD00112614, study PRJDB3348) | symbiont metagenome | host: Chara braunii | reverse complement strand
CGCGACGCTGTCGGCCCCGGGCGAGGTCATCCGCCGATCGCTGTTGTCGTATCAGCGTCAGCAGGAGGAGAACGCCGACCGTGCGGGGGTGAAATTCCTCACTGCGACGGCGCAATCGCCGAAGGGCATGTACGAGACGTTCAAGCGCTTCACCAATGAGAGCCTGTTCGCCGCGCGCGGCGCCGACCCCTATCTGCAATCACATCCGATGCCGGCCGATCGCGTCGAGGCGCTCGAGGGCCTCGCGCGCCAAAGCCCCTATTGGGACAAGAAGGACGACCCCGCATTGCAGCTCCGTCACGACATGGTCCGTGCCAAGATCTCGGCCTTCATGGAACGGCCGGACACGGTGGCACGGCGCTATCCATTGTCGGACACCGGCCTGCCCGCCCGCTACGCCAGGGCAATCTCCACCTACCTGCATGGCGACCTGCGCAGCGCCCTGAGCCAGATCGATGCCCTGATCCAGGTGCAACCCAACAACGCCTATTTCTACGAGGTCCGCGGCCAGGCCCTGCTGGAGGGCGGCCGCCCCACTGAGGCGATCGCCCCGCTGCGCAAGGCGGTGCACCTGTCCAATAACGCCCCGCTCATCGAGATGTTACTTGGTCAGGCCTTGGTGGCATCCGAGAACAAGGCCTACACTGACGAGGCGATCTCGATCTTGCGCGCGGCGGTCGCGCGCGAATCCGAGGCGCCGCTCGGCTATTCCCAGCTCGCGATGGCCTACGGTCGCAAGGGCGATTATGCGGAGGCGGATCTCGCCTCGGCGCAGGCCGCCTTCCTGCGTGGCGACAACAAGACGGCGCGCGAGCTTGCCTCGCGTGCAAAAACCCGCTTCGCGGTCGGCTCGCCGGGCTGGGTCAGGGCCGACGACATCGTCATGGCAAAGCCGCTTTCCGGCCAGTAGGTGTCGGACAGCGGAGTTGGCGCCCGCTGAAGTTTTGAACTACTGCTATCATCCGATCCAGAATATCAAAATACCGTCACGACCATCGACAAGGACCCGATCATTTGACCCAGAGGACCTCCTTCATGCCGTCAGTCCGCACGCTCATTCCCGCGATGTTGCTCGCGCTTTCGCTCTGCGGCGTGCCTCAGCTCGCGTCGGCGGAGAGCTTCTCCGACAGCCAGCGGGGCGAGATCGAGACCATCGTCCGAAACTACCTGATCGCGCATCCCGAGGTGCTCGAAGAGGCGATGGCCGAGCTGCAGAAGCGCCAGACGGCAGCCGAGGCGGCCAAGCACGAGGCCAGCGTCAGCAAGAACGCCGAGACCATCTTCAACTCGCCGCGCGGCGTCGTGCTCGGCAACAAGGATGGCGACGTCACCTTCGTCGAGTTCTTCGATTACAATTGCGGCTACTGCAAGCGCGCGATGGCCGACATGATGGAGCTGATGAAGAGCGACCCGAAGCTGAAGGTCGTGCTCAAGGAATTTCCCGTGCTGAGCCAGGGCTCCGTCGAGGCCGCGCAGGTCGCGGTTGCCGTTCGCATGCAGGCCCCGCAGAAATATCTCGACTTCCACCAGAAACTGCTGGGCGGCCGCGGCCAAGCCGACAAGGCCCATGCGCTCGCGGTCGCCAAGGATCTCGGGCTCGACATGGCGCGCGTCGAGAAGGACATGGCGAGCCCCGAGGCCAAGGCGACGATCGAGGAAAACTTCAAGCTCGCCGAGGAGATGGGCATGAACGGGACGCCGAGCTACGTGATCGGCAAGCAGGTCGTGATCGGCGCCGTCGGCGTCGAGGGCCTGCGCGAGAAGATCAGCGCGGCCCGCTGCGGCAAGGCGAGCTGCTGAGCATCTCTGCCAAAGCGTCTCGCCATCACGGGATCAATCGAAGGCCGGCTGTCTCAGCCGGCCTTCTGCTTTTGCCGTGAGCCGGTGGCGAAGCGGCAGCCGGGTGGCGGCAGCGCCCTCGCCTATCCCTTCAGCTTCATGCCGAGCCGGGTTCGAAGTGCCTCGCGGATGTGCCCGCGTGCAATCGCCTCGGCCCGATCGGGATCGCGGATCGCGATCGCTTCGATCAGCTCACCATGCTCGGCCGCGGCTGTTGCTGCACGTCCTTCGGCCGCAAACGTCGTGGTTCCCAGCAGCGCTGTCGCGACATGCATGTCCTCGAGGGCGGCATCGAGGTAGCGGTTGCGCGCCGCGCGCTGGATCGCACCGTGCATTAGCCGGTTCAGCCGCGCGAGCTCGGCGGCGTCGTCCCCCCCGCTGACAAAGCGTGCATGAATGTCGCGGAGCGCCGCGATCTCGGCCGACACGGCATACTGCGCGGCGAGCCGGGCCGCGGCGCCTTCGAGAATTTCCCGCATCGCGTACAGCTCGAGGACTTCATTCTCGTCGAGACTGCGCACGATCAGGCCGCGTCCACCAGCCGGCTGCACCCACCCCTTGGCCACCAGCTTGCCGAAAGCCTCACGGACCGGCGTCCGGCTGACGTTCAGCTTCTGGGCGACCTCGTCCTCACGCAGCCGATCGCCGGAGCGATAGAAGCCGTTCTCCAGCGCATGGCACAGCGCACGAAATACCGCTTCGCCGAGAGAGACGTTGTCACGATCGATGGTGAGCGATGGCGCTTCCGAGGACATGGGGGTCACGATTTCACAATCTCGTTGCGAACAACAGCCTATCTTGCATATTTTTGTATACAATGGCATACCAATTCTATGCCTACTGCAGCCTTTACTTCCGTACCATCCATCATCGCTTGGCCGACGGCTGGCATGCGGAGGGGTGGCTGTGTGGACCAAACCCGGTCCAGGCCCCGCCGCCTTGCGTCCGCGAGGGCCTGCAATGACTGATCAGAGCGATATCGCCGACCATCCCCTGACCTACGACGTCGTCGTGGTTGGCGGCGGCAACGCAGCCCTCTGCGCCGCCATTGCGGCACGGCGCGCCGGGGCCTCGGTCATCGTGCTGGAGGCTGCCTCCAAGTTCTATCGCGGTGGCAATACGCGCCACACCCGCAACATGCGCTGCGCCCATGACGCGGCGACCGCGACGTTGAGTGGCCCCTACACCGAGGACGAGTTCTGGGACGATCTCCTGCGCGTCACCGAAGGCCAGACCAACGAACAACTGGCGCGCCTGATGATCCGCGAGTCCAAGGACATGCTCGACTGGATCGTCGCACAGGGCGTGCGTTTCCAGCCGTCGCTCGGCGGGACGCTGAGCTTAGGGCGGACCAACTCGTTCTTCCTGGGCGGCGGCCGGGCCATGCTCAATGCGTTGTATCTCACCGCCGAGCGGCTCGGCGTCGACGTGCTGTATGAGGCGGAGGTCGTCGGGCTCGACATCGATGAGACCCGTTTCGACGCTGCGATCATCCGGCAGCGTGACGCCAGGACGCGGATCTGCGGCAAGGCGCTGGTTGCGGCAGCGGGCGGCTTCGAAGCCAACATCGACAGGCTGGTCGAGGGCTGGGGCGAGATCGCGCGCAACTTCCTGATCCGCGGCACGCCCAACAATCGCGGCACGGTGCTCGACATGCTGCTCGGCGCCGGCGTCGACAGCATCGGCGATCCGACCCAGTGCCACGCGGTGGCGATCGATGCGCGCGCACCAAAATATGACGGCGGCATCATCACGCGGCTCGACTGCGTCGTGTTCGGCATCGTCGTCAACAACAACGCTGAGCGATTCTACGACGAAGGCGAGGACGTCTGGCCGAAGCGCTACGCGATCTGGGGACGCTTGGTTGCCGCTCAGCCGGACCAGATCGCCTACATCATCTTCGACGCGAAATCGGCGAACCTGTTCATGCCGTCGCTCTACCCCGCGATCGAGGCGGCCAGCATCACCGAGCTCGCTGGCAGGCTCGGCCTCGATCCGGACAAGCTGACCGCCACCGTCGCGCATTTCAACGCATCGGTGCGCGACGGACAATTCAATCCCGACATCCTCGACGATTGCCGCACCGAGAACCTGACGCCGCCGAAATCGCATTGGGCGCGCCGCATCGATAGCGGCCCCTACTACGCCTATCCGGTTCGGCCCGGCATTACCTTCACCTATCTCGGCGTGCGGGTCGATCACGCCGCAAAGATGCTGATGAAGTCCGGCGGTCCCGCCGACAACATGTACGCCGCAGGCGAGATCATGGCCGGCAACGTGCTCGGCCGCGGCTATGCGGCAGGAATCGGCATGACGATCGGCAGCGTGTTCGGGCGTATCGCCGGCCAGGGAGCAGCGACACATGCAGCGCAGTGAGGCGTTGACCGAGGCGGATCGGCTGATGACGATCTGCAATTCCTGCCGCTATTGCGAGGGACTCTGCGCCGTATTTCCGGCAATGGAGATGCGCCGCGCCTTCACCGGCGGCGACCTCAACTATCTCGCCAATCTCTGCCATGCCTGCGGGGCCTGCTACGTCGACTGCCAGTTCTCCCCCCCGCACGAGTTCGACGTCCGCGTCCCCTCCGTTCTGGCCCGGGTGCGGCACGAGAGCTATGCCGACTATGCCTGGCCGCACGCGCTGGCGCCGCTGTTCAGGCGCAATGGTCTCGCGGTGTCGCTCATCGCGGTGGTCAGCATGGCCGCGTTCATCGTCGGCATCGTGGCCTTCAACGATCCCGCCGCGGTGTTTGCAAGCCGGCACGGCCCCGGCTCGTTCTACGCGCTCATGCCCCACAACGCGATGGCGCTGTTGTTCGGCGCCGCCTTCCTGTGGGCCATCATCGCCTTCATCATGGGCGCTCGGGCGTTCTGGAATGATATCGGCGAGCCGAGCTCGACCTTGACGCGCCCACGTCCACTGCTGCGCGCCGTTCGCGACGCAGCCAGCCTGCGCTATCTCGATGGCGGCGGCGTCGGCTGCTACAACGAGGACGAGCGGCCACGCGACACCCGGCGGTTCTATCACCATCTGACGTTCTGGGGCTTCATGCTCTGCGTCGCATCGACCAGCGTCGCGACGCTCTATCACTATCTTCTGCACCGTGAGGCGCCCTATCCGTTGTGGGACCTGCCGGTCGTGCTCGGCACGCTGGGCGGATTGGGCATCGTGGTCGGTCCGCTCGGACTCCACACCGCCAAGCGCAGGCGTGAGCCTGCGATGATGGATGCGGGCAGTCGCGCCATGGACGTCGCGTTCCTGGCGATGCTCGTCCTTACCGGCGCAACCGGGCTCGCCCTCCTCTTGCTACGCGAGACCAGCACGATGGGCCTGCTGCTCGCGCTCCATCTCGGTGCGGTGTTCGCGCTCTTCATCACGATGCCCTACGGCAAGTTCGTGCACGGCCTCTATCGATTCTTGGCGCTCGTCCGCTACGCGCGCGAACGTCACGGCGCGTAGCTCATGCGAAGTCGCCGGCGACACGCAACGGATCACTGTTGTCGTCATGCAGCATTCATGACTCTGAGCATCCGTTCATAAAGTTGCGATCTGCGACATTTTTCCGGAACGATCGGCGACGCACGGAACGACTCCTACCTCCTGCCGTTGTCGGCGCGGGCAGTGCAAATACGAGGAGGATAGAGGATGACCAATCGCTTGATGGTATCAGTTGCTGCAATCGCGCTCCTGGCGGGTGCAGGTTTTGCTCATGCGCAAGGTACCGGCGGTGCGGGCGGCGCAGCTGGACAGTCCGGCGGCGCAGCCATGCAGGGCGGTGCGACCGGTGGTGCTGCCGGCGGAGCATCGAGCGGTGGCATGAACGCGCCCGGCGGCGCGATGCATCGCGACAGCGGCTCGCCTGCGTCCGACATGCGCTCCAGTCAGTCCGAGCAGAAGCCCGGTGCGACCAAGGGCCAGCGCGCCGAGGAAGGCATGAAGGGTCCGAATGCCAAGGGCGCGACCTCCGAGACCGACAAGGCCGGCTCCAAGAACATGAAGGCCGAGGGTCGCGACAGCAAGAGCGGCACCAGCACGAACGCTGAAACCAAGACCGGCAGCGACCGGTCGCAGACCACCACCGGACAGGCCGGCGCCGGCGCCAAGCTCTCGACCGAGCAGCGCACCAAGATCACCAGCGTGATCCGCAGCCAGCGCGTCGAGCCGGTGACCAACGTGAACTTCAACATCTCGGTCGGCACCCGGGTGCCGCGCGACGTTCACTTCCACCGGCTCCCGGCGGAAGTCGTGACGATCTATCCGGAATGGCGCGGATACGACTTCATCCTGGTGCGTGAGCAGATCATCGTGATCGATCCCCGCACCTACGAGATCGTCGCAGTTCTCGACGCCTGATCCCGACCAGGCAGGCGATGAGGACATGGGGCGGGCAGCAATGCCCGCCCCATTCTATTGCGCAAAGAGCACGTAAGGGCGATCACACGCAGCCCGTGCAGCCCCGTGGACAAACCTGGTTAACCAGCAATTTCGTACACTTAAGACGGTTTTTTCGTCTGACGGACCAAGCCTCGGGCAGCCGGCCCGGCTGCCGAAAGGCTTCCCCTTGGCGGCTTTGTTACCTATAACGCCGCCCACTGCCGCCACACCGCCGGGATGGGAATGGCCGACGCCGCGCACAACACGATCTATGTCCTCAACGGACCCAACCTCAACCTGCTGGGCACCCGCGAGCCGGAGACCTATGGCCATGCCACCCTGGCAGACGTCGAACGCCTCTGCGTCGAGACGGCCGCGCGCTTCGGCCTGACGGCGGAGTGCCGGCAGTCGAACCATGAGGGTGTGCTCGTGGATTGCATCCATGAGGCCCGCAGCCGCGGTGCGGTCGGAATCATCCTCAATGCCGGCGCCTACTCTCATACCTCCATTGCCTTGCACGACGCGCTGATGGGGGTGAAGATCCCCACCGTCGAAGTGCACATCAGCAACATTCACGCCCGCGAGAGCTTCCGGCACCATTCTTTCACCGCGAAGGCCGCGTTTGCCTCGATCTGCGGCTTCGGCATCGACGGCTACCGGCTGGCGATCACCGGCCTCGCCGCCAAGATCGGCGCCAAAGCCGTCACGCAGACCGACATCTAGCGCAAGCCTGACGTCACAGTCCTCACGCACCCAACGTTCCGGATCAGATCATGGCGCCCCAGCCCGACGACAAGACCATCGCGAAATCCGAAGACAGCCAGCTCATTCGCGAGCTCGCAGCGCTGCTGGATGAGACCAGCCTGACCGAGATCGAGCTGGAGCGTGCCGGCCTTCGCATCCGCGTTGCCCGCAACGTGACCGTTGCGGCGGCCGTCCATTCGGCCATCGGAACAGCCGCCGCTGGCGTTCCCGTGGTCGCAGCCGCCACCGCGGCAGCCGCCGGCGCGGACATGTCAAAACATCCCGGCGTGGTGCCCTCTCCCATGGTCGGCACCGCCTACTGGGCGCCCGAGCCCGGCGCCAAGCCGTTCGTCGAGGTCGGCTCCAAGGTGTCCGTCGGTCAGACCCTGATGATCATCGAGGCGATGAAGACGATGAACCAGATTCCGTCACCGCGCGCCGGGACGGTGACGCAGATCCTGGTCGAGGACGGCCAGCCCGTGGAGTACGGCGAGCCGCTCGTCATCATCGAATAAGCGCGACTAGCGGACGGCGAAAGCGAATGGTCCACCATTCCATGTTCGCCGCTCACTACTCGCCACTCGCGCCCGAGGCACCATGTTCGACAAGATCCTCATCGCCAATCGCGGCGAAATCGCCCTTCGCATCCTCAGGGCCTGCAAGGAGCTCGGTATCTCCACCGTCGCGGTGCATTCCACCGCCGACGCCGACGCGATGCATGTCCGCCTCGCCGACGAAAGCGTCTGCATCGGGCCGCCGCCGTCGAAGGACAGCTATCTCAACATTCCCGCCCTGCTCGCCGCCTGCGAGATCACCGGCGCCGACGCCGTGCATCCCGGCTACGGCTTCCTGTCGGAGAACGCGCGCTTCGCCGAGATTCTCGCGGACCACAATCTGCATTTCATCGGGCCGAAGGCGGAGCACATCCGCCTGATGGGCGACAAGATCGAGGCCAAGAAGACGGCCAAGCGGCTGGGCATTCCCGTCGTTCCAGGCTCAGATGGCGCTGTCACTCCGGACCACGACGCGATGGCGATCGCCAAGGAGATCGGCTTCCCGGTGCTGGTCAAGGCAGCCGCCGGCGGCGGCGGCCGCGGCATGAAGGTCGCCCACACCGAGGCCGACCTGCAGCTGGCGCTGACCACAGCGGCCAACGAGGCGAGATCGGCGTTCGGCGACGCCTCGGTCTATCTGGAGAAGTATCTGCAGAAGCCGCGCCACATCGAGATCCAGGTGCTCGGCGACGGCCGCGGCGGCGCCATCCATCTCGGCGAGCGCGACTGCTCGTTGCAGCGGCGCCATCAGAAGGTCTGGGAGGAAGGCCCCTCCCCGGTGCTTGACGCAGCGGCCCGGGCCAAGATCGGCAACACCGTCGCCAAGGCGATGCAGGAGCTGAAATACATCGGCGTCGGCACCATCGAATTCCTCTACGAGGACGGCGAATTCTATTTCATCGAGATGAATACCCGCATCCAGGTCGAGCATCCCGTCACGGAGATGATCACCGGCATCGACCTCGTGCTGGAGCAGATCCGCATCGCCGCCGGCGGCGACCTGCCGATGACCCAGGACCAGGTTGTCATCAACGGCCACTCCATCGAGTGCCGCGTCAATGCGGAAAACCCTGTCACCTTCCGGCCCTCGCCGGGCAAGATCCTGCAGTACCACCCGCCTGGCGGCCTCGGCGTCCGCATCGATTCCGCCGTGTATCAGGGCTACGTGATTCCGCCCTATTACGACTCGCTGGTCGGCAAGCTGATCGTCCACGGCAAGACTCGGGTCGAGTGCCTGATGCGGCTGCGGCGCGCGCTGGACGAGATGGTCGTCGACGGCATCGAGACCACCCTGCCGCTGTTCAGGGCCCTTGTCCGCGAGCCGGCCATCATCGATGGCGACTATCACATCCACTGGCTCGAACAGTACCTCGCTGGCCAGAAGGCGGAGTGAGCGGCCAACCGCAAAATACCACTGACGCGCCGGAACCCTTCAGCCCGCACTGCGTTCTGCTCTTTCGGCGGTTCCGCTGAGGGGGCAGGTATTTCAATTGGCATGCGAGTGAGCGGTGGCGCCTGAGATTGGACAAAGGCGCACGCTGGGACAAATCCTGCTGCTGTCGGCGGGATTCCTGGTGCTGGTCGTCGTCAGCACGGCCTCGGTGCTGCTCGTCAACAAGGCCCGCAAAGACAACGCCTGGGTGGTGCATACCATCGAGGCGGAGAACCAGATCAACGCGCTGCTGCTCGAGGTCCGCCGGGCCGAGAGCGGCGCCCGCGCCTACCTGCTGACCCAGGACAATACGTTTCTGACCGATCACGACGCCGCCGTCACCGCGATCGCGCCGGTGCTCGACAAGCTCGGAACACTCGTGGCCGACAATCCTGCCCAGGTCGAGCTGCTCCGCCAGGTCCGCGCCGAAATCGACACCCGCCTCGGCCAGTTCAGGCGCGAGAAGGAGCTGGCCGCGCAGGGTGACCTCGCCGCCGCCGCCGCGCTCGTGCGGAGCGCCGCTTCCGGCAACACCAGCATCAACATCCGCGATCTCGCCAATCGCATGCGGCTGGAGGAAGAGCGGCTGTTCGTGCTGCGCACCGCCAATGCCGACCGCAGCCAGCAGCTGGCGACCGTCGTGACGGTGACTGGCTCGGCCCTGGTCGTCCTGCTCGCGATCATCTCGGTGCTCCTTGTGCGCCGCTCGGCCAGCGCGCGCGACGAGGCCGAGGCCAGGCTGCGCGAGAGCAACCTCAACCTCGAAGCCACCGTCGACGAGCGCACCGCGGACCTGCGCGAGGCCAATGAGGAGATCCAGCGCTTCGCCTATATCGTGAGCCACGACCTGCGCTCGCCGCTCGTCAACATCATGGGCTTCACCAGCGAGCTCGACGAGCTGCGCAACGACATCTTCCGGCGGATCGCGACGCTGGCGCGGGCGGCCTCCGACGCGCCGCCGCCGGCGGAAGGCGCTGAGCCCGAGCTCGAAGGCGCCGACCAGCAGCTGTCGGAGGATTTCAGCGAGGCGCTCGGCTTCATCAAATCCTCGATCGCCAAGATGGACCGGCTGATCACGGCCATCCTCAACCTGACCCGCGAGGGCCGCCGCGAGTTCGTGCCGGTGCGGATCGATACCCGCGAGCTGATCGAGGGCATCGTCTCGACGCTGGCGCATCAGGCTGCGGAAACCGACACCACCATCCGCGTGGAACCGTTGCCGGCCATCGTCAGCGACCGCCTGGCGCTGGAGCAGATCTTCTCCAACCTGATCGACAACGCCATCAAATATCTCAAGCCGGGCGTTCCCGGCGACATCGCCATTCGCGCCCGTACCAAGCTCGGTTTTGCCATCTTCGAGGTTACGGACAACGGCCGGGGGATTGATCCCAGGGATCATCAACGTATCTTTGATCTGTTCCGTCGCGCCGGGACCCAGGACCGTCCGGGTCAGGGGATTGGATTGGCGCATGTCCGCGCGCTGGTGCGCCGGCTCGGCGGAACCATGTCGGTCGCGTCGGAGCTCGACCAGGGCAGCACGTTCACCATCACGCTCCCGATCAACTGGAACGCCTCAAACCGGAACTCAGACCGATGACCATGCCCGTGACGATCATCATGATCGAGGACGACGAAGGCCACGCCCGCCTGATCGAGCGCAACATCCGACGGTCCGGCGTCAACAACGAGATCAAGCCGTTCACCAATGGTACAGATGCCGTGAAGTATCTGCTGGGTGCTGACGGCACCGGCCTCGATCACAAGGGGCACGCATTGCTGATCCTGCTCGACCTGAACCTGCCGGACATGACCGGCATCGACATCCTCAAGATGGTCAAGCAGAACAGTTTCCTGAAGAGCGCGCCCGTGGTCATCCTCACCACGACCGACGACTCGCAGGAGATCAAGCGCTGCTACGAACTCGGCTGCAACGTCTACATCACCAAGCCGGTCAACTACGAAAGCTTCGCCAACGCCATTCGCCAACTCGGCCTGTTCTTCTCCGTCATCCAGGTTCCGCCCGCCGCATGAGCTCCGCCGCCCCCACGCTGCTCTATATCGACGACGACGCAGCGCTGGCGCGGCTGGTCGAGCGCGGGCTCAAGCGATTGGGCTTCACGGTGGAACACGCCGCCGACGGCAGCGCGGGCTTGCAACGGCTGGAGCGCGGCGGCATCGACGTCGTGGCGCTCGACCAGTACATGCCAGGCTTCGACGGACTCGAGACGCTGGAGCGCATCATGGCGCTGCCCGAACCGCCGCCGGTGGTGTTCGTCACCGCCTCACAGGATTCCAAGATCGCGGTCACGGCCCTGAAGGCCGGCGCGGCGGACTACCTGGTCAAGGACGTGCAGGGGGAGTTCATTCCCCTGCTGCAGGTCGCGGCCGAAGGCGCGGTGCGCCAGGCCCGGCTGCAGAAGGCCCGCGACGAGGCGGAGGCGGAAGTGCGGGCGTCACGCGACCGCTACGCGGCGCTGGCGGCCGAGCGCGAGGTCCTGCTGCGCGAGGTCAATCACCGCGTCGGCAATTCGCTGCAGATCATCGCCTCGCTGCTGCATCTTCAGGCCAACTCCAGCACCCAGGACGACGTCAAGGCCGCGCTCACCAATGCAATGGGCCGCGTCGCCGCCGTGGCGCAGGTGCATCGCCGCCTCTACACGTCTCAGGATCTCAAGAGCGTGCTGCTCAACCAGTATCTGGATTCGCTGCTCGACGACCTGCGCCGCTCGGCGGAGGGCAACCGGATGTCGCGGCTGACCCTGAAGGCGGAGCCGGTCGAGATCGACCCGGATCGCGCGGTCGCGATCGGCATCGTCGTCAACGAGCTGGTCATGAACGCGGTCAAATACGCCTACCCCGATGGGCCGGGCCCGATCCATGTCGAGCTGAAGCTTGCAGGTGAGGACATCGTGCTGTCGATCGCCGACAACGGCGTCGGCCTCAACGCAACCAGCGATCCGCGCTCGACCGGAATGGGCCAGCGCATCGTCAGCGCCATGGCGACCAAGCTCGACGCCACCGTCGGCCCCGATCCGAGCCATGCCGGCACCAGGATCGTGGTCCGCTTCCGCCTCGAAAAAGATGCTCCCAAGCCCGCGGCTGCCGCGGTCGGCTGAGCCGACGCAGCCGGCACGCAACCATCGCGCGCCCGGCATCGGCCTGCTATGCTGATCCCATGAATACGCGCGACTCTGCAGCGTCCGAGATTACGCCCGAGGTCCTGCTGCGTGCCTATGCCTGCGGCATCTTCCCGATGGCCGAAAGTGCCGACGACCCGACCTTGTTCTGGGTCGAGCCGGAGCTGCGCGGCGTCATTCCGCTCGACGGCTTTCGCGTCGCCTCGCGCCTTGCGCGTACGGTCCGGTCGGACGCCTTCGCCGTGACCGTGAACCAGGCGTTCAAGGCGGTGATGGATGGCTGCGCCGAGCCGCAGCCTGGCCGCGAGGACACCTGGATCAACAGGCGTATCCGCGAGCTCTACAGCGGCCTCCACGCGCTCGGCCATTGCCACAGCGTCGAATGCTGGCAGGATGGCGAGCTGGTGGGCGGCCTCTACGGCGTCAGCCTGGGCCGCGCCTTCTTCGGCGAGAGCATGTTTCACCGCACCCGCGACGCCTCGAAGGTCGCGCTCGTGCATCTCGTCGCGCGGCTGATCGCCGGGGGCTTCGAGCTGCTCGACACCCAATACGTCACCGAGCACCTCAAGACCTTCGGCGCCGTTGAGATCCCGCGCCGGCGCTACACC
>BFBZ01000023.1_pt62 | contig 12692 bp, 12 predicted proteins | sample 1888401 | NCBI WGS metagenome assembly BFBZ01 (sample SAMD00112614, study PRJDB3348) | symbiont metagenome | host: Chara braunii | reverse complement strand
GGATGCCGGCGATCTCAGGTCCAAGACCCTTCTCATCGCCAAATGCGTAGGCGGCCGTCAGTGGCAAGATAGATGTTTGTTCCATCGTGGTGCTCGCTCGTGCGGTTGCCGTATCCGATTGCAGTCGTATCATCCGGGCCGCCTGTGGGGCGACAAGCGGCGATCTCCTTCAACCTATTGCTCTAACATACACGTACATTCATGGCATGGCGCTCATCCGCCATTGGCAGAAGGAGGTCGGCGACTTGTTCGGCCTCTGTTATGCTTGAGCGAGTGGGAATTCTCGTTGTAGCAGCGCAGTCACGCGCTCCAGCGTGTTGAAACCGCTTGTCGTCAGTATCTCCGCAATGTCCTTGCCGCTCAGAAATATGATCGGGTGCCTGTCCGCTCGTACTTCTTCGTATGCTTGTCGGCCCACGACCGATGTCGTGACCAAGACGCCGAATTCCCTGTGGCGTATGCGTGAGATAAGGCGCGACACCTCGCGGACCCCTACGGCGTTCGCCGCTTCGCCATTTAAGGAAGGGCGATAGCACTTCGCCTCAAGCGAGAACTGGGCATACACCGGATCATCGCTGAGCCCGAGAAGATAGCGTCCTATTGCATCACGGCCACCGTCCACGGACGCACGCGTGATCTCATCGATTATGACACGCTGATCATGCATTTGGTAAATGCGCGCAGCGAACGCCTCGAACGCCACAGGCGCGTCCTTAAAGTGATCGTATACAGCGCCCAGAAGCTCACGCTTGAGCGGTGTATCCGGCAGCTGCTCCTCCGAGCTGCGGATAACGGTGGTGCTCTCGGACACCAAGGCGCGGTAGCTTCCAGTCGCTACCCAGTCGCCCCAAGCTTGCGGAGTGTTCTTGCTGACGGCGCGATCACCCGCAACATCGTTCAGCCACGCTCTCGGAATGACCGGAACATCGAGCACTGTGAAAACTGCCCGGTAGTTCTGAAAACGCTGGCCGCTCGTGGTTTTCCAGACGGCAACGAGATCGCTCGTCGCGGGCAAGCCTTGGAACCCTGGCGCTGCCAGGCCTTTAAACTGAACGGACCTAGCACTAGCTGGCGTCGGATGCTTCTTGAAGACGAAGAACGGAGGAATGAGCGCGCGCTGGCTCGCCTCGGCATGCAGGAGATCAAAGACACGCCGCAGTATGCGATTGCCTCCGCGCCGTGTGTCGTGGAGTTCGTGTCCCGGCGTCTTGTTGTCGCCAAAATACACGAACTGACCCGTGTTCAAGTCGAGATGATCCGGCCAGTCCGCATCCTCACCGCTCGTGTAGAGCACAACGAATTTCTTGTCTTCGCCTGTTCCGGCAGCTCTAAACCCACCCTGGTTACCGGTGCCAGGCATAACCTTCGAAATCGCATCACTCCCCGCATCCTTGGTCTGACCGCCCTCATACACTGCGTCCACGATCAGGTCCGCAAAGCGACAATCGGAATGTGAAATCACCCTAGTCACGCCCGCTCCCCATCGAGAACGAACATTGAGAGTAAGCAACATAAGGCTGCGGGCGCATGCCACATCTTACGGTCGGAGTGGCAGGTTCTGCCTCCGCGGCCCTCGTCCATTGATTTCGCTTGAGATTTTTGACTGCCCTACCCTGCTTGTGTACTCGCTCTGTGTACTTGGATCAACCGCGCTTGCCGGGGGTATGTTACTGCACCCTCTCCGCACCAGCCGCGCTGAGGAAGTAAGCCTCCACTGCACCCCCTATCGAGTTCAACGCTGAGACCAGAGCGGATGCCTGCTTGGCTGCTTCGATTAAATGCACCCCCACATCCTGCGCCTCTTCCTTCGAAACGTCCTCTATGCGTCTTCTTCCCTGAAGCGCGCTGAATGATGCCGGCAGAAATTGCTTGCCTACACCCACCATCACGTGCGTGTGGAACGTTTCTGTATCGCCGAAGTGAGGCCAGTCCGGCGCATCGTCTTGCTTGAATTTGTAGTTGCTACTTTGTTTGACCTCTATCTTGAGCGCCGGAGTGAGGTTGAATTGCAAGGCCCTGACGTGACTCAACTGAGCGTCCACTTGATAGCCGGCCAGCACGATTTGGAACATCGTACGTCCCGCGAAGGCGTGCACAAACGCAGGCTCCGCCTTGTGTACTTCTAGAACGGCCGCAATCATGTAGTTCGAAAGCTCTTGCAAATCGACGTTCCAAACGGGAGCCTTTCGCCCCTCCAGGTACTCCTGCGTGAGCTTCTTCACGTCTAACAGGACAATCCCATTCTTAGCCAAGTCCCCGCACGGATCATCAGGCCAAAGGGGATAGCGCGCTGAAATCCACGTCGCAGTTGCTGTAGCGGCCACAACTGTTGGCCAACGGATGTTGACCACACTGATTTTGGAATTGCCGTCGCATGCCACGCCCATGGTAGTCGAGCGCGTATCTCCTGCAATGAGAAGCCCGCCCTTCGCCGGAACGGTCACCACTAGGGTGCCGCTCGTACCCAAAACCAGCCGAGCGTCAGAGATGTGTGGCGAGGTTCGCATTACAGCCCCAGCAATCGTGAGAATTAGCGCAGCCAGCCGAACTCGGACGCAAGCTCCCGACTCTCCTGGGAAGACGCGCAGCACCGTAACCGCTCAAAATATCGGGCTGCTTATTGGACGGCAAACACCTTGCCGATGCCATTGCATGTGACCTGTCTGCTTGCCTGATGCATTCCTGCCCTCGTAACTCCATGCTTCCAGAAAGTGATTGTATTCCCCAGTGTCTCTCACGATGTAGGTCTTTTGGTCTCGCTTCGTACTTCCAAGAGTAACGACGTCAGTTGGAACGACCTCCTTAAGCGCGCAATGCACTATACCGTTCGTTAGCTGACATCCCTTGGTGGTCAAAAATATCGTACCCGTGTCAGCCAGTTCTCCATCCTTCAACCTAAGCGTGGCCTCGAATTTGCGCTCGATGGGGAGAGACTCCAAGCCAATGATTGTCAGATTGCCTTCGCATTTCAGCAAGAGGTTCTTCGGAAGTTCCTCAGCCGAAGCAGTCGAGATGAACAGGAGCATTAGCAGCGTGCGCATCGCAGGCCTCTCCAGCACATTAGCACCCTAGAGACCCATCAAATGCAACAGTTGGCGAAGCCAGCCGAATGCAGCAGGAAGTCGCTCCGCAAGCTGCAGAAGGGCCTGCTGAGCGTTGATGAGGAAGAGGCTGATGCCTGTAACCAGCGTTTCAGGTTGCTTCAATAACTCATAAGCGGCATTACCGAGGACACCATCGCGGATCACCTTTGCGAACTCCGGTCCCTTCTTCAGAACTACCCGGGCTATAGCGGCCAACGAACCTCTAAGCCATCCGTGCTTCACCGCAGTCACGTTGGCCGTTGGCGGAAGACCTGCTTCTTCTGTCCGCGCCCCAAGCTTACTCACGAGGCGGGTAAGGTGTTCCGTATCGGGGTCGAACAAGGCCGGCGCTTCTGCAAGCTTCTCTAATACGGGATCAAGAATGCGGTCTCGCAGGGCGTCAATCGTCTCAGATTGTCGTCGGTATTGATCAAGCTCATGCGCAAAGTTCGCAGCATCCGGGAACAACATAAGTAGGCCAGCATGTGCTGTAATGAGCGAGCTAAGCGCCTGGAGAAGCGCTACGTCGATCTCGGGATTGCTATCGTCGTTCCGAGGCAACGACGATTTCACCTTAAGCAGCACTTCGATATCGAGCCCCGCCATAAAAAGACGGTAGGCTCCTTGAGCGCCCTTTAACTTGCTCAGCGCATCGTCGTACTTATCGACCAGAGCCTTGAGGTCCGGGTGCTCATTTCCTCGCCTCTCACACAGCTTCTTCGCCTCATCACACCTTTCCCTGACAATCGCCTTCCTTTCCCGAGTTGAGCCCTTTGGGGAGAGAGGATGAAATCTTAGCCGTCCTTTGCTGGGCTCAAACTGCGGCGCTTCTTTCGCGGCACTCTCCACGGCTTGTTTGATCTGCTCAAGGTCGCTAGCTGAGACGAGATCCGTCAAAATCGTCGTGAGCGAGACGCGAAGAGCGGAAGAGAATGCCGGCGTGAAGGCATGGAGATTGTGAACGTATTCAGTACCAGACGCCCAATCAGGCGCCAGTTCTGGGATATAGTGCAAATATCCCTCCAGAACATCCTCAACCGCGTGGTCCGGCACGTTGAAGCGCGCAAGCTCACGATCACTCTGGTCTGAACGTTCGAGTATCTTGCTTAGATCGAAGTCCTTCAGGATGCGCTTTGCCGCACTCGCATAAAAATCGATTATCTGCTTCCGGTTCTTATTCTGCGGTTCCATATATGGTCGGAACGCTTCCTTGAAGCGACCCTCAAAGAAGCGCACGAACTTCCGCTCTTCGCAACGAGCGCGAATCAGGTTGAGAATAAGGGGATCTAACTTTCTGTTGGGCGGCAACGTGCTAGCTCCTTAGACGGCACCCCATTTATCCGGCTCCGTTGTATTGCGGCACAGGAAACACACGGCAGTCGTATTGCCCCTTCACCTGAGCGTTGAAGTAGCGTCCCATCGACGGCGCGTTGAGGAGGTCCGTCACTGTGGCCTCAGGAATGCTGCAGTAGTGATAGAAGGTCCTGTTGAGGCTTATGAGCATGTAGCTGTTCTTGCGGTCGAAACAGACGCGCCTAATGAAGCTACTACGCGTCACTTCGGTGCAAGAGAACGGTGCGAGGTCGACGGTCCCTCGATATTTCACAAGAACAGTCTCGGCTCCTGCCTGTGATGACCAAAGCACGAGAAGAGCAGACAGTGCGCTGCGCGCCTCCTGTTGTCCGACCATCTTTGACGCCCTCTACTGCACGCAGTTCTGCAGAGCGAAGGCGCACTGTTCGCCAGGGGTTAGGAGCCCGCCGGATGGCCCCACGTAGTTGAGCCTACTTACGTGGCCTCCGACCATCGTCACATTGACGGTGCAAAATCGCTGGCTGCTAGAGCCAGTCGCCCATCCTCGTCCGCCACTCATAGCCACGTCCGTTCGGCCGTTGCCCGAGGCGTATGACCAGACCTCAGTCGCCCCTTCCGTCGCCTTGTTGATCGGCGGCCCCATACAGGCGAGCACTTGCTCCTTGGAGAGCCCAATCATTTGGCTTTGAGCTTCGTTCGCGACTTGAGCGCGCTGAACGGCGCACGCTCCCAGCATCAGGCACGCAAATAGCGCGCCCGCCCACGCGTTTTTCACTCTGTTTCCTCCCCTCAACCCAGAAGGATCAACGGTACTATAGGGCCTACCGGATCACAAGCTTGAGGTGCACCGCCTGGGCGGACAACCACATTTCACAGTTTTTGAGGGTGGGATATTTGATGCTGCAGTTTGGCTTGCTATTGGACCACATGCCTCGCGCAGCCTCCTCTCGTCCGCGCCGTTACGCACCGGAGCCCCCAGCGCTCCCGGGCTCTGTGCCCTCACCTTTCCCCGCCTTCATTGCGCCAGCGCTCGCGACCCTCAAAGCCACGGTCCCAGCTGGCGTGGGCTACTTTCATGAGCTGAAGCTCGATGGCTATCGAATGCAGGCACATCTCCTGAACGGGCGCGCAAGGCTCTTCACGCGCTCAGGCCTGGATTGGACCAAACGCTTCGCTCCCTTGGCTGCCGACATCGGACGCCTACCGGCCAAGGCGGCCGTCCTAGATGGAGAGATCATCTCCGCTGACGACGAAGGACGCCCCAACTTCTCCGCGTTGCAAGACGACATCAAAAGCGGCCGTAGCGACCGCATGGTGTACTATGCCTTCGACCTACTGCACTTGGACGGCCTCGACTTGCGCGCCGTGCCGCTGTTAGACCGCAAGAGGGCGCTGCAGTTCCTGCTGTCTCAATCCGACGGGACGGCGCCCCGTGTCCTATACAGCGAACACTTCAAGGATGGCGCAGACCTCTATAGGCGGGCCGTGACGATGGGCCTTGAAGGCGTTGTCTCCAAGAGAGCTAGCGCTCCCTACCGCTCCGGCCGCACTGAACAGTGGATCAAGGTCAAATGCTGGAAGCAGGCGCGGTTCGTTGTGATCGGCTATGTGCCCGAGGGCTCTTCAGGACTCAAGAAGCTTCGCTTGGCGCAACGTGATGGTGATGCCCTGGTATATGTAGGGCGTGTGGGGACCGGATGGGATCGGGCGATGGCTCGGGAAATCCGACGAGCCCTTGAGCCCCTTGGGCGCCCCACCGCCCCTTCGGCGGCGCCACTCAAGAAGGCAGACACAACGTGGGTTGAGCCTCGCTTCGATGCTGAGATCACCTACGCGGAGATCACTGACGATGGTATGGTGAGGCACCCAGTCTTCCAGCGTCTTGTCTCAACGCTGTTGTGAGTATGGCTTTGCTCATTGATAGATAAACCCGGGATGGTTCCCTCGGGTCGATCCGAGCTCCTCAAAGCCCCGACGGCCCCGTTACTTTCGTTCGGCATCATCCAAACGCTTGATGCTGTAGAAGCGAGGGGCGGCGCTCGAAGGACTTTCCATCACGAATAACTCGGCGCGATCTGTGCTGAAGCACATAGCGACCTTATTGGTGTTGTCAGCGCTCAACATTGAGACGGCATCATCCCCCTGACGCGTTCGCTTGACGGTACCGGATATCGCGTTTCCGCGCAGGCGGCCGACATATTCGGTCTTATGGACTACCGTCTTCTGCGCCACCAGCATTCCTGTCGTCACGCCGGCTAAGGCATTCACCGGACGCTTTTCGGCTCCAAAGAACCGAACGGAGCTACCGTTTAGCGTCGCTTCAAGCGGCCCATCCGGCGAAGTCCATTTAGCTGCGATGTCGATCGGGGCCGTCACTAAAAGCGCCTCTCCCAATTGCCTGAAATAAGCGGCCTTGGCCTTTACCTTCTCGAGTGTCTCCGTGAGCTTGTTCGTCTCCTCTTCACGCACCTCTCTCAGCCGCTTCGCCAAGTCCAGAACATTGCTCGGATAGCCGTTAATCGTAAGTGCCTTGTCGCAGAGTTCTTTTGCCTCGCGAGCAAACCCAGCGGAGAGAAGTCTAAATCCTAGATTGCTCATAGCGAGCGGTTCATTGCTGTTAGCCGATATCTGAAAAGCAGCGATCGACTTCACTGGCATTCCGAATTCATTGTAGGAGACTCCCAGATTGTTCCACGTAGTGGCGTCTCTATCTGGCTCCGGAATTGTCAGATAGTGAAACAGAGCCATGTCGTTGTTGCCGCTTTCTGAGTGTTGATATGCGAGCGAAAACCGTGCATTGACCTCAGCGAGGTTCAATTCGACCGCTTGCTCCATAAGGGCCAGCTGGACCAAATCGTCCTTGTCAATCTCAGCCAGGGTGCGAAGAGCGGGCACCAACCATGATCGGCGGATGTATGCCGAGAGGGGCGCGCTCTTTATGCTCTCAAACATCCGAACTGCGCGCTCGATATCACCGGCTTTCGCGTGACAAGTCGCTGCACTCACCAAGTTCGAGGCTTTCCCATCATCCTCCTCATCAGCAGCCGCCGCCTCTTCGTACGTCTTCGCCGCGCTCTTATATTCTCGCATTTCTTCATAGCCGCGCGCCTTGTATTGGAGCAGCGTCGCATTCCTTGGATTTTTTTCCGAGATCGCTTTGATCTTCTTAAAGTCTGCCTTCTTGCCGAACACCAGGCGAAAATATTCGATCCTCGCATCCCATATTTCTACAGGTTCCTGTTTCGCAAACGGAGACGATCTGTATGCTTCATCGATAACACCAAAGCCCGCTTGATCATCATCAAGTATCGCCGTGAAGGCCGCATGCTCGTAGTCATCTTTCGTCCAAGACGGTTTCGGTTCTTTGTCCGTCCTCGCAGGGGCAGGCGCGGTCTTTTCGTCTACGGCGCCCGGCTTGGCCTCTCCTGCAGAAATGGTCGCTTCTTTTGGCGTCAGCTTCGACAGCATCTCCAAGAGCTTATCGAATGATGCGTGCGGATTTGATCGAGAGAAGGAGATATATTCGATATTTCCATATAATCCTCCCGGCTCCCGGACTCCTTCCTCCAGGAAAATTATGATTGTCATGTCGCGCCCGACCGCTAGACCGATCTCTTGGATGATCCAGTCAGAAGCCTTCCATTTAGCGTCGGACGCCTGAGCTTTGATCTTCGATTTCAGAGGCCAGAGTGGCGTTACTGCGCTTGGCGGGAGGGCGTATTCGTTCTTCGTGCAGATGCCAATGAAGACATTCTTGTCTGCGATCTTCTTAAGCACTTTTTCGGACAAGGGAGAAGATTCGGCATCTTCGGCATGATCCCAGGTGAAGCCCGTTCGGGCCTTCCCCAGAGCCGTAAAATGGTCGAGAAACGTCCGCACTACGTCCTTGTCCGCTGCACTGAAGCTATGGGCAACAAACGCCTTAATCGTGGTCATGCAAAGAACCCAGATGCTTGGTGCGGCGTCCGGCTTTCAGCATTCCATCGATTGCTGCGCCCAAGCCGATAACCTTCACCTTCAGAGATGCGGTGTTGTAGCTTTGACGGTGCGAGGGACGAGCCCAATGTGGAGTTTTATCAGAACGTAAGCGTTTGCTGCGCGGCTATTTCTTTCCGCCGTGGACAACTCGAAATCTCATCAGGGCCGCTGGCAAGTCGGGCGGTCGGCGTGGCGGCATATCGGTGAAGCGAGCACCGCAGGTCCCCCGAGGATCATCGCGCCACGGGCAGTCCGCAGAGAGCCTAACGAGCAAGTCGTCCAACAGAATTTCCGCACCGTACTTCACCGCGAGCCGAGCAAGCCTATAGGCCCCCGCGCGCTTGCAGACATCGCAGCGGAGCCTGACGAGCACATAGGGGAAGTCCACGAGCCGACGGACACGCATAGCACACCGAAGAACGAACAGGGAACCTAAATCAAGCGTCCATTGACAGTCGCCCGCATCGGCCGTACAGATTTCTCCAGAATACTGAACAATCTGGAGGCTAAGTCATGGCAACATCACGCAAAGAGCGGATGAAAGTGGTGGCCTATATGCGGACTTCATCGGCCGCCAACGTCGGCGCCGATAAGGACAGCGAGAAGCGTCAGCGGTTTGCCATCGAGGCGTTCGCCAAGCGGTCGGGCCTGGATATTGTCGATTGGTTCTATGATCCTGCGGTGAGTGGTGCTGATCCCATTGAGGTCCGTCCGGGCTTCGCGGCACTCCTAGACCGCATTGAGGGCAACGGGGTCCGCACAGTCGTCGTCGAGGACGCCAGCCGCTTTGCCCGTGATCTTGTCGCCCAGGAGCTTGGCGTGCTCTTGCTGACCAAGCGGAGCGTAAAGGTCCTCACGGCCAATGGTGATGACCTCACGGAGGCTACCGACCCTTCGCGGATCATGATGAGGCAGATTGCTGGCTCGTTCGCTCAGTACGAGAAGACCCGGCTGGTCACAAAGCTCCGGGGAGCTCGTGAGCGCCTTCGGGAGGCCAACGGGAAGTGCGAGGGCCGCAAGTCCTTCGCTGAGCGTGATCCCGAGTTGGTCCTCGCGGCCAAGCGCCTGCACCGTAGGTCACCGAAAGGCCGCCGCAGGTCCCTCAGAGAAATCGCCAAGGAGCTCCATACGATGGGCTACAGCAACAAGCGGGGTGAGCCGCACTCGGCCTCAAGCATCAAATCAATGGTCGAGGGACCGTCGCCCGACACAGGGTCCTGAACTCGCCGCCCCGTTTTTCTTCGAATACCCGCTTGCTAGGTCATTCACGAGGAGTTGCCCGTGCCTGTCGATGAAGATGACGAGAATGCTGTGCCTCTCAAAGTCGTGGAGGTACCCTCATTTACACCCGCTCAATTGACAGAAGCGTTGCTTCAGGACAACGCGAAGCCGAAATTCATAGCGAAGAGCTGCGCGGAGATGCTGCTACACCTGATGCGGGCGGTTGCAGTGAAGGGCGACTACTTGAAGTACCTGGGGGAAGCATTACTCGCATGGAAATTCTTGTGGGAATTGGTTGCTCGGCATAAGGAGCCGCTGGATTGGCGTGAAGTCTTCGGCGAGGCGATAGAAGCCCTCCGGCATGATGCCGACGCTGAACTCAGAGATCCCCTTGATGAAGCCTATCGAGAGGCGGCACGGGTTGGGATGTCTCTCTACATCAATAGCGCGCGAGCCGGCGGGTTCGAGTCTCTCCTAGACAGTAGGTTCAGGGAGGCTCTTCGACATGTTGAGGAACTGCGGGATCAAAGGCGAAAGGAGCGAGAACGGGAACATGCGTTGAATACGGAGACCATAGGCTGGAAAGCTCGGAGCGAGCACGGTGACGAGGTAACGTTCAGTCTGACCGCCGAAGGCGCTGTGGTTATGGTCCAGCAGGCGTCTAATTCTCGCAGCAGCAAGGGAGTGAAGCGGGCAGTACGCCGAACGCCCGGCCTAGCCTTAGCACAGCTGTCCCCAGAAGATGCGGTCCGGCTCGCGGAATTGCTCCTGAGCAAATACACGGTTTCCCCTGAGGAAGCTGGGCGGCCCTAGGCTCGCAGAGGTCCGTCAGGCCGCCACGGCTTCCCTTGCGAACCGTCAGGCCGCCGAGTGCTCCCGTCATCCGCGAGATACAGCGAGCGGCCCGCCACGTCTTTGCATCAAATCGCCAATGCCCTCAACGCACGCGGCATCAGCACCCCACGGGGGGAACGCTGGTACGCCAAGTCAGTCAGCAACGTGCGGCACGGGACTGAGGCCCGGGAAACGAGGCTCCAATGAGCCTCTCCTTGGCGGGCTATCCAGGCCCGAACACCCCACCCCCCAACTTCAAAAATACCGCTAAACCTCTCGCACCGTTGTTTCACCGCCGGGCGTGTTGTGCGGCCTAGGCTGACAGCGAGGGCATCAAATGGCAGGTAAAAGCGAAGTAATAACAATAGCTTATCAGTCATGCCGAGCGTTGCCCGCTACCCACGTAGCGGCCTGCATGCTCGAACGCATCCATGGCCATCCCAGGGCCGCTCAGGGACCTTCAGGGGCGAGGGGGACAAGGACAGGGCTGGGAGACAAAGGACTAAGGCTGGCGAGGTCCCAACACTAAACCCCCACGTATACCAGTAGGAGCCCCTCACTGGCTGGAGGGGTACCTTCCGGTAATCGTTGTAGGATAACCAAGTAGGATAGAGGAGGAGTCTCAGGGACCACACACAGCACTGGCAGGGACCAAGAGTGGTGACACTCAGGCTGTCACAAGTCTTCTGAGAGAACTGTGGGTTCTTCCGGTTCCACCGTCAGCATCGGCTCAACACCCACCACCCGACGATACTCCTTCACGAGAATGGTCTTTGCCAACTCAGCCTTCGACCTCGGGACGATGATGCCATCGTGCATCGAGAGGCTGGGGACACCGTGCTTTCTCATCAGGACTAACATCGTGCCGATCACGGCCTCGGCCTCTACGAACTGGAGATCGGCCCAGATGTCGTTGTGCTCATGAAGCCTCTTAAGGGCTGGGAACGCCTCCAGCATCTTGCGCGCGACATCCTTCGCCTTGGCGACCTTAGACAAATCGTTGCCCGTTTCCTTCTCGTAGTCCTCGCTCATCTTCGACGGCCACCGCGTTGCAGGATTGCTGTTGCCGAAGCTAGCAACCATCCACTGCTTCGCTATCGACCGATCCACCCCCGCACGAGCGTAGGGATCGGCTGAGCCCTGAAGGGGCTCTCCGAGCTTTACGTGATAGATCGTAAGATGACTCGCCTTGATGTCGATCTCAGCAACCGGCTCGCCATTGATCCTCATCTCGTGTCGCCGGCTCTCCGGCATCTGTTGATAGCTGCGCTCACATGGACTGTAGAGGCGTCCTCCCTTGTTCCAGCTATTGAGATTGAAGCACCGGGTGTAGCCCTCGTGTCGCCCTCCATCGAGCCTGAAGCGGCTGAGGAACTCGTTTAGTTCACGTACATCTGCCTGAAGTTTCTCCGTGTGCGCAGTGCGCCGGTAATCTTTGATGATCCGCCCGCGCTCTCTGTTCACTCCTTTGCCGGTCGCGTAGTCTCGCAGCACTAAGGGATGTCTCGGGGGCTCTGGGGCAAAGTGGTCGGCAACATTGCCAGCATCAATTCCGTGAGCCTCCGCAAGCGCAACGAGCTTCGCAGTGGCCCAGAAGCGCGCAGCGCGGCCAGGAACGGTGTAACGGAAGTCGGGACCAAACGCGGCGGTCAGGTAGCGCGTCTGACCCTTGAGGTGCCCTACGAGGCCAAGGGCCTTGAGTCCATCAACAACGCTCCAGAACATGTCGTACTTCACTGAGTCTTTCGCGAAGCTATCCTTCCCGGTGGCTCGATAGATACGGCCGGTCGCCTTCTCGCCGGCACGCGCGCGCAGCAAGTCGCCAACGATCCGCTCAAGTGCGTCGCGGAATCTCGTGACACTCCGCACTCTTCGCTTTCGGACCCGGCCCCCTGTCGCCTGCTCGTGATCCTCGATGTCAGCACGCAGCCGAAGCATGAGCCGATGGGCGTCCGATGTTCGGCATCGGCTGCGCAGGTCCGCATAGCAGTCAAGGGTGCTAGGCGCTCGGGCTGCGATAAGCCCAAGAAGCTTCGCTCGTACCTCAGCGCGAGCTGGAGGGGCCGGAGTAGCTGTATTCATCGCTTGTGGTGCGCCGAGGTCAAGCATGCCGCTTCGCCTCTTCGACCCTTATTGTTGAAACGGTAGGACGTATACGGCGTCGCTTCCAGCACTGCACCACATTCCAAAGAAAGCTGCGAGTTTCGTCATACGCCATCGGCGTGCGACGGCCTTTTCTGTTGCCGCGCAGTTCCACCACTG
>BFBZ01001905.1_pt1 | contig 12703 bp, 12 predicted proteins | sample 1888401 | NCBI WGS metagenome assembly BFBZ01 (sample SAMD00112614, study PRJDB3348) | symbiont metagenome | host: Chara braunii | reverse complement strand
ACGGTGGCGGTGGTGGTGCCGTCGCCGGCGAGATCGGCGGTCTTCGAGGCCACCTCGCGCACCATCTGCGCGCCCATGTTCTCGAACTTGTCGGCGAGCTCGATCTCCTTGGCGACCGTCACGCCGTCCTTGGTGATGCGCGGCGCGCCGAACGATTTCTCGATCACGACGTTGCGGCCCTTCGGACCCAGCGTGACCTTCACGGCATTGGCGAGGATGTCGACGCCGCGCAGCATGCGATCGCGCGCGTCGGTCGAAAACTTCACGTCCTTGGCAGCCATGTTCGTCGTCTCCTTTCTCTCGATGACTGTCAGTTGAGGGAATCACGCAGCCTTCTTGGCCGCGACGGGCGTGTCGATGATGCCGAGCAGATCGCTCTCCTTCACGATCAGGAGATCCTTGCCGTCGATCTTGACCTCGGTGCCCGACCATTTCCCGAACAGCACGCGGTCGCCGGGCTTGACCTCGAGCGGCACCAATTGCCCCTGCTCATTCCGCGCGCCAGGACCCGCGGCAACGATCTCGCCCTCCTGCGGCTTCTCCTTGGCGGTGTCGGGAATGATGATGCCGCCCTTGGTCTTCTCCTCGGCATCGATACGGCGCACGAGCACGCGGTCGTGCAATGGACGGAAATGCATGCACATCCTCCTTTACAGATCAGCGATGTCATAAGCCTCGGGTCCCATCAGGCCCCCGAGCGAGCAACGACCTAGGAAAGCCGAACTTTTCGTTCAAGAGGGTCACGTAAATTTTTTGGCACTCTCGGGGAACGATTGCCAGTGCGGCTCTTGAACCGGGCCGGCCGCTTTCCCAGTTCTGTCGTCGCCAAAAAATCCTGATCGCGCTTGTTGGGGATCACGATGCAGCTTCCGCCTTTTCTCCGGGCCGTCCTGGCGCCTGCCATTCTGCTTTGCCTGATGACCGGGCCTGCCTTGGCCCAAATTCCCGATCTCAAGCTAGGCCGGGTGCCGACGCTGGCCCCGCTGGTCAAGGAAGTGACGCCCGCCGTCGTCAACATCTCGGTCGAAGGCAAGGTCCGCCAGGACAATCCGCTCTACCAGGACCCGCTGTTTCGCGAGTTTTTCGACGTCCCCAAGCAGGTCGAGAAGCAGATCAGCGCCACCGGCTCGGGCGTCATCGTCGATGCGCAGCGCGGCTACGTCATGACCGCCAATCACGTCGTCGAGCACGTCACGACAGCGCAGATCCGCACCAAGGATGGCCGCAAATTCGCCGCCCGCCTGGTCGGGCGCGATCCCGCCACTGATATCGCGCTGCTGCAGATCAGGGACCCCATCGACCTCAAGGCCATCGCGCTTGGCGACAGTGATGCGCTTGAGGTCGGCGACTTCGTGATCGCCGTCGGCAACCCGTTCGGTCTTGGCCAGACCGTCACCTCGGGTCTCGTGAGCGCGCTCGGGCGAACCGGCCTCGGCAAGCAGGGCTACGAGGATTTCATCCAGACCGACGCGGCGATCAATCCCGGAAATTCCGGCGGCGCGCTGATCAATCTGCGCGGCGAGCTGGTCGGCATCAACACCGCGATCATCTCGCCCGGCGGCGGCAATGTCGGCATCGGCTTCGCCGTCCCGATCAACATGGCGCGGCGGGTGATGGAGCAGCTCGTCGCCAACGGCCGCGTCGATCGCGGCCGCATCGGCGTGACCCTGCTCGACCTGGATGCGCCGGCCGATGGCCGGATTCAGGGCGCGCGCGTCGCCGACGTCACCGTGGGCTCGCCGGCCGAACGCGCGGGACTGCGCAAGGGCGACATCATCGTGAAGGCGAACGACATGCCGGTGCGCAGCGCCACGCAGGTGCGTAACCTGATCGGCCTCACACCGGTCGGGCAGCGCGTCCGTCTCGTGTTCGAGCGCGACCGCGCGCTCGGCAACGCGACGGTGGAGGTCGCGCCAGTCACCGAAGAACGTGCGCGCGCGAGAACCTCGGGCTGAGAATTCAACTTCTGTTCGCTGTTAGCTGCGCATACCACGTGGAGTAAATTTTTACCGTGCATCAAGCATGCAGCGAGACGCCGATACCTCTCTAAACGCCTGTTAAGTGCTATCGCGCTTATTGCAACCCCGCGGAGGTATTGAAATGCGGGGTGATGGTTTGGCGTTCAGTTTGCCACGCTGGCGCGTGACGCGCTGGCTGGCCGACCCGGGATATCCGGTGTCATCAGATATCCGCCGTGCATTGACGCGTGAGCTCTACGGCTGCTGGTCGGTGTTCGCCGGCGGCGCCATCAACACCGTTGCTGTCGCCGCAGCGCTCGCACTGCGTACGCCGAGCCCGCTCTTCATCACCTGGTTCGTGCTCGAAGTCGCGATCTGCCTGTCGCGGCTGATCGTGATGATCATTGCCTACCGCCGCGCCCGCGAGCGGCTGGCGACGCCGACCGACATCCACATCCTGCTGTCGGTGACCTGGAGCGCCAGCGTCGGTTTCGGCGTCGGCATCAGCCTCGCGTCCGGCGACTGGGTGGCCGCGTCACTGACCTGCATCTCCTCGGCCGCCATGGTGGGCGGCATCTGCTTTCGCAATTTCAGCGCGCCGCGCCTGGTCGGCACGATGATCCTGTTCAGCATCGGCCCCGTCATCCCCGGCGTCGCGACGTCGCATGAGCCGTTGTTGTTCGCGATGTATCTGCAGATGCCGGTCTACTTCCTCGCCATGACCGGCGCGGCGTTCCGGCTCAACAAGATGCTGGTGGCGGTCATGCAGGCCAAGCGCGAGAGCGACGAGCGGGCGCGGCTCGATCCACTCACGGGCCTGTCCAACCGCGCCGGCCTGGTCGATGCGCTGCAGAGCAGGCTCGACGCCGGCGGCGATCGGAGCTTCGCCGTCCTGTATCTCGATCTCGATGGCTTCAAGCCGGTCAACGACACCTTCGGTCACGCCGCAGGCGACGAGCTGCTGAAGATCGTCGGCCGGACGCTGCGGCAGACCGCCTCTCGCGGCGACGTCATCGCCCGGATCGGCGGCGACGAGTTCGTGGTGCTCGCCGGCGATGATGCGCTCGACCACGCGCTGGCGCTCGGCGAGCGCATCATCGAGGTGATGACCTCGCCGATGGCCCTGCCGGGCGGCGCGCATGTCCAGATCGGCATCAGCATCGGCATCGCCGTCGCGCCCGAGCACGGCACCGATCCGGAAGCCCTGCTGTTCGCGGCGGACGCCGCATTGTATGAAGCCAAGTCGAGCGGGAAATCCTGCTGGCGATTGGCTTCGGCCGAAGCCAATCTCGCAGCGCTGCGCAAGATCGCCGGCGGCGATCTTGCGGCGAAGTCGGTCGCCAGCGCGGCGTGAGTTCAGCCTCGTGCAAGCAATCAGCGCCGTCGCGGTCGTAGCCCGGACGAGCGCCTGCACTACCGTGGCATCTCCGCGAGCGCGGCGAGGATGCGGGCCCAGGAGCGGATGCCCTTGTGATAGCTCTTGAGGTCGTATTTCTCATTCGGCGAATGGATGTTGTCGTCGTCGAGACCGAAGCCGACCAGCAGTGAATCGAGACCGAGCGTCTTCTTGAAGTCCGTGACGATCGGGATCGAGGCGCCCGAGCCCATCAGGACGGTCTCCTTGCCCCACTCCTCGGTCAACGCCTGCCTGGCAGCCGCCAACGGCTTCATGGTCCAGTCGAGCGCGATCGCAGCGCCCGCCGAATGATCGCCGAACTCGACCGAGCAGTCGCCGGGGATGCGCGCCGACACGTAGTCGCGGAAGGCCTTGCGGATCTTCAGCGGGTCCTGGCCCTCGACGAGACGGAACGAGACCTTCGCATGCGCCAGCGACGGAATCACCGTCTTTGAACCCTCGCCGATATAGCCGCCCCAGATGCCGTTGATGTCGCAGGTCGGCCGCGACGAGATTTGCTCGATCAGCAGACGATCCTTCTCGCCGGCGGGGATCGACAGCCCGATCGGCTTGAGGAAGCTCTCGGGCGTCAGGTTGAGCTTCTTCCACTGCTCCAGGACCTCCGGCGGCACATCCTTCACGCCGTCATAGAAGCCGGGGATGGTGATGCGCCCGTCGGCGTCGAACAGGCCGCCGAGGATCTCGGTCAGCACGCGGATCGGATTGCGCGCGCCGCCGCCGAACACGCCGGAATGCAGATCGCGATTGGCGGCCTTGATCTTCACCTCTTCATAGAGGAGACCGCGCAGCGAGGTCGTGATCGCCGGCGTGTTCGGATCCCACATGCCGGTGTCGCAGACCAGCGCGAAGTCGGCCTTGAACTCGTCCTTGTTCGCTTCGAGGAATGGCACGAAGTTCTTCGAGCCGACCTCCTCCTCGCCCTCGATCAGCATGGTGATGTCGAGCGGCAGCGATCCCGTCACCTTCTTCCAGGCGCGGCAGGCCTCGACGAAGGTCATCAGCTGGCCCTTGTCGTCCTCGGCGCCGCGCGCGACGATGATCTTGCGGCCGTCGGCATGGTCGGCGACCACGGGCTCGAACGGCGGCCGATGCCACAGCTCGAGCGGATCGACCGGCTGCACGTCGTAATGGCCGTAGAACAGGACATGTGGCTTGGCCGCGCCATGGCCGTTGCTCTTGCCGACCACGGCCGGATGGCCGGCGGTCGGCCGCACTTCGGCGGCGAAACCGAGCGTCGCAAGATCCTTGGCAAGATGGTCGGCTGCTGCCTTGCAATCCCCAGCGAAGGCCGGATCGGCCGAGATCGACTTGATCCGGATCAGCGCAAACAGCCGCTCCAGGCTGTTGTCGAAGTCGGCGTCGATGTGGTCGAGAACGGATTGAAGCTGCGCATTGGCCATGGCCACCGGATCCTTCGCATGTAACGGCTATCGGCCCGCTTGTAGCTCCGTTGCGCGGTCCGGGCCAGCCTCATGCAAAGGCAGCAAATGCCGCCTGCCCCCAGTCGGCGCAAATGACGTGACAAGGCCATCACGCCGACCGGGAACACGACACCATATCAACGCCGCAGCAGTCCACCTAGCGCGCCACGCACGAGGGAGCGGCCGATCGAACTGCCCAAGGAGCCGCCGACCTGCTTGCCGAGATCGGCCGCGATCCCGCCCACCACCTTGTCGGAGACCGAGCGGGCGACGTTGCGCGCGATCACCTGCGTGGTCGAGAGCTGGCCGCGCTTGACGTTGGTGCCGAAGATCGTCGCGGCGATGTCGCCGATCTTGCCGAGCACGCTGCCGGAGGAGGCTTCCGTCGTCGCGGCGGTTCCGCTGATCCGCTTCTGCAGCAGCTCGTAGGCGGACTCGGCGTCGATCGCGGTGTCGTATTTGCCCTTGACCGGGCTCGCGGCGATGATCGCCTTGCGCTCCTCCGGCGTGACGGGTCCGATGCGCGCCGACGGCGGCCGGATCAGGACGCGCTCCACCATCGCCGGCGTGCCGTTGCCCTCCAGGAACGACACCAGCGCCTCGCCCTTGCCGAGTTCGGTGATCACCTTGGCGGTGTCCAGCTTGGGATTGGGGCGGAAGGTGTCGGCGGCCGCGGCCACCGCCTTCTGATCGCGCGGCGTGAAGGCGCGCAGCGCGTGCTGCACGCGATTGCCCAATTGCCCGAGCACCCGGTCCGGAACATCGAGCGGATTCTGCGTGACGAAATAGACGCCGACACCCTTCGACCGGATCAGCCGCACCACCTGCTCGATCTTGTCCATCAGCGCCTTCGGCGCATCGTTGAACAACAGATGCGCCTCGTCGAAGAAGAACACCAGCTTGGGTTTGGCGAGATCGCCGACCTCCGGCAGCTCCTCGAACAGCTCGGACAGCATCCACAGCAGGAACGTCGCGTAGAGTCGCGGGCTCTCCAGCAACCTGTCGGCAACGAGGATGTTGATCATGCCGCGGCCGTCGCGGTCGGTCTTCATGAAGTCGGTGAGCGCCAGCGCCGGCTCGCCGAAGAACTTCGTGCCGCCCTGGTTCTCGAGCACGAGCAACTGCCGCTGGATCGTGCCAACGGTCGCGCGCGTGACATTGCCGAACGACTGCGCCGCCTTCCGGATCGGCGCCAGCGGATCGGCCTCCGCATCCGCCCCCTTCTTGCCGGCCTCCGGAATGATCGCGTCGAGCAGCGCGCGCAGATCCTTCATGTCGATCAGGGCGAGGCCGTTCTCGTCGGCCACGCGGAACGCGACGTTGAGCACGCCTTCCTGAACATCATTGAGATCGAGCATCCGCGCCAGCAGCAGCGGTCCCATCTCGGTAACGGTGGCGCGCACCGGATGGCCCTGCTCCCCGAACACATCCCAAAATACCGTCGAGAACTGATCGGGCTGATAGGTGAGGCCGAGCTCGGTGGCGCGCTTGAGGATGAAGTCCTTCGCTTCGCCGGTCTGCGAGATGCCCGAGAGATCACCCTTGATGTCGGAGGCGAAGACCGGAACACCGGCACGGGCAAAACCCTCGGCCATCACCTGTAGCGAGACTGTCTTGCCGGTGCCGGTCGCGCCGGTGACCAGTCCATGGCGATTGGCAAGCGCAAGCGTCAACCAGGCCGGCTGCTCTCCGGCACCCACGAAGATCTTGTCGTCGGTATCAGCCACGGGTTTTCCGGATGGTGCCATGATGATCCATCTTTCGAGAGAGAATGTTTCGCATCACACGTGGTGCGGAGCATCGCGCGCGATAACATAGTTGAGTTTCGCGAGTTGGAACCAGCGTCAGGGTGCCTCACCTCTTCGCACGGCACGCACTCTTCTTAGCATTGGTGCTGCGCGATGCGCACGTTTGATCCGTGGATTCAACATCCGGTCTTGCATCGCTGCAACAGTTCATCGTCGATCGCGAATCGATTCGCGCACCGAGCCGGCTCCTCGCTTGTAATTCACGGATCGTCCGATCAAGATGAATTCAGCGAGAGGACATCCGGTCGTGGGGGACCGGATGAGACGGGGTTCACATGAACGAGTTGATTGAGCCGCTGGCCAGAACGGCCGGCATCAGTAAAGTCGTGGCTGAAATCATCGGCATCGGGCCTGACTTCCTTAGCGGCAATGGACGGCAATGGCAGGCGCCGCAGCCGTCAGCCGGTGAACTTTTTGCGTTCGGCCGCGACCAAATCGAAGCCGATCAGTTGGCACGATCGCGACAGGCACACCCGGCCTGAGCCCGGTTGCCCCAAGCCCGACCGCCCGGGCCATATCACCTGAAGCACCTTCGCGCGCGCCGAGTATCATGACATATCCGATCACCGAACTCGAAGGCATGACGACCTTCTATGCCGCCAAGCTGAAAGCTTTGGGCATCCGGACCACCGACACATTTCTCGAAGCCGCCCGGACCGTGAAAGGGCGTAAGGCGCTGGCCGCCAAGACCGGCATCAGCGAGCAGCAACTGCTCGATTGGGCAAACGCCGCCGATTACATGCGCATTCCCGGCATGGGCAAGGCCAAGGTCTGCCTCGTCCGCGCAGCCGGGGTGACCACCGTGCGCGAGCTGGCGCACCGCAATCCCGCCCGGCTGGCGCAGAACATCAAGGAAGTGAACACCCGGCGAAAACTGGTTCGCATCCTGCCGTCGGAGAAGTCGGTCGGCCAGCTCATCGAAAGGGCGCGCCGGCTGGAGCCGAAGATCAGCTATTGACCAGCCTCTAGATTGACCGTGCTTGTGCGGTGCGACACCTTGACTTGAGGGTGGCAACCGCGCAAAGCGGCGCCTATGAGCGCCATTTCGCCGCACTCCGCCCCGGACCTCGCGTCGAGCCACCCGCTGCTGCGGAGCTGGCTTTCGCGTCCATTCCCGGCGGTGATGGGCATTCTCAACGTCACACCGGATTCGTTCTCGGACGGCGGCCGCTTCGATGCACCGGAACGCGCCATTGCGCAGGCTGAGCGCTTGATCGCGGCCGGCGCCGACATCATCGACATCGGGGCCGAGTCCACCCGGCCCTACAAGGGCGCATCGCCGGTCACGGCGGAGGAGGAGCTGGCGCGCCTGCAGCCCGTGCTGCCCGCGGTCGTCGCACTCGGCGTGCCCGTGTCGATCGACAGCATGAAATCTCAAGTTGCAGGCTACGCGCTGGACCATGGTGCTGCGATCGCCAATGATGTGTGGGGTCTGCAGCGCGATCCCGCGATGGCCGATGTCGTCGCCGCGCATGGCGCGCCGATCGTGGTGATGCACAACCGTGCTGCCGTCGATCCGGAGATCGACATCGTCGCCGACATGATCGGCTTCTTCACGAGCTCGCTCGACATCGCGGCCAAGGCCGGCATTCCCCGTGGGAACATCGTGCTCGATCCAGGCATCGGCTTCGGCAAGACGGCGGAGCAGAGCATGATTGCGCTGGCCCGGCTCGATGCATTCGCATGCTTCGGGCTGCCGCTGCTGGTCGGCGCATCGCGCAAACGTTTCATCAGCACCGTGGTGGCGTCGGAGCCGCAGGAGCGGCTCGGCGGCTCGATCGCGGCGCATCTGATTGCGGCTCGGCGCGGTGCTGCAATCATCCGGGCGCATGACGTCGCCGAAACGGTTCAGGCCGTACGCGTGGCCGCGGCAATCGAGGCACTGCGATGACCGATACGATCTTCATCAAGGGCGTTCTCATCCACGCGCGTCATGGCGTGATGGAGCATGAGAGCGAGGTCGGCCAGCGCTTCGTGATCGACCTCGAGCTCTACACCGACCTTTCGGACTCCTCGCGCAGCGACCGGCTCGCCGACACCGTGTCCTATTCAGACGTGGTGGAGACCGCGACCGCGGCGTTCAAGGATGTCAACTACCGCCTGCTCGAACGCGCGGCCGGCGCGGTGGCCGATGCGATCCTGTCGACCTTCGCCCGCATTCGCGCCGTCAAGGTCACGGTGCACAAGCCGCATGCGCCGATCGCCGCCATCTTCGAGGATGTCGGTGTGGTGCTGATGCGCTCGCGGCATCCATGACGGCGATGGCGAGCGCGCTGGTTGCTCTCGGCGGCAATGTCGGCGACGTCAGGGCGACGTTCCGGCGCGCCATTCCGGAGATCTGTGCGCGCGCGTCGGCGGCGCTTATCGCGCGCTCGTCCGACTACATCACGCCGCCATGGGGCGAGGAGCAGCAGCCGCCCTTCATCAATGCCTGCATCGAGATCGCGACCGCGATGCCTCCACGGCCGCTGCTCGGCGTTCTGCACGCGGTCGAGCGCATGTTCGGCCGCAATCGCGCGCAGGAGACGCGGTGGGGTCCGCGGACGCTCGACCTCGATCTGATCGCCTATGACGATTTCGCGATCGACACCCCCGATCTCACGCTGCCGCACCCTCGGCTGTTCGAACGCGGCTTCGTGCTGGTACCGCTGGCCGAGATCGTGCCGGCGCGACAGATTGCCGGCCGCCGCGTCGATGAGGCCGTGCTCGCCGTTTCGCGCGACGGAATCCGGCCGTTGCCGTCAGCCGAATAGCTGACATCTCCGGCCAAACAACCGTTTGGCTTGGCCGTCCTGACGTGGCATTTTGCGCCACAACAATCGCGATAACAGACGCCCGGGAGACGCGATCCGCATGACGACCGAGACCGACAATCTGCGACTGGCCGCCGATTTTGCGCCGGCCGGCGAGGCGGACTGGCGCAAGCTGGTCGATGGCGTGCTGAAGGGCGCGGCCTTCGAGAAGCTGGTCGGCAAGACCTATGACGGGCTCGAGATCCAGCCGATCTATCCGCGCGCCAAGCATGCCGCGCCGGTCGCCGGCCGCGCGCCATCGGCGCCTTGGCAGATCATGCAGCGCGTCGATCATCCCGATCCGACCAAGGCCAATGCGCAGGCGCTGATCGACCTCGAGAATGGCGCGACCGGCTTGTCGCTGGTGTTTGCCGGGTCGAATGCCGCGCACGGCTTCGGCCTCGCCGCCAGCCCCGACGCAGTGGCGCGCGCGCTCGATGGCGTGCATCTCGATGCTGCGATTGCAATCGAATTGCACCTCGGCGACTCGCTCTCGCCCGCCTCGCTTCTCGCCGACACCGTCAAGCAGCGCGGCATCAAGGCCGTGGTCTGCGACATCCGGTTCGGCCTCGATCCGATCGGGCATGCGGCCGCTCGCGGCGCAAGCTCGCATGAGGCATCGACGCTCGGCGGCAACTCGGGCGCGCTGGTCAAGCAACTGCACGCGGCCGGCTTCAAGGGCCCGTTCTTCGCCGCGGACGGCCGGGTCGTGCACGACGCCGGCGGATCGGAGGCGCAGGAGCTCGCTTTCGTGCTCGCCTCCGCCGTCGCCTATCTGCGGGCGCTCGAAGCCGAAGGCATCGCGCTCGAGACCGCGCGCGGCATGATCTATGGCCGGCTCGCCGCCGACACCGATCAGTTTCTCACGCTGGCGAAATTCCGCAGCCTGCGGCGGCTGTGGGCGCGCATCGAGGAGGCCTGCGGCCTGGCGCCAAAGCCGCTCTTCATCTCGGGCGAGACGGCGTGGCGCATGCTCACCCGGCGCGATCCTTACGTGAACATGCTGCGCGCCACCATCGCGACGTTCGCGGCCGGATTGGGCGGCGCCAATGCCGTGACGGTGCTGCCGCACACGGCCGCACTCGGCCTGCCCGACGCGTTCGCGCGCCGTGTCGCCCGCAACACGCAATTGGTGCTGCTGGAGGAAAGCAATCTCGCCCGCGTCGCCGATCCCGCCGCCGGTGCCGGCGGCATCGAGGCGCTGACCAGCGAGTTGTGCAGCGCCGCCTGGGCACTGTTCCAGGAGATCGAGAAGGCCGGCGGCGTCGTTGCGGCGTTGCAGGCGGGCCTCATCCAGACCAAGGTCGCCGCGGTGAAGCAGGCGCGCGATGCCAACATCGCCAAGCGGCGCGACGTGCTGACCGGCGCCAGTGAGTTTCCGAATCTCAACGAGGCCGAAGTCGCCGTGGAAGCGGTCGCCCCTCTGGCCGCGCCGCTGGCGGCCAAGGCTGCGCTCAGCTTCGCACCGCTCACGCCGATCCGCCTCGCTGAAGGATTTGAGCGGCTGCGTGACCGCTCCGACAGCCTGCTGAAGAGCCAGGGACAGCGCCCCTCGGTCTTCCTCGCCAATCTCGGCACCGCCGCCGACTTCACCGCCCGCGCGACCTTCGTCCGCAGCTTCTTCGAGGCCGGCGGCATCGCCGCGATCGACGGCCAGGGCGGCGCGGATCCGGCCGCGCTCGCAGATGCATACCGCGCCTCCGGCGCCGCGATCGCCTGCCTCTGCTCGTCGGACAAGGTCTATGCCGAGGCCGCGGTTCCGGCGGCCAAGGCCCTTCAGGCCGCGGGCGCACGACATATCTATCTGGCAGGCCGGGGCGGCGAGCGGGAAGCTGCGTTGCGTGAAGCAGGCATCGGCAGCTTCGTGTTCGCCGGCGGCGACGCGCTGAAGACGCTCGAGGACGCCTATACGCATCTGGAGTGAGCATGACCGACGACACCAAGCCTCTCCTGACCGGCGGCTGCCAATGCGGTGCCGTCCGCTTCGCGTTCAAGACCACGCCGAACAAGGTCAGCATCTGTCATTGCCGGATGTGCCAGAAAGCCTCCGGCGCGCCGTTCGCCTCGTTCGCTGAGATCGACCGCGAGCACTTCGCCTGGACGCGCGGTCAGCCCGCCGCGTTCCGTTCATCCACGATCGCCGAGCGCTTCTTCTGTCCCGCCTGCGGCACGCCGCTCGGCTTCGGGCGTATTGATGGGCCGCGGATCGAGATCATGACCGGCAGCTTCGACCGGCCGGACCGGGTGGTGCCGACGCGACAATATGGCTCGGAGTCGCGACTTGGCTGGGTGGTCGCGATCGCCAATCTGCCGAGCCAGACGACACAACAGAACTATGGACCGGAGAAGATGGCGTCCATCGTCAGTCATCAGCATCCGGATCATGACTGAGCGCGCGACATGCGAGCGTCCGAGGACCACCTCATGATCAACTGGCTGGCCGCGCTCATCGAAACTGCGGTCCACGGCCTCTGGACGCGCAGCATGACAACGGATCCACGCAATGATCCGGTCTACAAGAAGAACATCCAAGAGCTGATCGAGAGAAACCGCAGGTTTGAGGACGCCAGGGAATGACCCGGATTCCGAATTTCGCCGACATCGCGTTCGCGCCGATCGCAGCCCCCGCGCCCGCAGGCGCTGCCGAGCCGTGGCTGACGCCGGAAGGCATCCCGGTGAAATCAGCCTACGGCGAGGCCGATCTCGCCGGCATCGACTTCCTCGACACCTGGCCCGGCATCGCGCCCTATCTGCGCGGCCCCTACCCGACCATGTATGTCAACCAGCCATGGACCGTCCGGCAATATGCCGGCTTCTCCACGGCGGAGGATTCGAACGCCTTCTACCGGCGCAACCTCGCCGCCGGCCAGAAGGGCCTCTCGGTCGCCTTCGATCTCGCCACCCATCGCGGCTATGATTCCGATCATCCGCGCGTCGGCGGCGACGTCGGCATGGCCGGCGTCGCGATCGACTCGATTTACGACATGCGCACGCTGTTCTCCGGCATTCCGCTCGACCAGATGAGCGTGTCGATGACCATGAACGGCGCCGTGCTGCCGATCCTGGCGCTGTTCGTCGTCGCCGCCGAAGAGCAGGGCGTGCCGCCGGAGAAGCTGTCGGGCACCATTCAGAACGACATTCTGAAAGAGTTCATGGTGCGCAACACCTACATCTATCCGCCCTCGCCCTCGATGCGGATCATCTCCGACATTTTCGCCTTCACCTCGCAGAAGATGCCGAAGTTCAATTCCATTTCCATCTCCGGCTATCACATGCAGGAAGCCGGCGCGACGCAGGATCTCGAGCT
>BFBZ01001898.1_pt1 | contig 12707 bp, 7 predicted proteins | sample 1888401 | NCBI WGS metagenome assembly BFBZ01 (sample SAMD00112614, study PRJDB3348) | symbiont metagenome | host: Chara braunii | reverse complement strand
CGCCACCCCGGCCGCGAGCGCGGAGAGGAGGAACCATCCGTGGGCCGGGGTGCTGTTCGAGCGAGCGGCGCGGCGTGAGCCCGCCGGTGGGGCGATCTTTACCGGTGAGGTCTTTACCGGCGGGCTCGCGCCGCGCCGCTCGCTCGAACAGCACCCCCGGTAGAACGCGGTCAGCGACACCGTGACGGCACACGCCAGCGGCACGTCGATGCGGGCCGTACGGCCGATCGCGACGAAGTGGTTCGCCGACGCCAGCGCGGTCGCGGCCACGAACGCGCCGGTGGTGTACCCCGCGCAGCGCAGGAACACGTACACGAGCAGCACCGCGAGGAGCGCGCACGTCGCTGAGGGGAGCCGCGCTACCCACGGTGATACGTGTCCGTCGGTCAGCCAACCGGCCGCGGCCACGAGCCAGTAGAAGCCGGGCGGTTTCTGGAGGTCGTGCTGACCGTCGAACAGCGTGGGCAGCCCCCACTCGCCCGTGTCGAGCATCCGCTGCGCGTTTTGCGCCGCGCGGGCCTCGTGGCTGCTCACGAGGTCGCGGGCGCCGAGCTGGAAAAAGAACAGCAGGAACAGAGGCAGGACCGGGGTCACGGACCCGAGGGACCGCAGGAGCCCCTGCGGCACGCGGGGGGCGGTCGCGATGCGTCCGGGCGCGAGAATCACTTTCATGCGGCGTCGCGTTCTGGGGCGGGTGCCGGGCGAGGKGTCGATTCCGGTGCGGGCGGGTCGTCGGGGRGCGCTTCAGGAACTGGCGCCGTGGGGAGAGGGGTGTGCGTGTCCGTCTTCCACGCCTGGCCGGACTCGAACAGCCGACGGTAGGGCGCGCACCGGAGCATCAGTTCGGCGTGGGCGCCGATGTCGAGTACCTTGCCGTTTTCCATCATCACTACGCGGTCGGCGATCTCCGGCACCGTGTTCAGCTTGTGCGTGATGAGGAACGTGGTGCGGCCCTTGACGAACTCTTTGATCGCCGCGTGGATATCGGCCTCGCTCTCCTGGTCGATCTGACTGGTGAACTCGTCCAGGATCAGCAGGCTCGGGTTGCGGAGGATGGCCCGCGCCAGCGCGATCTTCTGCTTCTCGCCGCCCGAAAATTGGCCCCCTCCCTCGCCCATGAGCGCATCGTAGCCGTCTTTTTTCTTTTCGATGCAGTCGTGGGCGCGGGCCCTTTTCGCGGCCGCGATCACCTCCTCGCGGGTCGAGCCGCGCTTGCCGTAGGCGATGTTGGCGAACACGGTGTCGTCGAACAGTTGCGTGTCCTGGGTGACGATGCCGATGAGCTTGCGGAGCGACCGCAGGTGCGCCGTGCGGATGTTCACGCCGTCGATGAGCACCGCACCGGAGTCGGGGTCGAAGAACCGCGGCAGAAGCGCGAGGAGCGTCGTCTTACCGCACCCGTTGCCGCCCACCACGGCGATCGTTTCGCCCGCTTTCACCGTGAAGCTCACGTTGTCGAGTGTCGGCTTGTCGTCGGCCGGGTTGTACGAGAAGCAGACGTGGCGGAACTCAAGCTTCTTCGCCACCCCGGTCGGGCGCGGGCCGCTCCGGTTGCCCTCCACCCGCGGCTCACGGTCGTACACCTCGAACACGCGCGTCGACGCGGCCTCCGCGCCCTGGAGCTTGGCGTACACGCTGGACAGCTTCCGGACCGGGTCGGCGATGGCCGCCAGGAACACGTACAGCGTCAGCAGCGTGGCGAAACTGATCGGCTGGGCGCACATCGGCACGCCCCAGATGTCCGTTCTCTTCGTGAGCACTAGGTACGTCCCGGCGAGCAGTGCGAACCCGACCGCCGCGACGACCAGCACCTCCAGCGCCGGGTTGGTGAATGCGTCCAGGTTCACCAGGCGCATTGCCTTGTGATAGAACTCCCGGTTCGCCGCCCGGAACCGCCGCCGCTCGTGCGCCTCGCGGGTGAACGCCTTCACCGCGCGCACGCCCTCGAACGTCTCGCGGAGGATCTTGTACATCGCCGACATGCGCTCCAGCGCTTTTCTGGACGCCTTGCGCATCGCCTTGCTCACCCGCGTCAGCACGTACAGCGCGAGCGGGACCACCACCACGAAGAGCAGGGTCAGTTGCCAGCAGATGAGGCACGCGGCGACGAAGCACGCGCCGGCCTTGAGCGGTTCCGCGATCACCCGCCCGTACAGCACCTTCAGCCCGCCGCCGATCTGCTCCGTGTCGGTGGTGAACCGCGACATCAGGTCCGTGGTGCCGCCGGCCAGTTGCCGCACGTCCTGGCGGATCACGCGGTGGAAGAAGGCGTTGCGGATGTCGAACAGCGTCCGGTTGGTGACCTGACCGACGAGCGACTCGTTGCAGAACTCGAACCCGCCCTTGATGACCACGCAGACGAGGAGCGCCGCCACGATCCACAGGAACGTCTCGAACTTGTCGGTCGGCATGTGCCGGATCAGCTTGGCGCGCAGCCACTGGTAGCGGTACGCCGAGTCGGCGTGGTCGTTCTGCTCGTCGGTGGTGACCGCGATGGCGGCGGAGAGCCGCCGCTGGTACTTCTCTTTGTCCTTCTCCGGTGTGACCGGGTCCTTTTCGAGGTCCCGAAGGGCCTTGTTGTACTCGTCCAGTTTCGCGTTCTTTTTGTCGCGCTGGTCGGCGTGAAAGGCGATCTCGTCGTCCACCCAGTCCTGCAAGTTTTTGTCGGAACTGAGGAGCCTGAGAACGGGGTAGAACGCGCTGAGGTTCACGCTCCACAGGACCGCGACGACCAGCGCGCAGAGGACCGACGTGATGAGCCGCCCCCGGTACGGCCACGAGAACCAGATGCTCCGTCGGAAGTTCCGCATCGTTCGCGTCTCTCGCCTGTGGCCCCGACCGCGCACACGCGCCCGGACCGGCCGGCTCTTATAACTCCCCCGTCCCGGCGGAACAAGCCGGTTTACCCACCCCACGAGCGGAGCCCAAGTTCCCGGTACCTCAGTTGAAGTCGGAAGCCGTCACGCCGTTTATCATTGCAGATGGTTTCCCACTCGGAACTTGGAACGGCGGGAACTTGGACCTTCCATCTCACGACCGGKTGAGTACCTGGCTCGGGCTGGCGGCCGATGCGCCCTGGCCACCGGACCACTACACACTGCTCGGGCTCGTGCGCGGGGTCGGTGACCTCGCGGACATCGAGTCGCGCGTTCTGGACCGAATGGAACTGCTCCGTCCGCACCAACTGCTTCACCCGGAACCGGTTACCGAGGGCATGAACCGGCTGGCTCAGGCGCTGGTGTGCCTGACCGATCCCGTCGCCCGCGCCGACTACGACCGCGAACTGGGCATCCCGGCGGCGCCGTTCGAAGTGGTGGAGAGCGAACCGCCCGCGAGCGAACCGGTCGTGGAAGTGCCGTTCGAACCGGGATTTGTGCCGCCCGGCGAGCCGCAGTCGCCGGCTTACGAGGTGGTGCCGGAGCCGGACCCGCTGCCGTATGAGGTCGTTACCAACGAATCCAAGAGTTCGTCGCCGCTACCGTCCCCGCCTCCGCGTAAAACGCACCGGCGGCGTGCGCGCGGGCCGGATCTCCTGCCGACCGAACCGGCGCCCGTGGCGCCGATCAGCCGGCGCGCGGTGTACCGCCGGCTCGCCGCGCTCCGGAAGGCGCTGCGGGCGTGGGAAAATTTGCGACCGGTACTCGGAACGCCGACGGAACCGTTGGCAACGCCCGTTTCGGTGTTGCTGTTCGTGCGGGCTCTGGCGGACGCGCGACAGGCGCTGCCGGAGGTCAAGTGGGCGATCCGCGGTCCGGGCACGCCCGGCGGCGTGACCGCCGCGCTCGTTCGCTTGCCGCACGCGCTCCACGCCGTTCGCGTGCTGGTGCCCTCGCAACGGCAGGCGGTCGCTCTCGATTGGCGGAACGGGTTCGACGAGTTGCGCCACGAGCGCAAGCGGTTGCGCGAGCTGGCGTTCATCGCACGGCCGCGCCGCCGCGGGGGCGCGGCGGCCCGTCTCGTGCGCGAACTGACCCGGACCCCGGAGTGGTGCCTGTTGGGGTTCGCGCTCGCGGCGCTCGTGTTTGCTTTCTTGCGGCGCAACCCCTGACAGGGTATTTCCTTGACGTGAATCAGTGCGCTGTCTAGACTTAGGCGCACAGCACCCCACTGACGATTCCGCGCCGCACCACCGAGGGACCACTCTCGTGACCAAAAAAGAGATCGTCAAAACCATCTGCGAACGCGCGAACAAGAAGCAGCTCATGAAGGGCAACTTGACGCAACTCGCCACGAAGGAGATCGTCCAGTGGACGTTCGAGGCGATCATCGAGACGCTGGTTCAGGAGGGCCGGATCGAGCTGCGTAACTTCGGCGTGTTCGAGGTGAAGCAGCGCAAACCGCGCAAAGCGCGGAACCCGCGCACCGGCGCGCGGGTGGACGTGGAAGCGAAGAACGTCGTCACGTTCCAGCCGGGCAAGGAGATGGAAGAACAGGTCAAGCAGTACGCGAAACTGGCCGAAGCGAAGAAGAAGCCCCGCAAGAGCAAGGCGCCGAAGGCGGAATCGAAAATCGCGGAACCGAAGACCCACGAGCCGAAGGAACCCGAACCGAAAGTGCCGGCCCCATCGGCCAATGGCACCGGCGCCGCTCCGGCCGCTCCGCCCGTGCCGGTTGTACCGGTGCCGCCGACTGTGGTACCCACTACGGAACCCGTTACCTCCGACACGCCGGCGACCTGAACACCACGCGAATTCCGAAACACGAACCGCCGGGGCCTTCGCCCCGGCGGTTCGTGTTTTCTTTCGGGGGCCGAATTACCGCCCGTGGCGCTTCTGAAGGTAAGCGGCGAGGTCGTGGCCGAGGTCGGCGTCAGTGCGCAGGCGCACGTAGTCGATTTCCAGCCGCCGGCAGCCGGCCTCGATGGCGTCGATGTGTGCGTGGAGCGCGTTCAAGTAGCTCTCGCGGATGCCGGCCGGGTCGGTGAGGAGTTCCGGCAGCCCTTCCAGCCCGCGGAACAGAGTCGTGTGGCGGAACGGGAAGTCGAGTTCGGCCGCGTCGAGCGTGTGGAACAGGACCACTTCGTGCTTCTGGTAGCGCAGGTGCTGGAGGGCGGCGAGGACGTCGGGCACGTCGTCGAGCAGATCGCTGAACACGAACACGATGCCCCGGCGGCCGGTCCGGCCGGCCAGTTCGTCGATCCCGCGGGCGATCCCCCCGGCGCCGGGGAACGGCCCGGTAACGAGTACCCGGCACGCCTCGCGGAGCTGGCTCATCTGCCCGCTCGGCCGCAGGAACGCCCGGATGCCGCCGGCCACCAGACTCAGCCCGAGGCTGTCGGCTTGCGAGAGTACGAGGTGCGCCATCGCCGTGGCGGCGGTGCCGGCGAGGTCGTACTTGGTGCGCGCCCCGGAGCCGTAGGCCATCGACTCGCTCGCGTCCACGACGAGCCACGCGACGAGGTTCGTCTCCTGTTCGTACTGCTTGAGGAAGTAGCGCTTCGTGCGCGCGTACACGGCCCAGTCGATGTGCTTCACGTCGTCGCCGGGGGCGTACTCGCGGTGCTGGGCGAACTCGACGGCGAGCCCGTGCCGCGGGCTCCGGTGCTTGCCCGCGAGGTACCCGTCCACCGCGAGCCGGGCCTCCAGCTCCAGGCGGTCGATGCGGGCGAGAACGGCGGGGKCGAGGGGGKTGGTCATGGCGAACGGCCGACTGGTGATTGGGCGAACCCGCCCGCAAGGGCGGCGGGTGCTGTGACACGACTCACCGCCCTTGCGGGCGGGGTTCGCCTACCGAATGTGTACCCTATTCCTGTGCCCGCGCCGGCACCAGCGCCAGCAGCTTCCGGACGATCTCGTCGGGCGTGACGCGGTCGGCGTCGGCGTTGTAGTTTGTGACAATGCGGTGCCGCAGCACGGGCAGCGCGACGGCCTTCACGTCCTCGGTCGCGACGTAGGTGCGGCCGCGGAGCAGCGCGCGGGCCTTGGCGGCGAGGATCAGGTTCTGCCCGGCGCGGGGGCCGGCACCCCATGTTACGTATTTTTTCACGAAGTCGGGCACGTTCGGGTCGGCCGGCTCGCCGTCCTGGCTGCCTGGCCGCGTCAGGCGGGCCAACTTCATCGCGTACCGGATCACGAACCCCGCGGCCGGCACCTTTCGCACGAGCTGCTGCATCTCCAGCAGCTCCTCGCCCCCGACCACGCGGTTCGGGTGCGGCCGCGCCGCTGACGTCGTCGCCTCGATGATGCGGTACTCGTCCTCCTCGGACGGGTAGCCGACGCTCACCGTAAACATGAACCGGTCCTGCTGCGCTTCGGGCAGCGGGTACGTGCCTTCCTGCTCGATCGGGTTCTGCGTGGCCAACACGAAGAACGGCTCCGGCAACGTGTGCCGCACGCCGGCCACCGTCACCTGCTTCTCTTGCATCGCTTCGAGCAGCGCGGACTGGGTCTTCGGCGGGGTGCGGTTCACCTCGTCGGCGAGGACCACGTTGGCGAACAGCGGGCCGGGGAGGAACTTGAAGACGGGCCGGTGCGTCTCCGGGTCGTCTTCGATCATCCGGGTGCCGGTGATGTCCGTCGGGATCAGGTCCGGGGTGAACTGGACGCGGTTGAACGTGAGGTTCATGCTGTCCGCGAGCGTGCGGATCATGAGCGTCTTCGCCAGGCCCGGCACGCCCACGAGCAGCGTGTGCCCCTGGGACAGGAGCGCGATGAGCAGCAGCTCCATCACGTCCTTCTGGCCGACAATGACCTTGCCGCACTCCTCCAGAATGCTCTCGCTGGCCGCGCGCAGACGGTCGACCGCGTTCGCGTCATCGCCACCCAGCCCGACCGGTTCCGCTCGCACAGGCACGTTGCACCAGAGGACAGAGGACAGGAGGCAGGAGGCAGGAGGCAGGAGACAGGGGACAGGGGACAGATAAGAGGCCGAGAGCCCCATGTCTGGTGTCTGCTTTTCTGTTTCCTGTCTCCTGTTTCGTGTCCCCTTACTTATTTCAGCCACACCACGCGGTCGCCGGTCGCAACGACGGCGGTGTCCGCGTCGAACCATGCGGCGACCGCCGGGCCGCGCGCGGGGATGTCGATCCGGGCCAGCTTCTTGCCCGATTCCGGGTCGAACAGTACCACCGGAACGGCGCGAACGACCCACGCATCATACAGCGTCGCGGCGAGCCCGGGGAGCCGCCACACATATGGCTCCGCCCGGAACGACCTGACCAGCCGCGCCCAAACGACGCCCGGCGACTCCGCGGTGAGCGCCTCCGCCGGGTACGCGATGACGCACGTTTTGCCGGCCCGGACCACCCAGCCGGTGCCGCGGTCGTCCGGCAGGTCCGCCTCCCACACCGTTTTACCGGTGCCCAGCGCGAGCGCGAGCAGCTTGTTCGCGGCCGGAACGTAGACGCGGTCGGCGTCGGTATCGGCGGCGCGAAGATCCGTGCGGTCGGCGTCTGCGAACGCCGGCTCGTCCGACCACACGCGCTTCCCGTCGACGGGGTTGAGGCGCTCGATTTCGATCCCGGTGTTGCGGCGGACGGCGACCAGCAGCACGTCGCCCCACGCCCGCGCCTGGGGCGGTTCGCCGGACAGGCCGTCGTCGCGGTCCACCTCGTAGGCCCACTTCACGCGGCCGTCGAGCGGGACGAGTCTGACCAGCCCCGGTCCGTCCGAGAGGAGAAGGCGGTTCGGGCCGGCGCACGCAGGGGGGCTCGCCCACCACGCGCGGGCGGTGAGCCCACCGAGCGCCGGGAGGGTGACCGGGCGGCCGGAGTCGAGCCGGACGAACCACCGCCGGCCGTCGGACCGTTGCACGACGGCGAGCGTTCCGCTCAGCGCGAAGTGTGGGCCGAACCGGACGGCCCCGGGGAACTGCGCCGGCTCGTACCCCGCCCGGCCGCTCGCGCCGAGCACCCACGCCACACGCTGCGCCACGAGATCGAGTGCGACGAGGTGGTGTTCACCGATCCGGGCGATCAGCCACGACCCGGCCAGTGCGAACGACGACAGGTGCGGGGCGGGCGGTTCGTCGGCGCTCACGGGATGGGCCGAAGCGGTCCCGGTCGGCAGGCGTGCTGTGGTCGGCACGCGGAACACCCACAACGGCTCGCGCGCGGCGCCGTACACCGCGACCGCGAGCGGGCCGGCCGCAACGAAACCGGCCGACAGGTCGGCGGCGTGCGTGAACCCATCGGCCGGTTCGTACTCGCGCGCCGCGCTGCGGTCGAGCGGCACCGCGATCMCCMCCCGCGGGCCGGCCGCGAACAGGTGCTTCGGCGCCCCCGCCGCGCCAGCAATGAGACGCAGCGGGCTGACCGCGTGGGGCAGTTTCAGCACGTGGTCGATTCCCGCGTCCGCGCCGAGGTCGGGCGCGCAGGGCTTGGTGCCGTCGGCCGCCCGAACCGGAGTGGTCGCAGGGGGCGGTTTCCCGGAGTGGTGCGCCACGAACGCTTCGAGCGTAACCGGGACACCGTCGGGGCTAATCACCCATTCGGTGAGTAGTGGCGGGCGTAACGCGGCGCGGACTTCCGCGGGGAGTTGGGTCGGTTCGGTCCCAGTCGGACAGAGCTGTAGCATGCGTGCCGCGGCCCACGCGCGGAGCGAGGCTGGCAGGTCGCTCGTTACGGCTTCTGCGAGCACCGCTCGCGCCTGGGCGGGCTGGCCCGCTGCAACCGCGCGCTCGGCGCGGCCGATCAGGGCGTCGAATCGCTCGCGCGGCGTGTCCGGGCGCGGGACGACCTTTTGCGCTTCCGCGAGGTAGCCGCGCACCTCCGTCGGGGTGACCACCACTAGCACGCCGTCGGCGTATACCAGGTTCCCGAAGTACGTGCGGGTGGAACTGGGGCCGAGGTTGGTAACCGGGCCGCCCGAGCGCGGGGCGCCGGTCTCCGGGTTGAGGAAGTACAGGCCCTCGCGCGACGGCCACACGATCGCGTCGTCGGTCACCAGCCCCTGCCCGTAACTCAGAGGGGCGTCGAGTTGTATCCACCCGCCGTCGCCGTCGCGATACGAGCCGTTGGCGAGACTCAAGCCGCGGACGCTGCGCACCGGGCCGGCGACGGTGACGATGAGCCGACCGCGGGCGACGCCGAGTATCCGCGCGCCGTCTGTCGGTCCCGACTGCCACGCCACACGGCCGGTCTCGGCGTCGAGCGCGCACACGTGCCCGCCATCGGCCGGGGCGACGAACACGTGCCCGTCGGACGCCACGGCGGGGGCCGGGTCGCCCGTCCCGCTGTTGGCGGCCTTGAGCGACCGCGGGKAGCGGAAGCCCCAGGCCCGCCGGCCGGTGACCGCGTCCAGCGCGACGACCGCCCCGGTGTTCGAGCAGAACACCACGTGGCGACCGGCGAGGGTGAGGAGTTCCTGCCGGGTGCGCTCGCCGCCCGAAACGGGCAGGGGGTTGTCGCACAGCTCGGTCCGCCACACGGGCCGGCCGGGCGGTTGGGTGGCGTCGGCCGGGTCGTAGCACACCGCGACGTGAACGGTGCGCCCGCCCTCGAACCGCGCGTACACCGCCCACAGCCGGCGCCCGCTCACGAGCGGCGCGCCCTCCCACGCCGTCGCCACTTTGCTGTCCTCGGGCGGCGCGATACTCCACAGCTCTTTCAGTTGTTTGCCCGGTTTCAGGTCCAGGCACACGAGCGCCGAGCGCGCGGCCGGCTTCTCCTCGTCCGCGCTGACCCCCCGCACGGTCGCCGGGCCGGAGCGGACGTAGAGCCGGCCGTCGGCCGCGGTGAGCGTACAGACCGAATCGACCCCGTTCGGTGCCTTCAGCGGGGTCGTCCAGCGGCGCGTTTTCAGACCGGTCCGCAGATCGAAGCCGAGAACCCGGCTCCCGTCCGCCACGAACACCTCGTCCCCCAGGATGATCGGGTGCCCGAATGGTGGCCGTGCGGGCGGAAAGCTCGAACCGGGCCGGTTGAAGTTTTGGTCCTCAAGGTCCCCGGTCCAACTCGGCCGGGCCGCGTGCGCAAAAGTCGGGAGGCCGTTCGGCACGCGGCCGGCGCGGTCCGGCCCGCCGCCGTAGGTCGGCCACGCGGTTCCGCTGGTCGCGTCGGGTGGAAGTTGGGGGGGGGCGGTGAGGTACGCTTCGAGCGTTTCGGCGAGTGGGCCGGTCTTCCCCGCCAGCGAGCCGGTAGCGGCCGGGTGCTTCGCCTTGAATGCGGCGACTTCGGCCCGTGCCCGCGTCAGATCGGCCTGGAAGACTACCGCGAGAGCGATCCGCGCGCGGACGAGCGCCTGGTCCGCTTTCGAGCCGGGGTACGCCACGTCCGCACCGCCGTCGGGCAGGAGCCGCTGCCACACGCCTTCGGCCGCGCGGAACTCGCCGCGCTCGAACAGCAGGTCGCCGAGCAGCCGGAGCGCTTCGTCGGCCGGGCGCGAGACGAAATACCGGTCGAGCAGGAGCCACAACGGGTGCGGGTCGCGGGTCCGCCGCGCTTCGTCGAGGAGCTTTTGCGCGGGCGGGTCGATGCGGTCCCGGTACGCCTTCAGTACATCGGGCGGGAGCTTCACGAGCAGCGCGTGCACCACCCACCGGGCGGACCGGTACTCTCGGCCGTCCAGAGTGACGAGGTCGTCGGCCGACTCGTCCAACAGGCGCTGGAGGTCGTCCGCGGCGTCCGCGGCCTTGCCGGATGTGAGCTTCTGTTCGGCCTCGGCGAGCCGCTTGCGGGTCTGCACGGAGTCGCCGCGGAGGTTGGCCGGGTCCGGTGCGGGCGGGGCGCCCGGCTGCGCGAGCGCGAACTGAGCGGTGAACAGCGCGAGGGCGGTTGCGGTGGCGCGAACGGTTCGGTTCATAGAATGACGCTGACGGTCCGTAACGTACCCCCGTTCTTATTGTTCGTATTCCCGACGCCAGCACAAGCGGCGCTGGGGAAGTTTTTCGCCCGCCTACCGCCATGACTCACCCCCGCACCGCGCCCGTGCTCGCCGCCCTTGTCGCTCTCACCGTTTCCGGTTGCGGCGGGTGGAGCGGGGCAACTCCCGCCGAAGACGGGGGCGCCGCGGCTCTCGCCGTTCCGGCCGGCCGGTACGCCCCGCGCACCGATCTGCTCGCCATCGCCATCCCCGAGGGATCGCCGACGCGGTGGTACACGGCCGGGTTCCCGCCGCTGCGGAGCGTCCGGCTGTATCCGAACACCCCCGACCGCGACCTCGCTCTCGATCTCCGCAAGCAGCTCGGCAAAAACGTCCTCGACCCGACCGACCCGACCGCTCTGACGCCGAGCCAGGCCGACCGCATCACGCGGCTCGTGGACGCGCACTTCGGCACGCCCGCGGTGCCGACGGTCCGCGTGCCGGAATGGGGCACGGTGGTTGCGACGGCGGTGGTGCGGACCGATTCGGAGAAGAAGCCCCTCGGGGCAACTCTTAAGGCCGCAACCGCGCGGCTGGCCTCGTTCAAGTGGGACGCGTGGCGGGCCGACTGGCAGGCCGCGAATGCGGCGAAGGCGGAACTGAAGCTCGACGACGCGGCCCTGGCCCGTGGGTCGGTGGTTTACCGCCGGTGGTGCCTGCAGTGCCACGGCCCGAGCGGGGCCGGCGACCCGGCGCACGCCGTAGAGAACGGCCCGATGCCGCGCGACTACCGGCAGGGCGCGTTCAAGTACGTGACCGCGTTCCCGCCCCCGAGTCTGCCCAAGAAGGGACTGGGCGCCGCCGGCAAGGCCCGCCGCGCGGACCTGATGCGGACGGTCCGGTACGGCATTGAGGGCACCATCATGCCCGCCTTCCCGAGCCTGACCGAGCAGGAACTGGAAGACGCGGTGAGCTATGTCATCCACCTGAGCGTTCGCGGCGAGGCCGAGTTCGCGACGCTCGCGAAGGTCACGAACGTGGCCAAGTACACCGACGAAACCCCCGAGTACGTCGGTATCGAACTCGACTGGCTGTTCGTGCAGAACGAAATCTGGGTGCTGCTGAATTGGGGGTTGGCGGCCAAGTACCCGATCCCGGTCCCACCGGAGCCGTCCACGAGTGAGCCGGAGCGGCTGAAGTCGGCGGTGCGCGGGTTCAAGTTGTACAACTCGTCCGAGTTCGGGTGCGCCAGTTGCCACGCGAACTACGGCCGCGTGCCGCAACTGAAATGGGACGCGTGGGCGACCATCGTGCAACCGCGCAACCTGACGCTCGGCGTGTACCGCGGCGGGCGCCGGGGGGAGGACCTGTACGCCCGACTTTATGGCGGCATTCACCCGTCCGGGATGACCGCGTTCCACGATCGAGTGGCGGCCACCCCACCGGGCACGCCGGACAAGATCTGGGACATCGTTCACTTCCTGACCGCGTTGTCCGATCCGGCCGACCTGCGCCGCATGCAGCAACTCGACCCGGAAGTGAAGATCGAGCCTTAGGCCGTGTTGACTGAAGTTGGGCGGGATGCGATAGCCGTGCGGACAATTTCCCGCCCGGAAGCCGTCATGCTCAGCCGCCACGACATCAGCGACGACCACTGGGATCGCATCCGGCCCCTGCTGCCCGGCCAACCCGGCGGGCACGGCGGCGTCGGGAACGACACCCGGCTGTTCGTCAACGCCATCCGGTATCTGGCCAAGACCGGGATCGCGTGGGCCGACCTGCCCACCGGCTACGGCCAGTCCAACAGCCTGTGGCAGCGGTACAACCGCTGGTGCCGGACCGGCGTCTGGGCGCGGGTCGCCGCCGAACTGCGCGACGACGACACCGAGTGGCTGAGCGTCGACAGCTCGTGCGTCCGCGCGTCGGTCGCCGCCGCGGGCGCGAAAAAAAAGCCGACGGCACCGGGGG
>BFBZ01000012.1_pt352 | contig 12707 bp, 18 predicted proteins | sample 1888401 | NCBI WGS metagenome assembly BFBZ01 (sample SAMD00112614, study PRJDB3348) | symbiont metagenome | host: Chara braunii | reverse complement strand
TTCCTCAGGGCCGGCTATACGCTGACAAGCATCGCTGTCGCATTCACGGACAACAGATTCCTAGACGCAACTGCTGATCACGTTCGGCGTACATTTCATACCTCGCACCCGACAAAGCCGAATTCTGCCGCGGTTGCGTTGTTTTCTCAACTATGCCTTGTCTCGTTTGGATTTGCGATATTGGCATTGGAAGAACCGCCGGCATCGCTATTTGCTGTTGGCCGATACACCGGATACCCGTTGCTTGCCATTGTTGCGTGGCCAGCTCTATGGAGTACTGGCATAGCAAGCTTCGGCGCCACAGCGCGGGCGATCAATAAGTCGCTCAACTGGCCCAGATTCGACCTGTGATGCTGCTACGTACCTGTTCGGACGCTATCAAGAGGCAATACCTCTACTTCAGACTGATCCAAATCATCCCTTCATTCCTTGACGTGATAAATTATACCATTGGGAGTATTGCTGTGACATATACCGGTCCTGGCTATCGAGCACGCGCGGAGGAATGTGCCCGCTTGGCGAGCCTGACGAACGATCAAATCCTAAGAGCTGAGCTATTGAAACTACGGCAGTCCTATTTGATCGCAGCCGAACGCCTGCAAGAAATGGAAGGGAAGCCACCTGAGAAACGTCTTTAGCTGTCTTCCCCGTAAATGCGGACAGGTTGGTAAACCATAATCTTCGGGTTCTCAGCTGCTAGCCGCACGACGCCACAGATATCCCCGCAGCTGCTTCCGATTCACCACATATATACCTTGGTTTTCGTATCCCACGCGCCGCTATGCGTTGCCGAATTGCGTTCGAGTTTTCATGCGCGAGGCGTGCCCGAAACAGATCGTGTCAGGGTTGCCAAACCGTCTCGACAATTTGGGCTCCGGGGCGCGACCTCTTAATCCCGAGCTTGGCGGTTTCCACTTGGGCCCTCGTATTTTCGACGTAGCATCTCGCGCCGCCCGGTACTCGATAAGCCGACCTGACGTAATCACCATACGCGGTTTCGAAAACGCTTGGGCCTGCCTGAGGACGGGGGCGTCCTCGCATCAATCACTGATTTCGGAGAACGCAAAGCGGGGCCGGAAGCGGGACCGGATCTGGGCGTTCGGCCAATGGCCTTTTAGCTTCAACGCCTCAGAAGAATTTGCTGGCGGACAGGGTGGTGATCTTGTCTCACAGCAACTGGCTAATGTTGGAAGATTAGCCGAATATTTACCCTAACAGTCTATGTCTTGAACCAGCACAGGCTGCCCAGGACACGATGAAGCTCAATAAGTCCATTCCCATCGAGCCCCAGATCAAGCTTTTGATCGACAATGGCTGGTACGACGATGCCAGGAATTGCGTGCAGCTTAGCCACGAGCATGGGCTTATCTGCAAGCAAACCCACGACAAGTTGGCGCAAATGCTTGTTGGCAAGCCTGCCACGGCCCATCCCGGCCATGAGCTTTACGGCGGCACGCTCGGCTTCGACTCCAATACGGTTCTGAGTTCCTTGCAATTCCGGCGACTGACATCCGTTGAAGACATGAAGAAGGCCTTCAAACAGGCGGTCAACAAGATCGAGATCGAACCATCGACGCAGTGCAACCGGCGCTGCAGCTATTGTCCGAACAGTGCGCCCGAGTTTGCGCACCGGCTCACGAAGAATTCGTTCTTCGACATGGACATGCTGGAGAAGATGCTCTCGGACCTCGAAGACATCGATTACGACAAGAAGATTTCTCTCGTTGGTCTGAACGAGTTCTTCATGCACGAGAAGAATTTCGAATACGCCGAACTGATCAAGGCTTTCCTTCCAAAGTCGTATCTACACGTCTACACCAACGGCGATTATCTCGACCGCGAACAGCTTGAACGCGCCGAACGTGCGGGAATAGACCTGCTGGTGGTTTCCTTCCACCCCCAGCCAGGCAAGCCCTACGACGCTGCTGAAGTTCTGGATCGTACCGGAAAGTTCATGAAGCGGACCGGCTTGCAGCTTACGATCACGGAATACCGCAAGGACGAGCGCCTGCATATGCGCGCACAGATGGGGAAACTGAAGATCGCGGCAGGACTCGTGAACTGGGACGCGCATGGCCACAACTGGGGCGGCAGCCTGGACTGCGGTAAAACGATGGCTGAGCCGGAGACGCCCTGCGAATCTCCCGTGAATGTGCTGTGTCTCGCTCAGAACGGTGACTTCACGCTGTGTGGTGCCGTGCCGCGTGAGCGCACGCCGGAAAACGTCGCCAACGGCGCTATGCTTGGAAACCTCAAGGATTTTCCGTCGATCTTCCACGCCTACGCCAGCGATGCCATGCTTTATTGGCGCCAGCACGCCTTTTCGACCAAACAGCTTCCCAAGCTCTGTCAAAATTGCAGTGCGCGCAACAGCAATTACAGCCAAATGAATAAACCAATTGCGGAATTCATCGAGCAGCAGGGTGTCAGTTACGTCCAAGCGCCAAATGCACCCGCGCTGAAACGCGCGGTAGGAGCGTAGTAATTAAAAGCAAAAACGGCGACCGCTTGCGCAGCGCGCGCCTACTACAGCGCGAACCGATTCGGCTTCGTTTTTGGATCGAAATTTCATTGCTCGCGCTTAACCAGCGGGTCGCTGTTCAAGCAATGAGGTGGCGCCAATGGACGATCGGGAACGGATGATATTGCAGGGCGCGCAAAACGCCTGGCCGCAGGGTATCTCGATTGCACAGTATCGTTTGCGCCATATCGCCGACCGGCTGGCAGAGAAAGATCTTCTCGAAAAGCGGCCCTTCTCCGGCGGTCAACTAGGATATCAGATCACAGCCAAGGGCCGCGACCAGCTATCCGAACGCAATCGCAGCATTCATGTCCGAAACGTCGATCAGGCGGAGAAAATGCTGCGCCAAAGCCTCGGTATGAAGCTCCCAAGGATTTCCGTCCATCCGCAACGCCAAAGGGCCTGCCAGAGTCATTCCACTAGCTCGTAAGCTTTTGCGAGGAGCGCAATGACCGTGCTCGCGGCTGAATAGCACTTCCCGTCTGGATCGGGACTGAGGAGTTTCACTGTCCAGTTCACGCCCAATTCGTTGGGCTCGTGCCGCACGATTTCGAATTCCGAAGCACCTTCACAGCACGTCTCATACCTGAACGCCGCCGCGACTTTCTTTCTGAGATCGTCGCGCGATACCGCTGTCTTGGCCATGCTTCACCACTAATGAACTTCGCAACTACCTAGCGTGATTCTGGGTGAAGCAGTCGTGCTAATAGCGGCGACCGTGGTTAACTTCGGTACTGCGGTTCAAAGCGGTCAGAAATCCCGCCAACTCTTCGACTGAGAAGCCCCTGAGGTTATAGCTTCGTAAGTGGGCAACCTTCTGCGGCGCCAAATCCAACATGCCGGCGGCCGAGGCGCGCACCAACTTCTGGCTCTTGATCGCACGATTGATCGCATAGGCGAGTTTCAGCTTGGTCTGGCGCTGCGTAGCCACAGCCGGGTCCTGCGCCCAGAATGAACCCTTCGCTGTTCTCCGTTTCGACATGGCTCACCCTCCGCCTTGCGAACCCAATGTTGGCGGGATTGTCCTGTGCTCGATGCCATTTGTGCAATGCGACACCTTCGGCTCGCGCAGCATAATTATAAGTAATCGTCGGGCCAGGACTACTCTACTCACACGAATGCTTTGTAGAAATATTCAAATTCGACCGTCTCGTGTCGCTTGCCAATCAAAGACCGGAGCGCCTGTGGTGAGCCGTGCGAATGCCGTCATACCCACGGCAATCGCGCCAACAACGGCAAGTGCCGATCGCCAAATGACTGACGGTACAACGAGCGTTGAAAGTTGCTCCGTTGCGTAATAACCCGTCCAGATAGCCGGGACCACAAACAGCAACACGATTGCATAACGAAAAACTCTCGGCTGGCGGCTATTCCAAACCGACTGCCCAATACCGAACACGATGGCGCCTGCCACGAATCCAACAGCGAACGCGACGACCACGCCGCTACCGGAATGGAGCGCCGCGAACCCGCACCAGAAACCGACTGCCACCGGCAAAGCGTAAACAGCGGCCTTGTAGATCAGCACGCAAAACGCACCGATCCCAAACAGAGCAAGAAAGAGTCCGAATACCATTGCACGTCACCACAGGACAAGAACATAACGAGAACATGCCCTTGGGTTGATGTCCAGACTTATTCTTGGTGAGCGTGTTCGCCATCATGCGGCCGTTTCCAGACAAGGTTGGCTTCGCCCTGTTTCGGGCTTTCGAACAACGCGACATTGAGCGGTGCCGTCATGAATGGATCGTCGAGCATGACGCTGAGATATTCGCGCGAGGCGTCGCCTTGGCTCACGCGGCGCCAGGCAACGCCCAGTTCGCATTGACCTGACATCACCCGAAAGTCGGGGGCGCGCTCGTTCTCGCGTTTGTCGTTGGGAATGAAGCGGGCCTTCGTCTGACAAATGACGGTCTGTATCGTGCCGGACCATCCGTCGGACGTGCGGGTAAATTTGCCTATAATCATCCCGCCTCTCCAGTCGTCTTTATCTCCATGTTCCTGCGTGCCTTCGCGAAGTCTTTGTCCGATGCCAAAAACGCTTCCAGCATGAACGGAATTAGGTCGCCGATTTTCTCGGTCTCGCCATACGTCTGCCGATAACAGTCGGCGTATCTCTCCAGCGTTCGATGAAGGTCCGGCGTTACCGATATGGTGAGGCGAACCGGAGTCCGTATGGGTAGCTTGGCGAGCTTTACACCGGACACGATGTTCAGCCTCGATATGGCTGAAGAGGAAGATCCTTCGACAAGATGAGACGCATAGGAAATCCCGGTCGCACGGTTAAGGTTGGCTGGAGATTCAAATTGCGCTGTGTGATCTGTTGGCCTGCTTGATTGGCGCTGTCCTGCGCGGACTCTCTTAGCGCAGTCAGAAGATCATCGTTGTTGTTGTTCACCGACAACTGCGTTCCAACACCCAGCAAGGTTGAAAGACCAATTCCTTTGAGCAGCCGCCAGGTGTGATAGTCCACTTCATCTTCAAGACCGGAGTAACCTTCCGTGTCGGAAGCCCGCGTGTTGTCGATCTCTATAGAGGTCCCATTTGGCATGACGATACGCTGCCAGACCACAAGTGCGCGGCTTTGGCCGAAGGCCACAACGGAATCGACTTTACCGATCAACTTTGAGCCGTGGGGCAAAAGCAAAACCGAGCCGGAGAGATCGTAGCAGTCTTGTGTGACCTGTGCGATCGCAAGGCCGGGCAAATCGGAGTTGATGCCGGTTATGAGGCTCGCCGCGATGACGGTACCAGCGTACAGTTCATAGACTGATGCAGGACTTTGCAATCCATAAGAATTATATGTCCCGCCGTTGTCACGCTGCTTGGCGAAGTCGAGCTTGTGCTGCTGCTGGTTCTGGTCGTCTGCCAAGATCGAATTGGAAGTAGAATTGTTCGCAGGAGATGGCAGCATTGGTTGCGGAGATGGCGATAAGGCTTCTGAGCGTGTCCCAACATTCACCTGAAACATCACCTTTGCTTCGCGAGCTTGCTGGGCAAGCTGGGCCTGCCGCAGATGCTCGGCGTGCTCTGCGTCGGCCTCACCGAAAGAACCTGACACCGGATTCATGCCAAGCTGCTTCTCGCGGGCAACAATTGGTGCGCCCAAATCGCCGGGAAGCGGTGGCCCGAGTCTTGGCGCCTTCATCTTGTCGTAGCTGGCTGGAAGCGCCGCGAGTTTGTCGGCCGGGGGCCTGGAATTCATACTAACTGTCTGCTCACCATCCACTTTGACTTTAGGCGAAGGTGTTCGCAGCGCGAGCCATGCTGCTCCGCAGACGATGATGGTGACGGTCGCTGCGGCGCCAATCACGACATTCCGCCGAAAGCGCGCGACACGACGGGGCTTGCCTCGGAGAACAAGCCCTTCGGGTTCGGCTTTTGGAGGTATCGCGGGACCGCTCATGGCAGCCTCGAAGACACGCGTGTAACTTCGTGGGCAATATGGACGATCTGTTGTTTGTCCTTGCCCAATCGAAGTTCTGCAGCCGAGAAGAGCTGATCGACAATGTAATAGTTGTCGCGCACGCGGTAGTTCACGAGGTCGGTACTGCCGCCCTCGCCCACCACGAACAGCGGCGGTGCCTCTCCCCGATCCAGGGTCGCTGGGAATTCAATATAGACATGCCTGCCGTCATCGAAAGCGCGTAGCGGCCGCCAGGCTGGATTGTCGCCGGTGATCGTGTAGTCGAAGTTCAGGCTGTTCAGCGAAACGCCGCTATCAACCGGCATCGCCGCCTTGGCTTCATCATTCTGCTTCTTGAGCGCGAATACTTCGTCGGCAGGATAGGTCCACGACAACGCGGCCATATAGGTATGGTCGGTGCTTTCGAGTTCGAGGTGATAGCTGCGCCGGTCGGTGGTGATGATGAGATTCGTGTTGAGCCCCGATGCGAACGGCTTCGCCAGGATGTGAACCTGCTTGTCTGGCCCGGCGCCGCTGGTGGTGTCACCCACAACCCAACGCACGGTGTCGCCGGCCGAGATCGCAATCAGACTCTCGCCTGGCTGAAGCGCAATGTCGCTGACCTTCTGCGGGGCGGCATAGAGCTTGTAGAGCGCGCCGGGCGCGAACGGATACACCTGCATGGCGTTCACATAACCATCGCGGGAAGGCTCGATTAGCGCATTGCGATCCGCGGTCCTTACTCGGGCAGCCGGTGCGGTGTGATCGGCACGAATGACCTCTGGATAAGGCTGAAGTTGGCCCGGCAGTGGAAGCGGTTGTGCCACTGTCACAACCTTGACCGGCTGCTTGGGTTCCGGGTCAATCGCGGCCGCCTGCAAAGCTGGCTTCGGATTGGATTGCGGTTGCGCGGAGGCACAGGCCGACAACATGAGCACCGCGAATAAACTCAGTGACAGAGGACGCATGACGATCTCCTTCATTGGCCGCTCAATTCACGCGACCAGTCGATTGCGTTGATGTAGATGCCGAGCGGGTTCTTCTGCAGAATCTCCGCAGTGGTAGGCGGCTTGGTCAGGACAGTGAGAATCCCCGTCCAATGTTCGGTGCTGGAAACCGCGTCATGGTCGAAATGCTGCTCGATCCATTTCACCTGAAAGGATTCACCAGACACCCGCACGACGCTCGTCACTTGCGTGGATACCGTTCGTTCGCCGATGTCCTTGAACGGATCGTGCGTCTGGGCAAACTGGTTGAGATATGCCGCCCCGTGATTGGTCGTGTAGTCGTAGGCTTCGAGCCAATTCTTTCGTGCGATGACCGGGTCGCTGGATAGCGAGCGCACGTCGGTAATGAACTTCGCGAGAAACCACGCGGTTTCACCGTCAGATGGCTTGTAGTTGGCGATCGCGGGCGCGACGGCTTCTGCTTCACCCAGTTTGTCGACCTCTACGACATAGGGAACGATGCGGCTCTGGTTCGACTGCCAAACTACCGATGCAGCCAACCCCGCCGATAGAACCAGGCATCCAAACGCCATCAACCGCCAATTCTTCGCCTGGACGCGCGCGCTTCCGATGCGCTCATCCCATATCTGCTCGGCGCGCTGGTAGGGCGTGACGGGTTCGGGAGTGATCCCGTATCTCTGCGTCGATCGTTTGAAAAGCATCAGCCTTGACCTCCATCGAGTTCGGGATTGGCGCCGTGACCTGGCTTGTCGCCTTCCTTGATCGCCTGGCCGATGGCGCGTGTGCGTCCGGCAATGCGTTGCCCACGCTGCATCTTGCGCGCCCAATCGGGTGTACCTGACGATGCGGAATTGCCGTTGGATGATGAAGGCCCGTCGGGCTTCGGTGGCGACGGCGGCTGCCCGCCGGACGACGGAGGTGCCGCTGCGGATGCAGCCCGGATGGCTGCGAGACCGCCACCGCCCAACCGTGCGGCGCCGAGCACTGCACCGCCGGCCAGAGCCGAACCTGCCGCAATACCGCCAATCGTGCCAATTGCGGCACCGGCGCCTAGCTGCGGCGCACCGGAAACGAGCCCCGTTGCAATACCGGGTCCGAAAATTCCGAGGCCGAATAACGAGATCGACGCCAACATCAGCGACATCGCATCGGCCAAGGCCGGATCACGTCCCTGCAAAGCAGCGATGAACTGATTGAAGAACGTCTCGCCAATTCCGATGATAACGGCCAGCACCATCACTTTGATGCCCGATGCTATGACGTTCCCCAAAACGCGCTCTGCCAGAAACGCCGTCTTGTTCCACAACGCGAATGGGACGAGCGTGAAGCCCGCGAGGGTCGTTAGCTTGAACTCGATGATAGTGATGAAAAGTTGAACCGAGAGGACGAAGAACGACAGGATCACCACGATCCAGGCAAACAGAAGCACGAGAACGGTGACCACATGGCTGAAAAAGGTGGTCAGCCCCATCATCGAGCCGGCCTTGTTCAGGAGGGGCCACGCCGCTTGATACCCAATCCCTGCGATCTTGCCGGGCCTCAGAAGATCGTCGGCCGTAAATCCGGCTCCGGTCGCGTGAATCCCCAACGTCGAAAAAGAATCGAACACGACCTGCGATAAAGTCTGGAAATTGTTGATGAGTAGCGCGAAGAAGCCGACATACAGCACCTTCTTGACCAGCCGGTAGAAGACGTGGGCTTCGCCATCCATTGCCCAAAAGAGGCCGGCCAGGGTGATGTCGAGCGTTATCAGGATCGTCGACAACCGATCAACGTCACCCGACAAGAGGCCGAAGCCACTGTCGATGTAGTGAATGAAGGTCTGCATGAACTGATCGACGACGTTGAGATCGCCCAAACGCGTTACTCCGGCGAGAATTATTGCGGGGTGTAAGCGGTGCTTGAGCCTGCGAAGTTCGCGAACTCCGCCCTGCCCTGCACCTCGGCTTCCTGCTCGTTGGCGAGTTTTAAGGTTTCGGCGCGATATTGGGCCGCCAACAGGCTTTGCGTTTGAAGCTGCTGCTTGGTTGACAGCGCCAGGAGTTGATTGGTCGCCTGCGTGGCTTCGAGGTTGCCGCTCGCGCCTTGTGACGCGCCGATCAAGGCCGAAAGGCTCACGCCATCGTTCTCCACATTGCGGATCACCTGCGCGCCGACACTGAGCGTTTGCAGAAACGACTGCATCGCATCGGTCCAGCGTGTGAGGCCATCCGATTGGAGTGCTGTGTTCGAAGTGCCCATTGCGTAAGTGGCAGGCCAGTATTGCCCGAACTGCCCCTGCGTCGCTCCGAGGTCGAAACTCATGCCGAATGGCTGGTTGACGATTGACCGCACCTGATCCAAATCGGAGAGGATCGGGCCCAGTTCGTTCAAGCCCAAGGCTTGAAGGTTCTTGCCCATATTGGTGAGCATCGTCGCTTCGTTCTGCAATGACTGAATCTGGTTCTCGATCTGCTGAAGTTCCCGCGACGCCTGCAAGACATTTTCCGCGAAATTCGTGGGATCGAAGACTTCCCATTGAGCCACGGCAGGCACACTGAATAGCGCGACGGTCAGCGGTGTGGCGAGATATTTGAGGGCGCGTTTCATGCGAAAGTCTCCTTTCTGGAAAACTCAGTCAAAAGATCGGCCGCCCAATCGAGCCCCTTGGCGGTCAAAAACACGTCAGCGAAATTTTCTTCGCCGTATTCCGAGACGATTTTGTCGATCAGAGCTTGGTCCGCAGGCGACGACGATCCGCAGAAGACAAGCGCAATCGCACCCATGCCCAACTCAAAGAGCCGATTGCCGCGGCGCGATTGCAGATAATATTGGCGCTTTGGGACCGCGCGGGAGATTAGCTCGATCTGCCGCTCGTTGAGACCGAATTGCAGGTAGGCGGATTTCGATTGCGGCTCGATTGCGCGGTCGTTCGGCAGGAATATCCGCTGCGAACAGCTTTCGACGATAGCCGGCGCAATCGACGAATTGGAAATATCCGCCAGTGACTGCGTGGCGAATACGACCGAAACATTCTTCTTGCGAAGAACCTTTAGCCATTCCCGGATGCGGGTTGCGAATAGCGGATTGTCGAGGAACACCCAAGCTTCGTCGAGGATCAGCAGCGTGGGGTTGCCGTCAAACCGATCCTCCAGCCTGTGGAACAGATACGTCAGCACCGGCGGCACGACCGCGGCCTGGTGCATCAGGGTTTCGGTCTCGAAGCACTGGACCTCCTTGAGAGCAAGGCTGTCTTCGGCTGCGTCTAGCAAGCGACCGAACGGGCCTTCCAGTGTGTAAGGAAGCAACGCCGAACGAAGCGCGTTCGATTGAAGCAAGAGCGAAAGACCTGTCAGCGTCCGTTCCGATTGCGGAGCAGTCGCGAGGCTATTCAATGCCGCCCAGATCTGTTCCTTTATGTCGGGCGTGACCGCCACCTTTTCGTGGTCCAACAGGCCCGCGATCCAGTCGGCAGCCCAACTGCGTTCCGCATCGTCGTCGATGTGTGCCAACGGCTGGAATGCCAGTGTGCCATCAGATCCCAGTTCGTGATGTGCGCCGCCCATCGCAAGGGTTGCTGCGCGCGCCGACTTCCCCTTGTCGAAGATATAGATTTTGGAATTCGGGTACCGCCGAAACTGCATGGCCATCAGCGACAGCAACACGGATTTTCCGGCTCCGGTCGGGCCGACAATAAGCATGTGGCCGACATCGCCCACATGGGTTGAGAATCGGAACGGCGTTGAGCCGGTGGTTTCCGCGTAGAAGAGCGGCGGACCATTCAAATGCTCGTTGCACTCTGGCCCCGCCCACACCGACGATAGCGGCATTAGGTGGGAGAGATTGAGCGTATGAACCAGTGGTTGGCGGACGTTGGCGTAAAGATGGCCCGGTACGGCGCCGAGCCACGCTTCAACCGCGTTGATGCTCTCTCGGATGGTTGTGAAGCCCAGGCCATTGATGACCCGTTCGATGGACCGTACCTTTTCATCGACAGTTACGGCGTTCTCGTCCATCACCGTGACGGTGATGGTGACATAGCCGAAGGAAACATGGTCACCACCCAATGCTTGCAAAGCCTGATCTGCATCGACCACCTTGTTATCAGCGTCGGTATCCAGAAGCTGGACCGGTTCGTTGTGAACGACCTCGCGCAGCATCACGGCAATGGATTTGCGCTTGTTGAACCATTGCCGACGGATCTTCACGAGCGCCTTGTTGGCTTCGGCCTTGTCCAGCGCAATGAACCTTGTCGACCAGCGATAGGGAAAGTCGAGGTGGTTGAGAGCGTCTAGCAGTCCCGGTCGTGTCGCGTTTGGAAATCCGAGAACTGTGAGCGTGCGGAGGTGGAAATCACCGAGCATGGGCTCAAGCCCACCGCTCAGCGGCGTATCGGCCAGGATCGCGTCGAGATAGGTGGGAAGGTCTGGCGGCAGGACAATATGTCTCTTCGCAGATATCGTTCCGTGCAGATAGGTCAGCGTCTGTGTGTCATCGAGCATTTCGATGTCGGGAACGATCTGGCCGAACAGGTCGAATGCCTTGTTGGTTTCGGAGACGAATGCAGCGAGTTCCGCCTTCCAATCGCGCGATGCAATGTTGTGGTCGTGATCGCGCTCGATCAGAGCTCGCTCTGCGCGTGACGTTGCATCGGCAGGCGGCATGTAAGTCAGCGTCAGGTAATAGGCGCTATCAAAATGCTGTGCCGCTCCAACCTCGAAGCCTGCCAACCGCTCGTCTTCCACGAGTTTGGAAGCTGCGTCGGGAAACTCGCTGTCGGGATAGCCTGCGGCTTCGAAGCGGTCGGCCTCAAAGAACAAGGCCCAGCCGGAGCCGAACCGGCGCAATACATTATTTGTACGGGCGCAGGCCGCGACCAGCTCGGCTTCGGTCGCGCTTTCCAAATCCGGCCCCCGGAATCGGAAGGTCCGCTGGAAGCTCCCGTCCTTGTTGAGGACGATCCCAAGCCCAACCAGCGCCGCCCAAGGCAGGTGATCGGCCAGGCGGTCGGATTTGCGGCGGTATTCCAAGATATTCAACATGACAGGTACACTTTCTGGCGAAGATGCCGCCGCAACACTTCCGCAAAGTCGGGATCACGCTTGGCGGCGAACACCGCAACCGTGTGACCCGCTGCCCAGAGAACAAGCCCGGCGACCCACATTCGAAGCCCCAGCCCGAGGGCCGCTGCGACCGTTCCGTTCACAATGGCGAGTGCGCGGGGAGCGCCAGCCAGCAAAATCGGCTCGGTCAGCGAGCGATGCAGCGGCACCTCGAAGCCTTCGATCACGAGATGAGCGCCCCGCCGCCGAACGAGAAGAACGACAGGAAGAAGCTGGATGCCGCAAAGGCAATCGAGAGTCCCAACACGATCTGGATAAGACGCCGGAACCCGCCGGAAGTTTCACCGAATGCCAGCGTCAAGCCCGTGATGATAATGATGATGACGGCAAGCGACTTGGCGACCGGCCCCTGAATGGAATCGAGGATGTTCTGTAATGGCGCTTCCCAGGGCATGTCCGTGCCAGCCGCCAAAGCGGACACCGGCTGGAAAACGAGCGTACAAATGAGGGAGCTTCCCAGCATTGAAGTCAGAGCCGGGGAACTGAGAAGGCGTGACTTGAGGCATTGGATCATCGTGATCTCCTTCAAAGTGCTTGGAGGCGGGGAGAATTGAGGACTGCGAGGGCGTAATCACTGTCAGCCGTCAGGCCGGTCACCTCGGCGATGGCTTCGACGCGGCGCGTGCTGCCACGACCGCCGATGAACACCACCACATCGATGGCTTCGGCGATCAGGCGGCGCGGCACCGTGACCACGGCTTCCTGAATGA
>BFBZ01001904.1_pt1 | contig 12708 bp, 10 predicted proteins | sample 1888401 | NCBI WGS metagenome assembly BFBZ01 (sample SAMD00112614, study PRJDB3348) | symbiont metagenome | host: Chara braunii | reverse complement strand
GATCTGCTCTTCGGTGAATCTGCTCTTACGCATGTCCGTCTCCCGAAGGAACGGACTCTACCTAAAACCGAGGGCATTTAAGGGGAGCAGGTCAGGATCGGTCGCACTTTGCATCCACCGCCGCCGAACTGGGGGCTGAACTCTTAGGAATTAAACGTGGTGGGGGGCGTTACCGGCGCACAGGATCGAGATTCTCCTGACAAGAGGCAAGTATGCGCACAATGACATGGCTGCTGGCTGTAGGACTTATTACCAGCGCAGCCAGGGGCGAACTGCGGTACCGCGAATACGGAACCAATTCCCGTGGACGCTTGCCAAATTCGTTACGGGTGACGGGTTGCGGAGCGACGCTGCGGCCAATACGGGGCGATTGCTGCGTTTTTCATCTGGCCGAAGGATCACGGCTTCGTGAATCGAACTTCGGTTAAGTCGAGTTCCGGAACATACGAGCTTTGCAACAACCGAAAACGGCCGCCAGTCGAGATGTAAACCTGATGCAGGCAACCGCTCGCGTTGCAGAAGATGGGCTGCCCGGCGCATCGCGCATGTTCGTAGTGCAGGCCGATCAGTTGCGTGCCATCGCGCGTGAGGTAACGCGCGAAGTCGTGGCTTGCAGCTGGTGTGCCACCGCAGGCGCGAATGCGTGCTTCGGCTTTGATCCGCACCTCGATGGGTAATTGTGAAATATGCCTGGAATCCCACCGGTCTTCGCTACGCATAGCGGCGACTACGGGCGAGGCGGCAAGGCCCATACCAAGAGTGACAAAAGCGACGATTGCTTTGAAAAAAGACATCGGTTTCACCTTCCGTGTGTTAAACCAACGCCATGTCGTTAGATTACCACAGACGCGCAGCCCGATCGACTACTGCTAGTATCAATAATGCCTATCCGTGGCCGATCTCCTCGTATGCCGCGGTATGGTCAAGGCTGGCCCAGGCGCGGAATTCTTTCACTGACATTGCGCCACGAATCGACGGCGCGAGAAACACGCCCGCGATTTGAAAATCGAAATGGCACATATCGCCTGATTCGAATCGCGAGAAATATGAAGCACCTTGCCGGTTCACAATCGTCACATGGAGCGCGGCCATTCGGAGTGGTGGCTGTCGATCACATATTGATGACTGTGGCGAAAGCCTCCGCGCGCCCGTATAGCGCCCGCAACATGCGGATCGCCCGCAAACAGATCATCGTGCGTATGCTCGATGACGTCCGGTTCGTGGGCAGGCCAAAGCCGCGTCGCGACAAATACAGCTAGAGCAGCAATGATCCCGAGCGTGACGAAGGTTATCGGCAATCCGGCGTTGGCGCCCAGCCAGCCAGCGACGGGATACGTGATGAGCCAGCAGGCATGAGAAAGCGCGAACTGGGCTGCAAATAGCGCGGGTCGATCTTCCGGTTGCGATGAACGCCGAAGAAGGCGACCGGAAGGAGTTTGCGCGAGTGAATATCCGATGCCCAGGACGAACCAAAGCGGCAGGAGGGTGGCGAATCCGGAAACCGTGGACCCGATGAACAGGCCCGCTACGAGGAGCGCCGCGCCGGACAACATGGCCATCCGTTCGGGAACGTTGTCGAGAAGGCGGGGAAGGAACAGAGCGGCCAGCATCGAGCCGCCGCCGAAAGCCGCCAATGCAATCGCGGTGTCACGTTGCTCCAGTCCAAATTGGGCCTGCACCAGCACGACAGTGTTAACGATCACCATGGCGCTCGCGGCGGCGACCGCGAGATTCAATGCCAGCAAGCCGCGCAGGCGAGGGGTCCCAAGATAAATCCGCAACCCTCGCGTCGTCCGGTCGTAGATTCCGCGTCGCTCGGTCGCCTTTGGGCTCGGAAGGATCACCGACACGACCAGCGCAGCAGAGGCGAGGAAGCCGATGACGGTTCCCGCGAACAGCGTGTGGAAGCTGATGACTGTGAGTAAAACGGCCGCCAGCATCGGACTTGCCACGCTCTCAAGGTCGTATGCCAAACGCGAGAGCGACAAGGCGCGCGTGTACTCCTTCTCATCGGGCAGCACGTCGGGAATGGTCGCCTGAAACGTCGGCGTAAATGCAGCCGATGCCGATTGCAGCACGAAGATCAGCACATAGACCTGCCAAACCTGCGTGACGAATGGCAACAGTACTGCTACGGCGGCGCGGACGAGATCGAGGCACACGAGCATCGTTCGGCGCGGCAGCCGTTCGGCAAACGCCGCAGCGATGGGAGCAACGCTGACATAGGCGATCATCTTGATCGCGAGCGCCGTGCCGAGCACGGCACCCGCATTGGCGCCCGCCAGATCATAGGCCAGAAGACCGAGCGCCACGGTCGCAAGGCCGGTGCCGACAAGCGCAATGACCTGAGCGAGAAACAGATGGCGGTAGGTGCGGTTTAAGAGGACCTGCAACATGAGATCACCTATTTCCGGATGCTGAGATCAAATCGTAGCTGCATCTGCGACCGGCGCTTGAAGGGTTCTTGTTCGGTGGACGAGCCGGTAGAGGGCCGGCAGGACGAAGAGCGTAAGTACTGTCGAAGAGATGACGCCGCCAATGACCACGGTTGCCAGCGGCCGTTGAACTTCGGAGCCCGCGCCCACGTTGAACGCCATTGGGATGAATCCGAGACTGGCAACCAGCGCTGTCGTCAGCACCGGACGGAGTCGCGTCAGCGCGCCGTCCCGGATAGCGGTGTCGAGATCACGCCCTTCGTCGCGCAATGAACGGATGAACGAAATCATCACCACGCCGTTCAAGACCGCAACGCCCGACAAGGCGATGAAGCCAACGCCTGCGGAGATCGAAAGCGGCATGTCGCGCAAGACGAGCGCCGCCACGCCACCCGTCAGCGCGAGTGGAACGCCGGAGAAGACAATCGCGGAGTCCTTCACGGAGCCGAACAGGCCGAAGAGCAGGGCAAAAATCAGGACCAGCCCCAGGGGCACAACGAGTTGTAACCGCTTCGATGCGGAAATGAGCTGCTGGAACGTCCCGCCGTATTCGACCCAATAGCCAGGAGGAATCGCGACCTTCGAGCGGACTTGCTCTTGCACTTCACCGACGGAGGAGCCCAGGTCGCGTCCGCGCACATTCGCCGTGACGACGACGCGCCGCTTGCCGTTCTCGCGGCTGATCTGGTTGGGCCCGACAACAGTTTCGATCTTTGCGATTTCCGCAAGGGGGATGAAGTTTCGCTGCCCATCGGCTGTCCGCGCCGAGAGAGGAATGCGAACCCTTCCGATGTCATCCAGCTTCGAACGTAACTCCTCAGGCAACCGCACCACGATGCTGAATCGGCGGTCGCCTTCGAAGATCGTACCGGCTACAGCTCCGCCAATCGATGCGCGGATGACGTCCTGCACGTCGGACACGTTGAGCCCGTATCGCGCCATCACCTTCCGATCCGGGTGAATCTGCAAAACGGGCAAGCCGGTGGTTTGCTCGACTTTCACGTCCTCCGCGCCTTGCACACCGGACACGATGCTTTCGATGGTTTTGCCGAGGCGCAGCAGTTCGTCGAGGTTGTCGCCAAAGACCTTGACCGCAACATCCGAGCGGACGCCCGAGATCAACTCGTTGAAGCGCATCTGGATCGGCTGCGTGAACTCGTAGTTGTTTCCCGGGATTTTCTCGACGGCCTCCTGAATCTCGCTCACAAGGGCGAGTTTCGGCTTGCGTGGGTCGGGCCACTCCTCGCGTGGCTTCATGATGATGAAAGTGTCCGCAACGCTTGGCGGCATCGGATCGGTCGCGACCTCCGCCGTGCCGATTTTCGCGACCACTTGATCGACCTCGGGGAACTGCTTGATTCGGGCCTCCAACGCCGTCTGCATTTTGATTGCCTGATTGAGGCCTGTTCCCGGAATGCGCAGCGCGTGGAGGGCGATGTCGCCTTCATCGAGATTGGGGATGAACTCGGAGCCCAGCCGTGTTGCCGCAAAGGCTGACACAACAACCAGTGCGATTGCGCCCGCGACGATCAAGTGCCGGACGCGAACGGCGACTTTGAGTGCGGGCTCATACGCCGCCCGCGCCCACCGCATAATCAGGCTGTCTTTTTCCTTCACGCGGCCGGTGATCAGCATAGCTGCGGCTGCTGGTACAAAAGTGAGCGAGAGGACAAGCGACGCCGTCAGCGCGACGACGACCGTAAACGCCATGGGGTGGAACATTTTGCCTTCCACACCTGTGAGCGCGAAGATCGGCACATACACAATCGTGATGATCAAAACGCCGAATAGGCTTGGCCGTATCACCTCAGTGGTGGCCTTCTCGGCGAGCGCAAAGCGCTCATCGCGCGTGAGCAGCCGTCCGAGACGGTGCTGCATTTCACCAAATCGGCGCAGGCAGTTCTCGATGATGATCACAGCGCCATCGACAATGAGCCCGAAATCGAGCGCGCCAAGGCTCATGAGATTGCCGGAAACCTTGCCCTGCACCATGACGGTGACGGTCAACAGCATCGACAAAGGAATGATTGCGACGGTAATGAGGGCTGCACGGATATTGCCGAGCAGCAGGAACAGCACCACAATTACCAGAAGCGCGCCTTCCGCTAGGTTCTTCTCGACGGTGGCAATTGTCCGTTCGACGAGTTCGGTGCGATCATAGACCGGCTTTGCGATGATCCCGGCCGGAAGTGCCCGGTTGGCCTCGGCAAGCTTTGCGGCGACGGCCTTGGCGACTGTCCGGCTGTTCTCACCGATCAGCATGAACACCGTGGCGAGAACCACCTCGCGCCCGTTTTGGGTCGCCGCGCCTGTGCGTAACTCCTCGCCCATGAGCACGTCGGCCACATCGCCAATCCGGATCGGGACGCCGTTTCGCTGTTCGATCACAATGTTCCGAAGGTCATCCAGGGTCTTGGCTTGCCCGGGGACGCGGACCAGGCTTTGCTCGCCATAACGCTCGACATATCCCGCGCCGACGTTCGCGTTGTTCCTTTGCAAAGCGTTCAGCACGTCGGTCATTGTCAGCGAATAGGCAGCCAGCCGCTGCGGCCACGGCGTGACGTGGTACTGGCGCTCGAACCCGCCGATGGTGTTGACCTCGGTGACGCCGGGAACATTCCGCAACTGCGGTCGGATCACCCAGTCTTGAAGCGTTCGGAGATCCTCGGGTGTCCACGCTGAGCCATCGCTCTTCTTGGCACCGGGCTTCGGTTCGACCGTGTACATGAAGATTTCGCCGAGACCGGTGGCAATCGGGCCTGGCTTTGGCTCGACGCCCGGCGGCAACTCAGCGCGAACGCTCTGGAGGCGTTCATTAACGAGCTGTCTTGCGAAATAGATATCCGTGCCGTCGCGGAAAATGACGGTTACCTGCGACAGCCCGTACCGCGAAATGGATCGCGTGTATTCAAGCCCCGGCAAGCCCGCGATGGCAGTCTCGATCAGGAAGGTGATGCGCTGCTCGACCTCCAAAGGCGAGTAGCCTTCGGCTTTGGTGTTAATCTGCACCTGTACGTTTGTGATATCGGGCACGGCGTCGATGGACAGACGCTGGAAGCTCCAGACCCCGAGCGCGGAAAAGCCTGCGACGGCAGCAAGCACGAGCCAGCGGCAGCGGATCGAAAAGCCAATGATCCGATCCAGCAGAGGGCGCTGTTCAGCGGTCACGTCAGTGGTCATGAGACGCTCCCGACTTCTCGATATCGGCGCGAATGAGAAATGCGTTGTCGCTGACGTAGATGTCGCCGGGCTCAAGCCCTTCGAGCACCTCCGTCCATTCCGGCGTCTGACGTCCGAGCTTCAGCATTCGCACTTCGTAGGTGTTTTCGACTTTGGCGAAGACGACGGTAAAGTCCCGAAAACGCTGAAGCGCGCGCGTGCGTACGGCCAGCGGCACCTTGGTCGAAGCAACCGTAACGATGCCTTCAACCGACATGCCCGGCCGCCATGTGCCGTCCGGGTTCGGTAGATCGGCGAAGATGGAGACCGTCTGCGTTGCTGGATCGGCGCTCGGCAGAAGAATCCGGATCGCAGCCCGTGCGCGTTGCTCGCCAAGGCCCCGGATTTCCACTGGCTGGCCTTGCCGCAGACGCGCGGCGTCGCGCGGGAACGCAAAGAAGGCAGCCTGCAATTGCGTCGGGTCGGTGATGATGTAGATCGCTTGCGTGGGCACATCGCCGACGTTCGCGTTGCGCTCGACCACCACGCCGGAAATCGGAGCGGTGATTTGGTAATTGCGCAGGCTGTCGCTGGCCTCGATACGAACCAGCACATCGCCTTTTTCGACCCGCTGGCCGACGGCCTTGGTCATTTCGGTAATGCGGCCCGGATAGGTCGCGCGGATTTCGGCACGGCCTTGTGGTTGCAGGATGATCCGCCCCGGAAGGTCGATGACTTCGTCGATGACGGCTGGCCCTGCGGTTTCCGTCTTTACGCCCGCTGCTGCAGCGGCTTCCGGATCGATCGTCGTTCGACCCTCATAGGAGGCATAAGTCCATGTGTGCGTCTTTTGCAGATGGGCCGCATTCACCTCGACATCGAATGAATGAGGCTCGTGAACCACGCCGCTCCCGCGAAGAAAATCGTTCTTCGGCTGGAAGGTGAACGTATCGACGCGGCCACCGAGCCGGGTAAGCTTCATGGTGAGCTGAACGCTCTTGGGGTCTACCGGCTTGTTGTTGGCGTAGGGGTAGACGTGGAATTCGGGCTCCGTGCCTTCCTCGAAGATCGTGACCTCGACAGCAAAATCGCCGGAGCGGAGCACGCGTCCCCGGTGGGGGCCGCGTTCGAACTCTGCTTCGGCCGCTTTGTGGCCTTCCGCGTCTTTGGACCGTGTCGTCGGAGCATCCCCGCAAGCAGCGAGCGTCAGCGAAACTACGGCCAACGGCGCGATCAGCCAGCGGCGTGCGTCCAAATTCATGCTGACGATCCTCATCGGCGGCTTCCTTGCAATTGAGCGAGCCGGTTGTGACGGCCGGTCAGCCGCGCCAGAGTCGCGTTGTCGATATGATATGCTTTGAGCGCCTCGATCCTTCGCAAGCGCGCATCGTTGAGTGTTCGCTGAGCGTCGGCGAACTCGACGTAGCTGAAGCCACCGCGCTCTAGCCCTTCACGCACTTGTTGTACGGCGCGCTCGGCTGGCGGAATGACTTCGCTTTGGATGCGGCGTGCTTCGGTGGCATTTGCTGCAAGGCGCCCTTGCAGGCGCATCAGTTCACGCAAAAGCACGCGGCGGCCGGATTCGGCATCCAGTGTCGCCGCATAGCGTTCCTCTTCGGCCTTGACGATATTGCCCTGGTTGGCGTCGAATACAGGAAGCGGGATGGCGACACCCGCGATGGCAGCCGTGTCATCGGTCCCGCTGAAACGCCGAACGCCGAGTCGCACGGCGGGATCGGAAATCGCACGCGAGCGCTCTAGGACCGTGCGTGCGGCTGCAACCTCACGTTCCGCTTCGAGAAGCGCCACATCCACATTGAAGACCTTGCCATTCGGTGCAGCGGGCGTTCTCTCGAAGGCTGCAAGATCGACGGCGTACTCGGGGCCGCCGCGCCAATAGCCGGCAAGATTGGTTTTCGCGATTCGCGCCATAGCTCGTGCCTGATCGACGCCGATCTTTTCGAGCGCCACCTGTGCATCGGCGCGGGATTGGACATAAGCCGGATCGCGTCCCGCCTGTGCGCGCCGCGTGATCTCGCTTTGAAGGCTCTCCGAAATGGCAAGTCTGTCTTCCGCTACCCGCAATTGGGCGGAAGCTGCGGCGGTATCGATCCATGCCGCTTCGACATCCCGCAGAAGATCGAGCACACGCAGAGCGCCGCGCATCCGCGTTGCGTCAAGTTCGGACTGTGCCACACCCGTTCGCGCCGCACGCTTGCCACCGAACTCGATGGTCTGTTGGAGAAACAGGGTGCTTTCGGCACTGCGGGCCCCTCGGTATGCGCCGCTGCCTCCGAAATTCTCGACCTCGACGCCGAGGGCGGGATTGGGCAAGCGATTGGCTTGCGAAACGCCGGCCTCCGCACCTCGAACGCGAGCGCTCGTGGCGGGCAAGGCAAAATCCGCTGATAGTGCGCGCGAAAGCGCATCGTTCAAAGTCAGCGGGGCAGCGGACGTGGTGTGCGTCCATGTCGAACAGGCGGCCAGAGCAAGAACCGCGACGAGCCACGCCCGGCGCAAGCGCTTGCTCACACCCGCGAAGGTGTGACGAAACATGATCAAACCCCAAAAACGTCAAAATGTTTCGCGGGCCCCTACAAGGCTCGCGCGACGTGTTTCAGAGTCAGGCTTTAGGGGGGCGTTCGGGCGCGTGCTGGCTCAACCCGGCCAGAGCACGGGAATTCGCATATGAAAACACCGTGGACGAGAAAACGACCGTCGCGGCGTCACCAATCAAAGCGGCAAGGCTACTCGCGGAAGTATCACTGCTGTGGCTATGCGAAACCGGATGCGATGGATCCGTGCTCGGCTCGCACTTGTCCGGAGACGGGGTGCATTGAATAGCACCGGCTAGGTCAGTCGCATGATGGTCGATTTCAAGCGCGTGCTCGATGCGATCAACGGTGATGATCGTCATTTGAACGCAAAAGACACACATCACCGCCACGCATAACATGGCGATAACTTTTCGCAGTTCTTTGGCGCTCTGAGCGATCACGGCATGCATTTGGTAGGTAAGTCTAACCCGTCGGCCGTTTGCAGTGCAACGCGCCTCACCAGACAGTCCGTGAGATATTCCGGCCGTGGAACTCGGGCTGTGGTTCACCCCCGGAAGTCGTCCGATCTACTGAAAAACGCAGTCTGGTCGGCTCAATGATGACGAAGCCGGGAATCTTCGCCGGCCTATACGGCCCCGGCAGAACGTCTTTCGGGTTGGAGGTATTGATCACGATATGTGGCGGCTCTGGCAACGCATGCAAAGCCGGATTTCGTTGATCCGTCAGAATAGTCCGGGAAAGAATGATGGTGTGATTTTCATATAGTGACGGTATTCGTCGCCAAGCGCCCGAAGCGCCTCCCGCTCTTCGCGGCGGGCCAGGCGGACATACACCAGCAGCAATACGGGGAACATGACCAGCGTGCTCAGGGCCGGCCACATGAGAAGTAAGCCGAGCATGATCATGATGAATCCCGCGTACTGCGGATGGCGTATGTACGAATAAGGACCGGTTTGGGCCAATTGACGATTGCGTTGCGCGTCGTACAGCACTCGCCAAGCATAGGCGACAAGAATAAATCCGCCGGACACCAGGACATAGCTGAGCAGAAGAACTGGATTGAAAACGCTATCGTCTCTCAGCCCGAAGAGCGTGTGCCACAACCGTCCCGCGCTGTAAGCAAAAGGGTCGACTCCGGGATATCGGCTCGCCAACAAGCTCGACAAGACGTAGATCGTCAGCGGAAGCCCGCACATTTCAGCGAAGAGCGCAACGATAAAAGCAGAAAAGGCCCCCAGTGAACGCCAGTCGTACCGACTTTCAGGTTTCGCAAAGCTGGAGACGAAGATGACCAATATGAATGCGTTGACTACGGCGAGCCACAAGAGACCGTTGGCGGCTGCACCTTCCATCACGCAGATGCCGCTCGCGGCGGTCTGGTAAGAGGAGAGTGCTTGTTCGCGGAGCAGCCGTCCTGATGGGACGCTACGGTTCTAGGCAGAGTGTTTTCAATTTGGAGAACGAGCAACGAACACGGGAAGAGGTCCCGGCTGCGGCGCAGCCAGGACCTCCCCATGCGTTTGGCGGCGGGAAGGGGCTTAACCAACCTACCGCCATCCGACATGGCTGAATTGTTGACGTGCATCCACTTCGTTCCCGATGGGAACGAAGAGCGAGTGGGATAGCGCGACTGCGAATTGTGCATCAGGAAACCCGGACCGTTCCCATCATGCCGCCCTGCTGATGCTCAAGGATGTGACAATGGAACATCCAGTCACCAAGATTATCGGCGACGAACGCGATTTCGACGCGCTCGCCCGGTGCCATCAGCACGGTGTCGAGCCATTCGCGCCGGGCTGTCGGCTGGCCCTTGCGCGAGAGTACGCGGAAGGTGTGGCCGTGCAGATGCATAGGATGCCACCACGCGGTGTCGTTGAGCATGTCGAAGATGTAGGACTTGCCGCGATCAAGCGTGAGAAGCGGCGCATGGACATGCTCCTCGCCGGGGACAGACACGCCGTTGATGCTCCAGATCATCCCGTGGCGCATCCGGTCCATCATGCCGTTCATCATCCCAGAGCGGCCACCTTCGCCTTGGTTCGTTTGCCGCATCATTTTCGGGTCCATCATGCCGCCGCCGAATTCAACCGCGTGACGCACGGCGTTTTGCAAGTCGGGCTCCGCCAGCGGATTTGCCAGAATCCGCGTCGGCATATCCAGCGCCGAGGGACGCAGCGCCGCACCATCGTCGTAGGCCAGGTCGATAAGCCGGTACTGCTGCTGCCGGTAGAAGCGATCAAATACGGAAAACGTCTTACCCGGCGGCGCCACGCAATCGAGCACGAGGTCGGCACGCTGTGCTGGTCCGAGAACGATACGTCCCTGTTCCGCCGTATGCGGATCGATCGGCTGGCCGTCCAAAGCAACAATGAGCGGCTTGTGCCCCTCGAACTCCAGACCGAAGATGCGAGCATTGGCGGCATTGATGAGTCGCAGCCGGATTCGCTCGCCGCTACGGACCGCAAAGCGCTCCAGAACGCGACCGTTGATGGTGACGGTGTTGCCAAGCCGCCCCGCGTGGCTCACGTCCATCATGTTGCCGAAGTCGTCGCTGATTTGCGCGTCCGGCTTGAGACGCCAATCGTCGAGCACCCAGACCAGATCGCGATCGACGGTGATCGGCTTCGCCTCCTCGACAATCAGCGCGCCGGCCAATCCGCGCTCGACCTGCTCGAAGCTGCGGGTGTGTGGGTGATACCAAAAGGTGCCTGCGTCGCGACAATCGAACTCGTAAACAAAGGAAGAGCCAGGAGCGATTGGTGGCTGCGTGAGGTGCGGCACGCCATCCATCGCGTTCGGAACGCGAACGCCGTGCCAGTGTACGGTCGTCTCCTGGGGCAAGCGGTTCTCGACGCGCACGCGCAATCGGTCGCCCTGTCGCACCCGGATCTCCGGACCGGGCACTGCGCTTGCATAGGCCCACACTTGGGTCTGTGGCTCCGAAACGCCGACGAGCGATGCGCTGCCCGGCGCTGCGACAAGAGTGTGTTCGCGAACTTCCGACGTGGCGGATCGAGCATCGCGTGGTAGCAAGGCTGCGATGCCAGCCAGCGCACCGCTCGCAAGCAGCGATCGGCGGCTTATTCGTCGGGCCAGGGCTTCGGGCATGCTGTGCCTTTGCTCATCCACCATATCAGGAGCGCAAATACTTGATACAGGCGGCAATCCCGAGAAGAGCGAACACGACGATGATAAGGTGATAGACGCCCATTCCAATCATCATTCCAGGCGACATTGCGGTCATGTCCATCATCATGACGTTGTCTCCGTGGGCTGCCCGTGACGCGCACACAGGCTTAGCGCACACATAGCAAGACAGGGCAAAGTTGCGAGGAGGATTGGCGCGAGTCCTGCGGCAACCAACCAAGCCCAATTGAAAATGGTGACACCAATTATCGCAACAATCGCGACGGAGAGCCAGAGCTTCCAGTTCTGAAGCACGAAGCAATGTCCGCAAGTCTTGAACGCTTGCTCTCGTTGAAACGTCACAAGCTCCTGCATGACCTCTCTCTTTGATCGCATTGAAGGAAGTTGCCCCGTGCCGCAGCACGCGGCGTGAACCATTTCGGCTACTCCGCCGGGTGCTGCGGCACGACCTTGATCGCCTGCATTGGTCTACCTGGTGCAGGTCATCGGCGATTTAGGTCCGCCTTGATAGCGGCATTGCTGCTGGCGGACAGTCGTGTTGGCTGAGGGGCGAACAACTGGTGCGCCGCTCGCGAGAGCATTGTGCGCCGCCAAACCGGACTGCGTTTGAGCTCGGACATCATTCGGCCAGAAACTCAGATCGGTAATTCGCTGGCCAGCTTGGACGGCGCCCGACGCGGCTGCCATCAGCGGCAGCACCAACGACACGGTGAACAGGTGTTTCCTGGACATATCCCGGCTCCTTACGTTCGAAGCGCTCTGTGCGCCTTCTAATCGTGAGTTCGGAGCGGGCGGGTGATCGGTTACAGCTCTCACGCCTCCGTGATTGCACCTACCAGCGCAGCAGCCGCGGCCCAAGCTTGGCACCCGCGAGAGTGCAAAAGACGATGGTCCCGCCGTACCAAAGTGCCACGAACGGCAGCGAGTCGTCGGTGCAGTGCAGTGCGTAGGCTGTTGCGCTGATACCGCCGGCCACGAGTCCGGCCAGCGCGCCTGCGCGGGTGAGGCCGGTCGGCGCCATTCTGCGCACCGCCCAGACCACCGCGGCGAATGGAACGATGGCAATGGTGGGGATCGAGATGAGACATTCAAGCCACCGATCGCCAATGAGCATCCGATCCCAGCTCCCGTGCGGGGCAGCGGCAAGCATGAGCCCGGCGAGCATCATGATCACGATGAACGGTAGCACCACCAATGCGATTGGTGACGTTCGTTCGCCGCCAGGGCGCGCAACCCTGATCAGACAGAGCGATGTCAAAACGACGATTTGAAGCGTGAACAGGAGTTTGACGGGCAGATAGACGAGGGCATTGGGATCGCTGATGTCGCCGCGGACGCCAAGCGTCGCGAACACAGCGCCGATCGCCACGGCGATGCCGGCAATGACCGAAATACCGATCGTCCGTGCC
>BFBZ01000008.1_pt89 | contig 12709 bp, 12 predicted proteins | sample 1888401 | NCBI WGS metagenome assembly BFBZ01 (sample SAMD00112614, study PRJDB3348) | symbiont metagenome | host: Chara braunii | reverse complement strand
GCGCGCAGATCGGGGTTCGAGAACAGGCTGCCCCAGCCGTGCACGCAGGACGGATCGCAGCCGGCCGCGGCGAGCGATGCCCACAGCGTCACCGCGATCGAATCCAGCACCGGCACGCCAAATCCGCGCTCCAGCCGTTCGGCCGCGCCGGCGCCGCGCATGTTGGTGCAGAGCACGACGGCGACATCGCAGCCCTCGCGCACCACCTCCTCGATCAGGCGGGCGATCTCGACCTCGCTGACCTCGGCAAAGGAAAAATTGTCCTGCAAAGCGAGATGCCGCTCGGCGGGGCAATGCAACCCTGCCGCATTCCAGTTGGCGATGATCCGCTCCTGCACGTCCCGGCGATACGGCGTCACCAACCCGATGCGCTGTGCCCCGATCCGGCGCAGCAGGTCGCGGTAGGCCAGCACGGTGGTGCAGGCCTTGATTCCGGTCGCAGCGGTGATCTGCTCGCAAAGGCTTTCGTCGCGATCGAAGCCGAGCCAGCCAGCCGAGGTGCCGTTCCAGGCGATGACATCGACCTTGGCATGGGCCAGCAGCTCCGCCGCGCGCAGGATCTCGCTGGCGTCGAACTGGCGCAGTGCCGAGTCCGACAGCGCGATCTCGGTCACCTTGAAGCGCGAGAAATGCGCCGTGACGTTGGCGACGCCTGACAGCATCGCGCAGGTGATCGGCTCGAGCGCGGTGTTCGATGACGGCGTCAGCATGCCGAGCCGGACGGGACGTGTCATTGGCTAACCTCATCGGCCGGCCGAACCCTTCGCGGGTTCGGCCGCTTTCGTTCTAAACCGGGAGCTTGCGGCTGTAGTCGATCAGGGTCGAGCAAATCAACAGCGCAACGCCGGCGGCGGCAAAATACATCAGCGCCAGGAAATATGAACCGGTGGCCTGCACGATGAAGCCGATGATCAGCGGCGTGGTGATGCCGGCGATGTTGCCGCCGAGATTCATGCAGCCGCCGAGGAAGCCGGACTTGCCGCGGCCGGCCAGCGCCGACGGGATCGCCCAGTACATCCCGCACCAGCGCAGGAAGAACAGCGTGGTCGACAGCAGCACCACGACCGCGACCGCGTTGGTGACGTAGGCGACCAGGAAGATCGAGACGGTTGCCATGATCGCCGCGATCGCGAACAGGGTGCGGAACACGGTGTTGGGCGCACCGCCCCTCGCCCGCCAGTTATCGCCGATCCAGCCGCCGACCAGCTCGCCGACGAAGCCGGCGAAGAAGATGATGAAGGAGGCGCCACCGAGCGCCTTGATGTCGAAGCCGTGCACCTTGAACAGATAGGTCGGCATCCAGGTCAACAGCCCATAGAAGGTGGTGTTGAAGAACATCCAGCCGAGGCACATGCACCACACCGAGCGGAAGCGAAAATAGGCCATCCAGCTCGCGCCCGAGGACGGCGGCGTCGCGGCGTCCTCGATCGCATGTGCCTCCTCGAGATAGCGCGCCTCGGCTTCGTTGACCGACGGATGTTCGCGCGGCGCGTTGCGGATGTAGTACCAGGCCCACAACCCGCATAGCATGGTGCCGACGCCCGCGATCACGAAGGCGACGCGCCAGGAGCTGAACGCCGCCATCAGCCAGGCGATCACGATCGAGCCGAGCGCGGCGCCGAGCGGCGCGCCGCCGTCGAGCAAGGTCGCGCCGCGGCCACGCTCGGTCTGCGTCATCCAGATCGCGTTGAGCTTGCCGCCAGCCGGATAGATCGGCGCTTCCGACGCGCCGAGCCCGAGCCGGGTCAACAGCAGCAACATCCAGCTGGTCGACAGCGCCGCCAACGCCTGGAAGAAGCCCCAGAACAGCGTCGCGGCGGCGATCACGATGCGTGGCTTGAAGCGGTCGGCCAGCATGCCGCCCGGCACCTGCATCAGCGCGTAGGTCCAGAAGAACGAACTCAGGATCAGGCCCTGCATCGCAGGATCGATGTCGAACTCCTTGGCGATCACCGGCATTGCGACCGACAGCGAGGCGCGATCGATGTAGTTGATCGAGATCAGGAACAGCATCAGCAGGAAGATCTTCCAGCGCACGCCGGATGGCTTCGCCGTATCTGCCATTGCGATGGTCGACGCCTGATCGCTCATTGCTCGCTCCTCTGCCGGCAGATTGTTTTTGCCCCTGGCGCGACCCTCGTCATTGAGGGTCATCGGCCTCTCCTGCCCCGCGCGAAGTCTGCTTCAACCGGATCGAGGTCACAAGCACATTTTGTATTCTGCATGCAACTTATATCAATACACTGATACAATTACATAATTTGTAGAACAAGCCTGATTTTCGATCAGCCGACGATGACGGATTGGGCGCGCATTCGCGCCGCGTTGGCTCGTCCGGGCCACCCACGGCTGCCGCAAAAAAGCAGGTCCGCGCTCCCGTAAGAGCGCGGACCTCTTGCAGGCCGCCAATACGGATTGCCGGTCAGCGGCGAATGAAGGCCGCGACCACCGCGCTCGCGGTCGCGCAGATCGCGACCACCAGGAACACCAGCGACGTTTGGTTATGCTTGTCCATGAAATGGCCGATCATCGGCTCGCCGAGACCTGCGAACAGATAGGCGAAGAAGTTCATCACCCCGGTCGCGGTCCCGGCCCGCTTGTGGCCAACCAGATCCGGGCACAGTGCCCAGAACGAGGATTGCGGGCCATAAGTGAAGAAGCCGCACAGGAACAGCACCGTCATCCCGAGATAGACGTCCGACGTCGGGATCGCATACATGCACAGCGAGGTGACCGCGGCGAGCACCATGTAGAGCACGATGGCGAGGTAACGCCGCGAGCCGAACACCTTGTCCGAGACCCAGCCATTGCTGAATGCGCCGACCGCCATGCCGACCGGCAGCGCAATGCTGATCCAGCGCGGATCGATCACCGAGGTGGTGCCGGCCTTGGCCCAGTTGCTGCCGAGGAAGTGCACGGGCACCCACACCAGCAGGCCGTAGCGCGCGGCGTTCTGGAAGCCGATCGAGACACCGGCGACCAGCAGGCGCCAGTTCGACAGCACCGCCTTGTAGCGCGCGAGCGAACCCTCATTGGCGTCGATAGCAGCTTCGCTGGCGGCGACGTCGTCGGCCTCGTCATGCGGCGAGGCAAAGCCCATGTCCTCCGGCTTCTCGCGCGCGATCAGGTAGAACGCGATGCCGCCGAGCAGCAGCAGCACGACCGGGATGCGGAAGATCCAGCGCCAGTCGAGCTGAAAATAGCCGACCACGACCAGCGAGGTGACGAAGGACAGCACCGAGGCGAGACCCGCCGCGAAAGTGTAGAGCCCGTAGACCGTGCCGCGCTCGTGCCGGCCCCACCAGTTCGACAGCAGCCGGCTGCCCGGCGCCCATCCCATCGACTGGAAATAGCCGTTGATGCCCCAGAATACGGTCAGGCTGACGATGCCGGTCGAGAGGCTGGTGGCCCAGTTCATGATGAAGGAGAGGATCGCGCCCGCGCTCATCACGCGGCGGCCGCCGAACTTGTCGCCCAGATTGCCGTTGATGGCCTGCCCGACCGCGTAGCACCACAGCAGCGCCGCGCTGGCCCAGCCCAGCGCCTCCTTGCTGACGCCGAACTCGGCCTGGATGCCGGGAATGGCGAAGCCGAAGGTTTGCCGCCCGGTGTAGAAGAACAGATAGCAGAACATCGCCGCGAACAGCATCCGCCACTGCGCACGGCGGAACGATGTCGCAAGCTCCGGATTCTGGACTCCGACCGAGCCGACGCCCGACGGACTGAACGTGATCGACATTGCAGCCTCCCCTGATGATCGTCTTATTGTTCACCTTCGGCCGCCGCGCCGTTCTTGTGGTGCGCGTGCGGCCCTGCTTCGGATCGACGCGCGCTCCTATGTCGGCCAGGGCAGCGAATAGGTCTTGACGTTGGTGAAGCTCTTGATCGCCTCCTGCACGCCTTCCTTGTAACCAAGGCCGGAGTCCTTGATCCCGCCGAACGGCGACATCTCGATCCGATAGCCCGGCACTTCCCAGACGTTGACGGTGCCGACGTCGAGCTCGCTGACGAACCGCGTGATGTAGTCGAGCCGGTTGGTGCAGACGCCGGACGACAAGCCGAACGCGGTCGAATTCGAAATCCGGGTCACGCTCTCGATGTCGTTGGGCACCCGGATGATCGGGACCACCGGCCCGAAGGTCTCCTGCATCACCAGCTCGCTGGTATAGGGAATCCGATCGACCACCGTCGGCGGATACAGTGCGCCCTTGCGGTCGTTGCCGTGCAAGAGCTCGGCGCCGTCGGCGACAGCAGCGTTGACGCGGCGCTCGAATTCCTTCGCTGCGCCCTCATGGATCACGGTGCCGACGTCGACCGTCGGGTCCATCGGATCGCCGCATTTCAGCATGCGCGCTTTCTTCAGAACGAGAGCCGAGAAATCGTCGGCGACCGCCTCGACGCAGAGGATGCGCTTGACGGCGGTGCAGCGCTGCCCTGAATTCTTGGTCGCGCCGGTCACCGCAAGCTCGGCCGCCTTCTCGAGGTCGGCGTCCTCCATCACGATCAGGGGATCGTTGCCGCCGAGCTCGAGCACCAGGCGCTTGTAGCCCGCCTTGGTGGCGATGTGCTTGCCGACCCTGACGGAGCCCGTGAAGGTCACGAGATCGGCGTCGGGATCGGTGATCATCGCATCGCCCATCGAGTGCGGATTGCCGGTCACCACCGAGAGCATCTCGGGCGGCAGCCCGGCCTCATAGAGCACGTCGGCCAGCGCGAGTGCGGTCAATGGCGTCAGCTCGGTCGGCTTCAGCACCACGCGGTTGTTGGTCGCGATCGCCGGCGCGATCTTGTGGCTCACCATGTTGAGCGGATGGTTGAACGGCGTGATCGCCGAGATCGCGCCGAGCAGCGGCGTCCGCGTCGTGAAGATCTTGCGCGCCTTGCCTTGCGGGCTGATGTCGCAGGAAAACGTCTCGCCATCGTCCATGATCGCGAGCTGGCCGGCAAAGGAATAGACGTCATAGGCACGGCCGGCCTCATAGAGCGAGTCCTTCCAGCACAGCCCGGACTCGGCGGTGATCAGCCGCGCGAACTCCTCCTTGCGGCCGGCCAGGATCTCGGCGGTGCGCAGCAGGATGCGCTGGCGCTCGTAGCGCGTCAGCTTCGGCTTGAACGCGGCCGCCTTGGCGAACGCGCTGCGTACATGCTCCGGGCGCGCCGCCGGCACCGTGCCGACCACCTTGTTGGTGTAGGGATTGAAAACCTCGACATGCTCGTCGGTGTCGACGAGGCTGCCTGCGATCCGCATCTGCTCGTGGCGAACGGCCGGGGTCTGGATGTTCATGGCAATGTCCTCAAGTCCGAAGGCGTCACTGGATGCGATTGAGCGCGATGTCGAAGGCGTCGAAATTGCGCAAGGCGTGACCGCTCGGCAGCGCGATCTTGCGGTTGGCGATCAGCGGCACCCGCTGCTCGGTCAGCCCGCCATGCGAGCGCAGCGGCTCGGTCAGCCCAGATAGATCATGTTTGGCTGCGCTGGTGCCGAGCACCTTGTGCCTGGTCGAGATCACGACGAGATCGCCGATCCGGTCCGGTGGCAGCTCGAACCTGGCGCAGGCATCGTTGCGCGTCAGCGCCACCTCGATGCCCTTGATGTCGCGCAACCGCATCAGCAGCGTGCCGACGTCGGCGCCCTCGGGCGTGTAGATGGTCGCGAACGAGCCGAGCGAGCCGTGATGGGCGACATAGGGATCGGTGATCGGCAGGATCACGCGCGCGGCGCCCGTACCCGTCCAGTCGTCCATGACGTCCTGGAGGTAGATCACGTCAGGCTTGCCGTCGGGCAAGAACTTGTCGTTCATGCCATGGTCGGCGGTCGCCACGATGTTGCAGCCGAGCGCATCGAGCTTGGCAAGATAGCCGTCGATCATCGCGTAGAAATCGTTGGCGACCTTGGTGCCGAGCCCAACCTTGTGCTGGATGTAGTCGGTTGTCGACAGGTACATCAGGTCCGGACGATAGCGTTCGACCAGCTTGACGCCGGCCGCAAACACGAAGCGCGACAGGTCGGCCGAATAGACCCCGGGCAGCGGCAGGCCGACGAAATCGAGCACATTGTCGATGCCGTTGGCGGCCGTGGTGGCCTGGTCGGCCTTCTCCGACGAGAAGGCGATGGCGCGACCGCTCGCATAGTCGAGCCCATAAGCCAGCAAGGTGCGCAGCTTGTCCTTGGCGGTGACGGCCGCGACCTTGTAGCCGGCGTCATGGACACCAGCGAGGATGGTCGGCGCGCGCAGGAACTTCGGATCGTTCATCATGACTTCGGCGTCGTTCGCCGTGTCGTAGAAGTAGTTGCCGGCGATGCCGTGCACCGCGGGCGGCCGTCCGGTGATGATCGAGAGGTTGTTCGGATTGGTGAAGCTCGGGATCACGCTGGTGGCATGAACATGCGCGCCTTCCGTCATGAAGCGCGCGAAGGTCGGCGCCACGCCGGCCTCGATCGCCCGCTCGATATAGCCTGGCTCCGAACCGTCCAGGCAGATCACCACGGTTGGCCGCGTTGGCGCGCCGTAGCCGCGCCCATTGACGGTGATGGTTTTGCGATTGTCTTGCATGATGTCTCTCCCTTGTCGCTACGCCGCCGTCACGCGCTCACCGCGCTCGGCAAACGCTGGGTCTGCGATGCCTCGATCAGCCGCTCCTTCGAGCCCAGGAAATTGCGGCCGCGCTCGCCCTCAAGTGAATCTGCGATCAGTGCGTGCCACTCCGCACGCTCGATCCTGTAGGCGGCCGGATTGCAGGAGATGCCGAGCCGCGCCATGAAGTCCTCGAGATCGTCGGCCGCCCGCGTCAGGTCAGCGCCGAAGATCTGCCGGAGACTGTCCTCGCAGAGCCCGCCGGCCCCCTTCACGCTCCGCAGCACCATCGGCAGCGAGAACGAGCACGCGATGCCGTGCTGCACGCCGTGCCGCAGCGTGATCGGATAGGACAGCGAATGGGCGATCGCGGTCTTGGTGTTCGAGAACGCCAGGCCCGCAAACAGCGCCGCCTGCGCCACGCGGCTGCGCAGCTCGAGGTTGCCGAGATCGCTGGCGAGCGACGGCAGCACGTCGAGAATGCAGCACGCCGCGGCGACAGCGTGGTTGGCGGAGACCGGATTGTTGTTGACGTTCCAGATGCTCTCCAGCGCGTGCGACAGCGCATCGAGGCCGGTGCTGATGGTGAGCAGCTGCGGCTTGCCGAGCATCAGGCGCGGATCGATCACCGCATGGGTCGGATAGAGCGATGGACGCGCCAGCGAATATTTCTTGCCGTTGGCCTCGTCCCACACCGTGCCCCAGCACGTGACCTCGCTGCCGGTGCCCGCGGTGGTCGGCACCGCGATGATCGGGATCGCCGCAAGCCGTTCGGCACCCTGCTGAGTCTCCAGATAGGTTTTGACGGTCGCAAAATCGCCGCCCGCGGCCGCGAATACCTTCGCGGAGTCGATCACCGAGCCGCCGCCGAGCGCGACGATCACCTCGGGCTGGCTGGCGAGCCCGGCAAAGCGCGCAGCCTGCTCGGTGAGCAGGCGGTAGTCCGGATTGGGCGCGACGTCGCGGATGGTCAAGACTGAAGGCCCTGCCGCGGCACGCAGCCGGCGCTCGAGTTCGTCGAAGAACGTCTCGCCATAGGTCACGAGCGCATAAGCGCGCTTGCCGATCAACGTCGGCAGCTTGTCGAAGCTGTCGGCTCCGAATTCGATCCTTACCGGGTTGCAATAGCTCCAGGCCATCCACGCGTCCTCCGTTTGACGCGAAAGTACGGAACTGCTTGCTATTGACAAATTCATTCTTCGGATGCGTTCTATTGATTATGTCAATAGCATTCAGCCAGCTCCGCGCCTTCCATGCGGTCGCCGCCCATGGCGGCTTCACCGCGGCGTCGCGTGTGCTCAATGTCGGCCAGCCAACACTGACCATCCAGGTCAAGGAGCTGGAGGAGACCTACGGCGTCGAGCTTTTGATCCGCAAGCCGCGCCGCACCGAGCTCACAGAAGCCGGCGTCGCGCTGTTCGAGATCACCCGCGGCATCATGACGTTCTGCGACGAGGCGCATGAGTTGTTGGCCGCGCATGGCAAGGCGACCAAGGGTCATCTCCGGGTCGCGACCGTCGGCCCGTTTCACGCCACCGAGATCATCGCCGCCTTCAGGCGCGATCATCCGGAGGTGCAGATCTCGACCCTTCTGGGCAATTCCGAGCGCACCCTGCGCCACATCGTCGACTTCGAGGCCGATGTCGCGATCCTGGCGGAGGTCCCGGAGGACCCGCGCGTCACCATGATCCCCTACCGCACCCACCGCGTGATCGTGTTCGTCAACCGCGATCATCCCTGGTTCAAGCGGAAGTCGGTCCGGCTGCGCGAACTGGCGGACCAACCGATCGTGCTGCGCGAGCGCGGCTCGACCACGCGGCGCGCCTTCGAGGCGACGATGCAGGCCGAGGGCATTCGGATCGAGCCGGTGTTCGAAATCGAGAGCCGCGAGGGCGTATGGAAAGCGGTCGAGCGCGGGCTCGGCATCAGCGTGGTCGCCGATTTCGAATTCGTGCCGCATCCCAATCTGCGCACGCTCGAGATCAGCGACCGCACCATCAGGACCCAATACAGCATCGCCCACCACAGCGGGCGCGGGCACTCCCCGATCATCAAGGCGTTCATCGATACGGTGCGACGCATGACGGAAAGCGATCGCAATGGCTGAACCGGCCGGGAGTTCCCATCCCGTGCGCGATATCACCGATCAAAAGATGAAACGCCTGGCCGCGATCCAACACGGCGAGGCACCGGGACAGCATCGATGTCCAAACCCGCGGATCGCTTCGAGCAATCACGCGGCCGCCGATCGCCAGATTCCCTCACCGCGTGCGAACGGCGCTTCGCAACAACCGATGTAAACTTCTTGCGAGCACGGCATAGGAAAGCCGCAAGTCGGATATAGATTGGCATGGTGAACGGCTGTATAGGTTCACGATCCAGCTTACAGCCACCGTTGGCCCTGCCTCATGCTGACCGCATTCCTCCTCGCCTTTGGTTTGGTTGCTCTACTCGGTGCCAGCGCGCGCATGGCGTATCGGGCTGGCTTTCGCGAAGGCCACGAACAGGGCTTGACGGACTCCTACCGGCTATTCGGGATCATGGGAGCTGGTCCGGAAGGAAAGCCTCGCAACAAGGAGCCTGAGAAAATTGGCGCATAAGACATCGGCAAGCACCCGCATCGTGATCGGATCGACGCTGTTTGCCCTCGCGTCAACTGTGTTGCTCTACCTGGTTCCTCCAAGTCCGATCGACAGACACCTCCTCCGGGGCATGATGCGACTTTATAAGGGGCATGCGTATCTGATGCCCGTCAAATATTTTGACGGCCCGCTTGATGCCGCCAAGCTGTATGAGGACGACCGGCTGCTCGGCCCGGCGAATACTCCCCAGCAGGACATCATCGACAAGGGTGCGGGCCGCTTCTGGCTCTACCGGGACAGCTGGAATTATTTCGGCCCGGCCCTGATGTTCTCCACCAGCGACAATACCGATCCGAACACCAACGGCAGGAAGTATCACCTCAGGTGATCGGCCCGCCGCGGCAGGCCCTACTCTCGCCCCCAACAGGGGTTCGCGCGCTCCGAGCACCGGCCAGCATAAAGAGGTGGTGCTACCGTTTGAGGGTCTTTGACCCGCCGTTGAGTAGGAGCAGCGCGAAAAGCGCTGCCAAACTCAGAGCCGATGTAACCACAAGCGTATAGCCGCCGAGCGACGAAATCAGGAGCCCGAAGATCAGGGGCGCGATCGCTTGAGACAGTCGCGACGGCGCGCCGAGCAGACCCAGGCGGTACCCGAAATCCTTTGGACCGAATATCGCCAGCGGCAACGTACCGCGCGCAATCGTCAGGATTCCATTTCCCGCGCCGTGCAACAGGGCGAAGGCGCCGGCGAAGCCACCCCCAAACAGGCCGATGACACAGGCTCCCAGAGGGTGCGTGATGCAAGCCAATCGCGCCGACCAAAGTGGATGGAAACGCTTCAAAAGGCTCGCCTCGACGATTCGCGCGGCGACCTGCGCCGGACCGATCAGTGCGCCCGCCGCGATCGCTTGCGCGGACGTCGCGCCGAGCGACTCGAGTATCCGCGGCAGATGAACCGCCATCGCCGAAGTGACGCTCCAGGCCGCCGCAAACGCAAACGCGAGCAAGACCATGGCGCGGTCAACCGGAATGTGCGGCTTTGGCGTGTCTGCTGCGATCCGATGCTCTGCCCTTAGCTTGGGGATCAGCAAGCCGTTGAGCGGCAAGCAGATCAGAATGTGTGCAGCGGCCCAGCTGAAGCAAGTCCAGCGCCAACCAATAGTTGCCAATCCCCACGCGCTGAGCGGCCAACCGATCGTGCTGGCAAACCCTGCGATCAAGGTGATGCCCGTGATCGAACGGCGAGCACCTTCGCCGTAGATGCGTCCAAGGGCTGCGAAGGCTGCATCATACAAGCCGAGGCCCATGCCGGCGCCGAGCAACAACCAGCTGACGGCCATCAGCACGCCGCCCTGGGCAAGCCCAAGCAGGATCAACCCGGACGCCAGAATAAGATTGGACGCGCACAGCACTTCGCGTCCTCCCATGCGGTCGATCTGGCGGCCAACCCTCGGACCGAGCAGCCCGGAAATCACGAGCGCCATCGAAAACGCGGCAAACAGCCAGATCGTCGATATGCCGAGGTCCCGCGCGATCGGGTCCGCCAGAATGGCGGGCAGATAATAGCTCGACGCCCAGGCAAGAGTTTGCGTGGTACCGAGCGCGACAATCAGGACGTTATCTGCACGGCGGCTCATCCAGCGGAGGCACCCGGCGTCTTGGACGAAATCACGTCTCCGTCTTCCTTGACGAATTGGCCAATGTCGACGGCGAGAAGATCAAGTACGGCCTCGGACGGACGGCACAACCTCACGCCTTTCGGCGAAACCACGATCGGCCGGTTGATCAGGATCGGATGCGCCATCATGAAGTCGATCAACTCGCCGTCGCTCCATTTCGGATTGGCAAGATCGAGCGCGGCATAAGGCGTGCCCTTCTCGCGGAGCAGCGCGCGCGGGGTCATGCCCATGGCAGCGATCAGCGCGATCAGCTCGTCGCGCGATGGAGGATCGTTGAGATATTCGACGATCTCGGGCTCCTCGCCGCTTTGGCGGATCATTGCCAGGGTGTTGCGCGACGTGCCGCAATCGGGATTGTGATAGATCGTGATCGTCATCGGGCTGCTTCCTTGCTGGGTCCGGCGCCCCGCAGGAGCCACGTCATGAACGCCAACGCCGCGACCGCTCCCAAAACTTCGGCGACGATGAAGCCGGGAAGATCCTGCGCACGGATGCCGGAAAACGTGTTGGTCATCGATCGCGCAATGGCGACAGCCGGATTGGCAAATGACGTGGACGCGGTGAACCAGTATGCCGCCATGATGTAGAGCCCGACCAGCCATGGAATCGCGGCCTCACGAAACCGGAGACCACCGATAATCGTTGCGACCAGCCCGAACGCGGCCACGGATTCCGCAAGCCATTGCGGAAATCCTGTCCTTGCCTTTGCAGAGAGCTCCAATAGCGGCAGGCCGAACATGGCATGCGCAACAACCGCGCCTGCGATTCCGCCGAACAACTGTGCCGCGATGTACTGCATGGCGTGCGGCGGGCGGAGCTCGCCCTTGAGCGTGAAGACAAGCGTGACCGCTGGGTTGAAATGAGCGCCGGATATTGGTCCGAGAATCGTGATCAGCACCACCAGGATGGCGCCGGTCGGCAGCGTGTTGCCGAGCAGCGCGATGGCGGCATTCCCGCCCGCCAGACGCTCGGCCATGATGCCGGAGCCAACGACGGTCGTGACCAGCAGCAACGTACCGAAGCCCTCGGCCACAAGACGTTGCGGCAGGTCGAAACCGTGCATCAGGCACGCACCTTCTTCTTGGCTGTGGCGGGCTTGCACCGGGCACCGGCGAGCACCGGCGCGCAGATTTCCGGGTTGCCCGCGCAGCAATCCTTCATCAGGAAGGCGATCAGATCGCTCAGGCCGGTATAATCTGCCGAGTAGATGATCGAACGTGCCTCACGCCGCGGCACGACCATGCCGGCATGCTCAAGGTCCTTGAGATGGAAGGACACGTTCGATGGCGAGACTGCAACCGCCTCGGCAATCGCACCTGCCGCCATTCCATCAGGACCGGCCTGTACCAGCAACCGCACGATGCGCAGCCGCGTTTCCTGCGACAGTGCGCCGAAGGCGGTTCGGGCTTGACGCTCGTCCATATTTCGATAATCCTATAATTCAATAATCATTGAAATAAGGATAGCAGCCATGAACCCGCTTGCCAATACCCAATCGACCGTCGGCGCCCTGCTGGCGGTGGATGAACTCTCGTCTGCCGCGCTTCTTTCCAGCCTCGAGGCAAACAAGGAGAAACCGCTGATCTTCAGCTACGGCGGCAGGGACATCCGCCCCAGTTATCACGTGACCGAAGTCAAGACTGGTTCGTTCAAGGCACTCGATTGCGGAGCGAATCCCGAGAGCTGGAGCGAGACCTTCGTTCAACTCTGGGACATCGAGGAGGAAAACCGGGGCCACATGCCTGCCGGGAAGTTCCTCGCGATCATCCGCAAGGTCGATGAGGCGGTCGGCTTCGATCCGCAAGCCAAGCTGACCTTTGAAGTGAGCGACGGCGTACAGCCGATGCAAATCTATCGTGCGGAGCGGATGGAC
>BFBZ01000012.1_pt68 | contig 12715 bp, 10 predicted proteins | sample 1888401 | NCBI WGS metagenome assembly BFBZ01 (sample SAMD00112614, study PRJDB3348) | symbiont metagenome | host: Chara braunii | reverse complement strand
ACCTGCTCATCAACCGCGTCCACCGCGAACGCGTGGTGACCATCGATTCCGTCGCCGATCTGGATTCCATCGGCGCCGCCGCCGATATCCCGGGCCCCGATCGCACCGTGATCGCGCGCGATACGCTGCGCCGTCTCTATGCGGCCCTCGAAGACCTGCCGCCGCGCTGCCGCGAGGCGATTGTGCTGCGCCGGATCGAAGGGCTTTCGCGCAAGGAAATCGCCCAACGCATGGGCATCAGCGAAAAAACCGTGGCCGCCCACATCACCACGGGCGTGGCAGCCCTCGCCGATCTCTTCTTCGGTGATGCCTCGGAGCCGAAACCATGAGCGCCCAACCCCAACAGGGCGAAATCAACGCGCAGGCCGCCGCCTGGATCGAGCGCCGGGATCGCGATGGGTGGAACGATGCCGATCAAGCCGAACTCGAGGCATGGCTTGCGCAAACCCCCGCACACCGCGCCGCTTTCTGGCGCCTCGAAGCCGCCTGGGCCGATACCAATCGCCTAACCGCCTTCCGCCCCGCGCTGCGCCGCGAGCCCCGGCCCGCATTCTCGCGCCTGGTCTTCAAATCCGTGGCGGCGCTTGCGCTTCTTGCCATCTGTGGCGCCGCCACCGCCACCTATGTGCTCACGCCCGATTGGAAAACCTATTCCACCACAATCGGCGGCCGCGAAATCCTCACGCTGGGCGATGGCACCAGGATCGAGCTCAACACCGATTCCGTGGTGCGCGTGGCGCAAGGCACGCACGCCCGCAAGGTCTGGCTCGACAAGGGCGAGGCCTATTTCGAAGTCACCCACGATGCCACGCGCCCCTTCACAGTCACGGTCGGCAACCGCCGCATCACCGATCTGGGCACCAAATTCCTCGTCCGCCGCGATGACGACAGGTTGAAGGTCGCGGTTCTGGATGGAAAGGTGCGCCTGGAAGAAAAAAACAGCGCCGCCAGCCCGGCCATTCTCACCGAAGGCGATGTGGTCGTTGCGGTCCGCGACAGGTTTATCCGCAGCCGCGCGCCTTCCGCAGCCATCGAAAGCGATCTGGGCTGGCGCAACGGCGTGCTGGTGTTCGACAACCGCACGCTCGCCGATGTTGTGGCGGAATTCAATCGCTACAACACGCGCAAACTGATCGTCGCCGATCGCAAAGCGGCCCAAACCCGCATCGCCGGCACCTTCCGCGCCGACAACATCGAAGCATTCGCCAACACCGCCCACCGCGTTCTCGGCCTCAAGGTCGAGAAACGTGGAGCCGATATCGCCATCGCAAATTGATCCGAGTTTTTAGCATCGCGGCGATTTCCGCCGCAAATGAGGGGGAAAGATGCCGAATTACCGAAACCTGAAACGCGTACTCATCGCCGGAACCGCGCTCGCCACACTGGCCACCGCAGCCGCAGCCGAACAATTCAACATTCCGGCGGGCGACCTGAAAACCGCACTCGATGTCTATGCACGCCAGACGGGCACCCAGCTTCTGGTTTCGACAGACGCCGTTAAAGGCGTGCGCACCACCGGCGTTCGCGGCGACATGGGAGCCGATGCCGCGCTCTCGCGCCTGCTTTCCGGCACCGGCTTCAAGTCGATCAATACCGCACCGGGCACCATCGGGCTGGTGCCGAGCGGAGTGTCCGGACAGAATAATGAGGCGGCGCCGATGCAACTGGCGCAAGCCGCCCCTGTTTCGGCGCGCGCCGTTGAAACTGTAACGGTCACGTCTTCCAAGCTCGGCGATGCCGATGTGCAGAGTGTGCCCATCGCGATCACGGCGCTGAGCCAGGAACAGCTCACCTCGCAGCAGATCGCCGGCGGACCGGACCTCATCAAATCCGTGCCCAATATGAGCTTTACCAAAACGAACTTCTCGGGCTACTCGATTCAGATACGCGGCATCGGCACCCAGGCCGTTTCCGTCACCACCGATCCGGCGGTCGCGGTCTCGTTCAACGACACGCCCTTCATTCGCAATCATTTCTTCGAGCAGGAATTCTTCGACGTCCAGCAGGTGCAGGTGCTGCGCGGCCCGCAAGGCACGCTCTATGGCCGCAACGCGACGGCAGGTGTCGTCAACATGCTGCCGGCCAAGCCCAGGCTCGGCGTGTGGGGCGGCGAAATCCAGGGCGAGGTGGGCAATTATTCCACCACCCGCCTGCGCGGGTTCGTCAACATTCCCCTCGGCGACACCCTGGCCTTCCGTGCCGCGGGCGCGTGGACCAAGCGCGACGGCTACGACTACAACACCATCACCGAACACAACGTCAACGGCCGCGATCTGTGGTCGGGCCGCGGCACCATCGGCTTCGCCCCAACAAGCTGGCTGCATGGCGATTTGGTCTGGGAACATTTCGACGAGAAAGATGATCGTTCCCGCACCGGCAAACAGCTCTGCCATGGCGATCCGGGGCCTGACTCCATCGGCGCCCAGCAGAACCTGCAAGGCTTCGCCCGCGCCGAACTGAGCCAGGGTTGCCTACCGGGCTCGCTCTACGACGCAGGCGCCTTCGGCACGCCCAATGGCAACAGCCTTCCCTTTGTGCTGGCGGCCGAAGACCTGCAATTGGGCAGGCTGGGTTACAGGCCGCACGTCGCCGGAAGTACAAGTTCGCGCCTCGATGAGACTGTGACTTTGGTCGGGGGCGCCAATCCCAACGTCAATCCCATCGATCCTTATGGCGGCATGATGCAGGTGCCGGATTATCGCGTGATCTCCTCCGGCCGCGATCCGAAATTCAAATCCAAGAACGATGTGGTCGAGTTGAACTTCGATGTGGATGTCACGCCCTCGCTGACGCTTACCTCGCAAACCGGCTACAACAAGGACTATTACTACTCCACTCAAGACTATAACCGCTTCAACACGGTCGACATCTTCAATAACTCCGACGGATTGGAAGGTTTTTTGCAAGGCAGCACCAATCCCGCCCCGATCATGCCAGGCGGCGTCTATTGCGATCCACAGCTTGGCTGTTCCAAATCCATCATGGGCGTCGATATCTCCCGCGCCAACAGTTGGCAGATCAGTCAGGAAGCCCGTCTGGCCTCTCATTTCGAGGGGCCACTCAATTTCAGCCTCGGCGCCAACTACCTGCACTACAAAACGCAGGAAGATTATTTCGTTCTGTTCAATCTGATCAGCGCGCTGGCGCAGGCCGGATCGCCGAACGGCAATGGCAGTGCGGATATAGCCAAGTGTTCCGTCCCGAAGGCCAGCACGACCTACTATGATCTCGGAACGCCACAGGCTGCCGGTTGCATCTATATCGATCCCAATCCGCTGGAGAGCATCAACGGCGAAGGGCACAATTATTTCCGTAGCAGCAATCCCTACAAGCTCACCTCATGGGCTGGTTTTGGCGAGGTTTATTATCAGGTGACGCCGGATATCAAGCTGACCGGCGGCCTGCGCTATACCTCGGATACCAAAACCTTTACGCCCATTCCAACCCAGCTCCTGCTGTCCACCTTGCTGGTCAATGGCGGCACGGTGGACCGCGGCTATCCGGCCGACCCGGACATCGTGCAGCATTGGGGTGAATTCACGGGGCGCTTCAACGCGCAATGGAACCCCGAGGTAACCTTCACCGACGAGACCATGCTGTTTGCCTCGTTCGCCCATGGCTACAAGGGCGGCGGCGCCAATCCGCCGGGCATCGGTTTCTCGACCGCCAATTTCGGCGTGCTGGGCCCGTATCTGCAAACACTGTCCTATCCGCCAACCTTCAAGCCCGAATTCGTCAACGCCTATGAACTCGGCACCAAGAACTCGCTGGGCGATGGGACTGTGACCCTCAATGCGGGTTTGTTCTTCTACGACTACAAGAACTACCAGATCTCGCAGATCGTTTCGCGCACGGCGGTCAACCAGAATTTCGACGCAAGAGTCTGGGGCGGCGAAGCGGAAGGAACGTGGGAGCCTGTCCCCGGTTTGCGCTTCAATGCCGCGGCGGGTTTCCAGGGCAGCCGCGTTGGCGACAATCAATATTCCATCGACCTGATGGATCGTCTCGACGGCCATGGCGACGATTATGTGGTGCTGAAGCCCTTCGTGCTTCTGCCGTCGAACTGCGTCGTCCTGAAGTCGCTGGTCGAGCAATACATCGCCTATAACAGGGCCCACAATCGGGCGGACGGTTTGGCACTGCCGTCGCTTTGCCCGGGATCTGCGCTTGCCAATGCGGCTCGCATTCCCGGCCTCACCCCTGACATTCGCCGCACAATCGACCCCGAATATCCCTTCAACGAAACTGTGTTCCCCAACCAGGGTCAGGGTTTCGCTAAGGATGTCGGCGGCAACAAGCTGCCCAACACGCCGGACTTCACGCTGTCAGCTGGTGCGCAATACTCCATGCCGATCAGTGCTGATTGGGCAGGCACGTTGCGCGGCGACTTCTACTGGCAGGGCAATTCCTTTGCCCGCATCTACAACGACAAGCCGTATGACCAGCTTCACGGCTACACCAACATCAACCTTGCCCTGATCTTCACCAATCAGGATGGCTGGCAGGCGATGGCCTATGTGAAGAACCTGGCGGACACCACCGCGATCACCGGAACCTTCCTCAACTCCGACGATACGGCATTGACCACCAACATCTTCACCACCGATCCGCGCCTGTTCGGTATCCGCATCACCAAGAACTGGTAGGGCACACACCCCAACGTGGGCCCGAAGGGGCGGCGGAGCGATCCGCCGCCCTTTCTCTTTGCGCCCGCAACAAAGTTGCGCCGCAAAAAATCTTCCACCGCCACTCCCAATCCACTCCCGCTCGCTTGTTCTACTAGGCAGGAACAATTCTGATCTCCGAAGCCGGCCATGGCGGGGGAGGGTGAGATTACGGACATCGGTCGTGAGGACATCGATTTGCGCGGGCCCGGCCTTGCCGTGAGCGCGTCGGATGTCAACGCCTGGTTTGTCCGTGAGGTGCTGCCGCTGGAGGCTGCGTTGATGCATTTTCTGCGCCTTTCGCGCCGCAACAAGGGCGATGCCGAAGATCTCTGCCAGGATGTCTATGTCCGCGTCTATGAGGCGGCGCAGAAGGAAATCCCCCATCCGGTGAAGCCGTTTGTGTTCACCGTGGCGCGCAACCTGCTCATCAACCGCGCCAAGCGCGATCAGATCGTCTCCATCGATTCCGTGGCCGATCTCGATGCGCTGGGCATCGCGCTTGACGAGCCGGCGGCCGATCGCAGCGTCATGGCCCGGCAGGAGCTGCATCGCCTGGAAGCGGCCCTGGAACAATTGCCCCCGCGCTGCCGCCAGGTGGTGGTTCTCAGCCGCATCGAAGGGCTCACCCGCAGCGAGATCGCCGCCCGCATGGGCATCGCGGAATCCACCGTCTCCGCCCACCTCACCGACGGCATGTATGCGCTTGCCGATCATCTCTACGGCGCGCCCTCAAAGCCCGGAAGCGAAACATGACCGACGCGCAAACCGAAAACGCCAAACACGTCCGCCAGGAAGCCGCCGCCTGGCTCGAACGCCGCCAGCGCCCGGAATGGTGCGCGCAAGACCAGGCGGCGCTGGAAACCTGGCTCGCCGCCGCGCCAACCAACACAGTGTCTTATCTGCGCGTGGAAGCCGCATGGAACCGGGCCAACCGCCTGGGTGCGCTGCGCCAGCCGATGCGCTTGCCCGGCGCGAAGGCCGCGCCCCGCCGCTCCCTCACGCGCTTTCTCACCATGGCCGCGGCCGTCATCGGCACGGTGGCAGTTGTGGGTGGTGTCGGCGCCACCTATCTGCTGATGCCGCATGAGAAAAGCTATGCCACCGAGGTTGGCGGCCACGAAATCCTCGCGCTGAAGGATGGCTCGCAGATCGAGCTGAACACCTCCACCATCGTGCGCGTCAGCAAGAATGCGGGCGAACGCAAAGTCTGGCTCGACAAGGGCGAGGCCTATTTCCGCATCAAGCATGATGCCGCCCATCCCTTTGTCGTGATGGTCGGTGGCCACCGCATCACCGATCTCGGCACCACCTTTCTCGTGCGCCGCAACCAGGACAGTGTGAAGGTCGCCCTGATCGAAGGGCTCGCCCGCTTCGATGGCGGCAACGAAAACAGCCAGCACGCCATGCTCAAGCCGGGCGATGTGGTGGTGGCCTCGGCCGATCGCATGTCGCTCAAACGCGGGAACACCGCGGAGATGGCAGAGGGTCTGGGCTGGCGCCATGGCCTGCTGATCTTCAAATACACCACGCTTGCCGATGCGGCGGCCGAGTTCAATCGCTACAACACCCGCAAACTCGTGATCGCCGATCCGGCGGTGGGCCGTCTCAAGATCGTCGGCACCTTCGCCACCAACAATGTGGCTGCCTTCGCCGATGTGGCCGAAGACGTGCTGCATCTCAAAGTCACCAACACCACAGATCAGATCGTTATTGCGCGCTAAGCGCAAACACTTTGCAAGCGATGGCTCGCACAGAGGGGGAAAGATGTTCAAAGGTTCGTCACGCCACGCAATGCTCGCAAGCGCTGCCATGGCAGCACTTCTGGCAGGTTCGGCCCACGCCGAAACCTTCAACGTACCTGGCGGCGATCTCGCCCAGGCTTTGGACAATTACACGCGCCAATCCGGCGTGCAGCTCATCATCTCCGGCGATGAGGTGCGCGGCGTGCGCACGCATGGCGTGAAGGGAACCCTCTCGGCGGACGACGCGCTCTCCCGCATTCTCTCCGGCACCGGCTTCGTGGTGCACCGCCATTCCTCCGGCGCCGTTGGCATCGCGCGCGAAAGCTCCGCCAACGAACCCATCGACGGCAACATAGACATGAAGCTCGCCCAGGCAACGCCGCCCGCGCGCGCCGTAATGGAAACGGTCACAGTCACCTCATCGAAGCTCGGCGGCGCCGATGTACAAAGCATTCCGATTGCGATCACCGCGTTGAGCCAGGAACAACTCACCGCCACACAAACCGCCGGCGGCCCGGACCTGATCAAACAGGTTCCGAACATGACGTTCACAAAGACCAATTTCAGCGGCTATAGCATCCAGCTCCGCGGCATCGGCACGCAGGCTATCTCGGTGACCACCGATCCGGCCGTTGCGGTCGCTTTCAACGACATGCCATTCATCCGCAATCACTTCTTCGAACAGGAATTCTACGACGTTTCGCAAGTCGAAGTGCTGCGCGGGCCGCAAGGCACGCTCTATGGCCGCAACGCGACGGCGGGTGTGGTGAACCTGACATCGGCCAAACCGACCGACCAGTTCGAGGCCATGGGATCGGCCGATTTCGGCAACTACCAGAACCGCCGCTTCGAAGGCATGATCAACCTGCCCATCGTCGATGACCGGCTCGATCTGCGCGTGGCGGGCGAGTGGACGAAGCGCAATGGTTATTCGTTCAACGCCCTGACCAACGATTCCATCGACGGCCGCGATCTGTGGTCGGGCCGTGCGAGCATCAGATTTCATCCGACGGAAAGACTCACAGCAGATTTCGTCTGGGAACATTTTCAGGAAGACGACGACCGTATCCGTTCGAGCAAGCAGCTCTGCAAGCGTGATAACGGCCCGGCAACCGTCGGCGGCTATTCAACCGTAACAGGATCGGATGGGACGATGGGGCAGGCCTATTTAAGCCAGGGCTGCCTGCCTGTATCGCCGTACAGCCCCGAAGCATTCCAGGTTCCAAATGCTCTGTCTCTGCCCTATTATGGCGGCATTATCGGTGCTGCTTTTGGCCAATCGCTTGCCAGCCCCATGACCAGCATACCGGGGCATCACGATCCTTACGCAAGCGTTACACAATCGACCGATTTGCGGGTCATCGAGTCGTCATTTAACCCCAAGTATCGCGCGAAAAACAACGTCTTTCAGTTGAATGTCGATTACGCCGTTACGCCGTCTCTGACAGCCATTTCTTCTACCGGCTTTAATAACGATTTCTTGTGGGCGACGCAGGACTATAATCGCTTCAACACTCAACCCGGCATATTTGCATATATCCCAGGGACCGATCCATTTCAGTGGGGCACGCTCACCTCGCCCGACGGCAATTACGCCTGTGCGGATGGTACGCTAAGCATCGGCGGCAACAATTGTGCAAATCCAACCCAGGCTGTTGCAACCGGATATTTCTGCGATCCCCAATTGGGCTGCAGCAATCGCCTTGTCGCGCAGGATCTGGTCGAAGAACACGCCTGGCAGTTGAATCAGGAATTTCGGCTCGCCTCGAATTTCAGCGGTCCGCTCAATTTCAGCGTCGGCGGCAACTTCATGCATTACGAGACGGAAGAGAATTACTTCGTCTTCTTCAACACCCTGTCGCTATACGCCGCCAGGTTGCGTCTCAACTGGAATCCGTCCGACCCCAGCACGATGCAGTGCCTGACCAGTAAACAACTGGTCAACCCAAATGATCCCGGAGCGGCAGGCTGGTCTTGCGGCTGGGTCGACCCCGGCAGCATCGATAACCTCGATTATCAGGGCCACAACTACTTCCTCAGCCAGAATCCTTACACACTCAATTCCTATGCCGGTTTTGGCGAGGTCTATTATAACGTCCGCAACGATCTGAAACTGACCGGCGGCTTGCGCTGGACCGACGACCAGAAACATTTCGTCGGCATCCCAAGCGCGCTGCTCACTCAAGGATACGGCTACGTCGTCACCAACACTGTGGATCAGGAATGGAAGGCGTGGACGGGCCGTTTTGCCGCCAACTGGTCGCCCAAAATCAGCTTCACCGACCAGACCTTGATCTATGGCACTTTCGCCCACGGCTATAAGGCCGGTGGCGCCAACCCACCGGGTGCGCTCTTCACAATATTCCAAAGTGGCACTGTGGGAAGCGTGGCCCATCCGCTGACCTTCGATCCGGAATTCATCAACGCCTATGAACTCGGCACGAAGAACACGTTGCTGGACGGCGCACTGACGCTCAATGGTGATTTGTTCTATTATGATTATAAGGGCTATCAGATTTCAGAAATCGTCGACCGCACCTCGATCAACCTGAATTTTGACGCCACCGTCAAAGGCGCTGAACTCGAAGCGAAGTGGGAGCCGACGCCGGGTCTGCGTTTTAGCTTCTCGGGCGGCTACGAACAAACGCGCTTGGCAGACGGCTCAAAAGCTATCGATCTGATGGATCGCACAGCAGGCAATTCCGATTGGGTCGTTGTGAAGCCATTTGTAAGTCAGGCATCGAATTGTGTGCTACCGACCTATGTCGTCGGTTACTTGCTCCACAATAATGCAAACGCGGTGGCCCAAGTTTGCGGCTATACCTATAGCAACCATAACGATCCAGCCACCAATCTCCCCTACACACCTAACCCGACCGCTACGGCAATAAGTGGGATCCCGATTGTTCCAGGCACTTATCCCGGTTTCGATCCGGTTGCGGGCACACCGGGCCATCCCTATACAGGCCAAAACACTTGGCAGGGCGTGGATTACGGCCCGGCTCCGAATGACGGCGCCGGCTTTTACAAGGACCTGAGCGGCAACGAACTGCCGAACGCCCCGCATTTCACGACCTCATTCTCGGCAGAATATTCGATGCCCATCACATCCGACTGGGCCGCCACACTGCATGGCGATTTCTACTGGCAGTCGGGTTCGTGGGCGCGCGTCATCAACTCCGATCCTTATGACAAGCTGCACGGTTACAAGAACGTCAATCTGGCGCTGATCCTGACGAACCAGAACGGCTGGCAGGCGGTGGGCTACCTCAAGAATGTGTTCAACACCACGGCGATCACCGGCACGTTCCTGAACTCCGACGATAGCGGTCTGACCACCAATATCTTCCTCACCGATCCGCGCCTGTTCGGCGTCCGCATCACAAAGAACTGGTAAGGGGGGAAAAATGAGCGAACTCATCATTCAAAACGGCCAAAACAATATCAATATCCGCTTCGGTTTGCTGGCCACGACATCGGCCATCGTGCTGGTTGCGTGTGTCGCCACCGTGCAGGAGGCAATTGCCGCCGACCGTCCGACAGTATGGATCGAGGGCGGCTGGTATTTCGACAGCGTCACCGGATCGGGCGACGCAATCGTCCCGCCCCTCGACGGCCTCACCACCAGCGGCTTTTCCTCCACGCCCACAGCCTCGAACTTCTATGTCCAGGGCGCAGGCGGCTTTCCGTCCTTCACCGAGATGGAGAGGGCGCTTGGGAAAAGTCAGGGGGCGGAAGGCAGCATTTCCTTCCAGCCAAAAGGGTCGGCCTGGATTTTCAACCTCTCCGGCCGCTACGGTCGCGCCCATGCCAAAAACCGTTTGGACCAGCGGCGCGAGGTCACCGGCGACCCGAGCTATACGAAAAGCGCGCTTCTCGGAACCAGGCCGTATACGCCCCACCACACAAACTATGTCATCCAGGCCAGCGACAACAAGGAAGCCCATGTCATCCTGGATTTCCAGGTTGGAAAAGACATCGGCATAGGTCTGTTCGGCGGTCAGATGGAATCTGTTCTGAGCGCTGGTGTGCGCTATGCGCAGATGAGCACAAGTTCAAATGGCCATTCCTATGCGCAGCCAGACGCCAGATTTTATGGCCACGGTGGAATTAACATCCTGGGAAAATATCAATACATCATAAGGCCGAACACCCACAATTCGGCGACAATCCAGCAACGCATCGGCAGCTTCCGCGGTGTCGGACCGTCGCTGTCCTGGAACAACACCACAGGCTTGGCGGGTGATGTCGCCGACGGACAGCTCGCGCTGGATTGGGGCGCGAATGCGGCCCTTCTTTTTGGGCGTCAGAAATCGAAGGTCAATTACAGCACCAGCGCCCACTACAATCAGATTACAGCGGGCCTCGGCCAAACGGCGTCTATCACACACCACAACACCGTCAACCGCACCCAATCGCGCCGTGTCACCGTTCCCAATCTCGGCGGCTTCGCCGCACTCTCCTATCGCTTCACCAACGCAAAGATCAGCGCGGGCTATCGCGCCGACTTCTTCTTTGGCGCGATGGATGGCGGGCTCGATAGCCACAAATCGGTGATAACGGGCTTCCACGGCCCCTTCGCCAAAATCGCCATCGGTTTGGGCGGCTGACAATTCTTTCCGGGGTGGCGGATCAGGGGCGGTGGAGAAATCCACCGCCCCTTTTGCTTGTCTGGGCAATTTATTGGCGTGCGCGAACGATGCTTGATCGGAGCGTCAATGTTGCGGTCTTTGGCCGGAAACCCTCAAACCGGCAGCCCAAGGTATCGCCACAATTTCTCGATCTGGAGCATGTCGAGTTCGATGAATGTCTCCAGCTGCCGTATCAGGCCTGGCGTTTCGCCGCTTTGAAGCTTTTGGTGATTGGCCTTGAGAACATCTTCAAGCGTGCCGGTGGGGCCGCCGCTATCCTTTTCGTTGACCAGTCCCCAGCCGGGGGATTTCACCAATCCCACCAGTTCGTCATCGGAATATTTGTTTGCCATCGGATATATCCTGAAACCTTTGTTTTCTGGCCCAAGGTTAGCATCAATGCCGCCGAGCGGGAATGTTTGCGCATTCCCGTGATCGGCGTCGCTAAATTCCCTGAAGCCCCTTCAGCCATGGGATCAGCCGCGCATTCACCTCATGCGGCTTTTCCTGCTGCGTCCAGTGTCCGCATCCTTCCAGCAGATCGGCTCCGCGCAGGTCGGGCACTTCGTTGCGCATGGTCGCAATCGGATCGCCGCGCCCTGCGAGATTGAACGCGGGATCGCGCGTGCCGCCGATGAACAGCGCGGGCTGCTCGATTTTGCGGCCCGAGAACGCCTTGAGATATTCGAAATCGCGATCGTGATTGCGATAGCGGTTCAGCGGCCCGCGAAAGCCGGAAGCCTCGAATTCCGAAACGTAATAATCGAGATCGCCCGGCGCCAGCCACGCCGGAAACGGATCGGGATCGCGCAACCCCTCCAGAAGTTTCGCGCCCACCGGCTTGTCCTTCGGCCATGTGTCGGCGGGCGCATCGCCCGAGGTGGCATAAAAGAAGCGCCGCAGGAAATCGCGCACATCGGCTTCGAGTTCGGCTTCCGCCACGCCTTCATCCTGAAAATAGTGCTGATAGAAAAATTTGCCACGCTTGGTGAACACCGCCTCATAAACATCCCGGAACGAGCGCGTCGCCACCCCCAGATACGGCACCGAAAGCCCTGCCACCGCGCGCACGCGGTCTGGCCGGGTCAGCGCGCTGTTCCAAACCATCGGCGCGCCCCAATCATGGCCCACGAGAACCGCGCGCGCATCCGGGCTCAATGCTTCGATCACCCCGCAAATGTCGCCGATCATGTGGGCCATGTCGTAATCGGCAACGCCGGCCGGCTTGTCCGATCCGCCATAGCCGCGCACGTCGATCGCGCAGGCCGTGAAGCCCGCCTGCGCTATCGGCCCGATCTGGTGGCGCCACGAAAACCACGATTCCGGAAACCCGTGCACCATCACAACCAATGGCCCCGCGCCTTCAACCGCCGCGCGAAGGCGGATACCGGGCAGATCGATAAACTGGAAACTGGTCATGGCATCCTCTCGAATGTTATTTTCTTGCGTGCCCGCAAATAACCGTACCCGCTTTGGGCGCGCGCCACTCATACTTACCAAGAGCCAGGGGGAGGGCGTTGGAAAACCGGCGCGATTTCTGGGCGCAAACCTTTGCCGAATACCGTTTGGCGCTCAACCGTTACTTTCGCAGGCGCGGATCCCAGGCCCACGATGCCGAGGATCTCGCCCAGGAGGTCTATTTGCGCCTTTTGCGCGGCGAAGCGAGCGACGCCCT